>Ga0334886_1001552_pt1 | contig 26372 bp, 20 predicted proteins | sample GraSluR1_MG_9_FD_207232 | JGI IMG/M metagenome (GOLD analysis project Ga0334886, IMG submission 207232) | Sludge microbial communities from methane-producing bioreactor in Wageningen University, Netherlands - Granular Sludge_27_06-R1 | ecosystem: Engineered > Bioreactor > Anaerobic >... | reverse complement strand
GATCAGGCCAATGCCGGGCAGGATGCCTACAATATCGGGGGGAATACCTTCACCCTGACAGGAAACACCCCCACCCACGGCACTGGGCTGTGGACCATCCTTTCAGGGCAGGGGGGCAGCCTCACAGAGGCCACCAACCCCCAGTCCCTCTTCACCGGACAATTCTTCGAGACCTATACCCTGGTCTGGACCATCACCACCGTCTGCGGCAGCAGCAGCGATACCCTTACCCTGGGCTTCGACTGTGCGCCCTATCCTGATCAGGCCAATGCCGGGCAGGATGCCTACAATATCGGGGGGAATACCTTCACCCTGACAGGGAACACCCCCACCCACGGCACTGGGCTGTGGACCATCCTTTCAGGGCAGGGGGGCAGCCTGGCGGATGCCACCAACCCCCAGTCGCTGTTCACCGGACAATTCTTTGAAACCTATACCCTGGAATGGACCATCACCACCGTCTGCGGCAGCAGCAGCGATACCCTTAACCTGGGCTTCGACTGTGCGCCCTATCCCGATCAGGCCAATGCCGGGCAGGATAGTCTCGAGATTGCAGGCGACAGTGTGCAGTTGTGGGCGAATGTGCCTTCCGTGGGCAATGGGCAGTGGGCAGTGGTCAGTGGCAGTGTTTCGGCAGGCTTGGTGTTCAGTGACCCCGGCCTGGCGAATACCTGGTTTTACGGAATGTCGGATTCCTCTTATACTCTGGTCTGGACCATCAGCAACCAATGTGGCAGCAGCAGCGACACGGTACTTATTTCCTTTGCCTGCTCCCCCCAGCCCGATCAGGCTGATGCTGGTACCGACCAGGCTTTTGCCCCGGGGACCTCCTATATTTTGCAAGGGAACACCCCTGTCAATGGCAGCGGGCAATGGGAGATCCTAAGTGGGATTGGGGGCTTCTTGTCCGACAGCAGTCTTCCCAACTGCTTACTTAGCGGCCAACCAATGGAGACCTATCAGCTGAGCTGGACCATCACCACCCTTTGCGGCAGCAGCAGCGATACGGTCAGCATCACCTTTGGGAGCCTCCCACCCTTCCAATGCGGGGATAGCCTGACTGATTATCGGGATGGAAAGAAATATCCCACTGTTCAGATAGGGCAACAATGCTGGATGGCTCAAAACCTGGATATAGGGCAGCGCATTCCCAGTAATTACAATGGCTTCATCCACTCCGGCGCCTCGGATAACGGCCTGATTGAAAAATACTGCTTTGGAAATAATGATGCCAACTGTGCAGTCTATGGAGGATTGTATGATTGGGACGAAATGATGGCTTATGACAGTACGGAAGGAGGGCAGGGGATTTGTCCACCTTATTACGACTGGTATATCCCCACTAAGGCCGACTGGGATGAACTGACCGATTTCCTGGGTGGGGTCGTTTATGCCGGGGGACATTTGAAAGATACCGGCACAGTCCATTGGTTCAGTCCGAATGCAGGGGCCACCAACAGCACCGGTTTTTCAGCTCTGCCGGGCGGATTCAGAAATATGTATGGAGAGATGTTCCACCTGGGGGGTAGTGCCCTCTTCTGGACATCCACCACATCGGGAAACACCATCGGGTCTTTCGCCTGGCTCCGGACGATAGCCAGTTATGCCGGGACATTGATTTCGGTGGACAATTACCGGGTCAGCGGACTTTCAGTACGCTGCATCCGTGCCATTCCTCCCTGTCAACCCGAACCCGATCAGGCCAATGCAGGACCTGACAGCCTGGGTATTGAGGGACACTCATATACCCTGGAGGCCAATGTGCCAACAGTTGGGAATGGAGCCTGGACGATCGCTGTGGGAGAAGGGTTCGGATTCTCGGATACCACAGATCCTGCAGCGGTATTTTTCGGGCAGTCGGGACAAACCTATCACCTGGTCTGGACGATCAGTACGATTTGTGGCAGTTCCAGCGACACGGTCATTATTGGATTCGCCCAGCCGGATACCTGCCCTGACAGCCTTGTGGATACCCGCGATGGACAGGTGTACCCGGTAATACAGCTCGACCGCCAGTGCTGGATGGCCCGCAACCTGGATATAGGAACCTATACGCCAAGTATCACCGGAACACTGTATCAGGTGTGGAGCAATGTTAGCGACAATGGCATCATCGAAAAGTATTGCTTCAATAATGATCCGGCCAATTGTGCGATTTATGGAGGCCTCTATGATTGGAATGAAATGATGGGTTACACTACTGCGGAAGGCACGGTGGGGATTTGTCCGCCCGACAGTGGATGGCACCTCCCCACGGATGCCGAGTGGAAAATAATGGAAGGCATTGTGGACAGTGAGTATGATGTGGGTGATCCGGTTTGGGATGGTACCGGTTTCAGGGGATTAGATGTAGGTGGAAAGCTGAAGGAAACGGGTTATACCTATTGGAATGCACCCAATGAAGGAGCCACCAATGCCAGCGGCTTTTCCGCCAGGGCAGGCGGATGGCGCTATTTTAATGGCAGTTTCGGATTTCCGAAGGACAATGCGGTATTCTGGACCTCCACACCGGATGTCACCATTGCCTCCTACGCCAATATCCGCAGTCTGAGCAAAAACTACCAGGGAGTGAGCCGCTATGCTGCATACAAAACCCTTGGAAATTCAGTCCGCTGCATAAAAACCCTGCCTCCTTGTGAGCCACAGCCCGACCAGGCCAATGCCGGCCCCGACAGCTTCAATATCCCCGGAACCACGTATCAATTGTCGGCCCAGCTGCCTGTAAGTGGCGTAGGTGAATGGGAACTGATGGCCGGATGGCAGGGCCATATCGCAGAACCAGCCAATCCGCATTCGATGTTCCACGGGCTACCCGGGGGGAGCTATATCCTGCGCTGGAATGTCAGCAATGCCTGTGGCAAAAGGAGCGATATTGTGCAGATCAGCTTTGCCGATACGCTTTCCTTCACTTGTGGAGACACCATCACCGATGTGCGTGACGGACAGAAGTACCCGACAGTACAGATTGCCAGTCAGTGCTGGATGGCCCGCAACCTGAATGTAGGAGTGTACCGGGAGAGTGCTTATGATGGAACCATCCATTCTGAGCTCACCGACAATGGCATCATTGAGAAGTTCTGCCTGGATAATGACACCAACCTCTGCAACAGGTACGGGGGATTGTATTCCTGGGATGAGATGATGGCCTATTCCGAGATCCCGGGGAGTGCAGGGATATGCCCTCCCACCGGAGGATGGTTTGTGCCGACAGACGATGACTGGAAAATACTGGAAGGAAGCCTGGACAGCACTTACGGGGTAGGCGATTCGGAATGGGAGTGGGTCTTCATTTTCCGCGGCGCCGACGCCGGAGCTAAACTAATGGATGCAAATCCAATGAATTGGAATCCCGGCTTTTCCAGTTTCTATCCGAATAACCAGAGTGGATTCGGGGCCTTACCCGGACAATATCGGGATTTTTACGGGTGGACCTACCAGGATGACCGCTGGGAAGCCTATTTCTGGACCTCCAGTCCCGGATGGGGAGGAACGGCCTATATCCGCAACCTGGTGGCAGATGATCCGGGGGTCTATCGTGACCCGGACTATGACCGGAATTACGGTTTCAGTGTACGCTGTTTGAAAAACCTGCCCTCCATTCCTTAAAAGAAAAATCCCGGCGGTGCCTCTGGAGGCCGCCGGGATTTCTTTTGCCCGAAAACACACTTATAAGGTGAAGTTCACTTTCCCGGGGGTGATGAAGCGTCTGTCTGCCCGGAAGATACCCAAGCTTTCGTCATCAATTATGTAGGATGCCGGATAGAAATATGCGTCCACACTCTTGTAATCATAAATCATCTTGCGTTCCACCTGCCCCGTTTCGTCGATGCGGGCAATGAAAAAGGCCGCTTTTCTGGGCTTCTTTCCCAGGGGCACAATCTTGCTGTACTCTTTCTCGTGCTTAATCTCTACCCTGTCGCGGATATCGGCAGAATACAAACAGTAAATGTCATTGCCCTTGAAGAAATAATCGTAATGCACGAATGGTGGACGGATATATGTGTTGGAAGCGATCTGATTGGCACGGGAGAGGGTTTTGCTGTACAGGGCCTGTCCATCCGCATTGGTGGCATCCACGAAAATATAGTCGTTGTTATAGGTATAGGCATCTCCGACCATTGTGATGCTTTTATATCCCAGTACCACAATGTTCCCATTGGGCAACTCCTGGATTTTCTTGATCACGGCACCACGGTAGCGATTGGCTTTTTGGCTGCCACTCCCGATCAGTTGATCTCCCTTGGGATCAATCAGGAGGGAGTTGAATTTTCCCTCATAATACGCAGCGATGAACACATTGCCATCCCGGGTAATAAAGGCCCTTGCCGACAAGGGATTCCCGACATAGGGTGCCTTGAAGGAACTGGTCCTGGCTCCCTCCCGGCTGATCTGAGAGATATGCAGATAGTAATTGTCGGTTACCTTGCGGTCCTTCTCCCTGTATGAGCCGAACAATGCCGTGATCACCCCTTCATTGTCGATGGCGAACTCATAAGGTGCTACGATGGACATTGGGACACGGATATCGGGATAATAAGCCGTTTCCCATACCTGCCGCAAATCCTTGTCGAATACTTTAAAAGCCAGCTCCCCATCATTCGTCTTGCGGTTCACCTGCAACCAGCTCATCAGCAGGTGTGACTCATCTTCCGATTGGACGATATTGACAGTTAAGCGTTCTTTGTTGCTGACAAATTCTCTCAAAATGGACGTCCTGCGCAATTCCCTGAAATTAGCAGGGTCATAGAAGAGGATATCCAGCTGGCGTTCCTTTCCTTCCCTGCTTCGGGTCACGATGGCGATGAATTCATCCGTCACCTTTGCGAAGATCACATCCCCGTCGCATTCTATCAGGTCGCTGGTTTTGCTGATCTTTTGATTTTCATCCACATAAAAGAATCCAACCTCCTGTCGGCCGGAACGTCTGACCAGCACATCCGAGCCATCCCGGAAAAGATATCCGTGGGTGTTCTTGCCGACATAATGGATGGTGGAACCGCTCAATACGTCATCAATGGGCTGGCCCCATTGTACTTTCTGTGCCTGAATATTCCAGATGGCAGCGAATCCAATCAGGAAAGTAATCAGGAATCGTGGAAAGAAATGCTTCATTGGTTTTGCTTTGGGTTGATGATGGGTTTATCAGATTGCAATAATGCCTATACGGACGCCAAACTGCAGGTATCCCATCTGCCGGATCTTCTTTTCCGCGTAAGTATTGGGGTTGATGGGATTTCTGAGTTTATGATAATCGTTGGTGATCTTTCCTTTCCCTATGCTGAACCCACTCGACATATAGGGGCTGATACTCAGATAATCCGCCAGGGTATAAGTGCTTCCAAATTCGATATGCAGCCCGAACATACGAGAAGAAATTTCAACCTCTTTGCTGGTATAAGGCACAGTGATTCCGTAAGACTTGAATACTTTCATCTCTTCACTGGAGTAAGGCACCGAAAAGGGCGCAGAATAAGTGTAGTAGTTCAGGCCGAGTTGCGCATAGGGTCCCAGGGGTGCCTGCAGGAGATAGTAGTAGCGGTAATAGGCGCTGATTCCCTTGACGGATAAATCACTCCAGGCATAAGGTTTCCCTCCATCCCATTCTCCTTCGCGGTAATGTTCAGGATAGCGCACCTTGGAAATCTGGTAGTTCAAACCCACGGAGGCATTTTCCGTAAGGGTGTATTGTATCCCCGGGCACCAGGAAACATCATATTTGAACGCCCCAAGCTCATCACTGCTGTTTTCTGTCAACCAGGCCGGAGTCAGGCGCGTATCCAATTGCAGTTCGAGATGTTTTCCCAGAAAGCCTGTTTGCGCCTGCAGGGGCAGTTGGCAGAGCAGTAGCCCCAGTACAAAGAGGGTGAGTGAGGTCTTAGTATTTTGATTTCTCATTGGCGTAAACGGAAGCTTTGGTTTGATACAGGGTCTGGTAGATGAAATTGCGGGCATAATCCAATCCTCCCCAACCCTGGAAGAGGGTAGAGGATTCATAGGCACGTTTTCCGGTCGTCAGGTCCATCACACCCACCCGGACTTCTGTCTGGTATTCGCCTGAAAAGCTCAGAAAGAGGGTAGCCGGAAGCATTGGATTGAGGAAGGCACTGGCAGCCAGGGGGAAGAAGTTTGACCCTGAAATACGGCGGACCCTTTCCCGCTGGACGATGGTTTGCATCAGGAGGCTTGCATCCGGGGTTTCCTTGCCCCGGATATAGTCGCGGCACGACCAGGCGTGGATATTCAGGTCGCTGATCTGCCGGTATTCACGGCTGGATTCCCGGGCCAGGCTCAGGGCCTGGTAGCCACCTTTTTCGTGGATGTCCCTGCTTTCCTCCAGGATGATTCTGGCATTGAGCGGTCGCCCCAGCCGGCGGATGGTCCGGGCCAGCGACTGGCTCCTGGATTTCCGATAATGCAGTCCTTCCGGATTCTGAGCGGAGCGGGGCTTGAACTTCGCAAAAACAGGATTCTGAAGGAAAATGGCAACCTCACCACGCTTCACTTCACGCGGACTTGCTTCCTGACTCAATATCTCTCCTAATTTTTCAGCCTGTGCTTCAAGGTAGGCTGCTTCGAAGGCTTTCATAAAGGCGGAATCCTGTTTCAGGTCGGCCAGCATATAATGCCGCATCTCCCATTCTGCCAGCGGGATTACTTTCTTCTGGCTGGTCAGCTTCTCGTATTTGGTCTGTTCTTCTTCCACTTGCTCCACCAAAAGGAAGGAAGTGTCTCCGTAGGCATAATCACTGAAATCGGCCATACTCATCTTCAGGTCGATGAGCATATCCTTAAGAAGGTCATTCACCACCAGTTTCATATAGGCATCCCCTGGATCCATTTGCAATGCTTTCCAGGATTCACGCAGAGCAAGCAGGGTGAGCTCCTGGCGGTCGATGGCATTGATGAAATGGGTGGCACTATGGTAAGCGCCCTCGCCATCCGATCTGCCGGGCAGGTGTTTAAAAAGCCCCTTATTGCGGATGCGTGAGAGTGCGTAGAGGGAAGCTGCTTTTACAGAAGGGGCGAAGGGATGGCCGGGCATTTCCTTTTCCACGATACGGGCATTGTAAAAAGCCTCCACATACTCGCCTTCTATCATCATCTGGTTCAGGCTTTCCATCCTGGCCAGCAGCCGGATCTCCTCATACTTTTCTTCAGACTGGATGAACTTCTGCTTTTCTTCCTTTGATGCACCGGTAATCAGGTTCTCCATTGCCACGCGGCGGGCGGTGATGTTGGGATGGGTGCTGAGAGTGTCGGAGACCAGGGAGCGGCTCTTCACCGGATTAAACTGACGCAGGAAATATTCCGCGTCCAGCTCAAATACAGGAGCGGCAAACTCTTCTTTTCGCAGCGGATCTTCATCGAATGGAAGGTGGGCAAACTCCAGGATGCGGAAAGCATTGGTGACGGCGTCAGGGCTGTAGGGGGTGTGTTTGTAGAAACGCTCCATTCCACCGCGGTCGGCCTCATTTTCGTGGGTACGCGAACGGGCGTGGTATTCAAGATAATCCGAGACATAGCCTTTCTGGGTCCACTTCCTTTCCACCCGGTCAACATACTGATCCAGGTTATGGCATTCGGTATAATGGATCAGCTCGTGGGCCAGGATATAGGCCAGTTCCGCTTCGCAGGTGGTATTGGCGATCAGGCCTAGGTTCACCAGCAGCAGTCCGTTGGGGAGCATAAATGCATTGACGGCACTCGACTTATAGGCATACACCTGTATTTCGTTGCGCAGTGCAGGTTCATTCACCAGCAGCACTTCCAGTATCTGTTTCAGGTATGCTGAAACCGGGTCATCAAATAAGATATTCCCCGAATAGAGAATCTCTTTCATTGCTTCGGCTCCACTGCGGGTAAACTTCTTATAGGTGGCTCCTGCCACACGATCGGTTTTACATCTTTCCAGGTCTGCAGAAAAAACTTCCTGCTCATATTTCATCAGAAAAGCGGGAATTTCATCTCCGGCGCTGAGCCGGCTGAAATCCTTTGTAAGCTGGGCTTGCAGGAATAAGGGAGCAGAGAGGAAAAGGGATAAGCAAAGCCCGATCCGGCATAAGGTCTTGTAAGTGTACATCATTAATGGCTTGGCCTTGGTTGATTGGTCTTGGAAGCCGATAAATGTAGGAAGATTCTTTTGTGTAGAAAAACAAGGGACTTATTTAGAAAGACTCAAAAAAGAGTTTATCCGCTTCGCGGAAATTAAACCTCGCTGTCCGTAGCGTCCTCGCGCTAACTTGCTTTATTTGCCTACAGGCGTGTCGTCACAGACGACAAGCTCAGTGGGCAAGATGACCGAAGCCTTATCGAATGTAGTGCGAAGGCGTCTGTAAACCCCTATTTGATATCCGCCGTGCAGATAAAAACCAGTTTCAGCGGCGAATCAAGAGCGCCACATTCTCCACGTGTTGGGTCTGCGGGAACATATCCACCGCCTGGGTAAGCTTCAGGTGATAGGCTTCTTTCAGCATCTCCATATCCCTGGCCTGGGTCCCCGGATTGCAGCTCACATAGACGATCTTCTCAGGTGCCAGCTTCAAAATCTGCTGTATTACCTTCGGGTGCATCCCTGCCCTGGGCGGATCGCTGACGATGACATCCGGTTTTCCGTATTTATCCACAAAAGCATCATCGAACATCTTTCCCAGGTCACCCGCCACAAACTGTGCATTCTCAATCCCGTTTTCCCGGGCATTCACGCGGGCATCAGCGACGGCTTCTTCCACATATTCCACTCCCACCACCGATTTCAGGTGGCGGGCCAGATAGAGAGCAATGGTGCCGGTACCGGTATAAAGATCGTAAAGGTGCTCGTCGCCCTTCAGCTCAGCCATTTCTTTGACGATCTGATACAGGCGCAAAGCCTGATGGGTATTGGTCTGGAAAAAAGATTTGGGCCCGATGCGGAAATACAAACCCTCCATCTCTTCGGTCAGGAAGTCCGATCCGTGGAACTTGCGCACTTTCAAGTCGGCAATGCTGTCGTTTTGCTTGGCATTGATGACGTAGTGGATGGAGGTCAGCTTTGGAAAACGATCGCGGATAAAGCCAAGCAGGTTTTCGATGGCATCCTGGTCATTCTGATGAAAAACCAGGATCAGCATCCACTCCCCTTTCAGGTTGTTCCGTAGGATGAGGTTGCGAAGCAAGCCGTGCTGTTCGCGGGCATCATAGAAGGTGTATCCGTTTTCGATGGCAAAATCACGGATCGCCAAACGGATCTCATTGGAGGGTTCTTCCTGCAACCAGCATTCCTCAATATCAAGGATGCGGTCGAACATCCCTGGAATGTGAAATCCCAGCCCGAGGGTATGGGGAAAATCTCCTTCGGGGCGGGGACCGGTGAGCCAACGGCGGTTTGAGAAAGTATATTCCAGCTTGTTGCGGTAATGGGTTTCTTTTTCAGCACCGGCAATAGGATGAACCCGTTCCGCTGTCAATCCACCAATCCGCTGCAGGTTGTCGTCCACTTGTTTCTGTTTGTATTTCAATTGGAGCGCATAAGGTAGATGCTGCCATTTGCATCCGCCACAGGTGCCAAAGTGGGTACAAAAAGCTTCTCTGCGCTCGGGGCTTAATGTATGGAATTGCGTAACCCGGCCTTCCATAAAGCCCTTGCGTTTTTTAACCACCTGCACATCGGCAACATCTCCGGGCATTGCAAAGGCAGCGAATACAATCTTTCCATCGGCATCTCGGCCCACGGCTTTTCCTTCTGCGCCAGCATCAAAAAAATGCACTTCTTTCAGCAGGGGATACTTATCTCTCTTTTTCTGCATTGTCTTTTTTCTTTCGGTAATGGGCTGAATCGCCCCATTCTCCATAACCCACTTCCATCCCGGCGGTCTGTATCATTGCTTCCAGGTGACGGGTGCTGTCTTCTGCATCCTGCTCGAGGCCGGGTTTGTCTTTGTATAGGAGATACTGATCTCTATAGCGTGTGGGGGTAAGATTGGGCATCACCACATTGGCGCCCACTTTAAGGGCAAACTCGCGTCCACCCTGCTGCAATGTCTGCATTGCGGTGGTCGCGGCAATATTGATATCGGGCATCATTATCCTGAGCAGGGCCACCATTTTCATACTCATCAAAAAGCGTTCTTCTTCTGTCCAAAGCAGGTGACGGTGGGCAAAGAGCGGGGTATGCTGGTGCTCGATATACGGGCCCATCCCCACCATATCGATGTCCATCTTTTTAAAGAAAAGCAGGTCGGAGGCGAGGTGTTCGGTGGTTTGAAAAGGCAGGCCGATCATCACTCCGGTTCCGGTCTGGTATCCCAGTTTTTTCAGGCTGTGCAGGCAATGGATGCGATTGGCATAGTCGTGTTTGCCATCGGCGGGATGGAGGCGTTGGTAGAGGTCAGGGTCTGAGGCTTCGATCCGCAGCAGGTAGCGGTGGGCGCCCAGCTCATACCATTCGCGGTAGGTTTCTTCGCTTTGCTCTCCCAGAGAGAGGGTGATGTGCAGGCTGGCATTGGTTTCCCTATGGATCAGGCGTAGCAAGCGGCTGATGCGTCCGGTAAAGTCCTTATCACTGCGCTCCCCGGCCTGCAGAACCATAGAGGCGAAACGCTCACGATGGGCATAACGGGCAGCTTCCAATACCTCTTCATCGGTAACAAAATAACGATGTACTGCGGTGTTCCCGGCACGTACGCCACAATAATAGCAGTTCTTTGCGCAGGTATTTGAAAGCTCAACCAGTCCGCGGAAATACACCTTATTGCCGGAAGATTGCAGACGCTTTCTTCGTGCCAGTGCGAAAAGACTATCCAATGCTTCTCCTTCCAGGGAGAGCAGGCTCTGCATTTCCGCCTGTGTGATGTCCCGGCCTTCCCCGAGTGCTTGCCATACCGTGGTTTCCATTGTGGGGCAAAGATAGGCAAATGCACATAGCACAATGGCTGCCTGTGGCTGGCATATTGTGGGCAAAATCCATAATGCCGCTGTGGGTGGCGGTAAACGCCCCCCTCAATCCTTCCCGAAATACTCTTTAAAATGCAAGCTCTCCCGGATATGCTCCTGATCATCCTTGCTAAAAAGGAAGTTCCCGATCACGAGATAATCCATCTCAGTGCGCATAAAGCAGCGGAAAGCATCTTCCGGACTGCAAACGATGGGTTCGCCCCGCACATTAAAACTGGTATTCAGCAAGACCGGGCATCCGCTTTCCTTTTCAAAAGCTTTCATCAAATCCCAGTAAGCTGCATTTCCATTCTGATGTACTGTTTGTATCCTGGCCGAAAAGTCGATATGGGTGATGGCCGGAACATCTGAACGTTCGTGGTAAAGCCGTTCAAAGAGAGGAAGGTGGGCAAATCCTTCCGGGAGCGCTTTGCGCCTGGATTCTTTAAGCGGAACCACAAGCAGCATATATGGCGACGGCAGCAGGCTATCAAAGTAGCGATGACTGTCCTCTTCAGGCACTGAGGGGGCAAAAGGGCGAAATCCTTCTCTGTACTTGATCTTCAGATTCATCTTTTTCTGCATATCCCGGCGCCGGGGATCGCCGAGAATGCTTCGTTGACCCAAAGCCCGCGGGCCAAATTCCATACGACCCTGAAACCATCCCACCACATTGCCTTCTGCCAGCCTGCGGGCGGTTATGCTAAGCAGCTCCTGAAAATCCTCATAGCCTTTTCCCTTTGCATCATAGCGCCGCATCATCGCCTCCACGGCTTCCCTGCCGAAAGCAGGCCCTAAGGCTGCATTCTTCATTGCGTCGGGTTGCACCGGTTTTCGTTCTCTTTCTTTCCACAGGTAGGCCCCCAGCAGGGCAGCTCCCAGGGCACCTCCGGCATCTCCAGCCGCCGGCTGTATCCAGACATTATCAAAAATACCTTCTTTGACCAACTTCCCGTTAGCCACCGAATTTAAGGCAACCCCGCCGGCCATCACCAGGTTTTCTTCTCCTGTAATCTCCCTTGCTGTGCGGGCCAGCCTCAGGACGATCTCCTCGCTGACTATCTGGATGGCGCGGGCCAGGTTCATATGAGACTGGGTCAAGTCCTCCTCTTCCTGCCTTGGCTTGAGGCTAAACAGCATTTGCCAGCGCCGATCATCGGTCATCTTTAAGCCGCTTGCAAAACGGAAGTACTCCATATTCAACAAAAAAGATCCATCTTCTTTAATGCTGACCAGCTTGTCTTTGATCTTCTGTACAAAGCTTATTGTCTCCGCATCCTCCTCGTTGCCGTAGGGAGACAATCCCATCAGTTTGTATTCGCCACTGTTCACCCGGAAACCCAGATAGCTTGTAAACGCAGAATACAGCAGGCCCAGGGAATGGGGGAAATGCAGTTCACGCAGGATACGGATTGCATTGCCTTCCCCCAGACCGATGGTTGTCGTGGCCCACTCCCCCACCCCATCGATGGTGAGAATAGCCGCCTTCTGAAAAGGAGAAGGATAAAAAGCACTGGCTGCGTGTGAGAGGTGGTGCTCAGGAAAGAGCAACGGAATTCGGGCCTTCCCGAATGCCCGGAGTTCCTTCCTGAGCATTCTCTTCATAAACATTTTCTCTTTCACCCAAAGGGGAATGGCCGTCAGGAAACTCCTCAGCCCGTCCGGAGCCAGAGCGTGATAGGTCTCCAGCAGGCGCTCAAACTTCAGGAAAGGCTTGTCGTAAAAAACCACAGCACTCAGTTCATCCAAAGGTATACCGCCTTCCTTCAGGACGTACTGCACCGCATAATGAGGGAAGTCAGGATCGTGTTTCTTCCGGGTAAAACGCTCCTCCTGAGCGGCTGCAATAATTTCTCCATCCACGACCAGGGCTGCAGCACTGTCGTGATAATAGGCAGAGATGCCCAAAAAAGCCTCAGGCATAATGCATCATTAAAAAAGAGTGTAAATAAAAGGGGCAATGGCTGAACCTGAGGTAAGAACCAACAGGCCTCCCAATAGCAGCAATACGGTGATCAGGGGCAGCAACCAGAATTTCTTCCTGACTCTTAAAAAATCCCATATATCTTTCAATAGTTCCATCCCGCTATAACATTAAAACGGTCTTTCCATATCCTCCTTAGTAAAAAGATGATCCCTGCGATGAAAGGCACTCCTTTCCGATCTATTGTATTGCCGGAGCTGCAATCTGTCCCTGCCCGCCATCCTTCTGAACACAGCTACCGGCAAAACGAGTAAAAAAAAGATTATCGTGAGCAGGAAGCTTGAAACGAAGCGACCCAAAAGGGAGGAAAAGGCAAACCAGGCCTTAGCAAAAGGATAGAGCAAAGGTGGAAAAGCCATCGTGATGATCAGCGCAGGAATAGCAAGGTAGAAGAATGGGAGACAGGCCGTAAAATAAGCTAAGAGGAGCAGGATCAGCACCAAAGCCATCCCGGCATCTGTAAGTTGTTTTGCGGACATCCTTGTTTTTGATCGCACAGGCCTCATCTTCTTTCTTTCGGGATAAAGGTATGGGTTTCTTGCTTTGAAAAAGAGCTGATCAGGTAATCCACCGTATCCCGGGTTTCCGATTCCAATATCCCGGCAAATACCCTGTGCCCGTAGTCCGTAAAATGTACAAAATCCCAGTACAATAATCCCCCGTCTTCAAAATCCTGCACGCTTCGCGGCATATCCAGACAGTAAATCCGATGCTCTCCGGCAAGCTGACGCCTAAGCGCAAGGTTTTCCTGATGCGCCGGGAGTATGCTTTTCAGAGGTTCAAGGATGAAGGCGAGGACAAAACCTTCAGCCTCCTCCGATAAGCGATAGATTTTCTGGAGATTAACCACAAAGTGCGGATTGCCACTATCATTCAGTCCCAGGTTAACAAAAACGAGATGCTTGGCAGGTACAGGCTTTGTTTCTCCACAAAAGCATAATCCACCATCCCGAAAGCAGGGAGGCAATCAACAGCACATTGAATACAAGTAAACTATAGTATCTATGGGTATTCGCTCTGATTTTCACCCGGGCAAGTCAGGAAAACGATGGGATAGAGGCACCCGTAGATAAAAAAAGCATCTTTGCAGAGTATCAGAGGAAGAGGAAAGAAGAAGCCATATTGGAGTTGAGCGATGATGAAGAGGAAAGAGTCATACAGGGTAAGCATTTTAATCCTGCTGAGTGGAAGTGGCGGGGCGGCTCTGCTTTTTCATTTTCTGGATCCCGGTCTGGCGACAGCTTGCGGCATACTTTCTCTTGCTTTTGCCGTACTGGCTTATCGTGCACACAAGGAGTCCAGGAAAGCGCTATGGTTCAATCTTGCCTTCTTTATAATGGTTTTGGCTTTGGTGGAATTTGCCCTGTACCTGATCCAGCTAAAGGAGAATTCATTTCAGCAGCATATCCATACTGAGAGGGTGTATGAGGTGATGGATGATGCCATCCTGGGTTCAAGGCCCATTCCTGCAAGCCACCGCATTGCAAGGAAGCGATACAAAGACAGTCTGGTTTATGAAGTTGGCATCAGCATCAATCAGTCAGGCTGGAGGGTATGCCCGCCCTGCACAGGGAAGGCAAACCAGGCAGTGCTGTTTTTTGGCAACAGCCTCACCTTCGGGGAAGGAGTAAATGATGAGGAGGCAATGCCATATCAGTTCGGGCTGGCCAATGCTGAACAATACTGCGTCTATAACTTTGCCTCCCACGGTTGGGGCCCACATCAGATGCTGGCCCTGATTGAATACGGAATTACCGATTCCCTTGTCGCAGAACCGGTTTCTCATATCGTTTTTCAAACCCTCTATCCGGAGCACATCCGCCGGATGCTGGGTTTTTATGAATGGGATCCCCGCGGCCCACGCTATACACTCAATAAGGAGGGAGTAGCAGTGCACCAGGGACAATTCGATGCACATTTTCCCGTGGCTGCAAGACCCTACCTCTCGGCCCGATCCTATATTTACAAACGCTTCCTGCAGCATCCCTGGAGCATTCACGATCAGGATAAAGCCTTGTATACAGCGGTGGTCCTTCGCAGCCATCAATTAATGCAAGCTCGCTATCCGGGAAGCCGATTTCACGTGCTCTTGTGGGACTGGTCGGAGGGAGAAGATGCAGTCTGGTTCGATGCCTGGCGGGAAGCCGGGATCGAGATTCATCCCATTGAAGCCATTTTGCCGGACGGAGATAAATCCAACCTGGCCTGGAAGATCAGTCCATACGACAAACACCCCAATGCGGCCACTCAGGAGAGGATTGCGTCATACCTGAGCAAAGCCCTTCAATAAGCAAAGGCAGATCGCAAAACACCAGGAGGCCTCTTACCAGACCTGATCCTCAAAACACTTGACAACAGGCTTATTCAGTTCGCATCGCTGCTCAAGGTCTTTGATCAGGAGAAATATCTTCCTGCCGTTCCTCGGCCCAACGCTTGCTTTCCGCTTCGCGAATCACCATATTCAGGTATGCATCCTCTTTATCCCTCAGGCAGGCATACAAGTGCTCCAGGGCTCTCTCATAATCCTCCCGGAAATAGTACACTATGCCCAAGTTCATCCTGGCGGTGCTGTGATTGGGGTAGATATCCAGGGCGCGCTGCAGGTATGACTCCGCCTGATCAAAGTCTTTCAGGTTTCCAAAAAGGATTCCCAGTTCTGTGAGTACGGCAATATTGCCTGGATGCTGACGCAGGGCTTCCTCCAGATCCGCTCTGGCCTTCGAATGATTCCCCAGATTAGAATGAGCCCGCCCGCGGTACCACAACAAGGGATTGTTGCTGGGATCAATCTGATTCAACCTGCCGTACACCTTGTCGATCTGTTCTACCGCAACACCCCATTTGTTTTCATTGCTGGCCGCATAGGCAATCTTCGTCGCTTTTTCCCCTTCTATCATCTTTCTGCTCAGTACTGCTGCCATAATCAACAACAAAGCCCCGACAGCAAAGAAGAGCCTGTATCCAGGGGATTGTATTTTCCCACTGGCTTCTGATTTTGATCTGAGCCGGATGTCCAGTAAAACCCCGCTGAAAAGCATCAGCATCATCATCATATCCACACGTTCGTAGGGGAAAGACAAAGAAGCGTCCACACAGAATCCGGCTACCCCGCCCAGCATCGCCATTGCCAGGAGTTTATCCCGAGCGGGGATACTGCGTTTGAGCAGGTCCAGGGTAATAAGCAGCAAGGACAGGAGAAAGCCTGAAAAAAGCAATAATCCGGGAAGGCCTCTTTCGGCCAGAATCAAGAGGAAGTCGTTGTGCGGCCGGCGGTAATTATGATACCAGGTATCCATAAAACCCGGCTCATAGTATTCCGTTACCCTGATTTTCCAATTCCCGGGGCCCACTCCGAGAAAGGGATGATCCCTTACCAGATCCAGGGTATAGCGCCAAATGGAGAGCCTCGACTGGCGAGTCTGGGTTTTGGTGTCAAAAATCGAAGCAGCCCTCTCATCCAGGGATTGAATCCTTTGGCTTTCGCTTGTACTTTCCATCGCCGCTTCATTTGCCGGATGCCCCACTGACCAGGAGGTGATGCCTGCCGCCAGGGCTACCGCCAGCAACAGTATCGATGCGGTGCGCCGGAAAACAAGGCGCAAGCCCTTTCTTTCTTCCTTCGTCATTAATTTACGCCTCAGATAGTAGAGCACACCAATGGTCAATGCGAAGATGAAAATAGCAATCCAGAGTGAGCGGGTTTGCAGCAGAAAGAGGAGGATAAGGGATGCCCCCAGGGATACGCCCGCTATAGACCGGTATAGGCGGGAGTTATCCGTCAAGGCATAAAAAAGGAAGGGGAGGGTGAGAAAAACCATTCCGGTGAACACATTCTTATGCGTCCATAAGCCGATCACCTTATACATCAACTGCATATCCTGCTGCCTGAATACATAGGTAAAATACTGCCCGTATCCGACACTGATCAGGACCAGCGACAACAACATCACTGCACTCAATATATATCGATACTGAGCGGTATGGTGCAGCATTATGAGGAGAGAGATCAGAAAGAAGAAGAGGGTCATTCCGCGCAGCAGGTCGGGCAGGGCTTCGTAGGGTAAGCGAGCGACAGTCAGAGAGATTAGTCCGCTGACCAGGAAACCCAGCCACAAGACGACAGGCCATTCGCGCAGCAGTGCCGGCAGCAGCGCCGCGCTTCGCTTAACTATCCCGAATATCACAAAAACGCCTGCCAGCAGCCAGGCCATCAGATGCAGCTTGGGCAAAAAGGTGGGATCAATGGCCGCATTATTGAAATACAGTGGCAGGAGCACAATGAAGAGCAGGACGTAAATCCACATCAAAGGTGCAGGGATGTGCAGACTTGCTTCCTTCAGCGTCTTTTTCGCCATTGGGATGGAGTGAAATATGAGTACATTCGTTCACAAAATTGCCACACGAATGTAGGCATTTGTTTTAATCTGCGACACCGAGTGAAGCCGCCATTTTTAAGCATTTTAATGCCGTTTTACAATGCCTCTCCCTACCTGGGGGCAGCCATACAGAGCATTCTGAATCAGCACTTCACGGATTATGAGTTTCTGCTGCTGGATGATGCTTCAGGAGATGACAGTCTGCACATTGCTTCCGGCTTTAATGATCCCCGTATTCGCCTTACCCGCCATACGGAAAACCAGGGTGTGGTGGCCGCCCGGAACACCCTGCTTTCACAAGCCCGTGGAAAATATCTTGCCTTTTTTGATGCGGATGATCTGGCAGTACCGGAAAAATTCGCCCGGCAAATCGAATATCTGGAGGCGCATCCTGAGCTCTCCCTCCTGGGCTCCTCGGTATACCTGATCAATGGAAAGGGGGAGAAAACCGGCAGGTGGAAGCTGGGATGCAGTTCGGAAAAGCTGCGTGCCAGGATGCTTTTCCACAATTACCTGGTAAACTCTGCTGTCGTGGTCAGGGCCGATGCCATCCGTCCTTTTACCTTTGAAACGGGTTCAGATATCTGTGAAGATTACCTGATGTGGTGGCGTGTACTGAAATCGCATAAAGGGATGAATCTTCCGGATTTCTTATGCGCTTACCGGCAACATCCCGCCAGCCTGACAGGGGGAGGCAAGGAAAAGCTCTGGGCCTGTGAAACCCGTGTTCACCGGTTTATTTTAAATGACATAGGCCTCGAACCGACGGAAGAGGAATTATTCCTCCACCGGCAGTTGCGCCAGGCCGCGATAGCTGTGCGAGTGGCAAGCCTGCCCGCCATTATCCATTGGATTGGAAAAGTGGCCGGGGCGGGACAAAAAGCGGGACTCATCGGACCTGTCGCCGCAAGGCGCATCGCCCTGAACCGTTGGGCCAAAATGATGAAGCACTGCCTGCGCCGGCCCGGGATCCTGCTGTATGGCCTCTTGCTCCTCCCAAAGCTGATCAGGATGCTGATCCATCCAAGACCCGAAAAATGAAAAAAGCCGATGCCAGCATACTCGCCGCCAACTACAATAATGGCCGCTTCCTGAGGGCCTTTATCAACAGCATTATGGCTTCCCGTGTTCTTCCTTCCCGCATCATCATCGTGGATGATGGATCCACCGATGAGAGCCGGGCCGTGCTGGATGAATTCAAGGACAATCCTCTGCTTCACTGCATCTACCTGGAAAAAAACCAGGGCTTTGCCAATGCCCTGAATGCAGGACTGGAAAGGGTGGACACGGCCTTTGTCCTCCGGGCCGACCCGGATGATCGCTTCCTGCCGGATCGCATTGCTGCCCAGATCCATTTTCTGGAAACGCACCCTGAGCTGAGTGGTGCCGGTTGCAATGTGATGTATTTCAGGGATAAGGACAATGCCAGCTTATGGCATTCCGCTTTCCCGGAAGCGGAGAAAATGGTGGGTGAAACCTACCGCAGAGGGGAACACGGGATGCAACACCCAAGCATTGCATTCCGGACAAAAGCTTTGCAGCAATACCGCTACCGCCAGGAGACCGTGCCGGCGGAAGACTATGACTTGCTGGCGCGAATGGTGAAGGATGGACATCGTTTTGCCAACCTCCCCGACATTCTTTATGAGATGCGCATCCATACGGCCAGTGTTTCCAGCAGCCTGAAAATGGATACGATCAGAAAAACCTTTGCCCTGCGCGATGCCGTTTTCGGGACAAAGACGGCTTCCATCCACCAGCTGGGCTACTTCCTTCATATACGCCACTATCGCAAAGCCCTGCTCAGCACCCACAAAGCAGCAAGATTTGGCTACCTGCTGCTGTCAGCCCTGTTTTATCCGGGGAAGTTACTGAAGAGAAGAAGCTTTTTCCGTAGTAAATACGAAAGCAAAACGAATGGTTGTGGATAAGGCAAAGCTGCACATCGCCATCCTGGGAAGCCGGGGTATCCCGAACCGTTATGGGGGATTCGAGCAACTTGCCACGGCACTTGCACTGCGACTGAAAGAAGCAGGGCATAGGGTCAGCGTTTACACGCCTCATCATCATCCGGTCAAAGAAAGAAAATGGAAAGGGGTTCATCGTATTTTATGCTTTGATCCTGAGCCCTGGGCTGGTCCTGCAGGCCATTTCCTATATGATCTCTTCTGCATTCTTGACAGCCGGAGACGCTCCTTTGATGTGATCCTCCATCTGGGTTACACTACCTCAGCCCTATGGTTTCCTCTCCACCTCAATAAGCATACACTCATCACCAATATGGACGGCCTGGAGTGGAGCCGGAGCAAGTATCCTTCTTTGATCCGGGCCTTCCTGCGCTGGTCGGAAGCCAGGGCGCTGAAATACAGTAGTGCCCTCATCGCCGACTCCGGTGTTATCCGGAGCTACCTCTCCTCCCGCCATAATTGTACTCCGGCTATGATCGCTTATGGAGCCGATATTCCTGCTCCTGATGAACAGGATATGAAATGGCTGGAATCGATGGGCCTTCGGGCGGGTGGTTACGACCTGGGCATTGCCCGTTTTCAGGAAGACAATCATCTGGAAATGATCCTGAACGGCTGGGAAAAATCTGCCCCACGCCACCCCCTGGTGATGGTCGGAAATGCCGACACGCGCTTTGGAAAGCATCTCCGGAGAAAATTTGAAAACAAGGGCGCAATGTTTCCTGGCAGTATATATGATGCGGACAAACTGCGCGCATTGCGGATGCATTCCCGGATGTATTTTCACGGCCATTCAGCCGGGGGAACCAATCCGTCGCTGCTGGAAGCAATGGCGGCCGGGGCTTTGGTCTGTGCCCACGACAATGCTTTCAACCACGAAGTACTGGAAAACAACGCGCTCTATTTCAAAACAGAAGACGATATTTGCAGTTACCTGAATGCTTTTCCTTCCGACTGGCCCGCCTCTGCCTGGCAAAAGAAAAACCTGGAAAGGATCAGACAACATTATAATTGGGATCGCATTGCGGCTCAATACCTGGAGTTAATGGAAAAATATGGATACAAGCCCTTCTGAAAGCAAGCACAGGCCCATTGCGCTGCGCCGCTGGGTAGCCGGAGTCAGCCTGCTGGTGGATATCCTGCTGATCAACGGCCTTATCCTGCTCTTCTGGCTGGATGATGCCCGGGTAGTGTTGGGAAGCATATACCCCATACTGTTCCCTCTTTCCGCGATCGTCTGGCTTTTTCTCAGCTGGTTGTTCAAGGTACAACCCCTGGACCGCATTCCGGCACGCTGGAAAAACCTGCGCAACCTCAGCGGCGCGGTCTTTTCATTTATCAGCATTATCCTGCTCAGCCACATCGCTATCCACAAACATATAACCCTTTCGCTGACCTTTCTATACTATTGTCTCATCCTGCTGGCTGCATTGCAGCTGTGGCATCTTGTGGTGGAATGGGGGGTAAGAAACCTCAGGAAGAAGGGATATGACAGTGCTTACCTCCTTATCGCAGGTAAGGATGAGCTGGCTGAAAAGCTGGCCCATTTTATCCTCACCAACCCCTGGACCGGATATCGCTTTTCCGGCTACCTGGATCCGGCAGAAGTAAATGCCCGTTCCGGTATCACTGAAAACCGCTCTGAGATGCTGCATCAGGGTCGGGTAGACATCCTGGTGATCAACCTGCCCCGCATTGATCAGAGCCTGCGCGACCGCTTACACGAAATAGCACTGAATCAGCATATTGAATTAATCCTCTTGCCTGATCTGGAAGGGTTTCTTTCTTATGCACATCATTACCAGCGCTTTGACCTGAACCCCCTGATCTCCATAGGCCGGAGTCCTCTTTCTCTTCCCGTGAACCGCTTCATTAAAAGACTCTTCGATCTGCTGGGCTCGCTTTTCCTTTTGCTGTTCTTTTTCAGCTGGATATCCATCCTGATGGCGATATGGATACGATCAGGCTCAAAGGGACCTGTGTTCTTTCGACAGAAGAGGACAGGATACCAGAACAAGGATTTCACGATTTGGAAATTCAGGACGATGCATCTGAATGCTGAGGCAGACATAAGGCAAGCCGAAAAGGAAGATGAACGCCTGACCAGGATGGGGCGCTTTCTGCGCAGACACAACCTGGATGAGCTGCCTCAACTTCTGAATGTGGTAGCGGGACAAATGTCGCTGGTGGGTCCGCGACCGCATATGCTGGCGCATACACAACAGTATGCCGGACAGGTTGCGCACTATCTGTACCGGCACTATACCAAGCCGGGAATGACGGGTTTGGCTCAGGTCAGGGGATTGCGGGGAGAGATGCGGAAGCTGGAGGATATGGAATCCCGCATTGCCCAGGATGTATACTACCTGGAGCACTGGACCCTGTGGTTAGACATAAAGATTATCTGGATTACCTTACTGCAGACCCTTCAGGGGCATCCACCCCTGCCACAGCACAGCCTGAAAAAACCGGTTTCAGGTGGCTAACGCACCACTTTCACCCTGACAGCGGTGAGGCCTTTAGGGCCTTTTTCCACTTCAAAACTTACCAGGTTGCCTTCCCGGATGTCTTCCAGCACATTATTCACGTGAACAAAAACATCCTCCCGGCTCTCGCCGTCGCGGATGAAACCAAACCCCTTGCTGTCGTTATAAAAAGTGACCGTGCCCTTTCGGATGGGATCCACCGGCGTTTGGGTTCTGCCTGAGGGCACACCGATTTCAATATCTTCCAGTTTAACTTCCTTTACTTTACGATCCGGATCGGGAGGGGTGTCGGTGATGTTGCCGTGCTCATCCACCCAGGCAATCATATCGTCCAGACTGCCTTTTTCGCCATCGCGGCGCTGCTGGCGTTTCTTTTCTTTCTCCTGACGCTTCTTCTCTTTGTTCTTCCTTACTTCCTTCTTGTTGAACGTTTCCTGTGATCTTCCCATACATTGTTTTTCTGCGGCAAAGGTAGGCATTTTATGCGAAGTGGGCGGAACGCATTTCTCCGCGCACCCGGGCTTGATTCTGACTTGGATATTCCTTATCTTTAGGCCTTTGCCTTCAACGAACTGCTGTATTTTCAAGCTTCCGTAAAACCCCTATCAATGAAAAGCAAACTTACTCTCTTCATTTCGACCTTGCTGTTCCTATTACAGCCACCCTCCACTTCGGCCCAAAACCAGCCTAAGGTCAGACCTCACAACCCATTGGCGAATCTGGAAGTAAAGAAAGAAAGCCCCCAAAGGGCAGTGCTGATGGAAGAAAAACAATTGTCCCCCTGGATCAAAAACATATCCACCGCCACTGAGACCACGGTTGGGGAAAGCCTCTTCGACCTGCAATCCAACAGCACAATGCAGAAACGAATGTATGTATGGCAAGATGGAACGATGGGGGTATGCTGGACCTTTGGAAACCAAAGCCCCGCCTATGCCGACCGGGGGACAGGATACAATTTCTTTAATGGCATAAGCTGGCAAAGCTATCCGAACTACAGGGTAGAGTCCATTAAGACAGGCTGGCCGTCGTATGCACCCCTGGGAGACAGCGGGGAAATCATTGTTGCCCATTCGGGCACCACTTCAGGCCTGGTGATCAGCCGAAGAAATACCAAAGGCAGCGGGAGCTGGAACCAGACGACCCTGGCAGGCCCGGCAGGCAGCCCAAATATTCTCTGGCCCCGGATGATCACCAGTGGGGATGCCCACGATACCGTACATATAATCGCACTCACCGCCCCGGTAGCCAACGCCGGCGCGGTGTATAACGGGATGGATGGGGCTCTGCTCTATTATCGCTCCCCCAATGGAGGGAATACTTTCGACAAACTTCATATTCAACCCACCGGGCTCACCTCCACCAATTACCTGGCCCTGGGCGGAGATCGCTATGCCTGGGCCAATCCGGTGGGAGATACGCTTGCCTTTGTGGTGGGAGATAATTGGTATGACCTGATGCTGATCAAATCTACGGATGGAGGAGAAACCTGGACCCATACCGTGGTCTTTGAACACCCCTACCCTTTCTTCCAGGAACCCGTGACCCTGGTGACAGATACGCCCTGGGTGTGTGACGGCGGAATGGCCGTGGCCCTGGATAAAAACGGTGATGCCCATATCTGCTTCGGCCTGATGCGGGTGCTGAATGAAGACCTGACCGATCTGACCACTTCCTATTTCCCTTTCACCGATGGCCTGGTGTACTGGAAGGAAGGCGAAGCGCCTTTCTCTACCCTTGATATCGATTCGGTGGAAGCCCGAGGGAACCTGATCGGCTGGGCCCAGGACCTGAATGGGAACGGAACCATCGACTATATCTCCAACGTAACCACAGCCATTGGGCAGTATTATCTTTCCATTTCTTCTATGCCCCAGATCCACGTGGATGAGGTGGACAATGTTTTTGTGGTGTATTCTTCCATTCACGAGAATTCCCACAACGGATTACAGAATTACCGCCGCCTTTATGGTCGGGGGAAAGTGGGCGGACCCTATGGATGGGATACTGTCTTTCTGATAAACAGCGGCATTATCCACAACTACAGCGAATGTGTTTTCCCATCCATCTCCCCCTCTTACTCTTCAGATATTCACCTGGTGTACCAGGCGGATGGGGAGCCCGGACTCTCTGTGCGGGGCGATCTGGATCCTGCCGGCATCAACAGCATTGTGCACGTCTCCATCCCCAAAAGTGATTTTCTGATGTCGGTAAACCGGCCTTTGTGGCAGCCTGTTTCCGGGATGGAGGTAGGGATGCCTTTTCCGAATCCCGGGCGCGAAAAAAGCTGGCTTCCTGTGCAAAGTGAGTTCGACCAGGACATTATGCTGTCTGTATTCGATATGCGTGGAAAGTTATTAATGGAATGGCAGGAGCATCTTAGGGCAGGGATGAGGCAGGAAATCCTGATTCCGGCAGCCATTCCCTCCGGAGTGTATATGATTGATATCCGGGGAAACAACTTCCGCAGCACTCGAAAACTGATTCGGGAGTAGCGCTTCTAGGGTGCGTAAGCCCGCAGTTGCAGGATTTTGTGTTGGGCTGGGCAATATACCGTCCTCTTCTTGGTGGAAGGGCTTATTGCGTGTGCGGTTCGTTGATTCTTACTTGTTCCATTTAGGCAATTCCCCGGTTTGCCCACCAAAGTCTTTTAGCATTGCAAGCTGTTCTTTTCTCGGTCTGTCTTTACCTTTAGTTACATACCAATAAATGTCAAGTGCGTCTGTTCCGTCCTTAATTAATTGATAAGTCCAACTTATTTTTCTTGCTTTATTATCGTAATGATTTCCATTTACAATTTCATTAAATAGTCCGCCAGAACTTGAGTATCCGATATAAACCAGGTTTATTCTCCCGTCTCGTAATTCGATGACTTTAAAAACACCGTCTTTGTCCTTAGGTGCATTGCATACTTTTTCCAATTCTTTGTCGGCTGTAAAAAAGAAATGGTCATTCTCGGTATAATCTTTTGGCTCTTGAAACATAGTTTACTTTTTATTACGAATATACAAGCTAATCCTTCTGCAAAGGAATGTCATAATAGATTGGGTGCATATAAATCATATCTTCTCCCGTATCAGAATCGCCTGTTTTTATCATAATAAGCTGTATGACAGAGTCCTTAACAAACCGGGCAATGGGAAGCTTTAAGGAGATTCTGGGTTCCCCAGTACGAAAAACAAACTCATTCTTTATTTCTGTATAGACAGAGTATGAATATTTTGATGAGTAAGCTCGCCAACCATTGTAATGCATTCTAATCAATACGGAGTCTGTGTTTAGATATTCCAGCGTGTGAGTTAAGTAATGCGATTTATCCGCTATTGTATCCAGGCTGTCTAATCCGAATACAATGTATTGATTAATCTCAGTTCGAAAAGGATTCTTAAAAATTGTGTGCTCAACCTTGTCTGTAAGTTTTCCATCCTCTCCCCAATACTTAATCCACCCATAGGCCTGATAGCCAGTTACGGGATAAAAAATGAAATTACCGCTAATGCGCAAATGATTGGTGCTTGTGTCATACAATCGACAATGGAAAAGACTGTGTGAATCGACGACCGAGTTAAGGTCATAACATTCACACCTTAGACTATCATTTAGGAATACGTGGTCTGCGGCATTTTTCTCTGTGTTCTTGTCAAGCAAACTACAGCTCACAAGAAGAGAAAACAATATCGTTGTATATGTTCCCCTGAAAACTTGAAAATTTAACATCATAAGTAAGGCTAAGGGTTTCACTAAATTCAGTCATAAGGGCTTCTAATTGTCATCGTATTCCACTTTCTTTTCTTGCTCTTCAAATATGGCTCCATTGAATTTCCACACTCCGCTGACGCGATAGTTCCTGAAATTGTCATACTGATCGTACCAATCATAGCTGTATGAAATGGTCATTTTTTCTGAATCATAAGAAATCTCACTCATTGGGGATTCCTGCTCAACCATACTTGAAGTGGTGGATCTAAAGCTCCATTTTATCTGGAATCCGTTTTCTATGGAACAGTGAACCACATTTTGGCCCCAAACTCCTTCCACGCCCCTGGGGCGACCACTGTGATTACCAAAAGCTAAATACTCCTTAGCGGCTATCAAGGTGATAATGCTATCGATGTTGAAATCAAAATCCTCTGCTTCCTGGAATTGATACGCCTTGTCAATTGTATCACCGATTGCAATGATAGACTGATAGAACGGATTACAGTACGCGCCACAAGCTTCTCCAGCAAAATGGTAAATCTTTAATAAACCGTCATTGGATGAATGAAATGAGCCATAGTCCCAGTCTATCCCATATCCCAGGTCCTGCCTTGAAGCATAGGCCAATGAATCCAATGCCATTTGAGTTAAAACGGAATCAACTGCTTCCGGATAATTTGTTCTAATGAAACTGAGCAGTTCAAATTCTTGCGCTTTCAGGGATAAAGGAAGAAAGAGTAAGATGGCTATGGTGAGTTTCATAATTTTTAACGGTCTGTGCAAACGCAGGCCCCGTGTGTTAGGCCGTTACGGCGGGCCCAGGTTTTATGGCATTAAATTGTAAGCCTCCGGCCAAGTGCATCTTGTTTTTAAAGAAGGAAAAGATAAAGGGTTTACTCCTGGTAACCGGGAAGCAGTTCGTGGAGTTTGTTAGCGGGATAGTCGGGAAGCT
>Ga0334886_1001545_pt1 | contig 26437 bp, 30 predicted proteins | sample GraSluR1_MG_9_FD_207232 | JGI IMG/M metagenome (GOLD analysis project Ga0334886, IMG submission 207232) | Sludge microbial communities from methane-producing bioreactor in Wageningen University, Netherlands - Granular Sludge_27_06-R1 | ecosystem: Engineered > Bioreactor > Anaerobic >... | reverse complement strand
CTGGCCGCCTCCTCGGTGGTGAGGAAGGCGGCGGGGGATACGCCGTAGCTCGCCCCTCGGGCCCGCTGGACGAGGGCCGTCGCCTGCCGCTCGCTCATCCCCCTCATCTCCAGGAGGCCGGCCACGTCCCCCTCCAGGAGGGCCCCGAGGGCGGCCTGTTCATCTCCGTAGTGGGCGATGAGCCTCTCGGTCAACTTCGCCCCCACGCCAGGAACGTCCTTCAGCTTCAACCGTAGGCGGATCGCCAGGAGACCATATAGCCGTTTCCCCGAAAGAAACCTTGATATCTCTCGGGCTTGGATCTCTCGTCCGTGCTGCTCCACGAGATTTTGAAGATCGACGGCGAAGAGGAGGTCTTCCTCGCCGAAGAGTCCCTCGCCGACCTCATCCGCCTCCCGGTCACCTCGGAGATCCTTCGGTCGGGGCTGAAGGCCAAAGAACTGATCGAGGTGGTGGTGGAGAAGGCCGGATCCGATCGGCTCGGGGTCGCCCTGAAGCTGACGGAGCCAGCTGAGATCTGGCTCCTCCTGACGGACCGCTATTCCGCCTCGGGGGCCCTGGACGCCCTTTTGCAGAATAACGCCTCCAGAATTGTCCAGGCAGAGGAGGGGAGGTTCTTGGAGGGGGTGGTGGAGGCCCTCGCCATCTCCCTCAAAGAAGAGCTCTTCTGCGATGGATGCCCCGTGGCGAGCCCCCCCCTCTTCGTCCCCGAGAGGATCGACGGCCTGGAGAGGTTCCTCCGACCTCTCCTCCCCTCCAGAAGCGAGGTGCTGGAGATCTGCTGCGGGAGCGGGATGGGAAGCCAGGCTCTGAAGAGGCTCGGCCTTCGGCCCTGGACGGAGGACGTGGACAGCTGCGAGATATGCATGGCCCTGAAGGCCGAATACCTCGAACCCGATAGGGCGATGGTCCTGGACGCCCGGCTCCTGGACCGGTTCTTTCCGCCCCGGAGGTTCGATGCGGTGGTGGGTTTCATGGTGGGGCTCATCGACGACGTCAACTGGCCCCTCTGGAGAGAGATCCTGATCAGCTCGGCGATGCTGGCGAGGGATCTGGTGATATACACCACCTACACCGAAAGGGAGGCCAGGATCGTCGCCGAAGCCCTCAGGTCCGTCGGATGGTCTGCCGAGGTGGCGGCAAACCCCGACGACCTGGGGATATACGACCAGTGGGCTGCCATCGGCCGACGGGGAGGGTGACGAAAGGTTAATACCGCCTGAGATCGAAGTGATGGCTGGGGTGATGCTTGTGCCTAAGTTCAAGAAACGAGACGTGGAGCGGAAGGGCGACAAGAAGACGGAGAACCTGGAGAAGAAGCTGATCGAGGAGAACCTCGATGATCTCGTGGGCACAGGCGGTGAGAAAGAGTAGTGAAGGATCTCAACGTCAAAATCCGAGCCGACGGCCGCGTCACCGAGAGGCGCGTCCCTTGGGAGGTGGGCCAGACCTACGACCGCCTCCTCGAGCTTCTGGATATAAACGCCGAGACGGTGGTGGCCCTCTTAGATGGCCACCCAGTTCCGACCGACGATCTGGTGGAGCCCGGCGATCTGGAGATCGTCCGGGTCGTCTCTTCCGGATGAGGGGCCAGTTCAGATGCTGGTGAGCCTTCCGCTCAGATCCTTCAGCCTTTCTATATTTTCCATCACCATCGTCGACTCGACCTTCTTCTCCTCCTCGAAGTGTTTGATGATCTCCTCGAGTGATATGATCAGCCGGTAGACCTTCATCGGCCTTCCCTTCCCGTCCTTCTTCACCTCTCGCTCCTCGACCCAGCCGTTGTTTCTGAGGGACCTCATGGCGATGCTGACCTCAGGCTGCCGTAGGTTGGATCCGATCTCGATCTCCCGGGAGGTGGCTTCCTCGACGTTGGCGAGGTAAGTGATCATGCTGGCGACGTTCCGGGGGATGCCAAGGCCTCGGAGGACCTCCACGAACTCCCGGTCGTCGTCGTCCAAAACTTTGACCGAAAATTGTCTCATAAATATCACATCTATTTTTCGGTTTAGAAAATCATCCTCATATAAATAGCTTATTTTTGTTTATCCAAATAGATTATCATTCAGCATCTATTGACCTGATAAACTGATCCAGACCTGGCGGCCATCCCCAGGGCGACGACGTCCTCCAGGACCTCGGCCATCTCCTCCGGATCCAGATCGATCTCAAACCTCCGCTTCAAATCTGCGATGATCTCACCCTTCGAGAGGGGACGATCCGCTCCGGTGAGGACCCGCTCGGTGAACCCCACCAGATCCTCGTGGGCCGCCCAAGGGTATATGATCCACCTCCAAACGTCGATCCGCTCGGCGTAGTAGTCCGGCTCGAAGGAGGAGCTGGCCTTGTGCTGCAGGACCGCGGTCCTCACCTCCCCAGGACCCAGGCCTTTTAAGTAGCCCGCCGTCGCCAAAAGGGTGTCACCAGTGTCGGTGACGTCGTCGACGACGAGGACCCTCTGGCCGGAAACGGCCGTAGCCAGGGGGAAGCGGACCCATGCCCGATCCCTCTTCCGGGCTGCGATCCCCCAGTGCTCGACCTTGATGCTGGTGAGAAGGTCGTGGACCAAAAGGTCACAGACGACCCGGGCCGGGACGTAGCCACCCCGGCCTATGGCCACCACCAGGTCGGGCCTCCAGCCCGATGCCTTGATCTTGCGGGATAGGGCCCGGGCGAGGTCATAAAACCCGTCCCAGGTCACAAGGTCGCAGGGGAAGAATTCGAGGTCCATCGCCATTATTATCGACTTCATGATTTAAATATTTTGAGATGGCCTCTGGGCTCGGCCACCCCGCCTCTGGGGAGATGACGAGAAGGTAAATATACCATATTCTGCATCGCCTGGACTTATGGCAACGAAGCTGGACCCCTGGGGCGCGGTCTCGATAGACGACTACTCGAAGCTATTCGAGGAGTTCGGGATATCGAGCTTCGAGGAACTTCTGCCCCAGATCGACGATCCCCATTCATATATGAAAAGACATATAATATTTGGCCACCGCGATTACCAGCGGGTCGTCGAGGCGATGAATGATAAGAGGCCCTTCGCCGTGATGAGCGGGTTCATGCCCAGCGGCAAGGTTCATCTCGGCGGCAAGATGGTGATGGAGGAGATCATCTGGCACCAGAAGCACGGGGGGGACGCCTTCGTCGCCATCGCCGACATGGAGGCCCACTCGGTCCGGGGGATAAGCTGGCAGCGGTGCCGAGAGCTGGGGATCGAGGAGTACGTCCTCAGCATCATCGCCCTGGGGCTTGAGCCGTCGGCGACCATATACTTCCAGTCCAAGAGGGGGGCGGTCCGGGACCTCGCCTTCGAGCTCGCCGCCGCCGCCCGGTTCTCGGAGCTGGCCGCCATTTACGGCTTCTCCGGGGAGACGAACGTCGCCCACATGGTCTCCGTCATGGTCCAGAGCGCCGACATCCTCCACCCCCAGCTCGCCGAGAACGGGGGGCCGAAGCCCGTCGTCATACCCGTCGGCTCAGACCAGGACGCCCACATCCGGCTCACCCGGGACCTCGCCGCCAGGATGAGAAAGTTCTTGGTGGAGGAGAGGGAGGGGCGCGTCAGCCTCCGGGGGAAGGCAGCAGGCCCTGACCTGATCGATGCCGCTGCCGCCCGCCTCCGGGAGATGGGCTACAGGAAGGTGAAACGGTACGAGGAGCACATCGACGTCTTCGACGCCATGGCGAAGGACTCGGGAAGGGTCGAGGAGGCGATGAGGAGCCTCGAGGTGGAGGCTGGAGGCTACGGCTTCGTCCCTCCGGCGTCCCTATACCATCGGTTCATGACCGGCCTCACCGGCGGGAAGATGTCATCCTCGAAGCCAGAGAGCCACATCGCCCTCACCGAGGACCCCGAGGAGGCGAGAAAGAAGGTGATGAGAGCGGTCACCGGCGGAAGGCAGTCCCTAGCCGAGCAGAAGAAGCTAGGAGGGGAGCCAGACAGGTGCACCGTCTACGAGCTGATGTTATTCCACTTATCCGGGGACGAGGACGAGCTTAAGGAGATCTTCGACGAATGCAAGAGCGGCAAGCGGGTCTGTGGGACCTGCAAGAAGGAGGCGGCCGAGAGAATCCGGTCCTTCCTCGTCGAGCACCAGCGGGAGAGGGAGATAGCCCGGGAGAGGCTGCCGGAGTTCGGGCTCTGAAATTGGAAGAAGCCCGCTCCAGGAGAAGTTACTGTTTCTGTAACGGGGAGTTCTCCCTCGGGATTACTGCTACCTTTGGCTGAAGCATGGCACAAATTAAGCCAAAAAGATCAGAATTTCAGACGTAAGCCCCGCCGCCAGGGAGGGGCATCCGACTGAATAAACATATTAAATATTTTGGCGCCGGCTCAGTGTTGGATCATCCTCGGAAGGGCCTTGGCCTGTTCGACCCAGGACTTCACCTCAGGGAGGGTTGGATTTCTCTTCACGAGCTTTCTCGTCCCGTTGACCTCAGCCAGCTTTGCGTAGAGGTTTTCGGGGATCCTCTTCGATAGCTCCACGACGGTGTCGACCCCAGCCTCCACCAGGAGATCTGAGTACTTCTCTCCGACGCCCTTGATCCGGAAGAGGTCCGACCGGTTTACCCATTCCAGAATAAGCTTCTCCGCGATCCCGGTCCTCTCAGCGATCCCCATCCGACCGTTCTTGCCCGAGCCGGCCTCGAGGAGCTTCTCAACGGAGCTTATCCCGGCAGCTGCGAGGGACTCGGCATACGCCGGCCCAATCCCCTGGATATTCAATATGCTGGTCAAGAAAACCACCAAATACTCCTTTAAAATCATCAAATATCCAACTTTCGGCTGCAAAACAACGATCTCCTCCGAGGGCAACGAGGCCCGGATTACGGACCGGAGGGCAAACCTGAAGTGGACGGAGAGACGGCCGGACCAAGAGGTTAAAATTAATTAGTTTGACAACCTATTGGGTAATACGGTGCCGATCGGGAGATGAAGATTATGGATGCGATCGTTGGAGGTCTTTTGAAAGAGATGACGTCGGGAGAGAAGCTCACCCTCATCAGCCGAGAGGTGGGGGCGGATGATAAATCGGTGAAGTCGGCCCTGGAGATGGGGTTGCCCCTCCTGCTGGGGGCCATGAACAGGAATGCGAACCAGCCAGAGGGCATCAGCGCGATCATGAAGGTCCTCGCTCAGATGGGGAGGAACGATCCGAGGGAGGGTGCCTCCAGCCGCCTGAGCGGACCGGACCCGGCCGAGGGATCGAGGATGCTTGACTCCATTCTTGGGAGCAATCTGGAGCCGATAAAGCAGTCGATCTCGAAGAAGACGGGGCTGCCTCCAGCGGCAGTGGGCAAGATCCTCTCCATCGTTCTCCCCCTGGTCCTGGCTAAACTGGGTGGCTCTTCGGGCCAAGATATGAGAGCAGAAGAGATCTCAAAGATCCTGACGGAGGGATCGAAAGCGGCCATCTCCTCATCGCCCGAAGCGGCGAGGCTTATGGAGGAGGCATTCTCCTCAGAGGAGGGAAGAGGGGGTCTGATGCGGATCATAAAAAAGCTGATGGGACCCTGAAGGTCATAATTTTTTGCCTTGACTCCAGTCGCCCACTTCGTGAATCGAACCGTCTCTCGATCCCGGAAGCTTAATCTGGACAAGACACTTTTATATGCATATGAAGCTGGAGTTTTACGGAGGAGCTGGAGGCGTTACAGGCTCACACATGGTCCTTGACGGAGGAGATTTCCGAATCGGGATCGACGCGGGGCTCTTTCAGGGAGGCGAGACCGATCAGAACCTCGCGGGCTTTGGGCACGATCCGCGTTCCCTCAAGTCGTTGTTGCTAACCCACGCCCACATCGACCACAGCGGGCGGGTCCCGCTTCTGGTCAAGGAGGGTTTCTCAGGGTCCGTCTACTCAACCCCAGCCACCGAGGACCTCTGCGAGATCATGCTCAAAGATTCGGCTTACCTGATGCAAGAGGCCGCCGACCGGGAGAATCGTTATAGAAACAAAGGCAACGGCCCTGCGAGGCCGCTTTATACGGAGGGGGACGTCGTCGAAGCCCTGAAAAGGTTCAAGCCGATCGATTACGGGATGGCCCAGGAGATCAATGGAATTACTGTTAAATTTTTGGATGCGGGCCACATCCTCGGCTCGGCCTCCATCGAGCTATCCATTGGAAGAAAGAAGTTGATAACAAGCGGCGACGTGGGCCGACCCGGCGCCCCCTTCCTCCGCGATCCCGAGACGGCGAAAGAGGCCGATTGGGTGGTAATCGAATCGACCTACGGGGACAAGGATCACGGAGAGATCGCCGACCGGGGGAAGAGGCTTTTGGAGATCGTCCACGACACGATCGAGAGGGGCGGAAACATCGTAATCCCCGCCTTCGCCGTCGGACGAACCCAGGAGATCCTGTACGAGCTGAACCGCTATGCAGAAAAGGGGAAGTTGAAGGGGGTCAAGTGCTTTGTCGACAGCCCCATGGCGATCTCGGCTACAGAGATCTATCGACGCCACCCGGAGTACTTCGACGAGGAGACCCTCCGGCTCCTGAAGGTCGGAGATAGCCCCCTGGAGTTCCCCGGGATCCATTATGCCAGGTCAAAAGAAGAGTCTATGGCGATAAACGACCTGAAAGAGCCCTCCATCATAATCTCCGCCAGCGGCATGTGCACCGGTGGCAGAGTTCTCCACCATCTGGTTCAGAACCTAGGACGTAAGAACTCCACCATTCTATTCATCGGCTATCAGGCTGAGGGAACCCTGGGGCGTAGGCTGCTGAACGGGACGAAGACGATCAAAATAATGAATAAGGAGCTGGACGTCCAGGCCAGGATCGAATCCCTCGACACATTCTCAGCCCATGCCGGAAGAAACGAGCTCCTCAACTGGCTCCGCGCCTTCGAGGATTTCCCGAGGACGGTCTTCCTCAACCATGGTGAGCCCTACGCCACCTCTTCGATGGCAGAGGCCGTCAGGAGCGAGTTTGATGTCGAGTTGATCATACCAAAAGCCAACGAGAGCTTCACCCTCTCATGAAAAAGAGGGGTCCGATCCCCTCCCGGGGGATGGGGCATAGGTTCCCCCGGAGAGGGTTTCGGCCAGCCCCCCTAATCCTCGATCAGGCCGGAGCCGCTGAATACCCGCTCCGCCTCGGATAGGGTCAGGTCTCCCGGCGGGACGATGATCTCCGACTCGACGATCTCCTTCGGGTCCAGAGGCTCCCCCTTCGCCTTGATCGTCGCAATCAGCCTAGAAAGCTCCTCTTGGAACCCCGCCTCGTCCTCCCTCGCCACCCGATCGACGATCCGGTTGTCGATGACGTTCAGATCGTCCAGGAGGGCGCTCTTCACCCTGTACTGTCCCTCTCCCATGATCCGGATGATCATCTCCCTTCCTCCGCTTTGAGCCTAGCGAGGTCGGCCTCGACGCTCCCCTGGGCCCGGACCCGAGCGAGCTCCCTCTCGACGTCGTCCTTGCCTGCATACTCCTCCAGGGTTCCCGTCTCCACCAGCTCATCGAGGGCCATGGACCTCGCCTTCATCGTCTCAATCTTGTCTTCAGATCTCTGAACGGCTAAACCGACATCGGCCATCTCCTCGCTGATCCCAGTGAGGGACTCGGTCACCTTCACCTGGGCCTCGGCGGCGGAGTACTGGGCCTTGATCGTCTCCTTCTTAACCCTGAAGGACTCGACCTTGGCTGAGAGCCTCTTCTCGGTCGCCTCGAGCTTCGCCTGCTCCTGGCCGAGGTCAGAGATCTGCTGTTCGAGCCCCGCGGCCTCGACGGCCAGGGCCGCCTTCCTCTCCAGGGCCTGGCGGGCGAGGTCCTCCCGGTCGGCCTTAACAGCCTCCCGAGCCTGAGAGTCGAGCTGGTCCATCTTCGCTGCGAGCCTGGCCTTCTGGAGCTCCAGCCTCTTCTTGGAGGTGGCGACCTCCGCCACCCCCCTCTTTACGTTCTGGAGAAGCTCCAGCTGCTTCTGGTAAGAGTAGTCGAGGGTCTCGTTCGGATCTTCCACCCTATCCATGAGGGTGCTCATCTTGGCCTTGACCAACGTGCTCATCTGGTTGAGTAGTCCCATGATAACTCCCCATTTATACAATTTTATAAAATGGTGGAGGAAGAGGGGCAAAATCAACAGACCCGATCCGCCACCCATTTCCTCCGACCCTTTCAAGGCGTATCCGTCTACCTAGGCACCCCGGAGCTCAGAGGTGCAGTGGGGGCAACGAGTGGCCTGGAGGGGGATGCTCTCCTTGCAGTATGGACAGTCCTTGGTATTCGGCAAAGCTGCCTCTTCTTCCTTCTTCAACTTGTTGATCTGCCGCACCAGAAGGAATATCACGAAGGCTACGATCAAAAAGTCGAGGACCGTATTGATGAAGACGCCGTAATTGATCGTCGGCGCACCAGCCGCCTGAGCTTCGGCGAGGCTAGCGAAGGGCTGGCCGGTGAGGGATATGAACATGTTGGTGAAATCGACTCCTCCGAGGAGCATCCCCACCGGCGGCATGATTATGTCGTTTACTAGAGACGTCACGATCTTCCCAAAGGCCAGACCCAATATGATCCCGATCGCCATGTCCAGGACGTTTCCCCTCATGGCAAAATCTCTGAACTCCTTTACCATACCCATAGATATTCGACCTCCTCGAAGTCATTCGAATAATTATTAATAATCAAAGGAGCTATTCAAATATAAATGTATTTATTAACAAGTAATGTGATGATCTAGCTATTCATTTTCCCGTTGCGGATTCATGAAAAGATCTTCTGCGGGTTATCCCAGCGGATCGATGGACCGATATTAAAATTGGCAAGACAAGGCCCCATCCGGGATCGGGCGGCGGCAAAAAAAGGGGATTTAAGATTCAGAAGCGCCAAGCAGCTACTTCTTGAATCCGAGATCTTTGGCTTTGCCGGCTTTTATCAGCTCTTCTGCCTTTGGGGATGGGACATCTGATATTCGATCGCCCTTTTTGCCAAGACCTTCCACATCCTTCAGCAGCTCGATTCTCACCATGCTTATCCTCCTCTTCAATCTCCAGCTTGATCTCTTCCGAAACTTCCACCCATCAAACGAAGATAAATCGTCCTGAAGGGTATGCAAACTCCAGCTCTGGTCCAGAGTTACGTTTTGGAGGAAATTCTATAAATAATTATCTATTTCAATCTGCCCATATTTCGTAAATCAACTCCTAGGCCTTTGCCCATCCGCCCCCAGGGGTCCAGATGGCGAATCTCCCTTCATGGAGGGGGGGAAGATCCAGAATAGACCGGCAGCTTCAAAGATCCTCCTTCCTCTTCTCCACCACCCGGATATCTTCGATGCAGGTTGAGGGGTAGTTTCCGGTCTCATCCTTCTCCCGAGACTTGACCATGTCCCAGACGTTGAGGAGGGCTGCCGAGACTCCGGCAAGGGCCTCCATCTCGACCCCGGTCCTGCCGACGGAGGTGACGATGACCTCCGCCACCACCGCGTCGGCGAGGAGCTCGAAGGCGACCTCGACTCCGGTGATCGATATGGGGTGGCACATGGGGATCGTCCGCGGCGTCTCCTTCACCGCCTGGATAGCCGCCACCCTCGCCACGGTGAGGACGTCCCCCTTCGCCACCTCGCCGTCGCGGATCGCCTGAACTGTGGACGGCCTCAGGCGGATCGCCCCGATGGCCACCGCCCTGCGGCCGACGGCTGGCTTCTCCGTTATCTCTACCATACCACCCCGGTATTCTCGACGGCCTGGCCTTGGTTTCACGAGATCACCGCCCCATAACCATCACGCCCTCGTCCATTCAAATCCCTGGAACCCTCTTGAGGGCTTCAGAGGATCATCGCCTGTGGGATCATCTCGATGACATCGGTGGCGAGGAGGGAGTAGCCCTTCTCAGCGAAGGCCAGGTCCCCGGCGGTCCCGTTGACGAAGGCGGCAGCCGCGGCAGCCTGGAGCGGCGAGGCCTTGCAGTAGAACGCCCCCACGATCCCGGCGAGGACGTCTCCGGTCCCGCCGACGGTCATCCCGGCGTTCCCGGTGGCGTTGCCTCTGATGACGGAACCGTCGGTGATCAGGTCGACCTTCCCCTTCAGGAGGACCGTGAGCTCCATGTCCCTCGCGAAGCTCATCAACGTCTCGTTCTGGACTCGGCCGGGGGGCACCTTGATGGAGCTGACCCTCCTAAACTCGCTCTCGTGGGGGGTTATGATCCCCTGGAGGGGGATCCCCGGCAGGAGGGCGTCAGCGTCGATGACCACCTTCCCGCCTTCGGGGACGACCTCCGTCAGGGCCTCCCTCGTCTCTGGGTGGCGGCCGAGGCCCATCCCGACGACGACTACGTCGTGGCGGGGCATCAGCTCCCGGAGAAGGTCCAGGTCGTCGGGGGATAGGTGGTCGCCAGATAATGGCCGGACGATCAGGTTCGGGGAGAAGCCGGCTATGATCCCGGCGACGTTCATGGGGACGGCGACGGTCGCCAGGTCCGCCCCGGCCCGGAGGGCGGCCATCGCCGTCAGGGCCGGAGCTCCGCTGTAAGGGCCGCCACCGATCACCAAGACCCTGCCGTTCTCCCCCTTGTGGCTCTCGGGGGCCCGGCGAGTGACGAGGGCGAGGTCTCCGGGCCCTACAAAGAACTCCGCCGCCGGAGGTATGCCGATCCCCGCCACCACCACCTCGCCGGGGATCCCGACCTTCGGCCGGTGGAAGGTGACGGTGACGTCGGGGTCTACGACCTTATCGGTCCCAAGGCCGCTGGGGACGTCCACCGATAGGACGGGCTTTCCCGAAGAGTTGATGGCGTCGATAGCCCCCGCCTCGAGGCCCCGGACGGGGCCGCGGACCCCGGTACCGAAGACCCCGTCCAAGATCAGGTCGTACTGGGATAGGGAAGCCAGGTCCTCGGAATCCCGGACCTCCCGGAGGTCGAAGTTGAGGTGCACCAGAATCTCCCAGTTCTGACGAGCCTCCTGGGTGGCGATCTCCCTCGACCGGCCGAGGAGAAAGACCGTCACCTCGAGGTCGGCGAGGTGGCGTGCGGCCACGAAAGCGTCGCCGCCGTTGTTCCCTCGCCCGGCGACGACGGCGATCTTCTTGCCGCGAGCCCTCCTCCTCGCCTCCGAGGCGAGGGCTGACCCGGCGTTCTCCATCAGCTGTATCGGGAGGAGCCCGAGATAGGTGCAGTTTGCGTCGACGGCTCTCATCTCATCGGGTGAGATCGGTCTCATGGCCGACCCTTATCTCCCTGAAATGATAAAAGTTCCGGGGTGGGGCTCACCACGAGATCTTCTTTCGGTAGTGGTTTCTGACGAAGATCGCCACCATGTTGATGGAGAGGACGAGGGCCAGGAGGACGAGGGCCGTCCCCCATGCCTTCTCCTCCACGTCCCAGGCCCCGAGGAAGTAGATCAGGTTGAGGAGGTGGTAGCAGAGGTTGTTGACGGGCTGGGTGACGTCGGGAACGATGCCGTAGTACATCTGGACAGGGGTGGCGGAGAAGGTGACGGCGGTCCACATGATCGGAGCCGTCTCGCCGGCGGCCCTAGCCACCCCGATGATCAGCCCCGTCAGGACCCCGGGAAGGGCCGAGGGTATGACCACCTTCCTCACCGTCTGCCACCTGCTCGCCCCCAGGGCCACGCTCCCCTCCCGCAAGGAGTTTGGAACGCTCTTCAGCGCCTCCTGGCTGGTGAGGATGATCGTCGGCAGGTTCATCAGCCCCAGGATGATCGACCCCGCCAAGAGGGACAATCCGAAGGTCGCGACCAAAAAGGCGAGGCCGAAGAGGCCGTAGACGACGGAGGGGACGCCGTTGAGACAGCCGACGGCGATGGTGACGACCCGCTTCAGCCCGGAGTGCCTGGAGTATTCGTTGAGGTAGATGGCGGCCCCGATCCCCAGGGGGGCCGAGATCAACATCGCCCCCATCACCAGCCAGAAGGTCCCCTGGATGCAGGTGCTGATCCCGCCCTCCGTCCCCAGGCGGAAGTGGGGCTGGGTCAGAAACTCCCAGCTTATCGCCCCGATCCCCCGGAAGAGGATGACGGATATTATCCCCCCCAGGAGGATGAGGGTGAAGACCGCCGAGAGCCGAACCATGGAGAAGACGAGAACCTCCCTCCCCCGGGAGCTGTAACCGTAGAGGAGGTTGATGGAGTCTTTTATGGCGAGGAAGCTCGCGAGGAATACGAGGAAGGGGAGGACGATGGCATAGGTGAAGACCGCGCTAAGCCCCAGAAACTCGAGCTCCAGGCCGGGGCCGACCAGGCCGAAGAAGACGAGGAGGATGACGGCGAGGAGATAAGAGAGGTCCGCCGCCAGGGGCAGGACCCTCCCCCTCGTCCATAGGGCCCGCCCGCCAGGAGAGGCATCCTGGCGGAGGGTGAGGGCTGAGGCGGATATGAGGACGAGGTCCAAGAAGAGGCCCCCCATCCAGAAGGAGACGAGGGGGATGGGATCGGGCTGGATCACCAGGCAGACGAGGGAAGAGGTGAGGAGAAAGAGGGCGACGACGATCGAAGCCAGGGGTGCTGGCCTGATCTTCCTCATCTCAGTACCCCCCAAACCGCTTCTGGATCGCAGCCCTGACCAGGTCCGCCGAGATGTTGAGGACGGTGACGATGGCGAGGAGGACGAACCCCACGGCGAAGAGGGAGTGGTAGTGGATCGATCCGTGGGCCACCTCCCCCATCTCCCCGGCGATGACCGAGGTGAAGATGGCGCCCCGGTCAAAGGCGTCGAAGATCGGCGATGGAAGCCGCGCCACGTTCCCCACCACCAGGAGGGCGGCCATCGTCTCCCCGATGATCCGGCCGACGTTGAGGATGACGGCGGCGATGATCCCCGAGGAGGCGGCTGGGAGGGTGACCCGCCGGACCGTCTGCCAGCGGGTGGCTCCGAGGGCGAGGGACCCCTCCTTGAACTCCTTGGGGACGGCCCGGAGGGCGTCCTCGCAGATCGTCGTCAGGGCGGGGATGAACATGATCCCGAGGAGGATCGACCCCGCCAGGATCGACCGGCCCGTCAGCATCCCGAAGCTCCGCTCCAGGTAGACCACCAGGATGAGGACTCCAAGGAAGCCGTAGACGATGGAGGGAACCCCGGCCAAAAGCTCGATCGCAGGCTTCAGGACCTCCCGAGACCTGCGGCCTGCCAGCTCCGAGAGGTATATCGCCAGGGGAACGCCCACCAGGATGTTTATTAAGAGGGCGATTGTGGTGATGAGGACTGAGCCCGCTATGATCGGGGCCATACCGAAGACCTCCCCGGCGGGATGCCATTTCTGCCCCAGGAGCATGTCGAAGACCCCCACCTCCCGGAAGGCGAGGAAGCTCTCGAAGGATAGGAAGTAGAAGATCAGGACCATCGCCAAGATGGAGGTGATGGCGGCGGCGAAGAGGAGAGCCTCCACAAAGCGATCGCCGTATCTGCGAGACCGGGGCAGTCCGCGTTTCTCTGGATGGTCCATGCTATTCATCTGACCGCTCTTTCATCGCTTAAAGCACTTATCTATATTCACTATATAGGGTTATTACAGCTATATATCCGGTGGGGGATGGCGGCAGCCGAAGAGCGGTTTGGCGGATCTCAGTACCCGCCAAACCGCCTCTGGATCGCAGCCCTGACCAGGTCCGCCGAGATGTTGAGAACGGTGACGATGGCGAGGAGGACGAACCCCACGGCGAAGAGGGCGTGGTAGTGGAGAGAGGCGTGAGGTACCTCCCCCATCTCCCCGGCGATGACCGAGGTGAAGATGGCACTCGGGTCGAAGATGTCGAAGACGGGGGAGGGAAGCCGCGCCACGTTCCCCACCACCAGGAGGGCGGCCATCGTCTCCCCGATGATGTTTCCGACGTTGAGGACGACGGCGGCGATGATCCCCGAGGAGGCGGCCGGGAGGGTGACGTGCCGGACCGTCTGCCACTGGGTCGCCCCCAGGGCGAGGGACCCCTCCTTGAACTCCCGGGGGACGGCTCGGAGGGCGTCCTCGCAGATCGTCGTCAGGGCGGGGATGAACATGATCCCAAGGAGGATCGACCCCGCCAGGATCGACCGGCCCGTCAGCATATTGAAGCTCCGCTCCAGGTAGGCGACGAGGATCAGAACCCCGAGGAAGCCGTAGACGATGGAGGGGACCCCGGCCAAAAGCTCGATCGCCGGCTTCAATATCGAGCGGCTCCTGGTTCCGGCAAGCTCCGATAAATATACCGCCAGGGGAACCCCCACCAGGATATTTATGAGGAGAGCGAGGAGGGTCACCATGATAGATCCCACGATTATGGGGGTCATCCCGAAGATCTCCCCGGCGGAGTGCCACTTCATCCCGAAGACGAGGTCGAAGACCCCCACCTCCATGAAGGCTGCAAGGCTCTCGCGAATCAGATAGTAGAAGATCACGACCATCACCAGGATCGAGGCGATGGCGGCGAAGAAGAACGAGGACTCGATGATCCACTCCCTGACCTGACGACCGATCAAACCCCTCTTCTTCGATAGATCCATCGAAGTCTCCGGGAGCTCCCTGCTATAAGCCACTTGCCCACATTAAATATATAGAGAAAATTCAGGAATATGTTCTATATACAATGGGTGGGTTGGGATGGCCTAGATCCCTCCTCTGCTCAAGGGGAGGGAAAGCAACTCAGTTACGGATCCAGGGCGCCCGACCTACCGACCTATATAGAAAATATGGAGAATATGAACTAAGAAGACCTATTTATTATATTTGTGCAATTCTTACATAGACCTACCTCCTTCGGTCGATCGTGGCGATGGCGGAGCCCCCTTCTGAAATGGCAGATGAGTGCCGCAGAAACGCCACGAAAACTGACTGAAGAGGTATAGAGATGAGAAGGAACCATTTAACCCTCTGGGTTTTAGCGATATTGTTCGCTACAGCTTCGCTTCCCATGGCGGCCATGGGAGCCGAAGTTGGGGAGGAAACAGCAGACAGTGCCAAGAGCGTGATCTTCCTGATCGGCGACGGCATGGGATACGCCCAGGTGACCGCCGCGAGATGGGAGAAGGCCGGCGGCGACCAGCCCGAGTACCAGCCAACCCTGGAAAACTACCAGACGACCAGGCTGTACATCGATGAGATGGAGTACTCTGGACACATGTCCACCCACTCCCTGGACAGCTGGATCACCGACTCCGCCGCCGCGGTGACCGCTCTGGCCACCGGCCAGAAGACCTATAACGACGTGATCAACGTCGGCAATATCACCGCTCACGGCGATATCATAGGATACGAGAACGCCACCAAGTACGGCGTTCCCTTGAAGACCATCCTGGAGATGGCCGATGAGGCCGGAAAGGCCACGGGCGTCGTCAGCACCTCTCGGATCACCCACGCCACCCCCGCAGGATACTACGCCCACGTCGCCTTCCGGGACTGGGAGAACGAGATCGCCGAGCAGTGCATCAATAGCAAAATGGAGGTCGCCCTGGGGGGAGGCGCGAGCAAGTTCTCCTTCGATAACCGCAGCCTTCTGGAGGAGGCAGTCCCCCTGGGATGGACCGTGGTCACAAACGAGAGCGAGCTTGCGGCCATAGACCCCGCCACCACCGAGAGGCTCCTGGGAATCTTCACCGACTCCCACATGTCCTACGAGCTGGACCGAGACCCCCAAGTTGAGCCGAGCCTGGCGGAGATGACCGAGATGGCTATCGATATCCTCTCCAAGGACGAGGACGGCTTCTTCATGATGGTGGAGGGCGCCAGGATCGATCACGCTGGCCACGCCCGGGACTACGAGAGGATCGTCGGTGACACCCTCGCCTTTGACGAGGCAGTCAAGGTGGCCCTCGACTACGCCGCCGAGAATCCTGACACCCTAGTGGTCGTCACCGCTGACCACGAGTGCGGCGGCCTTGTTCTGGGAGCCACAACCAGCGAGTACATCGAGGGCTGGGCCCCCAACTTCGGGTCCGGAGCCTATCCCGTCAGCGACACTTATGCCGACCTCAACATCCTGGAGGAAGCGTCCCACACCTCCGTGGACGTCCCCCTCTTCGCCTCGGGGCCCATGGCGATCGAGTTTTCCCGAGGGCTCATCGACAACACCGAGGTCTTCACCCTGCTGAAAGAGGCGATGGGGCTCTGAAGAGCTCCACGCCGGATCTCCCCTTTTTGAAGGGGATCAGAATGATGAAAAGAAACGGATAGGGCATCTGTATTTCATCGGACCCGAAAGACCTAGCCGCCCCGAGATTTGGGTCGGCGACGGGACAGAGGGTCCACCAACGGTATCCATCTCCAGATCATTTCAGATGGAGGTTGATGAAAAATGGTATACGGCATAATTATGTTGAAGACGGTCCCCGGCCATGAGAGGAGGGTCCACAGCACCCTCCGGGGCCTTTCGGGGATCAGGACGATTTACATCCTCTTTGGAGACTTCGATTTACTATTGGACGTCCAGGTGGAGGGACTGCTGGCCCTGAACGGCCTCGTCGAGAGGATCCGGGAGATGGAAGGGGTCGTCACCACCAGGACGATCCTTGCCCACGCCTTCGAGAGGTGCGGCCCCCCAGGAACGGTGGCCTGCTGAATCAGGGTTCACCGATCTGACGAGCTCGGAGGGAAAGCTTCCGGCGAAGACGCGCCGAGATCGGGAAGAAGTCCAGATCCTCGGCGATCGATCGTCCCCGATCTCCGGTGACGAAATCCAGAAACGCCCGCTCATTCGGGTCGGCCTCGCCCAGGGTGTAAATGCTGAGGGTCGTCGCGAGGGGGTAAGACTCGTCTCTCACCGTCTCTGCCGACGGAACGACCCCATCGTAGGCGATCGCCCTGACCACGCCATCCTTCGAAATAGTTTAGGCTTAGATATCCAATGGCACCCTCGCTGGAGGCGATCATCGCCCAGACCTCGCCGTTGCCGGATCGATACCAATCGGCTCCGGGGGTGTCGTGATCGATCCCTCCCATGACCACCTCATTGAAGAGGTCTCTGGTTCCAGCGCCCGCCTCTCGGGCCATGGCCGAAGTAGGCAAGTTTAGCCCCCCAGTTCGTTCCAGCTATCAACATCGCCGTTATGCATGCTAAGAAGCTGACGGCGAGAGAGATTTTTGATCCCTCCTTCGTAGACATCGGAGCTGATGGCGATGGCGACGGCATCGATGGCTATGGGGAAGGGCTCGAAGTTATCGCCGTAGACCTCGACCCCCTCCATCCTCACCTCTCTTGAGGCCATGGCCATATCGGCGATGCCATAGGCCAGGCTCGTGATCCCGACTCTGGTCCCGCTTCCGGTAACGGAGATCGAGGTATTATCCCGCTGAGAGCTGTACTCTTGAGCACATATCTCGGCAAAAGGTAGTACGGAAGATGACCCCGCCCTTGAAAAACAGAATCCTCCGCCTTGGAAGAGATCGAATCAAGCATGAGGGCCCTGAGAACTGTAGAGTTAGAGCCTGACCGATCGGCGAAAAAAACGGTTAAAGACAGAGGGAGGGCCTGGGACCCAAGCCTCTTAGGCCCCAGGCAGAAGATCATCCAATATTCAAGCTCAGGTTATCGAGACGAAGCCGAGCTCTTCGGCGATCGCCTGACCGTCTTCACCGGTGACGAAGTCCAGGAAGGCCTGGGACTCTTCGGAGGGCTCGCCGTAGGTGACCATGTAGAGCTCCCTTGCTAGAGGATAGGACATGTCCTTTACCGTCTCAGAGGAGGGCTCAACGCCCTCGTAGGCGATTACTCCCAGGTCTCCGTCCAAGACGTAGTTCAGTCCAAGGTAGCCGATGGCGCTGTCACTGCTGGTTATCGCGGTCTTCACCTCGGCGTTGCTGCCGTGGCTGGTGGTGACCCCCGGGGTCTCAGCCTTGTCGCTCCCCATCACCATCTCGTTGAAGGTGTCCCTCGTTCCGGAGCCGACCTCGCGGCCAAGGACGTAGATCTCCTCATCATCGCCGCCGAGCTGGGCCCAGCTGGTGATCTCGCCGTTGTAGATAGCCCGGACCTCCTCCGCGGAGAGCTCGGTGACGCCGGCGTCGTATACCGCCTGGCTGACGGCGATGCAGACCGCGTCGTAGGCCACCAGGATCTCGACGAACTCCTCGTCAGGGTAAGCCTCCTTCTCGGAGTCCTTGACGGGCCTGGAGGCCATGGCGACGTCGCTGATCCCTTCAGCGACGTTCTTGATCCCCACGCCGGAGCCGCCTCCGGTGACGGAGACCTGGACGGCGCTCTGGGCGGCGTTGAACTCCTCAGCGCACTGGACACCGAAGGGAAGAACGGTGGTCGACCCCGATACCGACAGAGCTGCGGCGCTTCCGGCGGCCAAAAGGAAGGCCGCCATGAGGACGCCGGTCACGACAGATTTTGACTTGATGCTCATACGGCCCCCACCCTGCCTAACTTGCGTATAAAGTTATTCGCAATAAAATAAATAGACATAAAGGGTCAACAGTTCCCCATATATTCTATATACATGAGTGGCTGACCCTCGAAAAATCGCTGGACGTATGCACTCTTCAAGCCCAAACCCATGAGACCTAAAATGAGAGAATGAGAAAGTATCGAGGCCTTCCTGCGGCAGCATATTAGCTATTAAAGGAAAGTGAGATCCATCAAACCTGCTGGAAAAGGTGAGGGAGGGGATATGGGGATGAAACTATATAAGAAATATACCTAAAATATCGATATTTACAGAAATGTTTTGTATGCTTGGCCAGTAGATCTATTTATATTATTGTGATTAATTTTATATTGTAACCTCGCTCCGGAGGGAGTATCTGCCAGCTCGAAGGTCACGATCTGAGAGGGCAGACCCGTCAACTGGGATGGATATGAGGGGTTTAGGGACGATGATGAAGATCTGGGCAGTCCTCATGATTTTATGGGCCAGCCTCATGGTGATGCTGATGGCCTCGGCCCCATCCTTGGCAGCCATTGATGATGACGGCCATCGCCTCGATCTCGAATGGGCTGGAGGAGGCTGTCGATCGGCACCCAACCAAGGATATGACGACTCTGATACTCCCCTAAATATCTCTTTTTCCGAAACGCCCCTCGCCTTTGGGGATCGGAGCGGTGCCGAAGATCCGCCTTTACGCAGTTCTAACGGATCAGGAGGGATTGTATGAAACATTTTGAAGGTATTATGAGAATCTGCACAGCGCTCCTGTTGACGCTGGCAGTATCTTGCTCCGCATGGGCGGCAGGAAACCCTGAAGGTTATTATATAAAAAACGAGCAGAAGCTTGAGCAAGACTTGCAGGGAGAGGGCTTCGTTATGGTATACCAGAAGGTCAACACCGAATCTCTCCAGCTCAAAAACTATCTCCACGGTAGCGGGACGATGGATGCAGCCTTCATCATCAGCTCAAACCAGAGCAAAGCGGGCGGAAAATGCACCCAAGACCAGAATACCCTCGCTTACATAGATACCTCAAAGAAAGGGGACGGTGACGTCTACGCGGGCAACATCTCATTCCTGGAACAGAACGAGATGGTCTACTCCCCCGTGACGATGGCCTACGGAACGGGATACTACGCGAAGAATCCCATAGTCTACAACTCCAAACTGAAGGAGAGGACGGAGGCCAAGAATTATAATACTGCTGCATGTGGCGATGGTCAGGGGGTCTCGATGCTCCACCAGATAGAGTACGCCTCTGCCTTTCAAAAGGATATAGGAGTCGAACTCAAAAACCAGCAGAAATGGCCACAAAAGGGCTACAGCTCCTCACCCATAAATGGATTCAGCAGAACCAGCATGAAGATTGAGGAGGATGTTACCGAAGGCGCGGTCCACGTCGGCCAGCTCATGACAAAAGAAGGCCTGGACTGCAGATCAGCCGATGGATGGAAGAACCCGCTGATAGAGATCGATGAGAATTACATCGGCACCTTCAAGATCACCAAGAACATGGAGATCTGCACCAGTTGCTCTGGATCAAAGCCCAGGGCGGACTGGCTCTCCTGCTGCATAGGCGGCTACGGCAACATGGATGGAGACGATAAGTTGTGGAGCGAGAAGGAGATATTCAACTGCACCTGTCGCGACGTTGCGTGGGGGAAGTCTTGGGGGGACAAAACAAGGGAACAGTCCCTTAATATGCCCAATTACGGAAGATATCCTCTCGAATCATGATGATAAGCAGAGTCGCGCTGGCACCATCTCCGCCAGCGCAGCTCCCTCCAATTTTCGGCTCCTCATACCGGAGCTAAAGCCCGAATGCTCCGCCATATCCTGCCATTCGTATCTTATGGGTTGCTTATTATAAAAAATTTAAAAACGCTGAGAATTATTCAGGATGAGGCATCCAACGCCGATGGGCAATTTTTTCGGTGATGGGGGAGAAGGCAAGAAACGTCTAATATCGTAACCAACAGTGTCGGTATCTCAGAAATGAAATGCTTCGGGGCCACTTTCGAGGGGATTATGCCGACATATCCGATAAGCTGGAGGGTCCTGCTGCATCTCGGTAGTTTAGACCCCCAGATTGGCCCCCGTGAATTCTGATTATGATGATAAATTGTCGATAGTTATGATGATAAATTGTCGATAGATTTCATACCCTCTTCCTTGGCTTTGATGACAGATGGCCCCTCGGCTCTAGATCGCCCTTTTGGAGCATCCGTTTGATGGCGCCGCTGACCGCCTCGTAAGGATAGCCTATCCGCTCTGCTATCTCTAAAGTGGATAGCGCCGGATAGCCCACCCATAAATCCTTGATCCCCTCCATAGCCTTTGGGTCTTCCTCTATTGGGGGCCTGGACTCCATATCCCGCTTCCATTTTTCAAGAGCTTCTCTAGACTCCGGACTCATGGACGTCAGTATCATATCCTCCAGAACCGCCCCGAGGTCCTGCTGCCTCTTTCGAGCTTCGATCTGAAGAGCCTGATAGACAAAAGGCCGCATGTTGAACTGCTTTCGCAACATACATTCTCCTGAGTTTAATGATTTCGCCCTTATCAACATTTATGGACGCAGGCAATCTATAAAAGTCCCTGATGATCATCAGGCCTCAGGCGTCGAGCCACCAGCGGTCAACCGGGTCTATCTGACGCTCAGCTCTACCTTGGAACCTGATTGGCTCGAGCTGTAAATCTTCAAATAAATGGCCTAGTCCGTCATCCTTCCCCATATTTATTGCCTTAATCATACAGCCTACACCAGATACGACATCTGATATAAAATTTTTCACTATATAATAGATAGAGCTCCAAATTTATACCATTTCAATATATTCTATATATTCCGCACCATTCGAGTTAACACCCTAAGAAGGGATTAGACTTAACGGGGGCTATAGAAAGGCTATCGTTGAGGGAAAATGGAGAAGATAGCGAAGGTGCAGAGGTTGAGGGCCCTGGATAGAGGATACGAGCAGTCTATTATCGTCTCCGCTGAGAGCATGATTTCCTCTAATGCTACAGCACGCAGGGCTCAGCCATCGACGTATTTTCCTCCCGCTCTTATGCTCCTCTGGAAATTTAAATTATTACTGCTATCTTTAAGGTCCCGTTGTATGAACTCCAGAATCTTCCAGATTCGTTCCATTCCTGCCCCCTTCCCCAGAAGGTGTGCTGTGCAAATCCCCCCCAGAAAGGTATGGAACCAGAGCTGTGCGACTTCTAGCGGGGATTGTGGCGGCGGCCGCGTCGTCCAGGTAGACGCCGACGGCGGTGAAGAGAGGTCATGAGTATCTCGACTATGCCGATCCCACCCGGCAGAATTAGGGGCATGTTCTGGAAAACCATGATCACAGAGTAGACTGCAAAGATGGCGAAGATGGGAACCTCGACACCGAGGGACAGAAATGCGGCGAAGGCCACAAGGTTCAGAGATAGCCAGCCCAAAAGGGCCCAGAAGGAGGTGAGAATGAGGAGTCAGTTCCCCTTTCGCAGGAGGAACATGCTCTCCTGGAACTGGCGGGTGATGCTGCAGTAGAAGCTCCGATTGACACGCCTCTTGAAGATCCTCTCCGCCTGGTCGATGACGACGTTGACCGTCCCCAATAGCCAGCTCTCAGAGAAGCAGATTCCGACGAAGAGGGCGCCCACCGAGATCATGAGAAAAGTCATCGAAAAACAGGTGGTTAGGGCCCAGGAGGGAACCTCATACCATATGACGGGATGGACGAGCCCTGCGGACATCCCAAAAACGAAGGGTATCGCCGTGATAATCCTGATGGCAGCGACGCTGGCGGTGCTGGAATCCAGCCTCGCGTTCCCCGCAATCGTGTTCAGGAAGTCGAGGCGGGCCGTCTCACCGGATACGCTTGCCGAGGGTACGAGATTGTTCAGGAATATGCTGGACATGTAAATCGAGAAGACGTCCAATAGAGAGATCCTATATTCCAGCCCTTTGACAAGCGTCTTCCAAGAGAGGGCGTTGAAGATCACATCCAGTAGAGATAGAAGAAACGCGAGACATTAGACCGCCAGGTCCACTTGCTCCAGGCTTGCCGTCACCTCAGAGACCCCCAGATGGTAAAGATATCCGAAGTATGCGAACATCCCCAGGAACACAAGGGCGGTGGACTTCTGAGGCTCGATCGTCGGCAACTCTACGTCTTGGATCACACCGCGAAGGAGGCGTTCGCCTTTGAAATAGCTTTATATCATCCTTGCAGAATATAATAGCCTATAGAGACCATACACTTTATTACCACTATATAGAGAAAATGGAAAAAGTATATAATTCAATGCGCCTTGGAGGATTTTGATTCAGATGCCTTTCGATTCCCCGAATTGTCATAATGTGATCCTCTCCCGCGAGGAGGAGGCTGAGCTCGAAGAAGATGGGTGGCGTTCCTCAGATCTCCACGTCCACACCCTCTTCTCTTATGACGTTCTTCCTGTCCCGTCCCTTCATCCCGAGGCCCTCTACAGAAAGGCGAAAAAGATGGGGATGGGCTATGTCACCTTCACGGATCACGATTCCATGATGGCTCACCGGATGCTGAAGGATAGGGTGGAGCTCGTGACGGGCGTCGAGATCAGGATCCGGGACCTCGAATTCGCTGGCCATACCATCCATGTCAACGTCTACGACCTCGACGAGGAGGAGTTTGCAGAGCTCGAAGAGATCGCGTCGGTCGAGGGAGATCTGAGAGCCTTCGTGGGATGTCTGAGGCGAAGAGGGCTTCCCTTCACCTACAACCACCCCTTCTGGTTTGAGCCCGGGGAGAGGCCGAATTTGAGAGCCATACCTGAGATCGTGAAGCTCTTTCCCGTATTGGAATATAACATGCACCGAGTGACGGAAAAAAACGTGCTGGCCATGACAATGGCCCGTAAATATCAGAAGGGGATTGTGGCCGTCACCGACTCCCACTCAGGGACGATCGGCAAGGTCCGCACCCTCTCCCAAGGCGACACCTTCAGGGAGTACTTCAGGAACATCGCCGAGGGCAACTCCCGCATAGTTGCCAGCGACCTCACAATGCAGGATCTCATAGACGAGGTGAACGCCTGGATCGAGCTGATCTTCAACCTCGATCTGGCGAGGATCGACATATCCGACTTCTCAACGGGCTTCGGCCATATAGACCATCTGATCAGGGCCCTTTCCAGCGAGAGGCTGAGGGGATGCCCCAGGATTTACAGGACCCTTGAGAGGCTCACCCGCAAGCTCTCGAATACAGGAATTCCCGCCTCCCTCTACCTCAGGATGGAGAACTCTATCGTCCCCCAGATTGAGGATTTCATGATTGCGAGGCTTCTCTGATGCTGACGGCCCGATGACGGGTGGTTGGGCAAATGAATAATAGGGCAGAGTGAAATCAGATTAGCATAATTGATAAAATTTTGAGGTTATAATGGCACACGTGCTCGTCAGCCCTTTAAACTGAGGGCTAGGTCACGCATCAAGGGACATACCCATCATAAGAGCGCTTCTGGGCAGAGGGCACCAGGTTACAGTCGCCTCCCGTGGGAACGCCTTGGAGCTCTTGAAGATAGAGTTTCCTGAGTGTCACTTCGTAGTCTTTGAGGATTATCCAACCCCTCATAGCTCCAGCAGGTTCTTTCTTCCCACGTTCACCGCCCAACTCCCTCCTATGATTAAAGCCCTCCTCGATGAGAGGCGGAACCTTCGACTAATCCTCTCCAAGGACGATTACGACATGATCATAAGCGACAACCGTCTCGGAGTCTCCTCCAGCGACATCCCCTCCTTCTTCATCACCCACCAGCTGATGTTCAGCGCGCTCGCCTACCTGTGGCCCGCGGAGATTCTCACCCGTTTCGTCAACGGGTTTTTTCACAGCAAGTATGACGGCGTGATAGTCCCCGACAACGAGCTCGGCGCCGCCACCCTGAGCGGAAAGCTCTCCCGCTCATCCCTCTCGGCCACCAGGTGCAGATCGTGCTACTCGGGGATCCTCCGCAGCACGAGGAAGATTGAGCTCGATGAGGACCTGGACTACCTTGTGATCATATCGGGTCCGGAGCCTCAGAGGACGAAGCTCGAGGAGATCGTCCTCCAGCAGGTGGGAGACCTTCCAGAAAGGAAGGTGGTCCTTCTCGGAAGCCCCAAAAGATGCTTCACCCGAAGGCCGGACGAAGATGCCATCGTCAAGTCTTACGTCCCCCTGGGGGTGAAAGCGGAGCTTATGAACAGGGCGAGGTTTGTCATCAGCAGGTCAGGGTACACCACCATGATGGTGGTGGAGGGGCTCGAAAAGAGACACGGCCTCTTCGTTCCGACCCCCGGCCAGACCGAGCAGGAGTACCTCTCCAGGTACTATGGAAATCGGGGTTGGTTCCTGTTGTGGAGCCAGTACGGCCTGGACCTAGGAAGGGACGTAGACGAAGCCATGGATTTCAGCGGCTTTCTTTCGATGCCCAAGACCGAGGAGAACGTAACGAGGTTGTACGAAGAGCTTTTGGCCCAGCACCTGGAATGACCTTCTTGAGGAATTATTCAAAGGGAGCCGGATAATTGTGAAGGGAGAGTCCGCTGCCCCAACGGCTTCTGACTCAATATCTGATATCGAAGATCGAGATTGGGGGAGGCGGAAGAATTGTCTGCTTGCGAAAGCAAGAACTTGTTTCGATTAATTAAAATTTTAAGCCGGCTTTAAACGCCGGCTCAATTCCCTTCAGACTTAGACCGTTCTCCTTATCGGATCGAAACGAATCCGGCCCCCTCCACGATCCTCTGCCCCTCCTCGCTCAGGACGAAGTCTATGAACGTTTCAGCGGCGGGGCTCGGATCGCCGAAGGTGTAGAGGTTCAGGGCCCTCGACAGCGGGTAGGAGCCGTCCTTGATCGTCTCTGCTATGGGCATGACCCCCTCGTAAGCTACGGCCCGCTGGGCTCCGCCCTGAACGTAGTTCATCCCGACGTAGCCTATCGCCTTATCGCTCCCCGTCACAGCGGTCTTCACCTCGGCGTTGCTCCCGTGGTAAGTGGTGACCCCAGGGGTCTCGGCCTTTTCGCTTCCCAAGACCATCTCGTTGAAGGTGTCCCTCGTACCGGAGCCGACCTCCCTCGCCGCCACGTAGATCCCAGCATCAGGCCCTCCCAGGTCCTTCCAGTTTGTGATATCGCCGCTGTATATCGCCCGAACCTCCTCCCGAGAGAGATCGGTGATCCCGGCATCGTAGATCCGCTGGCTGACCACGATGGCTATGGCGTCATAGGCGACGAGATATTCCCGGAAGCTGTCGCCGTAGGTAGCGATCTCGTCCGGCTTCACCTCCCTGGAGGCCATGGCAACGTCCGCCGTCCCTCCGGCGACGTTCTTGATCCCGACGCCGGACCCGCCGCCAGTGACGGAGACTCGGACCTCGTTCTGGATCTTGTTGAACTCCTCGGCACAGGCCTCCACCAGGGGCATCACCGTGGTGGAACCGGCGACGGTGATAGCGGCCGCCTCCGTGGCGGGAGCCGCATCTTTCTCTTCGTCGACGCATCCCGAGAAGGATAGAATCGAAACGATCGCCAAGGAGGCGATCAAAAAGGGAACTAACGGCCTATTCATAAAGAACCTCCTACCTATAGATGTCTGGTATAAGAGTTATCGCAACGGGATAAATAGATGAGGATTTCTAACCCATGTCTTGCCTCCTTGGCCAAGCTACATAAGCTGCGGCCTGCTGAGAGGAGCTGCCCGGAGATCTTTGAGGAACATCTGTGATAGTGGCTGATCCTAAAGAGGTACCAGGCGGAAAAACGTGAGTTCAAAAAAGACGGTAGTCTAACTATAACGAGTTGTTGCACATGAAAAGCCCTAACAAGCAACCCCATTCAATATGTGGGCACTTTTTGGGGCCAATCAGATGCAATCGACCGCCTTCTTCTATCCAAGTGACTTGAGATGGTGAGATCAACTCATCTGCGGTAGACTACCCAACGCAGTAGACCTCTAGAATACGCCCTAAATGATGAAGACCCAATATCCGATTGTGAGCCGTAAGTTCGATCGGATGTGGACTATAGATATCATTATCGCTATCAATATTATAAAGATAAATCTTATATGCCTTATCGTATCTACGGAGTTATGGTGGAGGAAAATAGACCGAAGAG
>Ga0334886_1001544_pt1 | contig 26482 bp, 21 predicted proteins | sample GraSluR1_MG_9_FD_207232 | JGI IMG/M metagenome (GOLD analysis project Ga0334886, IMG submission 207232) | Sludge microbial communities from methane-producing bioreactor in Wageningen University, Netherlands - Granular Sludge_27_06-R1 | ecosystem: Engineered > Bioreactor > Anaerobic >... | reverse complement strand
TAATGGAAAAACACAGCGAACTTTCCTTCCAAGTTTACACCAATGGAACCCTTATTGATCGAGACATGGCAAAGCGTTTAGCTCAAATGGGTAATGTTTATCCAGCTATTAGTGTTGAGGGTTATGAAGCTGAAACCGATGCTCGACGCGGCAAAGGAACTTACAAGAAAATCATGAATGCCATGGAAGCTCTTCGTGACGAAGGAGCACTCTTTGGATTTTCCATTACTGCCACCCGAAACAATACCGAATTGGTTTGCAGTGACGAATTTATGGATGGCTTGATCAACAAAGGGGTGAGTTTTGGCTGGTACTTTACCTATGTCCCGATTGGAAAAAAACCAGACATGAATCTCATGCCAACACCTGAGCAACGTCTTCACATCCGTAATCAAGTTCACCATCTACGATACGACAAGCCAATTTTCATCGGTGATTTTTGGAATGACGGACCATATGTTGGGGGTTGTATAGCCGGTGGTCGACGATATTTCCATATCAACAATGCTGGCGATGTTGAACCTTGCGTATTTTGTCACTTTACTGTTGACAATATCAAGGATAAAAGTTTGAAAGAGGTCTTTTCTTCACCCTTCTTCCGGGCGATTCAAGAAAATCAACCGTATGACAATAATTTAATGCGTCCTTGCATGTTGATCGATGTTCCTCAAGTCCTTCGAGATGTTGTAGAAAAATACGGAGCACGACCCAGCCATGAAGGTGCTGACAGTCTCATCAAAGAACTGAAAGATGATATCGATAAGTATTCTCAAGCTTTTAAAGAATTATCTGACCCATACTGGGAAGAAAACTACAAAGGAACCATCTATTACAAAGATTATAAAACTGAAAGAAAAGAGTACCTGGAAAAACTAAAAGAAACACCAGCTCCAAAATCTCATAAAGAAAAAGCAAAAGTCTAAATAAAAAAAGCCTCCCCTTTGAAAGGGGAGGCTTTTTTTATTGTTTTTTCATGAAATCAAGGGGCTATTTCCCGATTAGCCTGAATAACCGCTTCTTTCATTTCTTCTCGATAAGCTTTTATTCTCTCTTGTAATTGAGAATTTTGAAGGGCTAAAATCTCAGCTGCCAAGATAGCTGCATTCTTAGCTCCACTTTCTCCGATTCCCACACAGGCACAGGGTATGCCAGCCGGCATTTGAACGATGGAAAATAAAGCATCCAGTCCTAAAAGCGAGGAAGAATCCAGTGGGACTCCAATAACCGGACATAGTGCACGGGCAGCCAAAACCCCGGGAAGATGAGCCGCATATCCAGCCATGGCAATAAGAACCTGAATATGGTTCTCTTTTACCAAATGTAATATTTCATCAATTTTTTCTGGAGTCCGATGGGCAGAAGCGATAAAAAGTCGATGCTGAATTCCAAACTTATCAAGAAGCTCAATACATTTCAGGGCGTAGCTGAAATCATGTTTACTTCCAATAACCACATAAACCGACATAGTTATCCCTCCCGATGAAAAGCACGGTATCCAATATCCCGACGATAATACATATTTTCGAAGCTGATTTTCCCAATTGCTAAATAAGCATTGTAAGCTGCCTTTTTAAGAGTATCGCCAAAAGCACATACATTTAACACTCTCCCCCCAGTTGTAACAATTTGATTGTCCTTTATCTGGGTTCCGGCATGAAAAACCAGAACCTTTCCCTGCGGTTCATTGGGAAAATCTTCTAAACCATCAATTCTCTTCCCGATTTCATAATTCCCCGGATAACCGCGACTGGTTAATACCACTCCCAAAAGTTTTTGAGCATCTACTTCAAGCTTGACCTTGGAAAGTGAACCCTGATAAAGAGCTAAACTTAAATCTAACCAATCGTTTCTAAGCCGAGGTAAAACAACTTGGGTTTCTGGATCTCCCAAACGAACATTAAATTCCAAAACATGAATATCCGAATGATGGGTTATCATCAAACCCAGATAGACAACTCCCCGATAATCCAATTTTTCTTGCTGAATTCCTTCAATAAAAGGATGAATGATATTTACTTCAATTTTTTTCAATATTTGATCGGTGACCAGTGGTGCTGGAGAATAAGCACCCATCCCCCCGGTGTTAGGTCCTACATCGCTGTCTCCAATTCTTTTATGGTCCTGGGAAGAAGGAAGGATACAATAGGACTTTCCATCGAAAAGAAACATAATTGTCGCTTCTTCTCCTTCAAGACATTCTTCTACAATAATCTGGTTCCCGGCATCCCCAAATATTTTATTAACCATCAAATCAACAACAACGTCTTCGGCTTCTTCTTCATCTTCAACAATAAAAACTCCTTTCCCGGCCGCTAACCCATCAGCCTTAATGACCAAAGGGAAATTTAAACCAGATTTAAGGTAGGTAATAGCCGAATCAGAACGATTAAAAACTTCAAATTGAGCAGTTGGAATTTTATTTTTTTTCATAAATTGCTTGGCATACACCTTACTTGATTCAAGTCGTGCCGCATCCTGGTTAGGACCTACAATTGCTAATTTCTCTGATTGAAAGAGGTCAACCAATCCTTTAGCCAGTGGAGCTTCGGGACCAACCAGGGTAAGGTTTATCTCCTTTTCTTTGGCAAACTGAACCATATCCTGTAAAGTATTCAAGGTATTGCATACTCCCAGAGAACTTATGCCCCCATTTCCTGGTATGCAATATAATTCCTTTACTTCCTGATTTTGTTTAATTTTCCAGACAATGCAGTGTTCTCTTCCCCCACTTCCAATTAACATGACTTTCATTTAATTCCCCCCTTTACCCTAACCGTTCTTCCCTGTATCATGAGCTTCTCTTCCAATAGCATCTTAATCGCTTGACAATAGATTTCATGTTCTTTCTCAAGAATTGACTGAGAAAGCGTTTCTACCGTGTCAGTTTCTTTGACTAGAACCGGAGCTTGGAGAATAATTGGGCCGGTGTCCATCCCTTCGTCTACAAAGTGAACTGTACATCCACTCACTTTCACTCCATATTCTAGGGCTTGTTTTTGAGCATCTAAACCAGGAAAGGCTGGTAAGAGAGAAGGATGGATATTAAGGATTCGATGATAAAATTGAGAAATAACGGTCTTCCCAACGATTCGCATATAACCAGCCAGACAGATGACTGATGGATTTTCCTTTTTTAGGACTCTTAAAAGTTCATCTTCATAAACTTTTTTTCCAGAAAAACTCTTAAAATCGAGAATTAAAGTTGGAATATTCGCTTTTTGAGCCCTTATCAAAGCCAAGGCATCAGGACAGTCGCTGATCACTAAAGAAATTTTTCCGGGAATATAACCGGATTGAGTCGCATCGATGATTGCTTGAAGATTGGTTCCTCTTCCCGAAACCAAAACAACAATATTTTTTTCATTCACTCCATTTCACCCCTTCTTGTTCTGAGACGACTTCTCCAATCAGATAGGCATTTTCACCATTTTTGGTAAGTAAATTGAGTGTTTTGTCAACTTCAGATTTTTCAACAATAATAATCATCCCTATACCCATATTAAAGGTTCGCCACATTTCGGTTTCTGGTATTTTTCCAATTTTCTGTATAAAGGAAAAGATTTCAGGGATGTGAATCTCATTCTTGAAGAGCAATATTCCATGGTGTTGAGGAAGAATACGGGGAACATTTTCCACGACTCCACCCCCGGTAATATGGGCAATTCCCCGGACCGGTACTTCCTGAAGCAGTTTCAAAATGCTCTTTACATAAATTCGGGTTGGCATTAATAATTCTTGGGCTAAGTCAAGGTCACCAATCACATGATCGTATTGAACATGGTTCCAATCTAAAACCTTCCTAACCAAAGAAAATCCATTACTATGAAGCCCTGATGAGGCCAAAGCAATAACTCCATCACCTTTTTGAATATTACGTCCGTCGATAATTCTTTTTTCTAAAACTGACCCGACTACAAAACCAGCTAAATCATAATCATTATCCTGGTACATTCCTGGCATTTCAGCAGTTTCTCCTCCCAATAATGCACATCCAGCCAATTGACACCCCTTGACAACTCCCGAAATAACTTTTTCCAGAATTTCAGAACGTAATTTTCCACAAGCAAAATAATCGAGGAAAAACCAAGGTTCGGCACCAGTACAAAGAATATCGTTTACACACATAGCAACCAGATCGATTCCGATCGAATCGTGTATCCCTAGATGAATAGCAATCTTTAGCTTGGTCCCAACACCATCGGTACTGGCAACCAAACAAGGACGGTTTTTACCTGTTTCTCCCATACAAAAAATACCAGAAAAACCGCCGATATCGGCAATTACCTCAGACCTTCGGGTAGATTTCACCAAATTTTTTATTTTTTCAACTGTCGTATTGGCTAAATCAACATTTACACCAGCTTTTTTATAAGTCCATCCTTCTATCACCCTTGATCCTCCTCATTTAAACCAGTATTTTCAAAAATATAATCGACTGAGTGAAGAAAATGCTGGTAGTCAAAAAGCTTTTTGATTTCTTCTTTGGAAAGATACTTCTTCAGCTCATCATCCTGAAGTAAAACATCCTGAAATGAGGTATTGGGATCTTCCCAAGTGGTCAACGCCGAGCTTTGAACAATTTTATAGGCATCTTCCCGACTTAAACCTCTCTTAATTAATTCAAGGAGAATTCGTTCTGAAAAAACTAAGCCACGATTGGATTCTAAATTCTTTTGCATATTCTCAGGAAAAATTCGTAAATTATCCATTAATCGACAAAAGGTAATAAGTAAATAATCACAAAGTATACAACAATCAGGAATAATAATACGTTCAGCTGAAGAATGAGAAATATCCCGTTCATGCCAAAGCGGAATGTTCTCCATGGCAACCACCAGATTGCCTCTTAAAACCCTACTTAGTCCACATATTTGTTCTCCGGTGATAGGATTTTTTTTATGAGGCATGGCCGACGACCCTTTTTGACCGGAAGAAAAACCTTCTTCAACCTCTCGTATTTCGGTTCTTTGCAAGCTTCTCAGCTCCAAAGCAAACTTTTCTAGGGATGTTCCAATCATTGCCATTGCCCAAACAAATTCGGCATAACGGTCTCTTTGGATAATCTGGGTAGATACTTCTGCCGGTTTTAAACCCAATTTTTCACAAACATATTGTTCTACAAGGGGAGGGATATTCGCATAGTTCCCTACTGCTCCAGAAATTTTTCCAACTCTTATATTTTCGCGAGCTTCGATTAATCGATGGTAATTCCTTCGCATTTCGGCATACCACATGGCCATTTTTAGCCCAAAGGTGGTTGGTTCGGCATGAATTCCATGAGTTCGACCCACCATAAGCGTGCTTCGATACTTTATGGCTTTTTGTTTGATGGATTGGAGAGCTTTTCGGCAGTCTTCAAGAAGTAAATCAGCTGCTTCTTTCATAAGAAATGCCTGAGCAGTATCCAACATATCGGATGACGTCATGCCAAAATGAATAAAACGGGATTCTAAGCCGCATTTTTCGGTTAAACTGCTAAGAAAAGCAATGACATCGTGGCGGGTGATACTTTCAATCGCTTTCATACGATCAAGAGAAAGAGTAACCTGATCGGTAATCTTTTTATATTCATCCTTGGTCAATAATCCCAGTTTAACCCAAGCTTCCAAAGCCAACATTTCAACTTTTAACCAAACTTGAACCCGGTGTTCTTCGTCCCAAATTTTACTCATTTGATGTCGACTGTAACGTTCTATCATTCTGACTTACTCCTTTCTTGAATATTTCCACAATGGGGACAATATCGTGCATAGGTATCGATATATTTCCCACAGGACTGGCATTGCTTGCGAGGTGGTTGTCCCATTTCCCGGTGGAGTGCTTCCCGAACCTGATCGATTTCATCTTCAATGGAAAGAATCTCCTGTACATTTTCTTTTAAATCTTCTCTTTCCAATTCCTTGTCATGTATCAGTTGGAACGCTTTTTTTCCAAGACTTAGAAATCCCTGATCTTTTTCTCCAATAAGGGAGCGAAGATGCATTTTAAGTCGAAAGATATTCCAATAGTTTTTCAATACCTCTCCCTCCAGTACCATTATCACCGGCTCTATTTTGCTTGTCATTTTAGCATATTTTTATCCACTTCCCAGGAGAAATATCTTGCTTTTTCTCTGGGTAAAGGTTAATCTGTTGAAAAAAAGAGGGAGGGAACATTATTTGAAAATCTCTCACATTTTGGTACCAACTGATTTTTCTCCATTTTCTGATCTGGCAATTCAAAATGCGGCTTTCTTTTGTAAGGTTTTCGATGCCCAACTTACTTTAGCTCATATTCTGACTTTGGGTGAAGTGAATGCACTCACTTCAGAACCTGGAAATCCCTGGGAAAATGTTATCCAAGCCATCCAAAACGATATGCAGCAAGAATACAATAAAAACTCATCTGAATGCCAGCTGGGAAAAAAACCAATTTTAGAAGTTCTAGTTGGAGAACCTGCCGAAGAGATTGTAAAGTTTGCTGAAGAAAGCCAGGTTGACATGATTATTATGGGAACTCATGGAAGAACTGGACTCGCCAGTATATTCTTAGGAAGTGTTACGGTTGATGTTATTAAAAGGACCTGTATTCCAGTTACAGTTATTAAGTGCCTATCCGCTCTTCATTAAGAAAAAATAATTACGGGGAGATTCCTATCTCCCCGTAGGAAGGACCTGCTTTTTACTCAAACCCATGTTTTTCATCTTCAAAAATTGACTGGTAATTCCTTGTTGGGTTAAGAAATTCTTTTCGACCCAACTTTTCAAAAACCAGATCTGAAAATATCGGTTTGGAATGACGATAGATAATACCCGTAGGAATCTTATCTCCCCACTCCAGAGATATTTTGAATGCGCCGACTTGATCTTCAGGATCATAATCTTCGGGAAGAGAATACACTCGACTTTTATACCATCCAAAAGTATTGATACGATTAAAAGTGACACATGGCTGAAGAACGTCCACCAAAGAAAACCCCTTCCACTGAATGGCTTGTTTGAAAATTGACTTTAACTCTTCTTTGTCGCCGGCAAAACCACGAGCGACAAAGCTAGCATTTTGAGAAACAGCCAAAGCTAAGGGGTGGAAAGACTCCGATACTGTTCCTAGAGGTTGGGTTTTGCTGACAAACCCAGCTTCAGAAGTTGGAGAGGCTTGTCCCTTGGTCAAGCCATAGACCTGATTATCATGAACAATAACTGTAATATTTGGATTTCTTCGAATAGCATGGATAAGATGGTTGCCACCTTCGCCATACATGCACCCATCACCGGATTCAGCAATAACGGTAAGCTCAGGATTTACTGATTGAATACCAAAAGCAACTGGGATCGAGCGTCCATGAAGACCGTTAAAAACATTGGCTTGAATGTAATGGGGGGCTTTTGCTGCTTGTCCAATTCCCGAGACCAGCACCACTTGACTTGGTTTTAAACCAAGCTCCACCAACGCTTCAGAAAGAGCAGTAAGTAAGTTAAAATTTCCACAACCTGGACACCAAGCAATTTCAAGCTGATTTCGAAAAGAAGACATTATGAAAGCACCTCCCGAATTTGATTCATCAACTCGTTCACAAAAAAGGGCCTTCCATCATAACGGTTAATACGAAGACTAAAGGGAATTTTCGTTTCTCTTTCCAATAACCTTGCCAGTTGACCTTGGTAATTTCCCTCTATAACAACCGGTTGGGGAACTGATTTTATAAAAGTGAGGATATCTTTTGATAAAGGATAAATATCGTTAAAATGAAGCAACCCGACATCTACTCCTAAATTTACCAGTTTCTCTCTTGCTTCATACAACACTCCGTAAGTTGAACCCCATCCGACAATAGTGGCGGTTTTACCGGCTTTATAAACCGGTGGCCGGGTTTTTTCTCTCATTTTCTCAATTTTTTTCATTCTCTTCTGATGCATTTGAACTCTTAGTTCTAAATCCTCAGTTAAATGACCAATTTCATCATGTTCATCACTATCGGCAACAACCAAAGCTTCGCTCATTCCAGGAAGGGCTCGTGGAGAGATTCCAGATTCAGCCAGAACATACCTTTGGTAGTTTTGGTCACCGATTACAGTTTGTGTATTTTGGGGTTTCTCGTTCACTTTTATTTGAGAAAAAGTCCAGTTACTATCAGCTAAGTATTGATCGGAAAGAATTATAACCGGAACTTGAAAGTGATCGGATAGATTAAAAGCACGAATCATTGTATCGATAGCATCTTGGGGATCTCGGGGAGCAAATACAAATCGAGGAAACTCATCATGTGATGCCGAGAGGACAAATTCAAGATCACCCTGGGAGGTCCGGGTCGGCAAACCAGTTGAAGGACCGGGGCGCATACCATCTAAAATAACTATTGGAGTTTCGGTCATCGCCGCTAACCCTAAACCTTCCACCATCAAACAAAAGCCACCCCCTGAAGTGGCCGTCATAGCCTTTGCACCAGTATAGGATGCGCCTATGGCCATATTAATCGCCGCAATTTCATCTTCAGCTTGTTCGACAATTATGCCGTATTTTTTAGATCGTGATGATATAAAATTCATAACTCCAGTTGATGGTGTCATGGGATAAGCACTATAAAAAGTGCATCCTGCCAGGATCGCACCTAGACCTAAAGCTTCATTTCCTCCTACAATAAAAAGTTTTCCAGGATTCTGGCTCCCATTTCTTTTATCTAAAAACTTTCGAGAGATTTGGTGTTTTCGGATCTCCTTTTGTCCCAAGGCAAGTGCTTCTTTATTGAGCCGAATGATATCCTTTCCTTTTTTTTGGAAAATTTCCTCCAGATACAACTCAGCAATTTTTTCATCGATCCCTAAAATCTCGATTAAAGCACCTACTGCTATAATATTGGCAAAAATTCGATTTCCCAGCTCTTTTGCCATTTCGTTAAAATGAATTGAAACCATTGAAGAAGGTAAAGAGGGTGAAGGTGGGCTTGATATCGTACCTATCATTATCCCATCTTTTTTTAATGCAGTTTGGTGGATTTCTTGAGTTTCATGATTGAGACACACTAAAAGATCCGTATCAGTACCAATGGCTTGAATCGGTTGATCAGAAAAGCGAACTTGAACTGAATTATGCCCACCTCGAATACGGGAATGATAATCCTGAATAGAAAAAACATAAAATCCATTGCGGATAAGAATCCGTGATAATACCTCACCTATAGTTTGAACACCCTGCCCCGCTTCGCCTCCTATGGTAATGGTAATATCTGGCATGTTATTTCTCCTCCCTTTCAGTATTCAGAGAATTGGCTTAATTCCCCCCTTTAAATGGCGATAGAAAATCCATCCATTCTTTCTGCTCATAGTCACCATGTTGAGCTTCTTTTTGCCATTCAAGAGGAACATCCCCAACTTCAATTAATCGATAAATAGTTTTTTGGTCCTTTTGGTTCACTACGATAAAACCTTTCATTTTGACAACTGACTCCCAAAAAGGAAAGTGGATACCATCATGAATGAGCTTCTCAAGCATGGGAGTTATAATTGGGAGGAATAGATTATCCAATTGGAAGGACCAATACATCCCAGTGATGGTATCATTCACTCGAAGTTGAAGGCATTCACCAAAGGGGTCGTATTCCTTTTTCTCACCGGTTTGATAAAAATTCACCTGCTCTCCTTGTAACCAGCTTTCTTCTACACCAATGACTTTTCCCAAAGCCAACAAAGATACAATGGAAATTAATTGTTTTGACTGAACCGAAGCATACTCTTCCATCATATCATCAATTATAAATAATTCTTCAGCCTCCATATCAGCTAAAACTCTCAAAAGTTGATCCTGCTGATTTTCTATCTTTAATACATAACGGGAATCTTCTGCAATGAGCAAAAAAGATAAAGGCTGGTCATTCCATAAAACATCTCCTCTTATCGAAAGGGCTGAAACCGAGAGAGAAAAGCAACCAATTATAAGGAGAAAACACCCAATGATTCCAAAGGTTTTCACACCACACCTCCTCAAATAGATAAAGCCAGTTTACCATAATCAGAGGAAATTTTTACAGTTACCCTTCTTCAAAAAAAACAGCATACCCAATAAAAATGAATCGATTAAGGTTTTTGTAAATAAGGATTCTTTTTAATTTAAATTGCTAATCTATACTGATAGGGTTTTTAATATTTCCTGATGATACTCCTGAATAGAACGAACTCGAATGGGAAATTTTTTAAGCCGCTCAATAGCATAAACCGTGGCTTCGGCTCCCGAAAGCGTGGTGACATAGGTGATGTTTTTTATCACAGCTTCCTTTCGAATAAAACTACTTTCCACCTGAGTTCGTCCTCCCGAGGGGGTATTGATAATCAAGTCAATTTTTTGGTTTTTAATAAAATCCACCACGTTGGGACGGCCTTCTCCAACCTTTTTAACAATTTCAACTGTAATACCGTTATTCATTAATACTTTAGCAGTTCCTTTGGTGGCAACAATTTGAAATCCCAAATCAACCAGTTTTTTGGCTATATAAATAACCCCTCTTTTATCTTGATTTTTCACACTAATGAAAACCCTTCCGGCATGAGGAAGTTGAGATTGGTTTCCGATTTGTGACTTGGCGAAAGCCATTCCAAAATCAGTATCTATACCCATCACTTCGCCTGTGGAACGCATTTCAGGACCTAATATTGGATCAACGCCAGGAAACCGATTAAAAGGAAATACTGCCTCTTTAACAGCAAAATGTCGGATTTCAATTTCACGATTCAAACCAATTTCCGATAATTTTCGACCGACCATCACCTGTGATGCTAACCGGGCAAAGGGAATTCCTGTCGCCTTACTCACAAAAGGTACTGTTCTTGAAGCTCGTGGATTAACCTCTAACACATAAACCGTATCTTCTTTTACCGCATATTGTACATTCATAAGTCCAACAACATTCAATTCCCGAGCTAGAGCTTGAGTAAATTTTTTAATTTGATCAACAATTTCATCACTCAGAGAATAGGGAGGGATAACACAGGCACTATCTCCCGAATGTACTCCGGCTTCTTCAATATGTTCCATAATACCGGCAACAACGGTCGTCTCTCCATCACAGATGGCATCCACATCTACTTCTATTGCATCTTCCAAAAATTTATCGATTAAAACCGGATGACCCGGTGAAATCTCCACGGCTTGATTCATAAATTCAAAAAGTTCACTTTCACTATAAACCACCTTCATAGCTCGCCCACCTAAAACATATGACGGACGCACCATAACCGGAAACCCAATTTGGGAAGCGACTTCTCGGGCACCTTCGAAAGATACTGATACTCCATTTTTGGGTTGAATTAAGCCTAATCGCTCTACTAAAATTTTAAAACGATCCCGGTCTTCGGCGATATCTATGCTTTCAGGAGATGTCCCTAAAATTGGAACTCCGGCTTTTTCCAGATCCTTCGCTAAGTTCAAAGGAGTTTGCCCGCCTAACTGAACAATCACTCCAATGGGTTTTTCCTTATCAATGATATTTAATACATCTTCCAAGAAAACTGGCTCAAAATATAGCTTATCGCTGGTATCATAATCAGTACTAACCGTCTCCGGATTACTGTTAACCATTATGGTTTCGTATCCAAGGTCTCGCAAACCCCAGGTAGCATGAACACAACAATAGTCAAACTCAATACCCTGACCAATACGATTGGGTCCTGCCCCCAGAATTACTACTTTATTTCGGGAACTTGGGTTGGCTTCGCATTCTTCTTCGTAAGTTGAATAATAATAAGGTGTTTCAGCTTCAAATTCTGCAGCACAGGTATCAACTTGCTTATATACCGCTTTGATGTCATTTTTTAACCGAAAATCCCGCATGGTCCACTCTGACTCTTTCCAAATGGCAGCCAATTGACGGTCAGAGAATCCGAATTCTTTCGCCCTTCTCAAGTGTTCAGGATCGATGTTTTCCCAAGAGCTTAAGTCTTCCAAACTTTTTTCCATTTCGATAATCTCATCTATCTGTCTTATAAACCAAGGGTCAATAGAGCTGAGAGCATAAATCTCTTCCAGAGAAACGTCTTCCTTGAGGGCCATTTTCAAAAAGAATAATCGGTCGGGATTGGGTTTTTGAAGTTTTTCTCGAAGGAGAAAGTGCTTTTTTTCAGTGGTAAGGGTATTCCAGCTTTTAAGGTCTTCCAACCCGCATTTCCCAATTTCCAGTGATCGAAGACCTTTTTGAAGAGCTTCCTTGAAGTTTCTTCCAATCGCCATGGTTTCACCAACACTTTTCATGGATATTCCCAATACTGGTTCAGTGTCGGGAAATTTCTCAAATGTAAACCGTGGTATTTTCACGACGCAATAATCGATAGCTGGTTCAAAACAGGCTGGAGTTTTGCGGGTAATATCATTGGGTATTTCATCTAAAGTGTACCCAACAGCTAATTTTGCAGCTATTTTAGCTATTGGGAATCCCGTTGCCTTAGAAGCTAATGCCGAGCTTCTCGAAACTCGGGGATTCATTTCGATTATAACCGTTTTCCCATCGGAGGGATTCAGAGCAAATTGTATATTACACCCTCCACTCGCTACTCCAATTTCTCGAATGGCACGTATGGATAAATCACGAAGATGTTGGTATTCTTTATCAGTAAGCGTTTGAGCCGGTGCAATGGTAATGCTGTCTCCAGTGTGTATTCCCATGGGATCAAAATTTTCAATTGAACAAATAACTACGACATTATCTTTGGAATCACGCATCACCTCCAATTCAATTTCTTTCCAACCAATAACTGACTCTTCAATTAATATTTCTCGAATGATGCTGCTTTCCAAAGCTTGTTGTGCGAGATTTTCGAATTCTTCAATATTATAAGCGATCGAACCCCCCGTTCCTCCAAGGGTGAAACTTGGTCGAATAACTAATGGGAATCCAATTCTATTAGCAACTTCTTTTGCTTCATCAAGAGAATAAGCTCGGTCGCTTTGTGGGACATCAATCCCGATCCGTAACATCGCTTTCTTGAATAACTCTCTATCTTCCGCTTTACTAATGGCTTCTGGAGAAGCTCCCAGTACTTTCACTCCATATTTTTTAAAAATTCCTTGGTTTTCCAATTGAACAGTGAGGTTCAAAGCGGTTTGCCCACCCAAAGTGGGTAAAAAGGCATCAGGTTTTTCCCGGGCAATAATTTTCTCTATCACTTCGGGGATAAGTGGTTCAATATAGGTTCGATCAGCCATTTCTGGATCAGTCATAATTGTTGCCGGATTACTATTAATCAAGATTATTTCATATCCATCACTCTTTAGGGCTTTACAGCCCTGAGTGCCGGAATAGTCAAACTCACATGCTTGACCGATGGTGATCGGACCAGAACCAACGATGCAGATTCGATGAATATCATTATTTCTTGGCACAATATTCCTCCATCATCTTGACAAATTGATCAAAAAGATATGTTGTATCATGAGAACCCGGTGCTGCTTCTGGATGAAATTGAACGGAAAAGAGAGGGTATTTGCAATGTTTTATCCCTGCTAATGTATTATCGTTGAGATTGATGTGGGTTATTTTAAGATCAGACATAGGAAGTGTATTGATATCCACCACAAAGCTGTGATTTTGAGTAGTAATATAGACTTTTTCATCCATAAGATCTTTCACAGGATGATTTCCGCCGTGGTGACCAAACTTGAGCTTATAGGTTTTGCCACCCAAAGCTTGACCAATGATTTGATGGCCTAAACAGATTCCAAATACCGGTAATTTCCCAAGTAGTTCCTGAACGAATTCAACAGCATAATGAAGAGCTGCCGGGTCTCCTGGACCATTGGACAGAAGAACACCATCTGGGTTGTCTTTAATGAGTTGATGAGCAGTTGTTTTAGCTGGATAAACTTTCACTCGACAACCACGAGCGGCTAATTGCCTCAATATATTGTATTTAACACCAAAATCTATCACTGCTATGGTGTAATTACCTTCTGATTGCCAGTAATAAGGTTCTTCGGTCGTAACTTCTTTAGCCAGGTCAACACCAACCAAGGGAGGTCCTTGTATGGCTTTTTGAACCAGTGAATCTTGATTGAGGTCTTCGGTAGAGATGACTGCTTTCAAAGCTCCCTTTTCTCGGATGTGGCGGGTGATTGCTCGGGTATCCACCCTTTCCATTCCAATAATCCGGTAACGGAGTAAAAAATCGTCCAAACTTTCTTCAGCTCTCCAATTGCTATACAAAGGACTTTTTTCTCTTACAATGAAAGCTTCTAACTGAGGTTGCGAGGATTCTCCATCTTCTGAGTTTAAACCGTAGTTTCCAATTAAAGGGTAAGTCATGGTAACAATTTGGCCACAATAAGAAGGATCTGTTAATATCTCTTGATAACCGGTCATGCTGGTGTTAAATACTATTTCACCAAACGCCTCTCCGGTTGATCCAAAAGAGTGTCCCCAAAAACACCGACCATCTTCCAGAGCTAATAGCGTTTTCATTTATCCAAAACACCCTCCGACTAATATAACATGCTTGTCAAGATCTTTATCTCAACAAATAAATGTGAATAAAACGAACTAAATAAGGGAGCAACAAGGAGTTGTTGCAATTCTAAGCGCTTTTTTTATATGTTGAAAAATTATCATACCCTTTCTTTTTTATTTTTATACGAAAATAGGAAATAAATATAATTCCTGTTTAGATTTATTGCTTATTTTGAGCATCAGGAATGAGCTTCTCAATCATGTCCTCTCAAGAATAGTAAAAATTTCATTGAGAGAATCAATCATCCAATCAGGGTGAAATTCTTTTAGGATTTCTCTTTCGTGTATCCCCTTAGAATACCCCACTACGTTAACCCCAGCAGATTTTCCTGCGATTATATCATAATGAGTATCACCAACAAAAATAACTTCTTGCGGAGAGACTTTTAATTGAGTTATAGCGAATAAAACACCCTCTGGTGACGGCTTAGGCTGGATTCCCAAAGAAAGGTCAATAACAATATCAAATGGCACGGGAAAGGGAAGTTTGTCAATCAATTTTTTTGCTAACTTTCGATTAGTAACTATCCCAATCTGGATATTCCTTTTCACCAAGTGATCTAAGAGTTTATAGGATTCAGGATTAATAATAATATCTTCAGGCTGCTCTAAAAAAAATTCCCGATATAGGTTGGCGCCTTCTTCAGGGTTGGAGAATTGTAAAACTGTAAAAGATTCCGCCAGTGGAAGGCCAATTGTTTTCCGAATCTTTTCTTCTTCAGGTGGATTTAACTCATACATCATAAAACATTTTTGAATTCCCTTAATAATAGCTTTTTCGGCGAAAATTAAAGTTCCATCAAGATCAAATAAAACTGACTTAATCATGCAAATTGGGTAATTGATGCGGATTTCTTGACACCCAGTTATAATAGAGACTGGCCGGTAAAAAGTAACCAAGGTATCTCCAATTCCAAAAAGCTCGCTTTATTATTTTTGGAAGAGTGTAAAATTTTCGATATAATTCATTATGGCCAAATTGGAGCTCTTGCGGGGTCATTTTAGCTGGTTGATAAACGACATGAGAAAAATCATAATTGGTCCAATCGTGGGAAAAGATTCGGTCGGAGTTTTTAAACTTTTCATAAACCTCTGTTCCAGGCAGAGGAGTGAGGATATTGAAGGTAGCAAAGTCAATTTTGGTATCTTCAATAAATTTCAGAGTATCATCAAAAACCGACAAGTCATCATTGTCAAAACCAAAAACAAAGGAACCTACCACCATAATATGATGCCGGTGGAAATTATCAATTAATTTTTGGTATTTTTCTATAGGATTAAACTGCTTATGCATCTCTTTTAAATTCATTTCGTTAACCGATTCGAATCCAACAAATAGACTTATACATCCGCATTTTTGGGCAAGGCTAATTAATTCTTCGTCCTCCGCCATCTTAACAGTTCCCTGACTCACCCATTTTTTCTTTAAAGGAATTAAAGCACGAAAAAGTTCTTTAGAGTATTTTGGATTCCCAACAATGTTGTCGTCTAAAAAACCAATCATCCTCGAGCGACATCGGCTCACTTCTTCGATTATTTTTTCAACTGGTCGGTGTCGGTAACGCCTTCCATTAAATGTAGAAACCGAGCAAAAACCACAATTGTGAGGACATCCGCGGGTTGTTTGAAAAACATTTTTAAGCAAGTATCCTTTCCCAAGCAAATCTAAACGTGCTGGGGGAAGGTCGGTCAAACAAGGGAGTTCTTCGCTTTTATAAAACTTTTTTATTTGACCTTTCTGAAAATCATCTAAAACTATTTTCCATAAGTTTTCAGCTTCACCGATAACCACGCAATCGGCATGTTGGATCGCTTCATCAGGAAGAAAGGAAGGATGAATCCCACCTAATACAACTTTTTTATTTCTTTTACGAAACTCATCGGCAATCTGATAAGCATGAATTGAAGTTGCTGTCATGACAGTTATGCCAATCAAATCATAATCACCATCATAATCTATTTCATGCAGTCTTTCATCGATGATAGTAACCGAATGTTCTTTTGGGGTTAAACCAGCTATTATGGTAAGACTTGCTTGCGGAAAAGGAACAAGAATTGCCTTTTTTTTCGACGCCCTTTTAGACTCTGGCGCTATTAATAATATTTTCAATTGTTTCCTCCTTTATTATGGGAGGGGTTATAACACAAGTATTGTCATTCCCCAATGGAGATCATATTATCCCACTGCTTCTATTGGTGTTTACTAAGAGCTGTAGTATGTTATTCCTTTTTCCAAAATAGAAACGATATTAAATATTCTCAGTAAACAAAGCGGCCTTTTCTCTTGTTGGAAAAAACCCGAATGATATTATACACTATTCTTAAAAATACCGTTATTAAAAAATAAAAAATATTTTAGCTGGGCACCAATAATTCTTGCCGTGAAAGTTATGAGAAAATTCTATCTCTTTTTGAGCTTAGTTCATTACCTCTCCACGGAAAAAAGAATTTAAATTTTAACCCTTACTATTTCTCCATAATAGACTGAATGAAAATCTCCAGAAGAATAATACTCATGAATGATTTCAGGAATAAAATTTGTTTCTATAACTTTGGTTTTTTGAACTATTCTGCACTCAAAATAAATAGGGCATTCCTTAATGACTGGAACTGAGAAGTTTTCATTATAAATAGGAGTAAAAGCAGTACTTTTAAATTTATCAACTGTTGCACCTGAGGCACTCCCGCACCAGTTTATTTCTTTTTTCATATTCTCAGTAGGAACACAAACCGTAAAAAAGGGATTTTCCTCAATATGAATATATGAAAAACGAGAAGGCCTCACCAATACAGATATAATAGGCCGACCCCAAATAATTCCTCCCTGCATCCATCCAATGGTCATTATGTTCGGTTTCCTTTCTTTCCCCTGAGTAACCAAAAAAACACCAGTGAGTTTTTCAATAGCAGCATATGATTCAGTGAGAGCTTTTTTCCAAAAATCTTGATTGAGAGACATAAAACATCCTCCTTGACCTATCAAAATAAACCTAAGATAATAATTCAATGTTTTAATCTTATCATTTTTTCAGGGTCAATGAAATTCTTTTTCTTTTAACCTTGATTAAAAACCAGTTATTTAAAAGCAACTGCCCTATTGAATACATTAAATATCAAAGAGTATATTGTTATCAAAATGAAATTACTATTTTTACTCTATCAGCAACTATAAAAAAATCAGAAAGAGAGAAAACTATGGATGAACTTTTTTATTTTCAGAAAGCTGCAGAAATTCCTTGTTCTTGTGGTAAAACCCACCATATTTTAACTCAAAAAACCATCGTTGATCACTCACTTTTAGAGCAGATACCACTTGTGCTGAACCAGCTTCATTTGGGGAAGAAATGCTTGATCGTTTTTGACGAAAATACTTACCAAGCAGCAGGACAAAAAGTTGAAACAATTTTAAATCAAGAAAAGTATAAGGCTATTCCCCTCTTACTCTCTCATAACTCTTCGAGTCAATACTTAGAGCCCGACGAAGATACCCGCCATCAGGTTGGAACTGGCTTAAAATACCAACCAGACTTTATGATTGCTGTCGGCTCAGGTGTTATTAATGACTTGGTTAAATTCGTTGCCCATCGTTCTCATATTCCTTATGTGGTGGTTGGTACCGCAGCATCCATGGATGGATATCCTTCTCTTGGCGCTCCCATGTTAGTGAATGGATATAAAATTACTTTTGAAGCGACTCCCCCCAAAGCAATTTTTATGGATCTCGATGTTTTAGTAAAAGCTCCTTTAGAACTTCTCCAGTCGGGTTTTTCTGATTTAATTGGGAAAACCACGGCAAACTCTGACTGGGTACTACGAAATCAACTTCAAGATGAATATATTTGTCACTACTCCTGGGACTTGGTCAAGGAAGCTCTTCATATTTTGTGGGAATCTGCTAATCAAATCCCTCAACGAAAGCCAGAAGCCGTCAGAGCTTTGTCCATCGCTCTTCTCAACTCAGGATTTAGCATGGCATTGGTTGGTGATTCCCGACCAGCTTCTGGTGCTGAGCATCTCATCGCTCATTATTTAGAAATGGTTAGCCTTTCTCGTGGAGAAAATACTTCTCTTCATGGTTTACGAGTTGGAGTTGCAACTTTTTATATTCACAAAATGTATCAACGATTTCTAAAAGAAATTGACACCGTCGATTGGGAAAAGATTGCTTCTCCCCATCCACTTCGGGTAAACAAGAAAATCTTACAGGAAAAATTCGGCTCTCTCTATCCTTTAGTTGAAAAAGAAGCAACTCAAAAAATGACATCCCCAATGGTTTTTACCGATTCTTATAAAAAACCTGGATTTTCCAATCAGTTGCGACAAATGATATCAGAAAAACTTTTTGCTATACCTGATATTGAACAAGCTTTAAATCGATCGAAAACTCCATCGACTTTTGAAGAATTAGGTTTTTCGCGATCCTTAGTGAAAGACTCTTTCCTTTTCTCCCGCTTTGTGAGGAGCCGAATTACCATTTTAGACATCCTTGATGAAGCTGGTCTCTTAGAAGAATATGTTGAAGATTTTTTATAAATAGAATGCAACCCAGTGAATCCTGTTATCTGGGTTGCATTCTATGTGTTCAATTAAAAAATATAAGAATTTAAAAGGTTTTCAATATCAGTTTCCGACAACTCAGATTGATTATAGGAATAAGCAACCTCACCAGATTTATTAATCAGTACTATGGCTGGTATTCCCATGCTGAAAAACCTATGATAAACATTCCGGCTAAAATCGTCAAGAATAGGAAAGGTTAAGCCATATTGTGATTGGAATTCACGTAACTGTGCAATCGAGCTTGAAACTCCTACCCCTAAAACGACCAGGTTTTGACTCTCTTTGTATTTGTTATAAAGATTTTGAATTCGAGGCATTTCATTTCGGCAATGGGGGCATAAATAACCAAAAAAGGCGACCAAAACGGGCTTCCCACGATATTCATTTAAGGAATATACGTTCCCATCCAGATCGAAGAGAGTAAAATCTATAGCGTTCGGAGATACATAAGGAGTTGGAGACGGATCAACAGAAGATTCAGGGGTGGGACTTGGTTGGTCAAGATTTGAAGCTAAAAAGCATCCAGGAATCAAAATAAAGATAAGCAAAAATAAGGGGATATACTTTAGTAATTGGTCTTGTTTACCATTATTCAATGTGAAATCACTCCTATCATTTCATTCATTCAATAATAAAGTCTTTTTATACTCTCAATCTTCGGTTATTGAACTTCTAACGTTTTCACCTCCCAATATATCTTCAATATCCTTTTTTAAAGAATCCAAAGCTTCACTTGGAGGATTGAATTGAGATGATTTTGATTGATTTTCCAGATAAAAATTATAAACAGAATCAGTATATCTTTTTATTTGATTAAAAGTTTTTGGATCCCTGGTGTTCTGTTGAGAGCGAATCATATTCAAAAAAGCAAAAAGTATCTTTTCGTAATTACCTAAAACCATTGGGGCAAGTTCCATAGAATACCTATAATCTCTCCAAGCTTCATCGAGTTCTCCTTTTAAAAGAAAAAGATCTGCTCTGTGCCGATAGTACTCATAATTATTAGGTTCAATATTTAAAGCTTTTTGGTTTTTCTTCAGTGCCAGCTGTAAAAATTCTTCTTTTTTGGTTTGTAAATAAAATTCGGAAGATAAATTGCTTAGTTGATGAAAGGCGTTGTCGTGCCATGGGTTGAGTCGAACGGTAGCTTCCCAGGCTTGAGCCGAATGAACGAAATCATTATCAGCTCGATACTCATTCCCTATTTGATAATAATACTCGGCATTCCCATAAAAAATACTTATCACAAAGAATAAAAGTGCAATGAAAAAGGGAATTATCAAGGGAATAGAAAGCTTTAATTTTTGTAAAGAGTAGGAATTCAACAAAAGAGCAAGGAGCGTCCAAGCAAAAACCTGATAAGCACCCATGGCAAAATTTAAATCTATACTGCTATGTAAAAAAATAAAAAAGACTCCGGCACCTATGAAAGGATTTATTGAGTTAAATTGGTCTTGATAACAATGAATGACACAAATGCGCAGTGAGTAAAAAAGTAAAAATAAAAGGGAAGCCAATCCCAAGACTCCTGATTCAACTAAGGTATTTAAATAAAAGGAATGAGGAAATTTGGTGTAATAGGTATGAGATTGAAAGGAGAAATACCTTGTTGCCCAACCTCCGCCACCCCAACCCAAAAGAGGCTTTTTTTGAATCATCTTGAGAGCATCTCGGTAAAAAGTAAACCTCAAAATAACATTTTTTGTTTCAAAGCTGATATCTCTCCCCTTTTCTCCAAATCCTCGAATAAAAGTGAAGTTCTTTGTATCGAATTGAACAAAAAAAACAAAATAGCTCTCTATCCCCAAGATTATTAATAAAATTAGAAAAAAAAGGGGTTTTTTATTGATTTTATTTATCAAGGAAATTTGTTGACCAGGCAAAAATAAAAAGCTTAAAAAAAAGAAGGAACCCAATCCAATCAAAAACATAATTAAAAAATGGAAAGGAAGAGCTTGAGATAAATACCTATCCAGTTCTATCTGTAAAAAAATGAATGGCAAAAATAGTGAAGATAAAGTTAAAATAACCGAAATAATATATACTTTTTTTCTGATTAAAATAAAAAGAAATGGAAGTGTAATTAAAAAAACTAGATTTGCCCCTCTCGAAAAAGCAAAAAGAAAACCGAAGAAAATCAAATATAAAAGAACACCATTGATTAACTTCTTCCACAAAATTTTTTCTTGAAGGTAAATCAAGATTCCTAAGAACAAACAAGCAGCAAAAAAAGAAGCCGAGGTGTTTTGATATTGAAAGGTAGTGGCAAGTCTACCAGAAAAGTATAAACCCCAAAAACTCATCCCTAAAAAATTTTGAAATCTTTCTGGAATGAGGTGAAAGGCATCAAAGATACCCAATAGTGATAATACGCCAGCACTACCGACCATTATTTGAATTAAGAACATTTTGAGGGATTTCTTTTGGAACAGCTCAAACATTAACCAAAAAAGAAATGCCCAGGCTATATAGCTTATAAAAGTAATTATAGAAGAATATCCACTGGAAGCCACGATAATCGTCACCAGGTATACTACTGCTAATAAGAAAAAAAGCATTTCTGGCATATTTAATTGAAAAAGACTTTCTTTCTTTTTTATCCTCACCAGAAGATGAATGAGAAAAGCTAAAAAAATGAGGGTCAAAAAGGGGAGCTTGTAGTAATCTGGATAGATGCCCCGGTAATAAGGAGATAGAATTACCACGAACAGTACCAAAAAAAACGAAAGCTTTTCGGTGATTGAGGTCATTCCATAATTTCCTGGAGTTTATTTTTTAATTCATTTAGAATCTTATTATAAGCGGTGGTTTTCTTTTTTGGTCTTAATGAACCTTCTAAAAAAGCCGTATATATATCATCAATGCGCAAACCCTCTTCTAAATAATGAATAGCTTTGTTTTTTTCAGATCGCATAAGGTAATAATCAGCAACTGATAGGCAGGTTTGGAGGTAGCGTTCGTAGGTTGTTGATATAAAGGGTGCCAAATATATGGCTTTTTCAAATTCATTCAATCCAGTTTCAAAGTCTCCTCTCTCAATCTTTAAAACCGCTTTATTTTCTTGAAATCGAAAATTAAACGGAGAATAGCTGGTGGCTTTTTCGCTGTGATATTCACTTTTTATTCTCAGATCAGTTTGCTTTTGGGTATTAAACAATTGCCGGTAATAAGTACTTAAAAAGTAATGGCTTTGGGAATTGAAAGGAATCGAACTGGCTGCTTTTTGATGATATTGAATAGCTTGATTAAGATCTCCATGAGATGCAAAATACCCACCTCTAATTTTCGCTCGATCACCCGAAATCAAAAAAAAGGAAAAAATCATTAAAAAAATAACTCCGGAAAACAACACCCAAGTAGGTATTTTCAATTCAAATAAATGTCGATTGTTGATGGTGATTTGTTGAGAGCGAGTTATTTGATTTATGAAAGCGATAAACGCCAAAATACCAAAATAAAAAGAACCAAGAGCAAAATCAACATCAATGAATCCATGAAAAAATCCCAAAAAAACCGCTGCTCCCAGTCCTAAAATCAAAAGATTGTTCCAACCGTCTTTATTCGCCTTTTTAAAACGATAAATTTGATAAAAAAGGCCTATTATTAACCCAATTGTTGCTAACAAACCAATAATGCCGATTTCAATCATTACTTGAAGAAAATAATTGTGACTGTTTTCGCTAAAATAGGGATAGGATTGATAGGCCAAGTAACGTGCTTCCCATCCTCCTCCTCCCCAACCAGCTATTGGTCGGGCTTGAAATATTTTTAAACCATCACCATAAAAAATCCATCTTTCCTGCGAGATGATAGTATTGAGAGTTATTTGCCGAAAACGATCACCTAAGAAGGCCGGCTTCAGCCCCAAAACAATTAAAATAACGAGAACGAGGGCAACTCCAATCCCAACTGTAAAATAGGAGGTACGAATTGATGGTTTTGATAGGTTAACCAACTTTTTCCATAGAAAGGAAAGCAAATAGACACTAAAAGCTTGGACAAGGCTTCCTAATAAGAGAAAACCAAAAAACTGACCGGGTAAATTGTTGAATAAAAAATTTTCCAAACGCGGAGTAAAGAGTATTGTCCAGACAAATGCAGCCATGAGAACCAGGAGATACTTAATCTTTTCTTTCCTTTTCAATAAAAGGAATAGAACCACCGAGGTTATGATAAATACCAACAAAGCTCCCCGGGAATAGGTAAAATATAATCCAGTTTGAAGAAAAAATAGAATAAATCCCCACAAACTGATATAAATCGGTTTTTCTTCCAACAAGTGTAAAATAATCAAGGTTATTATCGCCATTGCGAGATAAGCAGCAAAGGTATTCGGGTATTGCATAGATGAATGCAATCGACCTGATGCAGTCAAAAAAAGATCTTTCATGCTCATCCCCAATGGTCGAGACAGGGGATTAACCCATCCAAATCGATAGAAAAATCCAATTAAAACCAGGAAGACAGCATTAATATTAAATGCAATTAAAAAAATTTTTTTTGATTGCTTGGTCAGGAATAAATGCGTGACTAAAAGAAAAAAGATGAAATAAACTATACTACTAAAAAACTCACGAAAAGCCATCCCTTGGTCCGCAGCCCATAAAATGCTGAGACCATATAGTAATACAGTAAAAAGAAAAAAATATTCGATGGGAGTTTTTATAGTAATTACTTTTCTTTGATAAACTATCTGATATAAAAAATAAATAATAGCAACAATGAAAACTGCCAAAAAGAAGGGATATCTTTCGTAATCAAAATATAAGCCCCGGTAATAAGGAGATAAAAGCACAATCAACAATAAACCATATTGAAGGAATTTTTCTAAAAGTGGGAGCGTTCTTTCAGGGGATTCGATTACAGAAAGTTTTGACTTGGTTCCTTTTACCGTCTTTGCCTTTTTCTTAGCTGCCATTTTATCTTTCCTTCTCCAATTTTCTCTCTATTTTATTGAATATAAAATGATTTTTCAATGGGAATTTACGGTATATTGGTTTTAAATGGCTTCTCCTAATAAAATTCTATTCTTTTCTCCATGTATGCAGACAGGAAGAACCTTTCCATAATCGGAAGCAATAATCCCATCACCTCGAACTGGTATATAGTTTTCAGAATAACCAGTTACTTCGCGGTTATCAGTGGTTGTCTCAACTAATACTGATAATATTCTTCCAATAAAAGACCGATAATATTTAATTTGGCTGTCGAAAATAATTTTTAATAAACCTGCTTCTCGTTCCTTTTTGGCTTGGAAAGGTACACCTTCAGCCTTATCCCACTGGGCAGCAGGAGTGAAAGGACGTGGAGAATATACAAAAACATGAGCACGGGAAAAACCGATTTCCTGACAAAATTTAGTGGTTTCGGCAAACAGCCTTTCCGATTCTCCGGGAAATCCTACAATAATGTCAGTACTAATTGCTACATTGTTATCATATTTTCGAATCAATTCTATCAAGTCTCTATAAAATTGAGTGGTATATCCCCTTCCCATCTTTAATAAAACCTCATCGCTCCCACTTTGAAGAGGAATATGAAAATGCGGGCACACTCGGGGGGTTAAAGAAAAATATCGATCCAAAAACTTTTTATCAATCAGAAATGGCTCAATAGAACTTAAACGATAGCGAATGGTATTGGTTGACCTTGTCAACTCTTCCAGCAATTCAATCAAGCTAGCGTGGTCATTTCCTAAACCATACATTCCTAAGTTAATGCCACACAAAACAATTTCTTGAACACCTTTTCTTTCTAAATGAGTTGCTTGGCGAATTATTTTTTCCGGTTCTTCGCTTCGAACAGAACCACGGAGGTGGGGTACAATACAATAATTGCAGAAATGATCACATCCATCCTCAATTTTTAACCAGACCCGAGCCCGCTCGGTTTCCGGTATGACTTTTGCTGAGAACGATTCATCCCAAGGTAAATTGAGTATTTCCATTACCTTTTTGATCTTTTCTGGAGAATCAATAACCTGAAGACGAGGCTGGGGAAGTGGAAATTGGCGAATATACAAAGGACTATAGCAGCCAATCAGAATAACTTGTGATTTTTCGTTATTCCTTAGGGCTCGGCCGATCCATTGACGAGTTTTTTTTTCCGACATCTTGGTCACAGCACAGCTATTGATAATATACCAATCTGCTTGATCCTCAAAAGGAACCAAAGAAATACCTTCATTTTTTAGTAATGCAGCTAGTACATCGCTTTCCGATTGATTTACTTTACATCCAAGAGTTTTAATAGCAATTTTCATGTTTTGACTCCAAGTTTGCCATACTCACTATGCTGGCATATAAAGCAGCTGTTTCACTTCGGAGAATTTGGCTGGATAACCTTAAAAAATGAACTTTGGGAAGAGATTGGAGTTGTTCTTTTTCTCCTTTACTAAAATCACCTTCCGGGCCAACAATAATCTGTAAAGAAGATAAATTTTGTTTTTTTAAAAAGTCCGAAATCGTTTCCGAGACACTCAAATCACCAACAATAGTACTCAGGTTATTGTTTCGGCATTGATCGAAAAAATCAGACCAATTCGTCATCACCTTTAGAACAGGAAAACAAGTTCTTCCTGATTGTTTTGCTGCTTCGATTATAATCTTTCTCCAACGGTCTTTTCGTGTTGAAGAAATGTGTTCACGCACACATCGCTCACTATAAAAAACTCCAATACCAGTAACACCAATTTCGACCAGTTTTTCTATGAGCCAATCCAAGCGAGACCAATTTTTTAGAAGAGGTTGCCATACCCAAAGCTGATAAGCTTTATAAGCTTTGTCTTCTTTTATTACCTTTCCAATCACTTCGACTTGGGCGATTTGTGAAACAAATCCTTTAAAAATTCCTGAATATAAATTCCCTAATCCATCTGACAACAGAATCTTGGTTTCAGGAAGAATTCGATTCGCTTTGAGATGAAGACTTTCTTCGCAGCTAAGAGCAATGACGGTTGATTGGTTTATTTCTGGATGGTAATAAAATCGACTCATTCTAATTTTCTAGCCTTCAGTGCTGGTAAAAGCTTCTTTGATTCGTTCAAAAATACCACCAGTTTTTTTGTTTTTTTCCTGACCTTCGAGTTCGGCTAATTGCTCCATCAATTTTTTATATTCACCAGTTAACCGTCTTGGTATGCTGAGCTTGAGCTGAATAAATTGGTCTCCCCGTGAGCCATTACTGGGATCGACCAAACCTTTTCCTCTTAATTTTAAAACCGAATGAGCGTCTGTTCCTGGTGATATTTTAATTTTCTCCATTCCTTGTATAGTAGGAACCTCGATTTCATCCCCTAAAACTAACTGGGTATAAGTCACCTCGGCATCGAAAAAGAGATTTTTTCCTTTTCTATCTAAAATTTTATGTGGTTTCACTGTTATTGAGACATACAAATCTCCAGCTGGACCATCATTATCCCCGGCCTCTCCTTCCCCAGATACCCGAAGTCGATAACCA
>Ga0334886_1001535_pt1 | contig 26613 bp, 26 predicted proteins | sample GraSluR1_MG_9_FD_207232 | JGI IMG/M metagenome (GOLD analysis project Ga0334886, IMG submission 207232) | Sludge microbial communities from methane-producing bioreactor in Wageningen University, Netherlands - Granular Sludge_27_06-R1 | ecosystem: Engineered > Bioreactor > Anaerobic >... | reverse complement strand
ATCTTCTCCACCTTACCCACTGGCCGCATCTGTTCCATGCGGATGCGGCGTTCAGATTCGGTGGTCAGGGCGCGCATAATCGGCGGCTGAATGATGGGCACCAGCGCCATGTACGAATAGGCAGCCACGGCAATGGAGCCCAAAAGGTGCGGTGCGAGTTGGCTGGACAGAAAAATGGCGGTGGGCCCGTCTGCCCCGCCAATAATACCGATGGATGCGGCCTCCAGCAGATTAAAACTGATACCCGGGACGAAATCGGTGAGCAGCAGTGCACCAATCAGGGTGGAAAAGATACCAAACTGGGCCGCAGCCCCGAGAAAGGCGGTTTTGGGATTGGCCAACATGGGCCCGAAATCGGTCAATGCGCCAATGCCCATAAAGATGATCAGCGGAAAAGCACCGGATTGGATCCCCACTACGTAGATATGGTGCAGCATACCGCCGGGATCATTCATGCCGGCCATGGGAATGTTGGTTAATATGGTGCCAAAACCAATGGGTAAGAGCAAAAGGGGTTCAAACTCACGGGCAATGGCCAGATACAGCAACACAAGGCCAACCCCGATCATGAGTATACGGCCGATACCGTTTGCCCAGCCACCGTCTGCAGGAAAAAGAAACCCCATCAAGCCGGTCGAGGTAAAAAAACTGCGCAGCATATCCAGCATGGGCGGCATGGCAGCCTGCCCATCCGGAGAAACGGCGGCCATGGCCAAATCAGCGCACAGCAGGCTTGCCACCAAGAGCAAAACTGCCCGCATAGAAACAGCATATTTCATTGCGTCCCCCATGTCCCCGTTATACGTTAAAGTGCTCAGGCTAGGTAGACCAGCGCCTGTCCGGAACGGACAACATCTCCTGTTTTTATCTCCACCGCATCGACCACACCGTCGTCCGGTGCATACACCGGCGACTGCATTTTCATGGCCTCCAGCATCAACAGGGTGTCGCCCACCTTGACCTCATCCCCAACCTTGCAGAGCACATCACAGACATTGCCAGGAAGAAGGGAGGTTACAGCGATACGCTCACGCCCAGATACAGAAGCAGCAGGTGCAGACGCTTCGGCCTCCTGTAGTTCCTGTGCCTCTTCTACCTCCTGCGCCGAGACCTCCCTACTCACTTCGCTCACCTCACCGCTTTCATCCTCCACGCTCACTCGATAGGTAATCCCGTCCACCTGGATCTTGTATCGTGAAACCTTGCCCATAACGCCTCTCCTTTCTGAATGCACATCGGTTGCTCTAAATGAAAACAGTTACCCCAAGCGACCAACACACCATCATTTCATTGTTGTTTTGCCCGGTGCGTTGCCACGGCAGCGGCAATAACTGCCACCAGACGCCGCTTCTCTTCTGCCTGTCCCTCCTTCTCCTTGGACGGTGCCATCTGCTTCCTTTTTTCCGTACGTGGATTCGCACGTAAATTTAAAGGCTCCCCCATTTCCCGCGCGGTTACACCGCGGAGCAATCTGGCATTAATCTGTATAACTACGACCAAAAGGGTTAAAAAAACAAAAACAACCCCCATGCCAAGCACCATCAACTTCACTCCCTCGCCAAGCATTATCACCTACCTTGTTGTCTATTCAAAAAAATCTCTACACTAATGGACAATAAAAAAACAGACGCGCTCCCACAAGTAAAACCGGAAAAATGGTAAAAGAAAGACACCACAGCACGCTGCTCCGGCCCCCAAACTGTAGCCCCTACTCATCTCCCCGCCCTTCTTGTACTTCTCGTCGTAATTGCTTTTTCAGTCGCTGGCGCTGATAACTGCCCCTGCCTTTGAGGCCACGAAACACCTGACCCGGTTTCTGTGCCACTGGCACACGAATATGCACCGGCGATCTTCTTCTCTTCTGCATGCAACAACCTGGTTTAGGCATCGCAAATCAAACATTGCGTATTGTTTAGCTGCCATGACGATGGAACCATTTTTCCACCTCAGCAGCACTGAAAATCTTGAGTACCGGCCGACCATGTGGGCAACGGCTAAAGATATCACTTGCCTCCATCTGGGCCAAAAGATCAAGCATTTCCTGGGTTGCCAGTCGATTCCCCGCCTTGATGGCCGCCTTGCAGGCCAGGCTGGCAAACACCGCCTCCATGGCAGGCGACAGCCGACCATCCTGGGCGGCAAGTGGCGCAGAATCCAAGGTGGTCAACACCTCCTGCAACACAACCTCTGCAGCCAGCCCGCTGCTCAAGGCAGGTACCTGCTTGATGACCCAGGTATGATCACCAAAAAAGTTAAGGACAAAGCCCATGGTCGCCACTTCCTCTTGGCGGGCCTCCAAGGTCTCGTGCAAGGCTGGCTCTAGTTCGATGGTTACCGGGAAAAGCAGTCTTTGTCCGGGTGCCTGCCCAGACAGGTAGTGTTGCACCATGCGGCCATATAAAATACGCTCGTGGGCTGCGTGTTGATCAATAACCACCAGTTGTCCCTGCCGCTCGCAGAGCAGGTACAGGGAAAAAAGCTGGCCAATGGGCCTCAACCCGGAAAAACCCTGCTGCTCCAGATCAGCCCCTGCTGCCTGTTCGACAGACTGCCCAGTAACTGCATCATCCCAGGCAACAGCTTGAACTTGGCCCTGAACAGAACGACCAGTTCCCTGCTGGGCGAAATCCGTCATTCCGCCCAACCCACCCAGCGGCTGCGGCTCGGCGCTGGCAAGTGCGGAGCGTGTCGGCTGTTCCTGACTGGTATATGTTGTCCTGCCTATACTGTGCGGATATGCCTGTTTCGCTCCTGCGGATGCAGGGGCAAAGAGATTTTCCCGCAGGCTCTGCTCCTGTCGCTCCAGGGCTGCAGTGACCGCAGCAGCCACCAGACGGCGCACGACCTCGGTACTTTTAAAACGGATCTCGCGCTTAGCCGGATGCACATTCACATCCACCTCTGCTGGCAGCACATGCACATGGAGCATACCTGCCGGCAAATATCCCCGCATGAGATGCCCCTGCAAGGCCTCCCGTACTGTATGGCGGAGCATGGCATCCTGCACTGCCCGCTGGTTGACGAAAAGGCGCAGCCTGGCTGTGCGTGCCGGGGCCTTTTCAGGCAAGAGCAAATAGCCCGTAATCCGGATGCCGCCATCCCTGCTAAACTCGCCTGGCCCGGCATCTTCATCCTGTGGGGCATGCAGGGGAATGAGCACATCCTGATAACGAAATATGCGGCGCATTCGGTCTGCCTGACTCTCCCCTGACGGACAATGCAGAACGCTGCGACCTTCCACACGAAGAGCAAAGGCGCAATGCGGATGCACCAGTGCCAAATTCTTCACCGCCTCTTCCATGTGAAAGAGTTCGGTGCGTTGGGATTTTAGAAACTTCTTGCGGGCAGGCATGTTGGCGAACAGCTGTCGTACCTCCATCACCGTGCCCATGCTGCAACCCTGCTCACGCACACTGCTGAGCACACCATGGCGCACCTCGGCCCTGGTGCCCAGGGGCTGGCCCCGTTGCCGGGAAAGAATGGTCAACCAGGAAACCGAGGCAATGCTGGGCAGGGCTTCGCCGCGGAAGCCCAAACTACGGATATCCTGCAGTTCCACCGCTTCCCGCAGCTTGGAGGTGGCGTGCCGCTCCAGGCAGAGGAGTACATCGTCCTTGTCCATACCTTCGCCATCATCGCTCACCCGTACAAGACCCACGCCACCGCCTTCCACCTCGATATCCACCCGGGTCGCACCGGCGTCCAGGCTGTTTTCCACCAGTTCCTTGACCACCGCGGCTGGACGGTCCACCACTTCACCGGCAGCGATCTGGTTGGCAACCTGTTCTGAAAGTAAGCGTATGCGAGACACGCAACGACCTCGGCCTTCTCAGCCAGCACATTGATATTAAAGATGCCAAGAACTGCAAAGCATGCTACAAGAAATCTATGGTCCAAACGCAATGGGCGCAGCGTACAAATAACTGCAAACCATGCGCTTCAAGCGCACAAAAACAACAGAACAAGCCAGCGTAGTATCTCGAAAATTAAAGCGTCCCGCTACCACACGGGATGGTACCTTACTGCTTCTTTTCGCTCTTGTCCACTGGTCCCTTTCCACACAACACAGGCCAACCAGGCCACATCCCTCCGGGCTTCCGCCAAGGCCGCGTCCTCACGGAACAGCACCTGGCACGCCTGCTTCTGGCGACCAGCGCAGCCAGTCTTGTGCTCATTGGCTCGCTGCTGGCCTGGTTTCTCTCCTTGAATCTGCCGGTGATCAACTCCGTGGCCGACTATCAGCCAGCCAGGGCGACCCTGATCCTCGACCGCAACGGGGAACCGTTGGATGTACTTGCCACTGAATTCAGGCTGCTCTTGCCCTACCAGGAGATGCCGCCACTTTTACCCAAGGCCTTTGTCGCGGCGGAAGACGGTCGTTTCTGGGAACACGGTGGAGTGGACAGCTGGTCGATTGTACGGGCAGCCATCAACAACCTGCTCTCCAGAAGCCGTAGCCAGGGCGGTTCCACCATCAGCCAGCAGGTTACCAGGGCACTGCTTCTGGGCCGGGAAAAGACCTACAGCCGCAAGCTCACCGAGGCCTTTCTCTCCTACCGTCTGGAAAGGGCGCTGAGCAAGGAAGATATCCTTTCCATCTACCTCAATGAAATTTATCTGGGGGAGGGCGCATACGGGGTGGAGGCAGCAGCACTCACCTATTTTGGCAAGCATGCACGTGCCCTTGATCTGGCGGAAATCGCGCTACTGGCAGGCCTGCCCCAATCGCCTAGCAACTATTCGCCGCTCAAGAATTTTCAGGCAGCCAAAAGCCGGCAACGCTATGTGCTCAACCGTATGGCCGAAGATGGTATCATCACTGCCCAAGAGGCGCATCAGGCCTTTACCCGCGAACTGACCCTGACCAACCGCTGGAAACGGTCCTTAAACGGCTTTTTTGCACTCTACATCCGTAGCCAACTGGAACAACGCTACAGTAGTGAAGAGATCCTCAGAGGAGGGCTACAGGTGTCCACCTCGGTTGATGGCCACCTGCAAGAGGCAGCCATGCGCGCCCTGTTACAGGGAGTGGACAAAGTGGCCCAGCGCCAGCCAAGCAGGATGGCACCCCAGGCGGCGCTGGTGGCTCTGGATACGGTCAGCGGCAGAATCGTGGCCATGATCGGCGGCACCGATTTCAACCGCAACCAGTTCAACCGCGCAGTACAGGCCCTACGCCAACCAGGCTCGGCCTTCAAACCCATCCTTTATGCCACGGCCCTGGAACAGGGCGTGGCTGCCAACAGTTCCGTTGCCGACCGGCCGCTCTCCCTGACTCTGGAAAACGGCACAGTGTGGAAGCCAAAAAACTTTGGCGACAACTACCGCGGCAGCATCAGCCTGCGTCAATCCCTGGTCATTTCCAGCAATGTGGCGGCTGTGCGCCTGCTCAGGATTACCGGTTTTCCACCGCTCTTGGCTCTTGCCCAGCGTCTGGGCATCCGTACCTCCTTGCAGACGGATTACAGCCTGGCCCTAGGTTCTTCCCCCCTCTCACTTCTGGAGTTGACCTGCGCCTACACCGCCTTTGCCAACGAAGGTCTCTTGCATGCGCCTGTGGCCATCACCAGCGTGCGCGAGGCCAGCGGCCGTGTCCGCCCCTGGCCGCAAGCACCCCTGGAACAGGCACTATCATCGGCAACCGCCCACTGGTTGCATGAATCCCTCATCCAGGTGGTGCAGCGGGGAACCGGCAGGCAGGCCGCCGGTATCAAAGGGGCAAGCGGCAAAACCGGTACCACTGACAACAATGCCGATGCCTGGTTTGTTGGTTCCATCCCTGGCCTTACTACCGGTGTTTGGGTGGGACACGACCAAGGAGAATCCTTGGGCGCAGGCGAAGGCGGCGGCCAAAGCGCAGCCCCCATCTGGGGCGCCTTCATGCAGGAGGCACAAGCACGATGAGCAGTCAACCCCAACCACAGGTACTGTTGTCGCGGCTCTATACGGGCAATCCCGTGCTGCAGCTGGAGCGCGCCCGAGCTCTTGCCTGCTGGCTGCAGGAACACAATGCAAGAACAGCTCCGCTGGTCCACCTGCTGCCGGAACTCCAGCGGGCAGCAGGCGTATTGGCCGAGCGCATGCAGCATATGCAGCTGGGCAATATCTGCCGCGCCTGCGCCACCAGACCCGGTGGAGGATGTTGCAGTGCTTCCATGGCAGCCAACAGTGATGTCCCGCTGATGGTCCTCAACCTGCTGTTGGGCGCCTCCATCCAGGCACAGGAGCACCCTCAGGATGCCTGCTGTTTCCTCGGCCCCAACGGCTGCCTCTTTATAGTCAAACCGATTTTCTGCCTCAACTACTACTGTCGCCAACTACAAGAACAGCTGCTCTCCACAGAAAAACAAGCCCTGAACAGCGCTGCCAACCAGGTCCTTGCCCAACAATGCGCCTGGGAAGAGCAGCTGCTGGGGCTGGTGCGCAGCCAAGCGATTCCCATTCCAAACTGAGCCCTTGCCCACCATGCCAACTAGCACCCTGTACCAGTCGACCCCCTTGGGCACCTTCACCCTGCAGGCAGACAACACAGGGCTTTGTGCCCTGCTCTTCCCCAAGGAACATGAGACAAGCTTCAACAACTCTGCTGCTACGGAAACTGCCACTGCAGTGCACCTGCCCCTTCTGGAAGAGGCAGCCGGCCAACTGCTGGCCTACCTCGATGGCCGCCTCCACGATTTCAACCTGCCCATCTCCCTGGGCGGCACAGCCTTTCAGCGACAGGTTTGGCAGCAGCTGCAGACCATACCCTATGGGGAAACCCGCAGCTATGGCAACGTGGCGGCGGCCCTTGGCAGCCGCAACAAGGCCAGGGCCGTGGGCGGAGCAGCCCATGCCAATCCTTTGGGGATCATCATCCCCTGCCATCGACTCATCGGCGCATCCGGAGCGCTCACCGGTTTTGGCGGCGGCCTGGACATGAAACACACCCTGCTCGCCCTGGAGCAGCGCCACCGACGCAGGTAGAGAAAGTTTCCCTTTCAGTGCAGCTGCAGTGTGGCAAACTGCTGGAAGATGATGGCCAGGTTCTGGCGGTGATTTCAGGTCATGACCACCAGGGCAGTTATGCCCATCTCAAGGGCATTCACTATATTGTGCTGCATGGTAACATGGGGGTGCACGATGAGTGTGTCTGGGCAGCGACCAGCAAGACCGAAGGCTTTGACGCGCAGCAGGACAACCTATTTGCCCTGGTGGAAATCAGCAAGGCAGCAGAAAAAAAATACCACATCACCCTGCATGGCACCCTGCATGGTTATGGCCGGCTGCCTGCCGATACAGTGCTGACTAAGCAAACTTAAGCAAACTTATTTCAAACCACATCCAGATGTCTTGTACCCGGCCCAGCACCAGGTCGGTTTTTTATTTGTGTGGCCCCTTACCCGGGTTGGCGTTGCTGTTGCCTCTGCCCTTGCCACGATTAGCATTGCCACTGTTGCCCTGGTTGGCCTTCACCTTGGCCTGGCCAGGCGCTGCCTTGACCTGCACGGCCTTTTTTTGCTCCTTCACCTTAACCGGCCTCTGACCTGGGGATGGCCCAACATGCTGTCGCATCGGACCAGGCCGGGCATGCATCTCCCGGTAGCGCGGCACATACACATCATTGTACCAGGTTTCATCCACAAAAAAGACCGGCTGTCTACAGGCATTGTAGCGGTGGCAGTGCTTGGCCCAATTTTTGGCATGCCCGGGTGGCACACGCAAATAGACCGGTGCAGGCGGAGTGGCAACCCGGCCTATAATGAGCGCCTGGGGATAGAGCAACCGGGGCGAAGGGAAACCACCCAAATCCAAGCGGCCATAAAAACCCGGCTCATCCACGATAATACTGGTAGCGGCCCGCGCAGGGGTAGGCAGGAGTAAGCAACACAGAGCCAACAGGGCACAATGCCAAATCCACAGATACCGTTGCATTGATCTTCCTCCATTCAAAAAAACGGTCTTTTCAACTAAACGGTGTGCAGATGATGATCACACCCTGACAACCAGGGAACTCCCAATGATTGCCAGCACCTTTCTTCGAGCCCTTCGCTCCATCGGTTTCCCGGTCTTCCAAAAAACTGCTTGTCCAAAAAAGCATCTATAAAAGCATCAGTGTTTCATGACAGAATAAAACCGGCGTAGCCCACAACCTGATCAGTGGCACCGCTGGCTGCACCGGAATCGGTATAGTGCACCAATTCGGCCTTACTGGCCCCATGGGCAAGGGAAAAGAGCAGGGCCACGGTCACCGGCAGTACCCCGCACATGGAAATATGCTGCGTCCGCACCGTATCAAAAAGACCTTGTGCATCCAGGGCGAGTATACGGGCTATGGCCTGCTGATCCTTGCGACTGCCCTGCTCACGAGAAGCAAAATGATTCATGTCTGTCGAGGCCACCAAGAGAGTTGGTTGGCCATAGGTCTGCACCGCCTGGTGCACGTCCTGGGCAAGCTGGTGACACTGCGCAAAGGAGAGCTGGCCAAGGCAAAGGGCGCTTACGCGGAGTTTGGGCTGGGCATACTGCAAAAAGGGTAGCAGCACCTCGATGGAATGTTCACGTTGATGAGCACGGCTATCCTCCTCCACAAGGGAAGAGTGATGCAGAAGGGCCTTGGCCAGTTCCTGGTTTCTGGGAATTTCAGCGCCTGGGATGCGCCAATCATCCGGACTGAGCGCACAGGCTGCGCCCATGCCCGTATGGTTGGGACCAAGGACAAGCACGCTTGGGGGCACCTCCACCCTGGCCAAGGTTTTACCTGCGGTCGCTCCGGAATACATGTACCCGGCATGGGGAAGAACCACGGCCAAGACCTGCTGGCGTTCCAGCGCAGCCTGCTGTGAGGTATAATACGCCACCTCGCTTTTGAGTTGCGCCGGATCAGCGGGATAAAATCGGTCAGAGGCAACTGGCGCGCGGCTCATTTCCACATCCTCCCATTATATTAAACACACTCCCTATTGAACAAACTCCCAATGGGTGCCTTTGGGACCGTCTTTCAGGGCAATTCCCCGGGCCAACAGGGAATCACGGATGGCATCAGAGGCAGCCCAGTTCTTCGCTGCCCTGGCCTGGGCACGCTCTTCGATGAGTGTGGCAATTTCCCCTTCACTGATGCCCAATTTTGCCAGACGATCGCTGCTCTGGCTACTGTCCTTTTCCCAGGCAGGCATCTGCAACAGACCGAGGATATCGGCAAGAATGCGTAGATCTGCCGCAGCTGCATGCAAGAGGTTCAAATCACTTGTCGCTGCCTGGTCGGGCAGTCGGTCTGCCAGTTGGTTCAACTGCTTGACTGCATCAAAGAGGTAACCAATGGCCTGGGCGCTGTTGAAGTCATTATCCATGGCCCCCTGGAAACGGTCGTGCAATGCAGCGATATGCTCGGCCTCCTGGGTGGTGATGCAAGCTGCTCCTGCAGTGCCGTGTTGGGGCAGGGCCTCAAGACGCTGCACACAGCTGTAGAGCCGTTCAAGCCCTGCCTGCGCATCCTGTAGGGCAGCCTCATTGAAATCAATGGGCGAGCGGTAATGGGCGGAAAAAATAAAGAGACGCAGCACCTCGGGATGATATTTTTTTAAAATTTCCCGAATGGTAAGAAAATTACCCAACGATTTCGACATCTTCTCGTCGCGGATAGTCACAAAACCATGGTGCATCCATACCCTGGCAAAATCCTTGCCCGTGGCGCCACAGCTCTGGGCTATTTCATTTTCATGGTGGGGAAAAATCAGATCCTTACCACCACCATGGATATCAAAAACATCGCCCAGATATTTCCTGCTCATGGCAGAACATTCAATGTGCCAACCTGGCCGCCCTGGTCCCCAGGGGCTGTCCCACTGCGGCTCGCCTGGTTTTGCCCCTTTCCACAAAACAAAATCCATGGGATGCTGCTTGCTGGCATTCACCTCCACCCTGGCTCCGGCCTGCATGTCTTCCAGGCTTCGGCCGGAAAGACGGCCGTATTCAGGGAAACGCTCCACCCGGTAATACACGTCTCCACCAGCGGCATAGGCCATGTCCTTGGCCATCAACTCCTGAATAAGGGTAATCATCTCGGCCACATGGCCGGTGGCGCGGGGTTCCTTGTCTGGCCGCAGGGCACCGAGCGCATCCATGTCCACATAAAACTCATCGATAAAACGCTGGGCCAGTGCCGCCGCTTCCACCTGCTGCTTGTGGGCGCGATCAATAATCTTGTCGTCTATATCAGTAAAATTTCGTATAAATGTAACAGCATAGCCGCGATAACGCAGGTAGCGCACCACCATGTCGAAAACCAAAACCGAACGGGCATGGCCGATATGGCAGTAGTCATACGAGGTGATCCCGCAGACATACAACTTTACGTGCCCCTCTTCCAGCGGAACAAGAGGCTCCTTGCGGCGGCTGAGCGTATTATAGATACTGATGGGGCTAGCCTGGGCTGGAACAATCATAAACATTCTACTCCTGCGTGGAAACTCCGGTAAGCCTCTACCAATAACAGCTTGAAAACATACCCATACTGTACAACAGAAGCGGCAGAAGACAACCGCTTAATCCGCGCAGGCAACGGGTCTTAAACCTTGCCTGTACACCCCGTGCGGCCTGAAGTAATCAGGGGCAAAAGCAGCAGGCCCGGCACTGCAAAGAAAGTACAGGCCAGGAAAAAAAACGGCCAGCCCATCGCCTCGGCCATCCAGCCTGTGGGCGCGGAAGCGACAACTCTGGGGATGCCCATGATGCTGGTGAGCAAGGCGTACTGGGTGGCAGTAAAACGTTTGTTGGTCAGCGAGGCCATGTAGGCGGCATAAGCGGCAGTGCCCATGCCACCACTTAAGTTTTCAAAGGCAATCACCCCGGCAAGCCAGGGCAAACTGTGGCCAACAACGGCCAGAACAGCAAAACCCGCAGTGGACAGCGCCTGCAGGATGCCAAAAACCCACAGGCCGCCAATGGTGCCGATGCGCAGCATAAGGGCTGCGCCCAGCACACCACCCAGGATTACCGCCCAGGTGCCAAAGAGCTTCACCACCGCCCCCACTTCGCTCTTGCTGAAACCGGTATCCAGGTAAAAAGGGGTGGTCATGGCACTGGCCATCTGATCGCCGATTTTATAAAGGAGAATAAAGAGCAAAATCAGCAGCGCCCGGTCGTGGCGAAAATAATCGACAAAAGGTTCCACCACGCTTTCCCGGAAACTACGGGGCGTGCCCTGCTCAAGGGGTGGCTCCCTGCTCAACAAAGTGGTAAGCATGCCCAGTCCCATGAGGGCTGCCATCATAAGATACACCTGGGAAAACGGCATATGATCGGCCAGAATCAACCCCCCGCCGCCAGCCAAAAGCATGCCCAGGCGATAACCGCTGATATAGAGGGAACTACCTGCCCCAAGTTCCTCGTCTTGTAAATCCTCCCGGCGGTAGGCATCGACCACGATATCCTGTGATGCGGAAAAAAAGGTGACCAGGGCAGCCATAAGTGCGACCAGCCAGGGGGTTTTGGCCGGATCGCTGTAACCAAGACCGATAAGGGCAAACGCCAAGGCCACCTGGGCCATCAGCAACCAGCCGCGGCGACGGCCAAGAAAGGGCGGGATAAAGCGATCGAAGATTGGGGCCCACAAAAACTTGCAGGTGTAGGGCAGACCAACCAGGGCATAGAGGCCAATTAGCCGCAGGTCAATGCCCTCTTCCCGCATCCAGGCCTGCAGTACCGAACCGGTGAGCAAAAGTGGCAAACCGCAGGCAAAGCCCATGAAAAGGGCCACCAGCATGCGGGGGCTTGTAAGTTGCCGAATAAGGGAAGCCGACATATCTATGTATGCAGAGATAGGGGAATCAGGAATTGTGGAGCCGTTCTTCTACCACATCTGCATTCGGGATACAGGGAAAAAAGACACAATCCACAACCCAAACATAAAACTCATCAGAGTGTAACCGTACGCCAGAAAAGAATTTCCATGAGTCAACAGCCCGACACCGATACCCTGCGCAAGATGCGTGCTCTTCTGCTCAAATGGTTTGCACTGTACCAACGACCGCTGCCCTGGCGGCAGGATTATCATCCGTATCAGGTCTGGATTGCTGAAATCATGGGACAGCAAACCCAGATGGAACGGGTGGTTCAGTACTTCACCCGTTGGATGGAATTATTCCCCGATGTGGCAAGCCTGGCCCGTGCTCCGGAACAGACGGTACTAAAGGCCTGGGAAGGCTTAGGTTACTACAGCCGGGCGCACAATATCCGCCGCACCGCCAAAATCCTGCTGGCGGAGCACGCAGGCCAAATCCCAGCCGACAGACACGCCCTGCTGGCCCTGCCGGGCATTGGCCCGTATACTGCGGCCGCCATTCTCTCCATTGGCTTCAATCAGCCCTGCCCCCTGGTGGATGCCAATGTCGAGCGCGTATTTGCCCGCCTGCACGATCTGGAAAAACCGGTAAAGGTGGCGGCGGGCAAAAAGGCCGTACAGAAACTGGCAACACTGTATTTGGATCAGGATTCTCCCCGTGCCTTCAATCAGGCGCTCATGGAGTTGGGTGCACTGGTCTGCACCCCAAGAAAACCGCTATGCCAGGTGTGCCCACTACAAGGACAATGCCTGGCATATTGCCGAGACACCGTGACGCTACGCCCTGTGCTGGCTAAACGGCCGGAGCGTATTGATATTACCATGGCCTGCGGCATCATTGAAAACAATGGTCTAGTCTATATCCAGCAACGCCTGCCCAACGACATCTGGGGTGGTCTTTGGGAGTTTCCCGGTGGCCGGCTCGAAGCGGACGAAACTCCGGCCCAGGGCGCACTGCGAGAAATTCTGGAAGAAACTGGCTGGCAGGCCCGGCTGGAAAAACCCTATCAAACCGTAACCCACTACTACACCCGCTACCGGGTTACCCTGCACAGCTTTTTGTGCAGTATGGTGGAGAGCGGCCTGGCACACGAACCTCGCTTAACCGCGGCCACCCGCTTTGCCTGGGTGGATAGACAGGAACTGCAACGCTACCCCTTTCCCGCTGGTCACCGGCAGCTCGTTGCCTCGCTCAACACCGGATAAAGCCTAGGAAAGCGCCTCCAGGAACAAAATTAAGGCCAGGTCTCCCCGCATTGACGGGTTTTAAAAAGGGCTGATTTTACCAGGAAAAGCAGATCAGAAAAAAAGAAACTCGTTCTTGCCTTGTTTGCGCCGAATCCAGTTCATGGTTCTCTGCACGGCTTTTCTTTGCAGAATCCAGGCTAGCAGCTTGGGCTTTCCCGGAAAATCCAACAAAGACAAGCCAAACACGAGGGTGATCAAGCCCTGGCCCGGCAAGACCAGCATAACCAGCCCCAACGCAACGAGCACCATGCCACAGGTGTTGCGCACAAGGGCCCACACAAAAAATGCACCGGTTTTTTCTTTAGGTTCGCCCCTTTTCACCCGCAGGGCAAAGGCACGAAAGTAGCCCGTATCCAAGCGGCCGATCAGCCAGGGTATGCCGAACAGCGAAGCCACAAAGGTAACCAGGGAAAAGACAATGAGCAGAATTGCCATACAATGTGCAAAAAAATCCTTGTGAAATCTTATGCAGGGTCGGACGGCAGCAGCAGCACATCCTGCAAAGGCCTTTTCGGAACATGGTGTACGCCAGCCGTATCCCGCCAGTAGCGGATATCACCGCCTGCACGCAGTTCCTCCAAGACCACCTCCTCTGCCGGGTAGCCCAGCGCCACCACCAGCACAATGCGATGATTTGCCGCCAGCCGCAGTTGCCCATGCAGGGCCGGACTGAATGCACCGATGCGGCAGCCAAAAATACCGCTGGCAGCAGCAGCCAGCAACATGGATTGGGTTGCGATACCCACATCGCAGTATATTTCCGTATCCGGTCCCTTGTGCCAGTGTTCATTGACAAGACAAAGGATATATGCCGGCGGACGTTCTCCTGATTCTGGCCCTTTCCAGTCGGTGAGATATCCAGCCCAAGCCAGATGAGGAAAAATCTGCGCACACAGACTGGCAGCGCACACAGGGATAAACTGCAGTGCCTGGGCGTTACGGGCGCAGCCACTCAGGCGGGCCAGATCGATCAGCCCATGAAGAAAGGCCTCGTCTACTGGGCGTTCCTGCTGAAAACGGCGTACCGTGCGGGTCTGCGCCACCAGTTGCCCTATCTTCATATCCTCTCTCCTATCCTGTTGACTAGAAACACTGGCACCGGACTGGCGCGATCTATCCATCAAAAATATCTTTCCGCTTTACCGTGGTGCAATCATTATTTTTTTTGCATTCGATCCTAAGCATGCTACATAAAAAGAAAGATCTTCTCATCTCTTTTCATTAGGCGGCATCAACAGACGACATGCTCGAAACCATTCGCTCTATACGGCTGCTGGATATTGTCGATATCCTGATTGTCTCCTACCTGATCTATCGCACCCTGCTACTCATCCGGGGAACTCGCGCCGTCCAGATGGTGCTGGGTATCGGCTCCATCCTGCTATTGTATTTCATTTCTGCCTACTTCGAGCTCCAAACTCTGCGGGTCCTGCTCAAAACCTTCCTGGGCTCCCTCTTGGTAGTGATTGTCATCCTTTTCCAGGCAGAGATCCGGCGCGGCCTGACCCGTATGGGTATGCCCCGCCTGTTCCGCACCAACCCAACCATGGAAAACGATTTGGAGGAAGTTGTCCGGGCAGCCTCCCTGTTGGCGCGGCGCCACCTTGGCGCATTGATTGTGCTGGAACGGGAAAATGGCCTGCGTGATTTTCTGGAAGGGGGCTTCCGGCTGGATGCCCGCGTTCAGGCAGAACTGCTGCTGGCCATTTTTCACACCTCGTCACCCATGCATGATGGCGGTGTCATTATCAACAAACGCCGCATCCACTCGTCCGGCTGTTTGCTGCCACTGTCGCAGAACCCCAACATCGACAAACGCTACGGCACCCGTCACCGCGCAGCCCTTGGCCTATCCGAGGAAACAGATGCGGTCATCATTGTGGTTTCGGAAGAAACACAAACCATATCCCTGGCACGCAATGGTCGAATCACGCCGTTTAAAGACGAGGCGCAACTGCTCGCTACCCTCAAGGCACTTTTCCTGCCCCATAAAAAAAACAAACGCAGGCCCAAGAAACTGAATCCAGGAGGTGCAGATGCCCAGCAAGACACCTGATTATACCCTGCCCTTCCAGCATTGGCCGCTCAAACTGCTGGCCCTGCTTATCGGGGTTACCCTGTGGTACGGTATTGTTGCCGAAGATCAGGTGGATATAGTTATGACTGTACCGCTGGAACTGCGCAACCTCCCGGCCACCATGATCATTGCCAATCAGTATAAAAAGGATATGGAGGTGTCGGTACGCGGGCCCAAACGCCTCCTGCAGGAGCTGCAACAGCAAAACATCTCCCGGCCGGTAAACCTGGCCGTTGCTTCACCTGGACCGGTGGTCATTCAAAACACACCGGAATCCATCCCCTTCCCTCGCGGCGTAACAGTACAGCGCGTACAGCCAGCCAACATTACCCTGCTGGTGGATCAACTCATTGAAAAAAACATTCCGCTGGTGGCCAAGACTACAGGTGACCCTGCTCCTGGTTTTTCCCTGGAAGGCATCCGCCTGAAGCCCGGACTCATCAAGGCGAGCGGCCCGCTCAGTCTTCTGGGCAAGGTGCAATCCATCAACACCTCCACCATTGATGTGGAAGGGCTCACCCAAACGAGCACTGTACAGGCTCAGCTGCTTTTAGACGAAGCCCTGCTGCAAGTTATTGGCGAAACCGTGGTGGAAGCGGAAATCCTTATCAAGGAACCCATGACCCGGCGCACTGTGCACTATATTCCCATCAATTTGAAGCAGGCCGAGAAAACGGGCCGGGTTGAACCGGCCATGGTCAGTGTGGAGGCGGACATTCCGGCCAAAGTGGTGCGGGAAACACCTGAATTGAGTATGCTGTTTCGCGCCTCGGTCAATTTCTCGGAAAAAGACAACGAAGGCTATGCACCCATCCGGGTGGAGGCGATCAGTCTGCCCAACCATACGGCCATTAACATTATCACTGTACGACCGGAGCAGGCCCGCCTGACCACGGTACACTAATCCAAAACACAGACAAAATATGAGACAGCTTTTCGGTACAGACGGCGTACGCGGTGTGGCGAACATAGAACCCATGACCACGGAAATCGCCATGCAGATTGGGCGAGCCATCGCCTTTATCGTTAAGGAGAACAGCAAGACTAACCGCATTGTCATTGGCAAGGATACGCGTCTTTCCGGGTACATGCTAGAAAACGCCCTGGCCGCCGGCATCTGTTCCATGGGCGTGAACGTGCTGCTGGTGGGCCCCCTGCCCACTCCTGGCATTGCCTTTATTACCACCTCCATGCGTGCCGATGCCGGGGTGGTTATTTCCGCTTCGCACAACCCTTTTCAGGACAACGGAATCAAAATTTTTTCGGCAGATGGCTTCAAACTGCCAGATGCCACAGAGGCTGAAATCGAACGGCTGATCGTTTCACACAAAATGACAGCCCACAGACCGATTGCCGAAGAGGTGGGCCGGGCTGTTCGGGTGGATGACGCCAGTGGCCGCTACATTGTTGCTTTGAAGAACACCTTTCCCAAACAGTACGCGCTGGACGACTTCCACATTGTCCTTGACTGTGCCCACGGTGCAGCCTACAAGGTGGCCCCCCACGTCTTTGTCGAACTTGGTGCCCAGGTAACCACCCTTGGGACAGCACCGAACGGTACCAATATCAATCAAGACTGTGGTGCCCTCCATCCTGAAAAAATGGCACAAAAGGTGCGAGAACTGGGAGCGGATATCGGCCTTGCCCTGGATGGCGATGCTGACCGGCTTATTGTCTGTGACGAAAAAGGCAACATTGTCAATGGCGACCAGATCATGGCCATCTGCGCCCAGGAGCTGCTGCACCAGCGAAAACTACGCAAAAAGACACTGGTGGCCACGGTCATGAGCAATATGGGGTTGGAAGTGGCTATGCAGCGCATGGGAGGAAGCCTGCTCCGCTGCCGGGTGGGAGATCGTTATGTGGTGGAAATGTTACGTAAACAGGGCTGCAACTTTGGCGGTGAACAATCGGGCCACCTGGTTTTTCTCGATCACAACACCACCGGAGACGGCGTACTGGCTGCCCTGCAGCTACTGGCCATCATGATCAGAAAAAAGAAACCGCTCTCGGAACTGGCCGCCATCATGACCCCCTTTCCCCAGGTACTGCACAATGTGCGCATGACCGAGCGTATCGTCCCTGAAAACATTCCTAACTTTCCCGCTGCCCTGCAGGCGGCACAGGCCCAATTGGGAACAAACGGACGCATTCTGGTGCGTCCCTCGGGCACGGAACCGGTGATCCGGGTTATGGTGGAAGGAGAGGATGAGGGAAGGATCACTGAACTTGCACTGGATTTATGCAACGTAATCCTGCAGGCCGAAAGCTGTTAAAGGCAGATTGCAGCAGAGTTGGCGCCTGCTGCTACACATTCCTGCATCAACATCAACCCCTGCCCGGCTATTTGCCGGAGCAGGGGCTGAAAAATTAAATCTTAAAATATTAGATACCTTCTTCCACTACAGAACCAGGTCCTGCCAAGGGTCGAAAAGATTTTTTGGTTGCTCCACAAATCGGGCACACCCAGGTATCGGGCAGATCCTGGAACTCCACGCCCGGTGCAATTTTTCCTTTCTTGTCACCCTTGTCCGGATCATAAATCCAGTTACAGTTGCTCACCTGGCACTGATACATCTTTTCTGGTGCAGCCATATTTACCTCCTGGGTTCAAGTTCAACGCATGGTGCCGTGCAAAGAGCCAATCAACCTGCCGAGCAAGCCCAAAGGCTGCACAACCATGCAGTTTTCTTGCTTCTTTTTTACTCGGCATCTATATATTAGTATAGCGGGATTAAGGTGAAGTCAACTGCTAATTCATTGTGCAACCCGCTGCAAGACAGGTATGCTGCCCAATCCGTTACCAGTGCGGGCAGCGCAATCAAATTTTAGCTAAGGCAAGGCCGAAAGTCTGGTAACTTGCCCAATCCATTATTTCGAACAAAGGCACCTGAATCAAACGAAACCTGCTGCAATGGCCACACGAAGCGGTTCAGATAAAATAAACCAAACAGGACAATACTATTTCCTGTCAACCAGCGCGCACATCATTTTTGACAACTAAAAAAATTTCCCAAAAAAAGCATGCCCAGGAACCCACAGCCACGAGCTCGCCTGCAGCACAGACAACAGACAAGCCGGCGGTAAGGCAACCTGGTCCACAAAAAAGTTCGCGAACTGGTAAGGCCGCTACAGGAAGAGCAAAAAAAACTACTACCCCAAAAAAGAAAGCTCCCACTAAAAAAACCAAAAAAACAGCACGCAAACATCCCCTGTGGTTGCGAGTACTCCTTGTCGTGCTGGAGGTCGGCTCGCTTATCAGTATCGGCGTTTACGTCCTCATGGTCTTGCTCGGTTATGGGGCCGAGTATCTTACTGGCACGAGCTTTTTCTACAACCTTCTTCCCTTTGCCCTGGCCGTACTTATTGTTGTGTTGGCCAGTGCCCTGTTCCTGCGTGGCTGGTGGTGGTTGCGCACCATTCTCGGCCGCTGGCATATCAGTCTTGTACCACTTTTAGCCCTGACCTTAGCCGCAGGCACAGGCATCCTGCTGCATATGCAGATTTTTACCCGGCCGCTGGCCCAGTTTCGTTTGCTGGTGGGCGGTAAGGCAGAAATCCGTATACTGACCCTCAGGCATCAGGTCTTTGCCGCCTACCGTCGCCTGGATACAAACGAGATGGCCAAAATGCTGCTGCGGGCCCAAGTGTATGCCGCAGACATTGAAGAGGCAGCACAGGCCTTTGGCCTGGATCCGGATCTGCTCAACGGGTTGGCGGCGGCGGAATCTTCATTCTATCCGCGCATGAGCGCAGATGGCGGCCAGGGGCTTTTTCAAATTACCGCTATTCCGAATCAGGCCATCCAACAGGCCCTGCGGCATCTGCAGGTCAAAGAGCCCGACATGGCCCTGCACCGACACAATACCTTTGCTGCTGCCGCCACCTTGCGCTATTATCTCTCCCAAATGAACGGCAATATGGTGCTGGGTCTTTTGGCCTACAATATTGGCCCAGCCAATGGCGGCCTGCAGTTTATCATGCAGCAGTACAGTGCCACGGATTTCATTACCATCCAGCCCTATTTGCAGGAAAATCCAAGAAATTACCCGGTGCGAGTGCTGGCATATGCCCTGGCCTTCCGGATCAACAGGCAGGAACAGCGCCTTTTACCGTATGAAGAGGGGCTTAATGCCATCCGCGTGCAACACATCGGCATTCCGGGCCTATAAGGCAGGCTCCTTGATACCGACTTAAAGAACACGAACACGGCATGGGCAAACAACGCCGTGGAAATCTTTCATATTCGATCACCACTAGAGGTCTCATCATGCTGCAATTCACGGTCAATCCCACCACCTGCATTCAATGCGGCTCCTGCTGCAACGACTGCCCAACCGGTATCATCCATATGGGCGAAGAGACACCTTTCATCCCGGCAGATCAGGAAGAGGCTTGCTATCGCTGCCAGCACTGCCTAGCCATCTGCCCCACTGGTGCCCTCTCCATTTTAGGACTACACCCGGAAAACAGCACACCCTTGGCAAGTCATTTCCCAGAGCCTGAAAACATGGCAGCTCTCATCAAGGGTAGGCGTTCTGTGCGCCACTATGCCCAGGACGATCTTGCCCCAGAACTGATTGCCGACCTGCTGGAAACAGCCTGGCATGCACCCACCGGGGTCAATGCCAGGCAGGTGCGCTTCACCGTGCTCGATACCCGCAAAAAATTGCAACAGTTCAGGGAAATTGTCCTCAAAGGGCTTGCCGAAATGGAGCAGTCCCATACCCTGCCAGCGCACATGGAACGTTTCAGCCTTTTTGTGCAGGCATGGCACGAGGAAAAAAAGGATATTATTTTTCGTGATGCCCCCCACCTGCTCATCGCTTCAGCACCCAAAGATGCACCCACGCCAAAGCCAGACTGCCTGATTGCCCTGAGCTATTTCGAACTATACGCGCACAGTTGCCAGGTGGCCACTGTTTGGGCGGGGCTGGCCTATTTGGCCATTGAGGCACTCCTGCCCCGGTTGCGTCCACTGCTCGCCCTTCCGGAAAATCACCAACTTGGGTATGCGATCCTCTTTGGTAAAGCCGCTGTCCACTACACAAGGGGTGTGCAGCACCACAATGCCCACATCCACCATGCTAAATGGTGACCAACACTTTTTCGTATCAGGCTTGCCTGCGGCCAATCTCATCGGGTTTTGGCCGGACCTGCCAATTCAGACTTGACAACAAAAACACAGGTGCGGTAAACAGACATCTTATATCATCTTGTTGCTGTGCCGGAGTGGTGAAACTGGTAGACGCACTGGACTCAAAATCCAGCGGGTTCACGCCCATGTCGGTTCGAGTCCGACCTCCGGCACCAGTAAAATCAATACGTTACATGTACTATAGATTTTCACAAAAAACTAATTTCCCGACATTTCCCGACCAAAGGCTTCTTCACTTATAACCGCCACACTCCAAGCTGTAGTGGTTGCCATCCCCCCCCAGCGGCCATCCCATGCGCTGCCGATTGACTCCCAGTATTCGCCCAGCGGTTGGTGATCCTCGGTGGCTGTTAAATACTTACCGCCCTTGAACAGGTTGAAATCCACGGCCAAGCGCCGCTTAATGCCTATCTGGCCAACCCAACCAGGTCGCTCCACTTGGCCAAAGACAGCAACGTACAGGTGGATATTGTCTTTGTACCGGTTATTTCTCTTGCCAAATCGGTTGCCGCTTTTCCCGGAAGGCAGCCACACCTTCTTTGGCATCTTCGGATGAGCACAAACGGGCAAAGGCATCATTCATGAAATCAAAGGCCTTGTAGTAGTCGCAATCTGCTGCGGTATAGAACGATTTTTTTGCGTTCTGCATGGCGACCGGGCTCTTGGCCGCCAAAGTCGCCGCCCATTTCCTTGTCTCCTGCTCCAATTCCTCCTCTGGTACCACCCGGTTGATCAGGCCCATGCGCTCTGCTTCCGGAGCCGGAATCAGCTCGCCAAAAAAGAGCATCTCCAAGGCCTTTTTTCTGCCTATGGATTTGGCAACCGGGATCACCGGGCCAATGCAATTAAGGCCAACATTGATGGCAGTCAGACCAATGCGCGCCTTTTCGCTGGCAATCGCCAAATCAGCTGCTGCCACAAGACCAGCTCCATTTGCGGCTGCAACCCCATGCATCTGCGCAATAACAGGCTTGCTCATGCGGCTGATGCTAACAAGGGGAGTTTCCATGCATTCAATCCAGTTGCGGAGCTCTTGCACAGATTTGCCGTCAAGACCACTAACATCAATTCCTGCACAAAAAACCTTGCCACTGCCTTTCAAGACCACCACCCGCACCTTGTTGTTAGACTCGGCTTCCCATAAGGCCTGATCCAGCTCTTTGGCCAATCCAATAGTGAAAGTGTTGAGTTGTTCCGGCCTATTTAGTGTAATTTCACAGACATAATCATCTCCAACCTGAACCGTAATGCTCTCGTACGTCATAATTTCCCCCTGCATGTGATAGATTTGTGGATGAAAATAACTTTTTGTCTCTTGCTTTGTGATCTTTTTCTATACCTTTCCCTCTCCTCTGCATGTTTACCTGCCACGCACCAGCACTGCACAGTCAGACTGCTTTCTGATTCAAGATCTGCATAACCCCCTTGCACCACTTCACAATCGCCCGTCCACACCTTGCCTGGTCAAGAGTGCTGGAAATGTACCAGGAGTTTTCACTAAAAAACGCCCTAACTATTCCCGTCAACAAACTGAACCATAGTCCAGCTCTAAATACTACCCTCATTCGAGGTTCCGCCGTTACCTCCAACAAACACAAGGTGCGGAGAATTAACAGTTTTGGCTTCGATCCTTGTCGAACATCTTTCGCAGAAGAAAAAGTGCAGTGTACAAAAAAACCACCCGCTTAGACGGCTTTTTGCGCTTCTGCCACAGAAAATTAACCTTTCTTACAGCCGTTTAAATAGGAAAAACTTGTAAACAGATGGCGAACAGAGACGGTCGCATCAAACAGAATAAGCCATTCACAGGCTCGGACATGCAGCCCTATCTGCTGGCACAAATAAACCCTCAGCCATGTACCGGAAAGCCTGGAATCACCTTTGGGCCCAACCCATTGCCGCGGCAGCGCCACACCCCCCTGTCCGTAGGGACCCAACACATTCCACTGCCATACAGGACGCAGTGTACGTATCAGGATATCTTCATCACATCCCTGCTCTGAAAAATTAACAGCAAAACCTGGTAATTTTGCGAGTTGCTACAATGGTCTTTTTTTTTAAAGTAACCGTATAAAGCATAGAGATGTTGCCTGCGTTCAAAGCGTCCAAGTAAACGCATCCATCACGCCAGGCTACTCGTACATTTTTTTGGCAATAAAGCGATCCACCATCGTATTCCACACTGTACGCGCTTCGTTCTTTTGAAAAGCGAAGCAACCAAGGAGGCTATTATGGGAAACATCTATGACATCATCATCGTTGGATCCGGACCGGCCGGTATGACCGCAGCCATTTACGCCATCCGCGCCAACATGAAGGTGTTGCTGCTCGACCGACTGGCGCCTGGCGGACAAATGATCAACACCAACGAGGTCGAAAACTACACCGGAACCGGCAAATTGAGCGGCGCCGAATTGGCGATCAAGATGTTTGAACACACCCAGGAACTGGGAGTGGAATTTGACTACAAAACGGTTGTCAACATCAGCAATGGCGGGGACCTGAAGACTGTTACCTGCGAGGAAGAAGGTACCGTATATCAGGCCAAGGCGGTTATCCTGGCTACTGGCACCGTACCCAGACGCCTGGGCGTACCTGGTGAGGAAGAGTGGGCGGCCAACGGCATTAGCTGGTGCGCGATCTGCGATGGCGCACAGTACCGCGACAAGGAGGTGGTGGTTATTGGCGGCGGCAACTCGGCAGTGGAGGAGTCTATTTACCTGGCCGGTATCTGCACCAAATTGACCATTGTCACCATGCTTGACCTGACTGCCGATCCCAAGGCCTGCGATCAGCTGCGCAAAATGCCCAACGTCACCATCTATCCCTACCAGGAGGTGTTGGAGTTCACAGGTACAGACCGGCTGACCGGTGTGCGCTTCAAATCGACCAAGGAAGACGCCACCGAACGTTACGTTACCTGCGACGGGGTGTTTGAATACATCGGCTTTTCGGCATCTTCGCAGGCTTTTGCCGATCTTGGTATCCTTGACCGTACAGGCTGCATCCAGACCGATGCCCGCATGTGCACCTCTGTGCCCGGCATTTTTGGTGCCGGTGATATTACCGTAAAACACCTTCGGCAAATTATCACCGCCTGTTCAGACGGTGCAGTGGCAGCCAACAGCGCAGCATCCTATGTCGAATCACTCAAGTAAACAGGAGAAATATTGCAATGATTACTGAAATTACAGAAAAGGAATACGAAACCCTGGATCCGGCCACGCCGAAGATGATCGAATTCTATTCCAAGACCTGTGGGCCCTGCAAAATGCTGTCCTTTGTACTCAAGGACATCAGCAAGCAAAAACCTGATTTTCCCATCTACATCATTGATTTCGACGAAAATCGGGAATTAAAGGAACGGCTTGGCGTCAAGGGTTTTCCCACCATGCTTTTCTTCAAAGACGGCCAGGAGGTCAGCCGTCTGGAAGGACTTAAGCAGAAACCCGCCATCATCAATGCCATTGAGGCACTTTATTAATAAGGAGGAGAGACCATGAATTATAAGATTCAGTACACCAGCCAGGATCATCTCATTACCCAACAGGCACAGGCCGAAAAAACATTTCTTGCAGAATTTGCCAAAAAGAACCCCTCCTTTGCAGAGCCCATGGTGGTTCCCAACCCGTACCTGATTAACCCGCTCTGCGCCCTGGTGCTGTTCAAAACCGAGGACAAGGTTGCACCGACCCTCACCGTGCATGGCAAGCGCTATGAACGTGAAAACATCACCCACACCTTCCCGGCAGCCACCGAACATTACCTGCCTGTGCTCGGCTTGTATGAAGATTTTGACAACAAGGTGACCATCTCTTTGCCTGACGGCAAAACCACCAGCCTGACCATCACCACCGACAAACTGCCCGAAGATATCTGCCGCTGCATCAATATTCAGGCTTCTTTGGATTATCTGGGCGACAATATTATGTTTCTGACCCCTGCGGGCAAGAATCTACCCACTGCCTATGACTACAAAGGCGATATCCGCTGGCTGCTCACCGAAAACACCATGTTCGACATCAAACGAATGAAAAACGGTAACATTGTTACCGGCTCCAGCCGTTTCTGTCATATGCCCTACAACGCAACCGGCATGATTGAAATCAACCTGCTGGGCAAAATCTACAAAGAGTACCGCATGCCGGGCAACTACCATCACGATCATTTCGAGATGGAAGATGGCAACCTCCTGGCCTGCACCCAGGATTTTAGCCGGGACACCGTGGAAGACATGCTGGTACTGATCGACCGCAACACCGGCGCCATCCTGAAGACCTGGGATTACCGCGACATTCTGCCCATGGATGTGGCTGGTTCCGGCTCCCAGGATGCGCACGACTGGTTCCACAACAATGCGGTATGGTACGACAAAAAAACCAACAGCATCTCCCTTTCTGGCCGACACCAGGATGCGGTGATCAACATCGACTACGACACCGGCAAGCTGAACTGGATTGTTGGCGATCCTGAAGGTTGGCCCGAGGACATGCAGAAAAAATATTTCTTCAAGCCTGTGGGTGATCTCTCCAAGTTCGACTGGCAGTACGAGCAGCATGCCTGCGTCATCTGCCCCAACGGCGATGTGATGTGTTTTGACAACGGCCAGTACCGTGCCAAAAAGAAAGAAAACTACATCAAAAACAACAAGAATTTTTCCCGCGGCGTACGCTACCGTATCGACACCGACAAGATGGAGATCGAGCAGGTTTGGCAGTATGGTAAGGAGCGTGGCCAGGAATTTTTCTCCCCGTACATCTGCAACGTGGAATACTACGACGAAGGCCACTACATGATCCATTCGGGCGGTATTGGTCGCGAGAATGGCCAAGCCTCCGACCAGCTCGGCGCATTTTTGGATATGGACAATCCCAACCACGAACTGCGCTCCATCACCGTGGAAGAAAAGGACGGCGTAGTGCTCTATCAGCTGGAGACCGAAGGTAACTTCTACCGTGCAGAGAAACTGTCGCTCTATCACGATGGTGCCAATATTGAACTGGGCGCAGGCCAACTCCTGGGCGAGTTGGAAATTACCGAAGAGTTCGGCACAGTACCCGATGCAGAAGAGGTATTCGAACTGCCCAGTAGCTTTCATCAAATCAAGATTGAAGAAGATGAAGATCGCTTTGTCTTCTTTGGCCGCTTCGAAAAGGGCACCCTGGTTATGCTCCTGCTGGAAAATGAGGACGAAAGCCACAACTATTTTGTCAACACCTCCAGGTCCAACTACCTGGCCATGTGTTCCGGCGCATACTTGGAGGAGGATGATCGCGATGTGAAGATGCACATCAGCAAGAGGGGCCTTAAGGGTATCTTCAATCTCAAGGTGATCATCAACGATAAAAAATACCAATCCGGGGTAACCCTCTGCTGCTAGAGAAAGAAATCCCTCTACAAACCGAAGGCCTGCACAATGCCCGCAGGCAGTTAAACTGAGGAGCCGGCCAAACAGGCCAAACCACCTGCAGCTTGGGCAGGACAGAAACAAACCAAGAACGCAATACGCAGGTCCTCGGCGACAGCCGGTGCAAACCATGCACCGGCTGTTTTTTTATTCTCTCTCCCTAGCCACAGCCAAGAAGGACGAAAACAAAATTCCACCATCGCACCAAAAACATCCTGTACCGCAACAGGAGTGTTCCTATCATTTTTTTCTGCAGTATCCTTGTATCTGAAATCTGAAGAGTCGAATTGCAGTCATTATCGTTTGGGGGTAGAGTGAGCCATGCTGAATAAAAAGCTGCATACCTGCACAGTCCGCAATGTCTTAGTCTTTTGTGCCGTTCTCCTGGTCATGCTGCTCATCGGGCAGCCTGCACCGGGGAGCAGCGAACCTGCCGTGCCGGCAGGAAAAGAGGAGAAACAGGTAGTCATTCTCTATTCCCAGCCGCGTGGCTTCCCTGCCACCGAGATGGTGGAAAAAGGACTGCACGATGTACTTGCCGAGCAAACCCAATTCAGCATACAGCTCTTTCCCGAATACCTCGATCTTTCCCGTTTCCGCGACACAGCCCAGCGCCAGGCCCTGGCCGACCTCCTCCACCAGCGCTATCACGCTAAAAAAATAGATCTGATTATCTGTGTCGATGTCCCAGCCGCCCACTTTTTGATGGACTATGGGGAGTACATCTTTCCCCTGATTCCAATAGTGGTCTGTTCCGTGCCCGAAGCACTGGGCGACCAGCTGCTCCCGCTTTGGACGGGTCGAGCTGTCAATTTCGTCACATCCGGCTCAGGCTGGCCTTTTTTCCACTCGCCCCGGGGAAAATCCGGCATGAGCCACGGCTTGAACCGCTAAAAGCTGGC
>Ga0334886_1001531_pt1 | contig 26657 bp, 23 predicted proteins | sample GraSluR1_MG_9_FD_207232 | JGI IMG/M metagenome (GOLD analysis project Ga0334886, IMG submission 207232) | Sludge microbial communities from methane-producing bioreactor in Wageningen University, Netherlands - Granular Sludge_27_06-R1 | ecosystem: Engineered > Bioreactor > Anaerobic >... | reverse complement strand
CTCCATAGATTGGTGTATCCGATTTTCTGGCTCATTGCGACAAAGGCATGCGCTGTAGCTATTGCGTCCCCCAACGCCCGATGCCGATCGACTGCGTGAATCCCCAAACGACGCAGGATTTCGTCAAGATTATGCCTCCCTCGGAAAAGCGCTCGAGAAAGGTGTATCGTATCGATGTATGGGTTTCGAAAGGGCTCGATGTCACACTGATGACAGGAATGCTGGAGAAACCGCAAATCGAAGGAAGCATTTTGGATGACCACCGTTCGATCGCCCAAAAAAGAAAGAAAGTCACGAACTACAGGAAAGAGATTCCGTTTCCCCCGCACCATAGAATTGGTGATTCCCGTAAGTCGGGTTATAAACGGATCTATCGGTCGACCGGGGTTGATCAACTCCGAATAGGTTTCTTCGGTTTGGACTTCCCAATTTCGAACCACTACCGCAGCTACTTCTATGATGCATGAACCCTTGTCAGGGGAAAGACCGGTTGTTTCTGTGTCTAGGACCACAAACTCCAAAACTAATCCCCATTTTCCCTATCAGGTTTGGGGAGGGAAAAAGAGAATGTTGATCCTTTCCCGAACTTGCTTGAGACAGCAATCGCCCCCCCATGACCTTCCGCCATCTTTTTTACGATTACAAGGCCCAATCCGGTCCCTTTTTCTGAACGAGCGCTCTTTACACTCGTTTTCCCAAAAGGCTTGAAGAGTGTTCCCATCTCTTCTTCAGGAATCCCAGGACCTTCATCAATCACTCGGACCCAATACCACCCACTGTTTTCCTCGGTTTGCACCTTGATTTTCGATCCAGACGGAGAATATCGGATCGCATTGCCCAAAAGATTGTTCATAATCTGCTCAATCTTGATTCGATCCACATCGACCATCCAGGACGCTCCAAGAAGATGGCACTCAATAAGAATTCCGTGCCGTTCAGCCAAAGGGCGATTGATGGATACCGTTCGTTCCACCAGTTTTTGTAGATCGGTTTGTTCCCGATGCAATTCCAAATGGCCCATTTCAATCTTCGCGTAATCCAGAAGGTCATTTACCAAACCCAACATATATCGGCTGGAATCATAGATGGTTTTCAGCAAGTCCATCTGTTCTTCACTGATCGCATTTTGCAGGTCCTCCACCAGAAACTCGGAAAACCCCATAATCGCATTCAACGGGTTTCTCAAATCATGAGAAGCGATACCCAACAAGCTATCTTTCTCGTCGTTCAGCTTTCGAAGCTGGATGTTCTTTTTTGTGATCTCCCGTTGCATATTGGCCAGTTCATTGTTGATTTTGGAAAACCCTTCCAGGTACTCCCGTTCTTTTCGGGCTTGATCTTGCATAATCACAACCTGCTCTTTAATCCGCGCTCGAAGCGTATTGGTCAACTCATGATTGATTCGGGTCAATTCTTCTTCGTATGCAGCCAATTCTGAGGCAGACAAGGATCCCATGAGCACAACGTCTCCTTCGTACAGCATGCCGTTGATCACCAACAGCATCGGATCCGTCTGTTTGCTAGCTGCGGAAATCAGGTTCAATTCCCATCCCAATGCCACCTGATTGCGTTCAATCTCAGCAAATAGCTCCTTCCCTTTGTTTTGGCTTTCTCGATCCAAAATAGCAAAAAAGGACGCGCCTTCCTGAATGAAACCCTCCGATACGATCTGATTGGACATTACCGTTTTGACCCGGCCATCTAGATCGCACAGAAGAGTAAAACCGCCTCTTTGAATGGGAAAACCAGTGTTCATGTTTTTCCACTCGCAATCAAGTGGCGCGCTTTCATCACACCCATCTGAGCATCTTGACCAAAGGCATCTCCTCCCACCTTTTTCCACAGTTCAGGATCACGATTAAACGGATATCCCCCCAACAGGATCCAAGGCTGTGGATTTCCGCTTTGGGCCTTGACTGCTCGAACCATTGCCTCCACTCCGGGAATGTGAAAAACCATGGTCGTGGAGATGGCAACTAGATGAGGCTTGTGTGAATCAACTGCTTCAAGCACCGCTTGCGTTGGTGTATTGGCTCCCAAATAGTATGTATCCCACCCTTCCATCTCGAAAAAATCGCATACCATTCGCATACCAATTTCGTGTAATTCACCGCCAACACAGGTTCCAACCAATCGGAATCCATTATGTGGCGTTTCGAAGATTCGATGGTACAACAGAGACATGATCCATTGAGTCGAAGCAGTGAAATAATGCTCCTGCGCCACAGAGAGGGTATTGGTTTGCCACATTCTCCCAATTTTCCGGAGGGCTGGCTGAAAAATGTGGAGGTACAGCATTTTAACATCGACTCCTTGATCCAATCGATCCATGACCAGTTTTGTTGCAGCAGCTCGATTTGGCTCGAGCAGAAAGCGGATATATAAATCCACATCGCTATTCCACAAAGAATCTAACTCTTCCTCTTCTACCGCATGCTCAGAAACCTCTCCTGACATTACAGCGCTTCCTCGATCGAGAAAGAGTCGAATCCGTTGAAACGCTTCGTCGCCCAGCGCTTCTCTCAAAACCCTTCCTGTGGCTTTTAGATTATCTGCAAGACTCGATATGGATATCCCAAGGTTTTGAAAGAGCTTTCGAACCCAGATCACGTAGTGTTCGAAGAGAAGAAGGCTGTCTTTGTCCAATGCGTTAGCCAGATAGGAGAGATGATATCCGATGTCTTCCAAACACTTATCTCTCTTTTCATTGATTCGATCCCGATCTTCTATCATGTAATCCAGAAGCTGTCGATCCAAGATCTTTTTTGCCAAGTCCTCTTTATGCGATTGAATCCACCCGCCTACCGCGCTTGGATTCATGGTCGTTTTTCCCTGGTCGAACCGGTTTCCCAACGCCCGATCTTCGTCATCGTCTTGAACAAGGTGCTTTCGTAGGAATTGCGGGGATGAAACAAGTTGCTGATGGTCACTCCGCCAAGCGTTATGTTGGAATGAAGCATCCATCCGTCTCCCATAAACAACCCCACATGGCCTGGAAAAAAGCAAAGATCGCCAAATCGGGCTTGGTCTTGTTCAATTGCCCAAAAAGCCTTTTCTTGTTGATCCGCATCTCTCGGAATCACTCGCCCGATCATATCGAACAATCGCATCACAAATCCCGAACAGTCTGTTCCATATGTGGAGCACCCACCCCAGAGATAGGGAACATGGGAGTAATATGGAAGATGCCCTTTTATCTCGCATATGGATGAGGACTCATACAACCCGCAGCTTTCATGGGGGATCCCGATCTCGCCAGAAGGAATCTCAGCGCGCAATGGATCTTCATTCGCGTCGGCTACATGCAGCGATGATCCCAGAGGAAGCCACCCCAAATCTTGTTCTAAAATGTGGATATTTCGATCTTTCCTCCGTTCGGCAAGCCGAAAGGCGAAGGCATGCTGCTTGCGTACCACCCACCGAGGAAGGGTTTGAATCTCATGATACCGTTTTTCACTGCAAAAATCCAAGCTTTGGCGGTGCGCATACCCCAAATACCCGCGCGCCAGGTCTTTCACCCGGCAGTAGTCGGTCGAAAGATCCAACACCCGCACCCATTCGCCGAACAATAGCTGATGAACCCGTTCGCTCCGAAACCGGCCATCTTTGCGTATATCGCTGACCGGAACGCGCACCATAGCGTACTGATACCCTTCAGGGATGGTTTCTTCAAGCACCCGCAATTGAAGAATCACATCTTCAAGACCTAATTTATCTAAATGCTCGCGAATTCGTTCCCATGTCTCCCGAGTATCAACCTCTCCCACAAGCGTATCGGGATCTCCTTCCAGAAGATCTCCGCGAAAATAGCACACCCTATGGTCTCCCAGATTATCAATCACTCTTTGGATGATCATGCTTGGATTCTTGAAATCCTCTCTGTGGTTCATACGATCTCTTGATCCTCTTCAAAAGCGAGAATTCGAATGGTTGACTCCAACTGATGACTGCGGATCGCTGCGTCTTCCGTTTCCATTTCTCCCGCCTGATGATCGTACGGATCGTTGCGGATAAAGCGCTTGGTGGGGCTCAGCGGCGCCATAAAGGAGGCTGTTGATACCATTCGAAATGCATCGAGGTTCCCAAAATAAAAACTATGGTAGATCGGCTCATTCCGAAACCTCCGCCCAAAAGAAGCATCAACCGGAAGCCAGCCGTACGGTTCTACCCAAAAGAGCGCCCAATCATGATTTCCACAATGGATGGGATTGGCGTACCATCCCGACTGCCATCGCGCAGGAACCCCTGCGATTCGACACAATGTTATAAACAGAAGAGCCATAACCCCGCAATCTCCTCGTCCTTCGACAGCGGCAAATGTGGATAGGTCTTCATAGACGATATACGGATTCATGAAGGAGTATCGGATATGATGGGTAATCCATTCATAAATCGCTTTTGCCTTCCAGTACGGGTTGGATTCCGATCCAACGATCCGGTGGGCAAGGAATTTCAGATACGGAGTGAATACGATATGGGGAGCTTCTTCCTGTAAAAAGGAATCCATGGGGTTTCTCGGAGGGATAATTTTTAGTGGGTCAATTTGAGAGATCCACTCTCGAATTAAGTATTGAAAACGGATCCAGAAGATAGAATCATTCGATTTTGGGGCTTCCATATAAACGGATCGGGCTTCCGAAAACATTGGATTGACCGCATACGATGGTTGAGAGGCAGATAAAAGCCGAACGCGAATCTGTTGATCTCCTTCACGGGGTAGGGGAAGCCAACACCGTAGGGTCTGTCCAGAAACCTGATCATCCGTTAAACGAAGACGAACCTCGCCTTGTACACGATACCGTTTGGGCCATTCGGATCGGGCAAGCCGTTCCAAATGCTCTTGGCGCAGCTTGTCTCCTTCAATTTCGAAAGGATCCTTCTCTTTCATTCGGTTTTTATGAGCTTCCGAGGCAAACCCGAGGTTTTCGACAAACCGTTTGGCGAATCGCCGTTTTCCATCAATAACCATGCTATCCAACAAGCCTTCTGCAATCAATGAATCGTACTCCTCCGGAGTGCTATCATTGACAGATTGGAAAAACTTTTGTTGGGCTTCCTCTTCGGAATAGGAATAGTCGTGTTTTAGCACATCCATACGATGCCCCTCAAATCCGAGGCGCAGCCGAACTGGCTCAGGCACGGTAGGTCTCGTCAAGAATTGATCAATCCGTCTTCGGGCTTCTTCAAAATCCCCCATCATCTGTGCACGTTTGATTGCTTCCGGTACCGGTACCGCCAAAAACCACATAGGTTTCCCCCCTATTCAATTATGCTTACCGCAACGGGGTTCCAAACAAGAGAATGTATTCCAACCATTCTGTCGGGAGTTCGAAAGCAAAAACCCCCGAACGTATCCGCGTGAATTCGGGTTCATCGTACGCATCCTGGATCTCTTGAGGGGCGTTTGTAGACAAAGACAACTCCAATGGCGCCTCTTCCTCATTAGAGACAAAGATACGCGACCATCCAAGGATGGGTCCAGAGTGAATCACAAATAACACATCCCGCTCTCCGAAATACAACATGACCCCATCTGGCCGGAACTCAATCCCCTGAACCATAACCCCAGGATGCCCATCATAGAAGTGGCTTGCAGGGTTGGAAAAACTGACAAATATGTCTCCTTGACCGTATAGATCCCCCGCGTCTCCTCGGTTCGCTTTTTTTTCAAGGTCCCATTGCCCGTCTGCTTGGCGTAGCGCTACCAAATAGTGGTTGGTGAGGTCTTTGCCTGGATACCATGGCTGGGTATTACCATAGCTAAATTTTCGATCATCGATATGCCAGATTGCAACCCGATTATAAACAGGCAAAAACCGATTATACGGAGAATCAGCAATCCACTCGATCAAAAAATACTCTTGTGGGATTTGAGGATGCGGGTATTTCAGAACTACGCCGGGCGATAACAGGTATTGCGTGGTGGTCGGACCGATCACGATCGGATCGATCCATCCCGCTCGGATTTTGGACCAACTGCTAAACTCGGCAGGGGCGCCCCCATATCCGCTCAGGTTGTTGGGATAGTCGCTGGTTTGATCGTTCCAACTCCCTGAAGCCATTACGCCCCAGTACCCAATGCCGTAGGAAGGTGATCCTTGTCGGGTATCGTACAGATCGGGCAAACCCAAGGCAAGATGTCCCAATTCATGCGCATACACCCCTATTGTCATGTCATATGGAACTTCCCAGTACTCCGGTTGCATTGCATACCCCGAAAGGCGAACTCCATCCTTTGTAACAGGAGAACGGAGAGACCATTGGTGGCTCCATATATCGTTGGGGTTTCCGGTAAATTCTGCTCCCGGTCCGGTATGAACCACCATGAGAAAATCCACCCGCCCTGTTCCGCCCATATCGTATTGAGAAAAGTCCACATATGGGTCAGCTGCTTCAATCAAATCTTCCACCAGTTTTTGGGCATTCCTGGGATATGCACCATAAATCCCGTACTGGTTGTTGACGTAATAAGAATACGGCTCAGGGAGCAAAAACCAGCCATAGACATCGAACTGCAGATCCAGAAGCCCGCCTGAGTTGTGATGATAGAACTCTCGGACACTACTCACATTGAGGTTTCCTGGATACTTTTGATCAAAGTTCAGACCCTGTGCATTCATCAGATCATCAAAAAACGGGGTGCTGACCATCCGGGGCTGATCGGTAAAATCAGCCAACAAAAGCACCCCCCGCAGGGATCCCGTTGCGCGGATTTCCGGTTCTCCTCGATCGAGAAGTGACAAATCAGGCATGATCACTGTACGGGCTTCAATCGCATCCATAATCCGAGAGTGCGGGGGCATGGCCCACCCGATAAGGGCAACCATCATCAAACTGAAAAGGACACAAAAGGGTCTCATGGAAAAAACACCCCCCGGATCAGATCAACCAGTTGTTGCTCTAAAGACGGCGCCAACGCTTCGAATTCCTGTTCCAACATCAACACGGCCAATGTAAAGGCAAAGAGCGTTTGGGAGGAGGTATGATCCATCTGTTCTCCTCCCACCATCAATGAAAATTCCCCTGGATTGGCCATTGCTTGTAGACCATGTAAATAAGCGGACTCATATTCCCTGGACCAATAGGCCACATGCAGACAGCCCACTGAATTCCGATAGGTTGCACCATACGCTCGTGATTCCACAAACCGGCCCATCGCAGAGTCGAGATCTCCTTCAAAAAAGTGGGTAAACCCTATGTAGTCGAGGATCATCGCTCTTTTATGAGAATCGGAAGTCAGAAGAAAAGCGCTTTCCCAATATCCTCTGGATGCTTGATAATTTGCATTACTCAGCGCCTTTTCCGCTAAAGCTACATACTGTTCATAACGTTCGCGTACACTGGGAACGACTGTACAAGAGGTGATTAAAACCATCATAGCCGCCATCAGGGTCAATCCAATGATTTTTTTCATAGATCCCCCCATTTCTCGGAAAACTGCTTTCGATACGAATGAATAATCCGCTGCATGATCTCTTTATACTGAGTCGCCTGATCGTAATCTTCATTCTTTTGAGCCGACTGGAGCTTCAATCGATAAAAGTGGTATTGAACCTCCAGAACCATTTTCCCCCATCTTTTTTCATCAAAGGGTAAATCACCGGAAGTAAAGGTTGATAGAAAGGCTTGGGGAAAGAGAAGCATAAAGGCCAGACTCTCTTGAAGGGCGTGCTCTGAGAACTGACGGTCCTCAATTAGCGCATTTCGCATGCTCAAATGCTCTACCGCCTTTTTTGAGGGGACCGATGCTTCATGCTGCAAAGTCTGCCTAAGGCACCGTTCACAAAAACGGATTTCCTTCTCCATCTCGCATCCATATTCTTTTTGATGGAACTGCGCTTCTTCTTGTTTACATCGGTTGCACTTCATCTGCTTCTCCTTGCGCCCGTTGGCGGGAAAAGAGGTTCAAAGCCTTCTCAAAATCCATTCTTCGCATCATATGCAACAATTGAACCACTCGATCCACCATTTTTTTCAGAATCGGTAACTCTTCCTCCGTGAATGGCTCCAAGACAAAATCGGAAAGCGCTCGCCTTTCCGGTTTTGGTCCGATTCCCATCTTGATCCGCTTGATCTCCTGTGTTTCTAAGAGACGCAGAATGGCATCAATTCCTTTTTGCCCTCCCGATGAACCCTTTGAACGAATGCGGATCTTCCCGAGGTTCATCGAAACATCATCATAGATAATCAGGGTCTCCTGAGGTTCAAACCGAAAGATACCCAATGCATCTTTGTATGCCTCATCACTCAGATTCATGAATGTCATGGGTTTGACAAGAATCAAAGGTTGGATTGGCGCAGCCACTTTCCACCACAAAAAACGCTCCCGTTCTCCGCGATCCAAGATTTGAGGAGCGGGCAATGAGTTCAGAAATGAGTCAATAGCCATAAAGCCCACATTATGCCTGCTTGTGGCATACTGCGGGCCAGGATTGCCCAGACCGAAAACAACCCAAGGGTTCATTCTTCTTGGGGTTTTTTGGCCGTAATGACTTCCGGTTCCGCTTCTCCTCCCTCTTCCACTTCTGCAGCTTCTTCTTCTTCCGAAAGACCCCGTGGCACGGAAATGGAGATGAGAATATCGTCGAGATTCATCATGGGTTTGACGGTTTCTGGTAGATTTAAATCTGCTACAGTAATGCTTTCCCCCAGCTCAAGATCGGTCAAATCCACGACGATATCTGCGGGAATATCCTTTGGCAATGCTTCCACCAAGATTGAATCATAGTGGTGTTCTGCAATTCCGCCTTTCTTTACCCCGGCGGGAGTATGCTCATACCGAATGGGTATAGCCACGTGCATAACATGGGTCGCAGAAGCCACGAAAAAGTCAATATGAGAAACCGCGTCTGTGACTTTGTGCCGCTGCACTTGCTTCAAGTAAGCCGGGGTTGTGGATTGAGAACCGTCCAGTTTTTGAATGTTCAACTGAATCGGCACTGTGGTGGAAAGGGTCTTTGAAATGGTCATAAAGACTTTGTTCTCCACCGATACATGCAAAGGCTCAAAATCTGGACCATAGACAACAGCAGGAATCTTCCCTGCCTGTCTTACTTTCCGGGATCCCAAAGACTTTGTTTGATTCCTTTCCATCACATCCATTTGTTGCTTCTTCATAGGTCTTCATTCCTCCTTATCTTCTCTATCCAATCTATCATCATCGAAACAAAATGGAAATCGAAAGATTCTTTCGAACCCGAAGCACAGCTTCTCCTAACAGCGGAGCTATGTCAAGGACCTTGAACATCTCCGGTAATTTGGGTTGAGGGATGGAATTGGTTATATATACATTTTGGATCACCGATTCCTCAAACCTTTGTGGGCCATTATCGGATAGGATGGCGTGGGTCGCATACGCATCCACTGTCAAAGCACCTTGTTCCATAAGCGCTTTTCCCGAATTGATCAGTGATCGACCCGTATCGATGATATCATCAACCAAAATAGCCTTTTTTCCTTGTACGTCTCCGATTACATGAAGAATCTCAGCTACATTTTCTCGGGGTCTCCTCTTATCCAAAATCGCTAAAGAAGCCTTCAGCTTCTCCGCAAACCGGCGTGCTCGTGTCACCCCTCCTACATCTGGAGAAACAACCACGTAATCTTCGGGATTGAAATCATCCATGCTAAGAAAGTGCCGAACGAAAATCGGAAAACTTTGGAGATTGTCTAACGGGATGTCAAAAAAACCCTGGATCTGATCTGCATGCAGATCCATTGTGATCACACGTGTCGTACCGGCTACTGTTAAGAGATTGGCGACAAGCTTTGCGCTGATGGGATCACGCCCACGGGCTTTCCGATCTTGCCGCGCATAACCGAAATACGGCATCACGGCAGTGATCGTATTGGCAGAAGCTCTCTTGAATGCATCAATCATAACCAAAAGTTCCATCAGGTTTTCATTGACAGGAGTGCAGGTTGGTTGAATCAGAACAACATCGTGACCACGGACTGTTTCTCCGATCCGGAGATTGATCTCTCCATCAGCAAACCTTTCTGAATGGAGTTCTCCCAATTGCATGTTCATTATTTGGGCCACTCGCTGCGCTAGATCGCGGTTGGCTCTTCCTGAGAACACTTTCACCTCCGGCCGGTTAAAGGGCACGGTCATCTCCCCCTTTCGGGTTTCCTTCTCGAAATTTCCGATATTCCTCCGCATACCCCTCTTTATTCACCTGTCGCCCGCGTCCGATTGATAGCGCGTTATCTGGAACATCCCGAGTAATTGTAGAACCTGCGCCGATAATCGCGCCTTTACCGATCACTACAGGCGCCACTAAAGCGGTATTGCTTCCGATAAAAGCTCCTGTTCGAATGGTTGTTGGGTACTTGGCGTATCCATCGTAGTTGCAGGTGATCGTCCCCGCCCCCACATTGACATCGTCTTCAACCACAGCATCACCCAGATAAGTCAAATGTTGAGCTTTTGAGCCCTTCCCGAGGCGGGTTTTTTTCAGCTCAACATAATTACCCACGCGGGCGTTTCGTTCGATAATACTTCCTTCCCGCAACCGAGCAAAGGGACCCACCTGCGCGTGATCATCGATCTGCGCTTGCTTGCAATGGGACCGTTCAACCCGGACACCATTGCCCAAACGGCAATCAACCAATTGGGTCATGGGTCCGATCACGCAATCTTGGCCAATATGTGTGTTGCCATAAATCGTTGTCATGGGCATAACAATGGTGTCCATCCCTAAGGATACGGTGGGGTGGATGTAGGTTGTTTGAGGATCAACGATGGTAACGCCCTCCAACATCCAATGCTTGGAAACCCGATGGTTGACCTCCTGTTCAATCATTGAAAGCTCGTACCGATTATTGACCCCACGGGCTTCCCAAAGGTCTTGTAGAATCAACGTGCCAACAACACCGTTTTGCGTTGAGATATGATGGACTACCTCTGGAAGATAGTATTCTCCTTGTGCGTTGTCGTTGGATAATTTACCGATTGCGTCCCGCAAAGAATGAACCGAAAATGCGTAGATCCCTGTATTCACTTCGCTGATTGCCCTCTGGTTCATATCCAAATCTTTATCTTCAATGATTTGCCCCATCATTCCCTGATCATTCCGGATAATCCGGCCATATCCTCTGGGATCGCTCAAGTTCATTGTCAAAACAGCGCCCGCTTTGTCTTGAGCGGCTCGGACAAGCGCGCTGAGAGTGGCGGGTTGAACCAAAGGAACATCCCCATTCAGGATCAACACCTTTTCATCATCCAAAAGCCCTTCAAATGCGGAAGATGCTGTTTTCACTGCATGACCGGTCCCCAGACGTTTTTCTTGATTGAACAGCTTTATGGTGATCCCTCGCTTTTGAAACATGGGCATTTGCTGGTGAAACCAAGCATGGATCTCCTCCATCTCTGGCCCGACAACAATTGCGATCGTAGCGGGTGGGCGGGTTTCTAAAAAACAAGCCACCGCGTCAGTCACCCATCCGATTATGGGTTTTCCGGCCAAAGGGAACATAACCTTGGCGTGTTTGGACTTCATGCGCGTACCAAAACCGGCTGCCATGATCACTGCGAGCATGCATTCACCTCCTAACTACACAATGTTTATGAAAAATATTGCGCGAGAGCATGCGCGCGATCGGTCCGTTCCCAAGAAAACTGGATGTCGGACCGTCCAAAATGGCCATATGCGGCTGTGTTTTTGAATATTGGCCGGAGAAGGTCCAACGCTTTGATGATTTTCCCCGGTCGAAAATCAAAGACTTCCATGATTGCTTTTAGCAGCCTCTCTTCATCGACTTTGGCCGTTCCTGAAGAATCGATCAAAACCGAAACGGGATTGGCTTTTCCGATTGCATACGCCAGCTGGATCATCAGTTTGTCGGCCAACCCAGCTGCAACCACATTTTTTGCCACATACCGAGCCATATAATGAGCGGAGCGGTCAACCTTGGTCGGATCTTTTCCACTAAAGGCGCCCCCTCCATGGGGAATCCATCCGCCATAGGTATCCACGATGATTTTCCTTCCAGTCAGTCCAGTATCTGATTTGGGGCCTCCTTGGATGAACTGCCCAGTAGGGTTTACCAAAATTTTCATGCGATCATCCCGAAGCTGCTCGGGAATCATCGGATCAATAATTTCTTTGATGACAAAAGCTCGTAGATCATCCTTCGGGACATCCTCATGCTGAGTCGATATTAGAACGGTATCAACCCGCAACGGATTCCATTGCTCATCGTATTCAACGGTTACCTGCGACTTTCCGTCCGGCCTCAACCAACTATCTTTCTGAGATTTCCGCACATCGGCCAGCTTCCGGGTCAAGCGATGGGACAATACAATGGGAAGCGGCATATATTCAGGGGTTTCATTGGTCGCATATCCAAACATCATTCCTTGATCTCCTGCGCCCAACCGATCCAGGTCATCTTCGGTATCCTGGGTCTCCCCGTCCTTTATCTCTCGGGCCATGTCTACACCCATAGCAATATCGGGGGATTGCTCATCAATCGAAGTCAGAACTGCGCAAGTTTCGCCATCAAACCCAAACTTTGCCCGGGTGTATCCAATGTCCAAAATCGTATTCCGAACGGCTCGTGTGATATCAACATATGCTCGGGTCGAAACCTGTCCAGCAACAAAAGCCACACCTGTTGCCACCATCGTCTCAACTGCCACTCGACACATTGGATCCTGCTCCATAATGGCATCCAGAATCGCGTCGGAAATTTGATCGGCGACCTTATCGGGGTGTCCTTCGGTCACACTTTCGCTGCTAAAGAGTCTTTTCATTCGTGTTCTTCCTCCTTTATCTTTAGGTACTCGTCTTCAGTCAAAAAAGCGCCCCCATCGATATGAAGATCCATAGGTCGATAGGTCTCTGATAGGTGGATTTTGATCCGAATCCGATTCATGCACTTGCTCCCTATGAGCTCTTTATCGATTAAATAGGCTCCTGGTTCTTGCCCGAAGGTTTGAAAGACCTCAGACGACCTCCGAATCCGAGTCTGAAAAACCTCTCCACAATTACCGCACCGAGAATAGATGACAAAAGCGTCTCCTTTCCGGTACAGGGGATTCGGAACCTTACGCTTCTTCTCTTTTTTTGAAAAAGGCCACATGCCGTCTACCTCCTTTGCAAACGAAAGGACCATTCACGGGAATTGCCCCAATCGTCGTGGATCACAATCCGGGCATGAGAAAGATCCGGAAACCGGGTCATACCTGTGATCTTGTTCGCAACGACCGGACTCCGAGTCACGGGTGAATAGAGTTTGTACCAGTAATTGGATGCATTCGAACCTTCTCCGAAGACTAGGTCTCCATAATCAACGAAATCCAAAGCGATCTCATCAAATCGCAGGTGGTACAGCAATTCCCCATCCAGATAGAATTCCACTTGATTCAAACCAAATCGTCCCGTGCCTGTTCGCGCGTTCAAGCGGGCATTGATTTCAATCTGCGGAACGTTTGAGGTGAATGAATAGGTGCCTCCCGAGACAATATTCGAGATTTGCCCATCAATCCGGATCCGTTCAAAACTCAGTGTAGCGTCGAGAGCATCCACAGCTCCACGAAGAAATGGAACCGGATTTAAAGCCACGCCTCGTTCCAGATCCCGGATTTCAACGTGACAATGGGGGGCCATAGCCAAGCCAGTCCTTCCTGACAGACCGATCCATTCGCCTTTCCGTACCGGAAATTCGTCTGGCTCGAATTCGATCTCCAAATAGGCATCTTCGCCAAACTCGCCTTTCACAGCATTTACGATTCCCGCAAATCGTTCGGTCACACCGTTCAAATGGGCATAAACACTGACCATTCCATCTGGGTGTTTCAGAAAGATGGTATGCCCATACACAGGATCATTCCGCATGTACTTCCAAAAATACCCTTCCTTCATCGCGAGTACACGCACATTTTCCATTGTATTGGTGGAAAGGTCCAAACCGATATGAAACCGCATAAAGTTCATGTCTTCGGATGGGCGGCATTCGCCAAAAGTTGAGGTAATCCGCTGGCTCACCGTTATGGGCAACTGATATGAGGCCCATGCAAAGGTGATCCCCGCTACCAGGATCCCCATGAATAGATATGGGCTTCTTCTGTTCATGCTCGACTCCTTTCCTCTCTATTATATCATAAAAAAAAGCGGGTTCCCCCGCTTTTGATTGGTCTTTCGGGTTTTGGTCGTTCTTACGATCCATCAATGCTCAGTCCGATACGACTTCCTCTTTTTTCACAGAGTCCGCATCCTCCGATTTGTCATTCTCTATGACCGTATCATCTTGCTTTTCGGAATCCTCGTCTTTTGCCTCGGGCTGATCGGATTCGGCAGCTTCTGCTTGTTCCTGCTGGTTGTATCCTTCTCTGCCTTCCAGAAAAGCGTCGGCAATCTTTGAGGTGATCAATCGGATTGCGCGAATGGCGTCATCGTTCCCAGGAATGATATAATCAATCTCGTCTGGGTCACAATTGGTATCTAATGTCGCTACAATGGGGATTTTTAGCAAATTTCCCTCCAGGACAGCATTTCGCTCTTTCTTAGGATCCACAATAAAAAGGATATCCGGAAGGTCCTTCATATCCCGTACGCCACCCAGATTCTTCTGCAGTTTGCTCAATTCATGTCGAATGACCGCTTGCTCTTGCTTGGGAAGCGCATTCAGGCTACCATCCTCTTCTTGGGCCTCCAGTTCTTTCATGTAGGCAATCCGGGCCTTGATCGTGGGAAAGTTCGTTAACAACCCACCCAACCAGCGGTTTGTGATAAATAGCCCGCCACATCGTTTGGCTTCTTCTTCCACGGACTGTTGGGCTTGTCGTTTCGTGCCCACAAAAAGGATCGTCGCTCCTTCAGCGGCTTGGTTCCTGACAAAATAATAGGCCTCTTCCAATAATCGCAAGGTTTTCTGTAGATCCATGATGTGCACGCCTTTGCGATCGGTATAGATGTATTCCTTCATCTTGGGGTTCCAACGCATTGTTCGGTGACCGAAATGCACCCCTGCTTCCAACAACTGTTTCATGCTTACTACGCCCAACTTGCCACCTCCATGGGTTATCCCTCCGCCCTTCTAACAGCGCTCCTACCTGCTAACAGGCACCTAGGAGCCCAAAAAAGGACGTGTGAATTTCATACCGCCGGATTATACCAGAAAAGCAATGGATATGCAAGCTTTTCTTTCCACCGGGAGCAATCACCGTTCTTTTTCCCCACCAAATCTACATATTCCTGAGGTATGATTGCTTCGATCGTTTTCGAAAGGAGCAAATAATGCATCAGCAAGCTTATCGGTGTGAACGGAAATTTTTGATTGGCAGACCCGATCTCCACCTTCTGAGGCAGAATCTCTCTGGAACCCTTCAGAGGGATATCCATGATCGAGAAGAACGGGGGTATTCTGTACGCTCTCTGTATTTCGATGACGGACATCAATCGGGCCTTTTCGAGAAATTTAGCGGGATTCCGATTCGAGGGAATTATCGAATCCGAATCTATAACGAGGATGGTCAGTTTATGCGTTTGGAGAAAAAAATGCATAAAGGGCATCTTTCGCGAAAGCTTTCCCGAAGGATATCTGAGAACGAGTATCGGCAGATCCTCTCGAACGACATTTCCTTTCTATGTACTTCTGATGATTTCTTATCCCATGATTTCTACCAAAGATACCAGAACACACTTCTTCGGCCAGTAGTTATCGTAGATTATCGAAGAGAAGCCTTCGTGTATCCCGTAGAAAATGTTCGACTGACCCTAGACACAAAGATCAGAACGGGTCTTCATGGGATTGACCTTTTTGATTCGGAGATTACCTTGATCCCAGCCTTGGAAGAAGACCTTTCCCTATTAGAAATGAAATACGACCGCTTCATTCCTTCTTTCATTCTTCAACTCACTTCCCTATCGATGCATACTCCGGTTTCTTTTTCAAAATATGCGTGTTGCCGAAAATTCATGAAATATAACGATTGGGAGGAATCGTAATGCTCAGCGCGCTCATGCAAAATTCGAATTTTTACTTAAATTACACCGACATGGTCTTGGCTCTTGTTCTTTCTGCTGCTCAAGGTTTTCTGGTGTGTTTTGTGTATCGATATTCGTACCGGGGGGTTTTGTACACAAAAAACTTCAGCATATCCCTTGTTTTGATGGCAGTCATCTCTTCTGTTCTCATTATGGCTGTTGCAACGAATATCGTCCTGTCTTTGGGTATGGTTGGAGCATTAAGCATCGTCCGATTTCGGACTGCGCTGAAAGACCCTCTTGATATTGTTTTTCTCTTCTGGGCAATCAGTGTTGGGATTGTAACCGGCGCAGGCTTATTCTTTCTTTCCCTGTTCGGGTCTATCTGCGTTGCTTTGATTATCCTACTGATGACACGCCTTTCATTTACAACACGACCCTACATGCTGAGCATTCAATGCGGCCGGGATGTCAGTGAAAATCAGATTCATGAGGTCCTTAAAAAGCATTCGTCCCGCTTTCACCTCAAAGCGAAAAATAAAACAGCCAATCATTGTGAGCTGACCTTCGAGTTGAGGATCAAAGAGGGATCCGACGCAATTGTCAATCGTATATCAGAAATCGAAGGGGTAACCCATGCGGTATTGATTGTCTATAATGGAGATTATGTCTCATAAAGACGGATAAAAGGAGGCGCTATGAAGAAGAAAGAAATCCTTGTCGTAGTTTTTTTAACCCTTATGCTTTTGCTCTTTTCGATCGCATATTCTCAGTATGAAAGGGATACTTGGATCGTTATCAACGAGATCGTAACAAAATGCGCGCAAGGTGGGCCGGATTGGATCGAGATTTTAGCCGTTGGTGATGATCCGAATCAACCCGTTCATCTGGAAGGGTTTTTCATTACAGACGGTAAGAAAGGGCGAGTACCCGAACCACTGCCAGCTATTGATCTGTACCCGGGTGAATGCATAATCATTTATGCAGATAACCTACCGAATGGGATTGAAACGGGTTATACCGTCTCTTTCAAACTAGGCAGCGAAGACAGTCTGATGCTCCTATACAAAGGGAATATCGTTGAAACCCTTCAATGGAAAGAAGGAGACGCGCCAAAAGGCTTCAGTTACGCGCGATTTGCTGGCACCAAAGGAGAGCAATCCTTCGCGCGAGGAATCCCCACTCTCGGAGAACCAAACCAGATCTCTCTTGAAGGATCTACCGAAGATCTCTCTGCAAATCAAGGATCTTCACTGATCTTTCCGGATGACAAAGTCATACCAGTGGAAATCATCCTTAACCCGGATGATCTGCAGGCGATGCTTGATCATCCATTGGCGAAGGAATACTATCCAGCGACCATAATATTTAACGGGATACAGATCGACAATGTGGCCATGCGCACGAAAGGAAACTCTTCATTGAACACAACGGCATCATCGGCTTCGGTCCGGTATAGTTTTAAGGTGGATATCAATAAACATGTGAAAGACCAAACGTTAATGGGCGTGAAGAAAATTAGCCTCAACAATGGATTTTCTGACCCTTCGTTTATGAGGGAGTACCTTTCCTATCGGATCTTCGAAGAAATGGGAGTGCCCTCTGCGCGCAACTGCTTTGTATTTCTGACAATCAACGGACAACCCTGGGGCCTTTACCTGGCAGTTGAGCAGATCGATTCCGTTTTCGTTGCATCCTGGTTCGAACAAACAAATGGAGACCTGTATAAACCAAGCGGGATTGGTTCCGGTTTGCTTTGGAACGGAGAGAGTATCGATCGATATCCCGGATTGAGAGACAGCCTCAAGACGAATGAGAAGAACTCTAATCATGAGGCCTTGTTGCGCTTTTTGGATGTACTGAACCACGAGGGAGATATATCGACTGTTTTGAATGTGGATGGAGCGTTGCGATACCTTGCCGTAAGCACTGTATTATCCAATCTGGATAGCTACCAAGGACCTTTTGCGCACAATTATTACCTGTATGAGCAAAATGGAATCTTTGAAGTGATTCCTTGGGATCTAAATATGTCTTTTGCAGGTTTTTCGCATGGAATGACTCAGAATCAATTGGTGGAGTTTCAAATCGACCGACCAACAACAGTTCCCATAGAGCAGAGGGTGTTGATTCAACGTCTCTTGGAAAAAGAAGACTATGTGCGTCAGTATTATGAGTACGTTCGTCAGGTTGCGGAGGAGGCGCTCGACCCTTCCCGTATGAAAGAATGGATTGAACAAGTTGCTGAAATGATCCGCCCTTGGTTGGAAGAAGATCCGACTAAGTTTTACTCAATGCAACAGTTTGAAGCTTCTTTGTGGGAAGGGTTTACGCAAGACGAAATGGTCTCTTTGGGGGGGGAACCCAAAGAAATGTTATTTTTCGGCCAAGGGGATAATTTGGGGCAACCGGATCCAAACTGGCTTCCTCCAGATGGGGCCAATCCAGGTATTCCATTTTCCCACCCGTCCCAGCTAGAAGGGCAAGAGATGCGAGGGTTCGGAAGGAACGATTTTCAAAACCCACAGATGCAACCTCCTATCCAAAGAGATCAAATGCAAAGAATGGAAATGCCTGCCCAAGCCGGTGGAGGAAGAGGATTTTTGGGGGGAGAGACCATTGGACTCTACCGGTTTATCCTTTCCCGAAGAGATCATATTTTCCTGCAACTCGAAACAGAAAAAAGCGAGTGACTGTTCGCAATCTGATTGAAGAAGAGCGAGGAAACCAATGGAACAACAAAGACCACAGGCAACTATTTTGGTCGTGGATGATGAAAAGAGCCTATGTAGAATGATTGGAGATTTTTTGGAAGATCAAGGGTATCATGTTGTTTTGGCTTTTGATGGGTCTGATGCAATTGATCGGTTTTTTCTCCATCAGCCGATCGATTTGGTGATCCTGGATGTTATGATGCCCCAAATAGATGGATTGGAAGTGTGCCAAACGATCCGCGAACACGCGCCGACCCCCATCCTTTTCCTTACTGCCAAAGATCAACCGGAAGATGAAATCCAAGGATTGGCAATCGGCGGAGACGATTACCTGGGAAAACCATTTCGGTACGATATCCTGATGGCACACATTAAGGCGATCTTGAGAAGGGAACAGCGATCCTCGAAAGAACCAATTACTTTGGGCCCCTTACACATTGATGATGATCGGCATGAGATTCGCTGCGCGGGAAAATTTCTCCCTTTGACTCCAAAAGAATACGCTATGCTTCGGTTTTTAGCGGAATGCGCCCCGAAAGCCTTATCTCGAGAAAGCATAATGGAACACCTTTGGGGATACGATTATGAGGCAGATGAACGGGTGGTCGACACGTATGTCAAAAACATCCGCGCACATTTGGGACCCTACAAGCACATAATCATAACCATACGAAGTTTTGGGTATCGTCTGGATTGGGAGTAGATCATGTCGATTCGATGGAAACTCTTCAGTTTCACGGCGCTGTTGATCGGTCTCTTCCTTCTTGTGACCGTAATCGCAAATGCTTTTTTTCTCCAAGATTACTATGTCTCTCTAAAGAAGAAGCAATTGCTGGAAGCAGCGCAGACTCTTCAGAGAACTCTCGAAGATACCCCGGAACGGATTGATTATGAAATTGAAATGCAAATGAGGATGAAAGGATTGCATGGGGTAATTTTTGATTTGGAAAAGGGAGAGCCCGTCTTTTATTCTGGATGGAATCCTCTCCCAAGGGGGGAAAGATTGGTTCCTCCCCCAAGTTTCCGCATAGAAGACTATGCCGCTGATGCGGATCCTAGCGCGCGGATCACCTCTTCTTTCGATCCGCGCGCAAACATGGAAACGCTTAGTCTGGTTCAACCGATGGGGCAGGGGAAAGTCTTAGAGCTTTCTATTCCGATCGGTGCGATTCATGAAGAAGCCTTAATTGCTGGCAATTACCTACTTGCCTTGGCTTTGGTGATGCTGGTGATTGGAATTCCCGCAGCGTTCCTTCTATCTCTGAAATTCACGCGTCCCATTCAAGAGCTTACGTCGTTAGCAAAAAGCATCAGTCAGTTGGATTTTTCCCGAAGATACCACGAAACAAGAAACGACGAGATCGGGGTTTTGGGCATGAGCATCAACGATCTTTCGGATAAACTTGGCCAAGCCATGGAACGATTGGTGATGGCAAACCAAGTGTTGCAGGAAGATCTTGAAAGCAAAAAAAGAATCGATCAGATGCGAAAGACATTTATCTCGCATGTTTCCCACGAACTGAAAACACCCATTACCTTGATTATGGGTCATGCAGAAGGATTGGCCCGCAATGTGATCCATGGAGAATCAAAAAAAAACCAATACTGCTCGATCATTATCGAAGAGGCGCAAAAAATGGATCAATTGGTGCGAGAATTGTTGGATCTTTCTCAAATGGAATCACGCCTCTTCCGGATTCACCCAATATCCTTTTCTCTTGAGCGATTGATCCGAAAGGGAATGGACAAATTCGCTCCTCTTTTTCTTGAAGCGGACATTCAAGTCAAAGATCGCACAACCGATTGGCCCGATGTATGGGGTGACCCTTTGCGGATTGAACAAGTCTTTACCAACCTGCTTACGAACGCCATTCACCATACTTCAGATGATCGGATCATCGAAGTAACAACCGAGAAGTCCAAAACAGAACCAGGAGAGCCCACTGTGCGAGTCTGTATTTTCAATACCGGGACTCCCTTACCCTCGGAGCAAATCGAACACCTTTTCGATGGGTTTACTGCGGAAAACCTGCCCCGAGGGAATGGACTTGGCCTTTCCATCGTTCAAGGCATAATGAGGGCCCATAACATGGCTTATGGTGTAACGAATCGTCCCGATGGGGTCTCCTTTTGGTTTGAAGTCAGCCTAATGCCTTTGGAATGAACTGTTTGCGCTCCGAAATCCTTTAGGCCTCTCTCCTTAGAATAGATAGGATGAAGCAAACGGCGTCCCCAGGTTCACAACGACAAACAACCGATACACCCCGCCCCTAATCAACCATATGGCAACAACCTGGCCCGCAGGCATACTGCCCAGAATGGTTTGAATATGGGCCGGATTCTGTATTGGAGTTCCCATGGGCGCATTGGTTCGAACGATGATCCCTCCAATGCCGACTCGTCCGTCACCGTAAGAAATCAACGAACCAGAAGGGTAGAACCCCACATGAGTCAGCACATCGCCTATCTGAATCCGCCCATGGGCCGGATACCCGCTTGCCACATTGGTAACCACAACCCCGAGAGAATGGTTTTCCACATAAATTCCCAACGAAGGTTGGGAAGGAACCGATTGGCTTTGGGTATAATTGGCAACAAGTGTAAGGTTTTGAGCAGGCATAGAGAACCCATGATTGGCTTGATTCGAGAAGGGTACCCCAGGCCATCCGCTCCAAGGATCGGATTGAGTCCACCCTGTAAATTGATACCCAGCATTAGCGACCGCTTGGATATTGACCCAAGCGCCTGCAGCGTATTGCCCCGCTCCGATAACCATACCACCCATCGGTGGATTCATTTGAAGGTCAAGAGCATAGGTCATTGGTTGGACAATCGGAATAAAGTACGCCGTGAGAGCTACGTTTTGCGAAGGCATTGTGTAGGTAAAGCTGGGTTGATTGCTTACAATGGTAGAGCCCTGCCTCCAATTAATAAACTGGTACCCAGCATTTGCAGTCGCTTGCAGATTCGCTGAAAACCCAGGGGTATATTGCCCCCCTCCGATCACCGTACCTGCGCCAACGGGACTGGTTGAAAGCGTCAGGGTATAGCTTTGTATGGATATAGGCACAAAGTACGCGATAAGCGTCACATTCTCAGCAGGCATCGTGTAGGCGTAACTCGCTTGATTGCTTACAACTGTTGACCCACGCATCCAGCGAGAAAACAGATACCCTGGATTTGGAGTGGCTTGGATACTGGCCGTTGAACCGGAAGAAAACTGCCCGCTTCCCGATACCGACCCTCCCACCATAGCTGTCAAAGAAAGACTGTAGGTCTGGGCGGGCTGTTGTCCAAAGACAGTCACGGGAAAACTCAGCAAAGTCTGTGTCCCTCCGGAAATCGACCCAAAAGTCCCTCCTCGCTGCTCATAGATTTCTTTTCGCGACGTATTGACCTTCCAATAAAAGTCGGACCAATTCTGATGACGGATATGGATGAGGTATGGATATACTTCTGCTTTCTGCCAGTCATGTCCTGTTGAAAGCACATTGCCTTGGGCCGCGATTTGAACCAGCCGGGTCGAACGCACATAGATCAGATTGGCATCGGTGAACTGAAGCGTAAATCGGGTAGGCACTGTGCCTCCCGTACCACCCACTGTCTCCACAGCAATGTTCAGTTTCGTTTGTGTACCTCCAATGGAACCAAAGGTTCCGTTGGTCACTCGGTACACCTCTTTGCGAGAGGTATTCACCATCCAATAGAACCCGGACCAAGAATTGAGGCGAAGATGATAGAGGTAGGGATAAACTTGTCGTACGGTCCAATCAGTCCCAGCCGAAAGAACTCGTCCACTGGCACCGATTTGGAGAATATTGGTCGCAGGAACGTAGACCAACGAACACTGAGGAAAATCGATCCGGAACCGGTCGAAATCAGCGAAAGCAACCGACGCAAACAAAAGAATGACAATCATAATCCAAACTGCGTTTTTTCTCATGTTGCACACCCTCCTTTTCCATTTGCTATGAGCAATCTAGATTCCAACGGATAGTTCTTTGATAATCCGTCCATTGTAAGGAATATTTAATTATAGCAGATTTTCCATGAATTTGTACCGCAATTTTGGACAGAACGAACCCGTTGGTTATGATAAACTATCCTTGTATTCTTCCGGAGGAACTACGATGAAAAGCAAACCGTTGAAAGCTTCTCAACAGCATTGGCAATCGATCATCCACCAATCGGTTCAATCCGTTTCCGAACAAATAGCGCGAGGAGATCATCCAATTCTTGAACCCCATCATTTTTCTCGGTTTCATTTTTTACGCCAGTTTAAGAAGCATGTGGGCGAAACGCCTGGAGCAATGGTCAAAAGGCTTAGGCAAGAGAAAGGGATTTATCTGCTACGCAGAACCAAGCTCAGGATCATCGATATTGCCTTCGAATGTGGATATGCCTCTCAGGAAGCTTTTTCGAAAGAATTCAAGCGTTCGTTGGGGCTCAGCCCTTCCCAGCTACGGGAGTTGCCCCATTGGTCGGGTGGGCTCTTCTCGCCGCTTGATATTCACTATCATCCAGATGGATTACAAAACCAATGGATGGCTTGGCAAATGAAAGGAGGAACACCCCTCATGATGAAAATCGCAACACTCCAACCGTATTGCATCCTCACCCTCCGAGGGGATGGAACCTACTGGAACATGCCCAAAACATGGCAGAAGTTCATGAATATCGTGCAAGAAGGATCCATAGACACTTCTATCGAAGGATATCTGTCCGTCTTTCATGATCACCATGCCTCCATCTCCGAAGATCAAAAAAGATGGGATCTCGGTCTGATCGTCTCAAACGCTAAAGTAACAATTCCGGATCTTGCCCACGGATATCTTCCTGGCGGTCTTTACGCAATCTATGTCCATTTCGGATGTTGCGAGGAAATCGGACCGGCATGGGAAGCATGGAGCGCCCAATGGCTTCTGGAAAGTCCGTATGAAATCGATGTCAACCGCCCATCTTTGGAATGGTATCAGGGCAATCCGCATATCCTTGAACCCCAGTTGCACCTAACCTTTTTGTGTGATCCAATTAAAAAGAAGAAAAACGAATAATCGCCTCCACGGAAGGGGCACCCTGCATAGGATACCCGTTTTCTTCAACCAGCTATTGAAAAGGGCTCCAATCAAATTCTGAATCAATCGATTGACATTTGTGCTATAATTTCATGTTTCCACACTTTGAGAGAGGAGTGACACATGATGAGGAGAGGCTCTTTCTTTGTTATGCTGGTTCTGATCTTGATGGTTTCGTTGGGTGTATCCCAGATTTTCTCGTTTGAGGACATCAGAAACCATCCCTATCGGGTATCTATCGAAGGGTTGTACCAGACTACGGGAATTGGCGAGGAGGAATGGGTTTTTCGGCCGTATGATCCGATTACTCGAGGTGAAACGGCTCAATGGGTTGTGAAGGCCTTCAAGTTGGCCAAAATCTACCCGTTGCATCTTCCCCATTTTATTGACAAACAGCTTACCTATACCAATCCTTTGGCAATCATCAATGAATCCTATGTTGTCCCTACCTTTACAGACACACGATACCATCCACTCGAACCATACATTGAAGGGTTGGCAAAAGTTCGAGTGATCCCAACAACGCAAGTCCCGTTTCATCCCGAACTTTCCGTAACAGGAAGGGAGTTTTCCACAATCGTTGCCAATGCAATCTTTGGCGCAGACTGTGATTATGATGAAGAAGAGATACTGGATCTTTTGGATGTTTTGGGTTTTGCTGGATTGGATTTCTGGGAAAGCGATCAAATCCTGACTCGGGGCGAGGCAGCTCATATCCTGTTCAGTATTGTGGGAGATCCCTGGTTTAAAACCGTGACAATCTTGGTAACAGCCGACATCCATGGAAACTTGGAACCATACAAACCGAGCGGGTCGGATTATTTCATCGGTGGAATGGCAAAGATGGCCCGTTTTGTCAATGACATGCGAGCCATTCAACCCAACCTTCTCCTTCTCGATGTTGGAGATGCTCCCTACAACACCAACGTTGCCAATCTGTTCGAAGGAGAGCCGGTCATTCGACTGATGAACCTGATGGGATATGACGCGATGGCCATTGGAAATCATGACTTTGATTTTCCCTTCGATGTTATGGAGCGAAACGCGGCTTTGGCGGATTTCCCTTTCCTTTCAGCCAATACGTACTATCATGGAGAATTCCCGCATTTTCTGGATCCCTATGTCATTGTTGAGGTTAGTGGAATCCGATTTGGAATCATTGGTACAACTGATGATTCCAGCGCTTGGTACACGCATCCTCGGAACGTGATCGGGATTACCTTCGAGGATCATTACGAAGCAACCATTCGTGTTGTGGAAGAGATCAAGGACGATGTGGATATCATTCTCATTCTGGCTCACCTGCATGGTCATAACGCCCGACTTCCGCTTCGATTGGATGGATGGCCTGTATATATGGTTTTGGGGGGTGGAGAAGATAAAGTGGAACTACCCATCAACATCAACGACATGTGGCTGATTGCATCGGGAAAACATGCGGAATTGGTATCTCAGATCCACATCAATTTCTGGCAAGATACCCCTTTGGGGTTTAATTTTGGGCACGTATTTATGTCCGAAAACCTTCCCGTCGATCCTGTAGCAGATCTGCTGATCCAAAAGTATGTATCTCACATGGATGATGTGCTTGAACATGTCGTTGGAAAAACAGATGTCTTTTTGGAGGGGGATCGCGGCGTGGTTCGGTTGAGTGAATCGAATCTCGGAAACCTGATCGCGGATAGCCTCAGGGAAATCACCGGCGCGGATTTAGCCATACAAAACGGCGGAGGCATTCGCGCCAGCATCAATCCCGGAGACATTACGATCAAAGATATCTATACGGTTCTGCCGTTTGACAATATCGTCGTAGTCGTCGAAGCCACAGGTCAGACGGTGTGGGATGCTTTGGAGCACGGAGTTTCTTGGTGGCCCAGCGCGGCCGGCGGGTTCTTGCAAGTTTCCGGAATGGAATATGTCTTCGATCCCACCCAGCCTGTGGGAAAAAGAGTCATTTCTGTCACAGTCGAAGGCAGCCCCATCGATTTGGAGAAGAAATATATGCTGGCAGCCAACGACTTTCTTACCGGTGGCGGAGATATGTATACGATGCTCAAAGAAGCGCGTGAAGTCATCCGAACTCGTTCATTCCTCAGAGATATCTTCTGGGAATACCTCCAGAAGTTTGAATCGGTATCTCCTGCGTTAGAAGGGAGAATCACCATATTGAACCAAGATTGAACGGTTTTCTTACCTCTCTATTTTCAAAGAAACCCTGGCGAAAAAGCCAGGGTTTCTTTTTTGACTCGCATCGTCTGTGATGATCTCAATATAGGCTTATTCGGGTTCATTGCAGTGCGAGTTTGTTCAGAAGACTGTCTATCCTTCAACCCCCTGATTCCTGGTTACCTTTATGATCTCTTCCAAGAAGGCTTTTCCGTACTTCTTGGCTTTCGTTTTTCCTACCCCTTTTATCATGAGGAACTCCTGTATGGTGCGCGGTTTTTTCTCACACATATCTGACAAAGTGCTGTCGTGAAACACGATGTAGGGAGGAATGCGATCCCGTTCCGCGATTTCCTTTCGAAGCGCACGAAGGGCTTCGAAAAGTGGGGCGCTTGCTTTTCTTCTGCGTTTTGTGGACGGAGATGCCTGACCGGAAGAGTTGGAATGGATGGAGGACGGGGTATGGAGGACCTCATCTTCCGATGAGATGAGGACGGGAACTTTTCGAATGACCGACCGCTCGCCTCGTAAGACAGAACGCGATTCACTTGTGAACTTGAGGATCGCGTACTGATCCTGGGTCTTCTGAATCAGACCCTCGACGATCATCAGATGAATTAGATCGCGAATCTGCTGAAGGCTCCGATCACTCATCTTTCCAAAGGTTCGGATTCGATCAAGATTCCGTTCGCGAATTTCTTTGGACTGTGATCCCTTGAGCACCTTGGCGACAATAGAGGCCCCATATCTTTGCTGGAGCCAATGCATGC
>Ga0334886_1001529_pt1 | contig 26671 bp, 19 predicted proteins | sample GraSluR1_MG_9_FD_207232 | JGI IMG/M metagenome (GOLD analysis project Ga0334886, IMG submission 207232) | Sludge microbial communities from methane-producing bioreactor in Wageningen University, Netherlands - Granular Sludge_27_06-R1 | ecosystem: Engineered > Bioreactor > Anaerobic >... | reverse complement strand
AGGATCTCATAGCAAACCAACCTAAATGAATTATAACATAATAGACCAGGAAAACTAAATTTAAAATATTGTTTTCCCAGTGCAACACATTTCAATCCTTGTTTTAATGGATGTCCCTCTTCAACTGATTTCAAAAACTCCAAATTATTAGCGTCAGTATGTTTCAATCCTTGTTTTAATGGATGTCCCTCTTCAACGGAATTAGGAAGCAGAATGTTGAGGAAAGTAGAGCGTTTCAATCCTTGTTTTAATGGATGTCCCTCTTCAACTTCAAACGGAAAACGAAGAGGAAGATATTTTGATGTTTCAATCCTTGTTTTAATGGATGTCCCTCTTCAACTATTATGTACCGAAAAACATGATATTGCATAGGGAGTTTCAATCCTTGTTTTAATGGATGTCCCTCTTCAACAAAAGTAGAGAATTATTTTCAATCTATTGAATCAGTGTTTCAATCCTTGTTTTAATGGATGTCCCTCTTCAACACCGAGGAAGATCTCCAGAAGGAAGAAGATGGACAAGTTTCAATCCTTGTTTTAATGGATGTCCCTCTTCAACCTTGCAAAATGGACTCTACGGTCTCTGAACTCTATTGTTTCAATCCTTGTTTTAATGGATGTCCCTCTTCAACGGCACCAGTACATTGATACAATTCTGAAGCTCCGAAGGTTTCAATCCTTGTTTTAATGGATGTCCCTCTTCAACACGATACTTTTGATCACGAGGGGCTGCCGCTTATAACGTTTCAATCCTTGTTTTAATGGATGTCCCTCTTCAACGATATGATGTTACCCGAGGCCGGGAAGAGTATAGATTGTTTCAATCCTTGTTTTAATGGATGTCCCTCTTCAACTATAAATGCGAGTGCGGTGCTAATCTGAAGGTAGCGATGTTTCAATCCTTGTTTTAATGGATGTCCCTCTTCAATCAGCTTCCAGCAGGGCATTGAAGGAACTTATATCGGGTTTCAATCCTTGTTTTAATGGATGTCCCTCTTCAATCAGCTTCCAGCAGGGCATTGAAGGAACTTATATCGGGTTTCAATCCTTGTTTTAATGGATGTCCCTCTTCAATTCTACAAAGATTCATTACCAAAAGACTATTGAGGAGTTTCAATCCTTGTTTTAATGGATGTCCCTCTTCAATGATATATAGTTGACGATATCGGTTAGCTTATTATGGTTTCAATCCTTGTTTTAATGGATGTCCCTCTTCAATTTAAGAGGCAGGATAGCTATGGTGCCCTTCATTTGTTTCAATCCTTGTTTTAATGGATGTCCCTCTTCAATTGTGAGCAAATTTCTCTTGTGATACTTTAGTATTTTGTTTCAATCCTTGTTTTAATGGATGTCCCTCTTCAATGTTTCTGGGAATAGTTTGGTAGGGGGTTTAGCTGGGCGTTTCAATCCTTGTTTTAATGGATGTCCCTCTTCAATATTAATTCTGGTAAATGCCGAAAAGCCATGGACAGGGTTTCAATCCTTGTTTTAATGGATGTCCCTCTTCAATAATACTTTCTCAAAACATTCCTTACATAACTTTTTGTTTCAATCCTTGTTTTAATGGATGTCCCTCTTCAATTATTATCGGCGGAATATTCGGGATGAGCTAATGGAAAGTTTCAATCCTTGTTTTAATGGATGTCCCTCTTCAATCGGATAATATATGCCACTATCCTTATTTCCTCTTTACGGTTTCAATCCTTGTTTTAATGGATGTCCCTCTTCAATTCAATCAGAAAAAAGTACAATATCACAAGGGAAGAATGTTTCAATCCTTGTTTTAATGGATGTCCCTCTTCAATACAGCTTGAAACTTTTTGCCCCCCTATCCATAACGAAGTTTCAATCCTTGTTTTAATGGATGTCCCTCTTCAATTGGGGCAGGTAAGAACTCCGTAGATGGCCTTAGTTTGTTTCAATCCTTGTTTTAATGGATGTCCCTCTTCAATAAAGCATTCTACATTCAGAGAGAAGGTCAATAGAAAGTTTCAATCCTTGTTTTAATGGATGTCCCTCTTCAATTTATGAAAATTGGGATTGCCACACCTGTTTTTTCCGGTTTCAATCCTTGTTTTAATGGATGTCCCTCTTCAATTTGCTATCAATTCAATGAACATTATAAGAATTGGGGTTTCAATCCTTGTTTTAATGGATGTCCCTCTTCAATTAGTAATGGCAACCCTATCAAAATCATCATCACTGTGTTTCAATCCTTGTTTTAATGGATGTCCCTCTTCAATAATATATCTTATGTGTTGAAGTATAATATAAAAGAAGTTTCAATCCTTGTTTTAATGGATGTCCCTCTTCAATGTTTTTGGTATTTTCTTGATAAGTACGGAACGAAGAGTTTCAATCCTTGTTTTAATGGATGTCCCTCTTCAATTCGGTTACCTTTTCGGTAACTTTCGATTCCCTTTTCGGGTTTCAATCCTTGTTTTAATGGATGTCCCTCTTCAATAAAATATTCTGTGCAGACGATGCAGTTCCTAAACCAAGTTTCAATCCTTGTTTTAATGGATGTCCCTCTTCAATGTAACAGAGGGTGCACCATGAGCAGTAGAGCCATCGTTTCAATCCTTGTTTTAATGGATGTCCCTCTTCAATGCACAACCATTTCATTATTCATTTTGTACCTCCAAAGTTTCAATCCTTGTTTTAATGGATGTCCCTCTTCAATGGGAAAAGTGGTTTGGCTTCAAGGCAAGGGCATTAGCAAGTTTCAATCCTTGTTTTAATGGATGTCCCTCTTCAATACACAGGCTATGATAAAGAAAGTGAGTATGGAGGTAGTTTCAATCCTTGTTTTAATGGATGTCCCTCTTCAATAGATTATTAAAAAAAATATATATATTTATAAGGTTTTGGTGATATTTTTGTTAGAATATCTTTTAAAAAACAGGCTTCTTTTTCTAGCAAAAATTGATAATTTTTAATATTTTTACATACATTTTTCATTGACAAACCTTTACAAAAAAAGGATTTTATAACTATACTCTATTTTAAACAAATATTTTTATAACAACAATCAATACATCTCACTTTATAGGGAGTTGCCTTTGGGAAATATCCATTTTGAATAATAAATATCATCTCTTTTATTATATCACTTATTTTCTCAAAATCTCTATCTTTAAAGGTAAATTCTTTAAGTAAATTTTTACTTCTAACATAACAAAGGAAACCTCTTTTCACTTGACAGGCATAATTATCCATAATTAAGAGTCCATAAAGCATCGATTGTATTCTATGAGTTCTATACAATCGTTCCTGATACTCAGTAAATTTATAATCTAAAGGTGCCATAGTGTTATCTACCAGAAATAACACTTCATCTACTTCACCTTTAAGGTGATATCTTTCTGAAACTAGATATACCAGGTTTTCTCTTTTCACACACCCAATTTTTCTTCTGAGATAATCTCTATTTATCTTAGCCTTTTTCTCATGTATTTCCCTCCCCATCAAAACTTTAAATCTTTTCTCCTCATGTTGGGGTATATTCAAACAATGCATAAAATAAATGAAACGTGGACAAAACAAATATTCAATTATCTCAGATGGAGTAAGAAAAATTTGCTCTTTAATTTCTAAAGATATCTTTTCTTCCCTTTTATCTTCCATTATCACCAATCAATAATTATTTATTAAATTAGATTAGAAACTAAAAAAATTTAGCTAACACCTCATCTTTTACCATTTTTTTATCAAAAGCCTGTCCCAGTAGTTTTACCTTTTTAAAATCTTCATCACACATAGGAAAAATATAAATAGAATCTTTTTTCTGATCCATAAGCTCCTGGCATTTTAAAGATATTTCATCAATCTCGTTATTATTCAAAGTGCCCAGGAAAACACTCTTCTGCACCCTTATTAATCCATATCCCTTGCATTGTGCAGCAACCTTGCTTCTGGTTTTATTTTTTTCAATATCATAGATAATCCAGACCAACATTATTCTTTATTCTCTTTAATAAAACTGTTGGCGATGTGATGGCATTCAAACTGAATGATATTTCTATTTTTAACATTCCTACCCCGATACCTTACTGTCTTGTCCATCATCTCATTATAGGCAGTAATCAATAATGCCTTACCAGCTTGATTTAAAGTTAAACCTCCTCTAATCTTATCAAAACATTCTTTTTTTACCTGCCTTTTGCTAAAAAGATGAATCACTGCTCTGTCAACCAAAGGCCGGAAAGGTTCTATCAAATCAAAAACGAAGGATTTTTTATTATAATTATCAGTATGCAAAAATCCAATATAAGGATCCAGTCCAGCTAAAATACAGGATTTCTCTATTAAAGAATACAACACTCCATAGCCATAATTTAAAAGGCAATTGAATTCATCTTTTGCTGGATTTCTACTTCTTCCATTAAATTTATACGGCTCTGGCATAATATAACTGATGGCTGAAAAGTAATCCTTGCTTATTGCCGCTTCTGTTACCATTATCTGATTTCTTTTTTCTTCAATCGTACCTTGCAGATTTTGCAATATTACTTTCTTCTGAAAGATACTATCTATTATAAATTGTAATTGGATAGCTTTATTTTTTCTGGCATTCTTGAGTTCAGTTAAAAGATTAATCTGATTATCAATCTTTTTGATTATCCATTCTTTTGCTAATTTTAGACCTTGAGAACCTGTAGAATATTCCAGCTGATATCGTCTTATGAGGGTGGTACTTCCTAATTTGGAATGCCATACTCTGCCATAAGGATTACCAAAGGTATCCAAAAAAACAATATCAATATTGTTATCGATAGCAAACTTTACTGCATCAGTGGAGAAATAAGCACTGGTGGTAATCAAAATGCTATCAACTTTCTTCACTGAAACTTCGAAAACCTTATCATCATTTTTTACCAAGAAACAATTCTCTTTTTTCCTTAAATATGAACCCCTGGTATTTATTACTACTTGCATAAACAATACCTGTTTATTCTTTTAATTGCTTGATTGTACCGAAACCACGGGAGACCATTTTCCCCAATCCAATATAATCGGGTAGATTAAAATTCACTTCAAAATATCCTGTAAAACCGATCATTTTTATATCTTTTACTTTTACATCCTGTACTTTCAATCTTAGATTTTGTATTTTTATCTCTTCAGTAACCACAAGGTCTAATCCCTTAGCCATAGATAGAATATTCCCAATCAAAATTTTCTTCAATAGTTGAATTTGGTCTCTTAAGTTGGAATCCTTATACCTCTTATAATTCTTCTCATTCAACGCAAGCCATGGAGAAAAGAAATAAAAGGGTAAAAATTTCTTATTCATTTCGAATACAGTTGAATAAAATTTTAACTCATTTTGTAATAGAATATATTTTTCACCACATAATTCAAATTCTTCTCTCAGAATTTCAAGACTTGTAATGGCTTTAGCACCCTCATTAAGCCCAACCAGAAAAGCTTCTCCTTTAATAATCTTATATTGTACCAATGGGTATTTATATATCGGATCTCCATTTGCGGTATGTTGGTGAAATAGACTTTTGTCTCTATTGCGATCAGCAATTGCTCCTCGCAAGTCTTTTGCCCCAATCTTTTGGTTTAGAGGCTGACTGAACTTGAGCCAAAAAATACATTGGTTTATTTTATTTTTCATAATATTAACATTCCGTTATCAGAAACATCATCCAAAGCTAATCCTCTTTCTTTAGAATAAAATCCGTCTCGCAAAATCCACTGTCCTAAATATTCTGTTGCGATATCTTGTGGATCAAATCCAGATTTCGCATATAGATTAATGGAAATCTTTGCTATTCTCCCCGAAAGTACTCGCCATGCTTCTCGTCGCTTCCAGCGGTTTTTTATTTTACTTGCTTTTAACATCGCATCTTTTAATTCAGGATCTTGTTCCAGAATAAGAAAGGTATATTTTTCTCGTTCCTTCCCACGAAACAGCTCTTGGATTGGTTCATCTTCTTGCCATCTTGCAAATCTTTCAAGGTGTTTCATACCAGTATCCTTTTTTATAGACAGGATTTTAAAGTATTGATTAGTCAGTGACAATATATCTTTTTCTTCTACTTCAAATTTTCCCTCTATTAGCTGACGTGTAACATCTAAATGAACATCATCATATACCATATCTGAATATCGATTCCCTTTCTCATTAATCAAATCCATAACTTTAACAATTCCCATTTTAGTCATCTTTCCGTTACGATTGCAGCGACCTGCAATCTGAATTATGCTGTCAAGTGGTGCAAAATCTCGAATTACGATTTCCATATCAATATCAACACCTGCTTCTATACATTGTGTTGATACAACAATACAAGGTTTCCCTTTTTTGATAATATTAATTGCTGCTAATCTGTCAAGAGGAGTTACATCGGCACTAAGAAAAAGTAATGGAGTTTTAGAAAATTTAACTAGCCAATTTTGTGCAAGTCTATCTCGAACAAATTGGGCACTCCTACGAGTATTTAGCGTGATCAGAACCCGCTTTTTTTCTTGTAGCCACCTCTCTCTGCATCTAAGAATCTCCTCACAAAAATTATATATACTAAGTTTTTTTTCTAAGTTGAAGTTCAACTCATATCGATTAAATTTTTCAAAATAATCTGGATAATTTTCTATGAGTGGTTTTGCATCGGGAATAATCGCAGGAAGTGTAGCAGACATTAACAGAAACGTACTATTGCCTGTCTTTGTTAAACATTTCAAAATCTCTTCTAATGGTTTCCAAAGCTTGCAAGGAATAGACTGAACTTCATCCATAACAATTAGGGCATCACACAAATTATGAAATCGCATTTGATGTCTTACTCTTGGATCTATAAGACTCATCAGAAATTGATCGTAGGTAGTAATGACCAATTCTGTTCGCCAAGTATCAATGAAAAAGTGTTCAGTTTCTTCTTCCAATCTTTGTCCATATTTCCTCTCAGACAAAGAATGGCTTGTTAAAAACCAGGTCCCATCCGCTTTATTACCACCAATCGTAAGGAGAGATTCATATTCCTTGGTTGTCTGCCCAACTACTGAGAGAAATGGTAATACAATAATTGCCTTAGGATAGCTTCTTGAGTTTCTGCCGAATTTTTCCCTCAATTTCAAGAGCCACATAGCGGAAAGCAGTGTTTTACCGCTACCCGTCGGTGCTGTGAGGCTAAAAATACCAGGTCTTTTAATTTCATTAATTCTTTTCCTCAGATTTATTCTTATAAATTTTCGAATCTCATTAACTGGTGTAGACTCTGGGGTCCCTATTCTTTTTTCTATCCATTGTGGCATCCAGTGCCTTGCTTCTCTATATAAATATCTTTGTGGTTCTTTCACGGCGAGAAACGCTTTATCAGCTTCAAGGAGGAGAGAAAAAAGTAATTGTGTTTTAAGTCTAAATGCTGTAGCCTCTTCAATTGATAGGTTCTGAAATACAGGCAGAACAACGTTGTCGAGATATTGTTGTGCTTTTGCCCAAGGGCGTTTCGTAAAGTCCAATTTGAAAATATTAATACCACAATACTGACTTAATGCTTCACCCTGTAAAGTCATTATCTGCCGTTTCAAGATTCTGGAAAGCATTCCACTCCCTATTTCACGTAGTTTTTCTACTACAGGCAAACTGCCATGGTGTCCAAAAACAACAGCAGAGATTAATATCGTATCTAACGGATTCCATTTTTCTTCTTTGGCAAGTAAAATGGTAAGAAGTAGAGACATTGGAGTATGTGCCTTATCCATTGGATCGCCAACATATGCAGCTGTATTTTTTATATATTTCTGAAACATTTTTGTCCCTTTACCAATATCATGTAGTGAAATTATTTTCTGAGCAAGGTATTTAATTGCTGGTGATATTGTATCTTCTGAATGCCATTGACAAACGCTATCTATTGCCAATTTAATCTGAGTAATATGATCATGAAGATATAAGTTGGGATGAGATCTTATTTTTTTCATAAAAACATCAACACCTTATCTTCAACTTTGTAAGCCAACTGTGTATTAACTGGAACTGCCCTTGCATCACGTTCTATAAAGTAAGAGCAATGGGAAAAAACTCTGTTAGGCGTAACAAAGCGTGGCATTTGGAGTGAATGAATTATCAATCTTCTTTCGAATATCCGTTCCATATCCAGAGTACCTGCATTTTGTGGAAAGACAGACTGAACATCGTAAACACCTCTTGGCAACTGGAAACAACTATTTAAACCAAAATATTCAATATCTGCCATCATTTCAGAAAGTCCAAGAGAGGGAGTAAAATACCATCTCCTCTGTTTCAACCTTTCCTTTAGTTCTCTGTTATAAGGTTCAGGAAGGGAAATCCAGACAGTGTATTCCGGTTTATATAACCACTCCTGAAGTATAAGCGTAGCCTTTTCCGGTATTGTCTTCTTGGTCACCTTTTGAGTTCTTTTAATAACAAGAGGTAGTGCAGCAGACGGATCTTTCCTCAACTTTGTTCTATGCCAGTGTGTTTTTGGCACCTTTCCATGAATCGCAATATTAGCTGGTTCAAGGACAATTTGTGGTTCATCCTTTGACAAGCCAAGAACAGCACCTAAAATACCTAATATTACAGTTCTCGGTGGTATGGGATAACTCAGAGCACTTGCTGAGGATTCTGCTCTTAGAAAATGAGCAAAATATCCCTTTAATTTAAAAATTATCAATTCCATCTGTTATTTCTCTCCAAAACAGTTGTGGAATTGCTATCTTCCTTGGGTAAACATTCGATATCAAAAGTTTCCCATTTTGATGGTAAACATTCTGTAAATTGAATATCAGATGAGCTGGCATAACGAACTTTGGATATTCTATCTTTTTGCTCATTCAGCCGTTTAATGAGTAATGTGAGATCCAACTTGTAGTCTTCTTGAGATGCCCATTCTTTCTCTTTTTTCCCATTGGCAGCAACCATCTTCACATAGTCATGTAGTCGCCCGAATTGAAACTCTTCCCCCTTATTATACTCGACGTCAATTAAGAGATGTGGAATTTGTCCAACCTTTGTCCGGGTATTTCCAGATACTCTCACCCCATGCCATATCGCCTTTAATAAATATTCGTAGTCCTCATCCGACATTCTTGAAATCTTTGCCGAATGTTCATTTGCCACACCAGAGAAAGCAATTAGGGCATAGCGGAGACCAAAATATGTAGTGAATGTTCCCGCTGTGACTTCTTCCCCTGTACGTTTTTTTTGAGCACTCGAGAAGATAGTTGTTCCATGTATATCTACTTCCTCTGCCTTGTGTAGGACTTCACCCATATTTATCTGCACAGCACCAGTCATAGTCTTTGGCACTGGTTTCCAATCTTTTTTTTCTCTGCTTTCTCCTTCTTCAGCTTTGAAAGCAAATGAACTACCAAAGAGCCTGGCATCAATAAAAGAATCCAAAAGAATCTTAACTAATTCTTCCTCATTTGCTTCCAGTTTGTTATTTTCTTGTAAAAACTTTACAACCCTACCGGTTAAATTTGTTGTCCGACCTTCTATGTTATCGACCAGAATAGTTTTGCCCTGACACTTCATAAAGTCTCTAGCAAAACGTTTCAGTCGAACATCTGTTACATAATATGTTCCATCTGGAAGAACTCTAGGTCTGTTTTCGTCTGGGTCACCGTTTGGATTTCCCATTTTAATGTCAAATAGAAATAGAAATTCATGCCTACTTGATAAAGTATTCTTTACCATTTTATTTACCTCCTGATTAATCTTTACTATCATCCTTTTTAGGAAGAATCGTCATGGTCAGAGACTGCCCTAATAATAAATAATAGTTTGTTGATGTCTCATCTAATTCAATTTTATCGCCTAATAGGCAACCGAGTCTTCCAATTTCAGTAATAAGATCTCTAACCTGTGAGCTCTTTTCAATTTCATAAGCAAGAAGTTTTTGTCGTATCTTGATATATAGTCCAGGAATATCTGATCCTTTTAATGTCAGCCGCTTTAGCCAGGAAAGGGCATTAGCACCAACGTTGATACCCCTCGCGTATTGAACTTGAAGCACTTTTCCATAAAGTACTCCAAGCAAAAAAATATAGGCCTTTTCAGATGAATTAATCCCACTTTCCGGACCAAAAAAAGGCTTTAGTTGATCTATCTTTGGCTCATAAAAATTATCTTCCATTTTCATCACCTCCAATCTTTTGAAATAATATATCCACCAAGACAAATGTCTTATCCATCCCGCAGCTGTTATATAAGATTCACCTGTTTTTTTCTTACCTTCATAAAGAAGGTTATATACACTTCCTTTTTCAATCGCTTCAAGCCAATACCCTCGAGCAGTAATCATAATCTCGTCCCAAAATCGGCTAAGCGGAATTTTTGTCTTATGATATATAGAAGTGGCAATACTTTTTTTCAACTGTTGTAATTTCATACTTTCATTTGCATTTTTTGACTTCTTTCCACCTGGACGATAAAAGAGAGTCCTTAATGCTCTAAGAGATAAATCGGGAATAAAATTACTTTCTTTAATTCTTAAAAATGTTTCCGGAAAAAGCAGATTTCTCCATTCTCTAGATTCATAGTTAAATTTTGAAATCTCTGTTAACCGACTTCGCGGTACATTAGTTATCATACCCGTCACATCACTTATTTCTTGCCCCACCGTAGCCCAGAGAAATGTAAGATTCAATATACCTTTTTCATCTTTCAAAATATCTAAAAGACTTGCTTCATCTTCTTCTACATCGGAAGAAGCATTTTTTACAAAATCACTCACTTTTCTCCATATACTTCTTCGAACACTATAGTCTAGAGTCGTAAATGGAATTACAATAGCAGTATCACCAGCAATATGAGTTATAAAAGGATTTCGTTTTTTTAAATCTTTTTTTAGCACATGGAATTTATAGATATATAACAAATCAGCACAAGCACTGCAAAGACCATATCTTTTCCAAGCCTCCATCTCGTTAATATTATTAAATACTCCCACTCTATCAAAATTAGTCAGATTAATTCCTGCTCCTCTTAGCGCATTTGGAAAAATATTCACTCCTGATGTACCGCATAGTGGACATGTTTTGCCTTCTATAAAAGATACTTTACTAGTACAATATTTAATTTTTGGAAGGTCATTGATTAAATAATTTCGATATTCAAGCCGATCGCCAGGCCATCTACCATCTTTATCAGCTATTGTTACCATAACAGTTCCTTTGGTGGTTGGAATAAGGTCGAGAGCAGCAGAGTATGTATTTAACCATTTTTTATTTTTACCAGTTTCAATTATACTGTTATCTGTAAGTTTGAGTTTAGGTCTATCGATTATTTCAGAAATTTCCCTGAAATAACCTGCCCAAGGGGCACTACTCTTCCCAACTTTTTTAAAGTATTCAAGAGTCGCATTTTGTGTGGTCAGACTTGGACTAACTTCATCTTTGTTATTAGACCGTTTCATAACAGGGCCTATAGCCCGAGCTCGATATTGTTTAAATGGTAACCTGAGAGCCTTTTCTTTAGTCATATCCTCAACAGAGAGTTTAACAGTATATTTATCTATATCTGCTTGAAGGATATAAATTTTTTCAATATTATCTATACTCTCCACTAAAAATGGTAAAAGCTTATCAGGACAAGTAACTCTTAAATCTCGATACCATTTATCTAAATTAATCCGAGGATTATTTTTATCTCCTAATTTTTCAAAAATATAATCTAGTGTTAATGTTCTTATTGCCCTTAGCATTTTTAATTCTCAACTCCAATCTTGTTAATGTAAAAATCTTAAAATTTTTTTATTATTTTTTTCAAGTGCATATTCGCCAATATTTCTAATTGCCTCTATCATTTAAGACCTCCGTTAAAAACAAAATACTTCAAATATCTGTGATATATTAAAGTTAAGTCCAATAAATGTTTAAATTTATTAAAACTGAAAACTTTTAACCATTAACTCATTAACAAGTTATTCCTGATACCTCTCTCTCATACCTTTAATCTCTTCTATTATCTCTTTCTTTAATTCCTCAGGCTTTATCACTTGGGCACAGCTGCCCATTTCCAGAATCCATTTTTTAATCTCAATAAAACTGGTTACCTCTGCTTGGAAAAGAATAGCTTCATCTTCCAGAGGGATAATTTCCTGGGTAGGATGACGCATCTCCTCCTTCACCCAGCGGGAAGCGGGGGGAAAGATTTTTATTTCAATCTTATCTGGTTTACCATCTCCACGAACCACCTGCCAGCTTTTACCCATATAGGAAGAGAGTGAAAAATCAGAAGGAACCTGAAAGGTTACATTGGTTATGGTAATATCATGAATACGGTCAATGCGAAATATTTTTATCTCATTACGCCAGTGACAAAAAGCAACAAGATACCAGAATCCCCCTCTGAACATAAGATGGAAGGGATCTACAGTGCGCTTGGTCAATTTATTGCGAGTAATAGTATAGTAGGCAATTTCAATCTGTCTTTTTTCTAAGATAGCTTGGTTTAATTTGCGGAAGGTGTCGCTATACTCCTGGTATTCTTTTAATTTGCCTAAAGAGACAGAGATCTTTTTATCAATCTTTTGTATATATTGTTTGTTCTCGTTTTCCAGAATTCCCTCTATCTTAGCTAAAGCTAATTGTATATACTCCTGAAAGGGAAAACCTTTCTGTTTTAAGAATACCTTGGCAGCAATAAGGATAGATGCAGCTTCTTCGCAAGTAAATCGTAAAGGAGGTAGAAAGCAGTCTTTATTAATAAAATACCCTCCTCTCTTGCCGGGCATTGAGAACACTGGAAAACCAGCCAGAATGAGAGTTTTAAAATCACGATAGACAGTACGTGTACAGATTTCAAAGATATGAGCTATATCCTGGACTTTAATTCCCGGTCGATTCTTAATCAGTAAGACCAGGTTCATAAGTCTTTCAATCTTATGAATTTCAGACACCTCCTCTGTAATAATAAGTGTGTCTTATCCATAAGTTGTAAAATTTTTTAAGCAGTTAACCGGTAGCAGATTGTATATATTATAACATATGTTTGTGACTACATATGGTCAGGAATTGAAAAATATTTTTTAATATTTAAAAATTTTTTCTATTTTATATTTTATTATTCCCCATTTTAGATGATTTTAGTAAAAAACATAATATTTAGTATATTTTTTGCTTATTATAGCTGGATGAGATTGCCTCTATGTTGCACTCCTTGTAAAGACAATTCATTTTTGAGTATTTGATATTTACTTTATGTGGGTAAAAATGAATGGGATTGCTTCTCTTTATTCACAATGACAAAATCAGAGAAGGTTCTCCATAAGGACAGAGATGTGTGGGAATGACAGATTAGTTATGAGTTTAAGTTTCTATTTGTGTGGTAATAGGGTAACGAAAGAAGATTGTACTATTGTGAATTTGTAAAGCCTGACTCTTTCTTTTCTTACCTTTGAGTCCTTTATGAGCCCTTAATCAAAGTATAGTATGTTCCTTTCCCTGTAATACCTTTCTTCCTTAATATATTTTTGTTAACGAGTAATGTGTATTGAATTTTTTTGTAGATTAGTTGGTTAAAGTGCGTTTTTAACTATGGTATTTATAGTGGCAAAAAAGATAAAGGGTCAAAATAAAAGAGTATATGATAAAATGTGGTATAAAATAGATGCAAAATATTTCAGAATATGTTATCTTTTTTTTGTTTAATCATGATAAAATAGCTTCTTATTAGAAGTAATAATGGTTAAATAGAATATTTTTCATTAAAGATAAAAGTAGCAATTTGAATTGATTAGGAATATTCAGCTAAAATATTGCTAAAAAATAGAAAGAAAAGAGTATAAAACATTGTTAATTTCACATTTTCAATATGATGTTATTGTAATTGGAGCCGGGCATGCCGGATGCGAAGCAGCTCTGGCCGCAGCACGCCGTGGTGCCAAAACATTGCTGCTTACCTCAAATGTAGATAATATTGCTCTTCTGCCCTGTAATCCTTCCATTGGCGGTCCGGGGAAAGGCCATGTAGCCAGAGAAATTGATGCCCTGGGTGGAGAGTTAGCTAAAAATACTGATAAGTCTACTCTTCATATTCGTATGCTCAATACCAGCAAAGGACCAGCGATGTGGGCTTTGCGAGCCCAGGTGGATAAGAATAGATATAAAGAAGAGATGATAAAGACTATTCAAAATGAATCGAACTTAACTCTAATTCAGGAAATGGTCTGTCAATTATTGATTAAAGAGAATAGGGTTGAAGGAGTAATAGTCCAGTCTGATGTGCAATTTTATGCCCCTGCTGTTATTTTGACTGCCGGAACTTTCTTAAACGGCAAAATATATATTGGGAAAATATGTTTTAGTGCCGGGCGAGCAGGAGAATTAGCCTCAATCGACCTGGCTTATCAGCTAAAAGCCTTGGACTTTAAAACCAACCGTTTTAACACCTGTACCCCGCCTCGCCTCCATAGAAGAAGTGTTAATTTTTCTGAATTAAGTGAACAGAAAAGTGCCAGTGAGCCACTGGCTTTTTCCTATGAATCAGAAAAGAAAACTTACCATGAACATAGTGTTTATATTACTCGAACCAATCTAAAGACTCAACAGGTAATTGAAAAGTATCTCCATCAGGTTCCCTTGGTTAATGGAACCATAGAAAGTTCTGCTGCCAGATATTGTCCCTCTATTGAGGATAAAGTAATTCGTTTCCCCCATCATAATTCTCATCAGCTATTTCTGGAACCGGAGAGCATTGACAATGAAGAGATTTATGTCCAGGGATTCTTTACCAGTCTACCTCCTACTGCCCAGCTGGAGGCTTTACATACCGTTAAGGGATTAGAAAATTGTGAAATAATTCGTTATGGTTATGCTATTGAATATGAAATAATCCTGCCCTTCCAGCTCAAATATTCCCTGGAAACCAAAAAAATTAAAGGCCTATTTTTGGCTGGCCAGGTAAATGGCACTTCAGGCTATGAAGAAGCTGCCGAACAGGGACTTATCGCCGGCATTAATGCTGTACAACTGTTAAATAAGGAGGAACCCTTTATTCTGGATCGCTCACAAGCCTATATTGCGGTAGAAATAGATGACCTGGTTACTAAAGGTGTTACTGAACCATATCGTTTAAGAACTGGTCTGGCAGAATACCGTCTATTATTACGTCAGGATAATGCTGATTTAAGATTAACACCTTATGGTTATAACTATGGTTTAATTCCAGAGACGAGATATCAAAAATTTTTAGCCAAAAAAGAAGCTATAGAAAGAGAAATAGAGAGGCTTGCTAACCTAAAGATATACCCTAATGAAGATACCAATAAACAGCTTGAACTGCTAAATACTCCTACCATTCAAAAGCAGGTGACTTTAGCAGATTTACTCACTCGCCCTAATTTAAATTATAATAAGACAGCTGTTCTTGATCCGGATAGACCACCATTAGATCCAGAGGTAATTAAGCAGGTAGAGATTCAGGTAAAATACTCTGGTTACATAAAAAGACAGGAAGAGGAAGTAAGGAGATTTAAAAAGAGTGAAAACTACAAAATACCTGTAGATATTGATTGCTCCCAGCTATATGGAATCTCTCGTGAGGGTATACAAAGATTCAATGAAATAAAGCCAGTATCACTGGGTCAAGCCAAAAGAATCCCAGGGATAACCCCTTCTGATATTAACGCTCTCATGATTAATCTGGAAAAATTAAGAAGAAGCAGAAAAGATAATATCGGCCAATAGTTGCTAATATAATTATATAAAAGATTGTTTTATTTACATTCTTATTTAAATAATTGTCCTTCTGCAGCCTGTAAGGTATTTTTCATCAGCATCATATTGGTTACCGGCCCTACTCCTCCGGGAACGGGAGTAATTTTAGAGGCGACCAGAGAAACCTCTTCAAAATCAACATCTCCCACCAATTTCCCATCTACCTCATTAGTACCAACATCAATCACTATGGTGCCTTCTTTTATCATATTCCCCTTAATCAATCGAGCTGCTCCAGCTGCTGCCACTACAATATCTCCCTTCTGGGTAAAAGAAGGCAGGTTCTTTGTTCGGGAATGGCAGATGGTCACTGTGGCATTGGCATGGGGTTTTTTTAAGAGCAGAATAAGGGCTAAGGGTTTTCCCACCACACTACTTCTACCTACAATAACAACATGCTTGCCTTCTACTTCAATCTCTTCCCTTTTTAGTATCTCAAAAACAGCATTGGGAGTGCAGGGTAAAAAATCAGGGTTCCCCATAGCTAATTTACCCATATTGACCGGATTAAAACAATCTACATCCTTTGCCGGAGGTAATGTTTCACGTATTTTATCCTCATTGATCTGTTTGGGTAAAGGAGTTTGCACAATTATGCCATGAACCGATTTATGGTCATTCAACTGCTGCAGTAAAGACAATAATTCTTGTTCTGTGGTCTTTTCAGGAAGAGCGTGTTTTTCGAAGTCAAAATCGACCCGTTGACAGCTTTTTTCAATCATTCGAACATAAAATAAGGAAGCCGGATCTTCACCCACAATTACTACTGCCAGCCTGGGCTTCATATTTGTTTTTTGAAAGAATTGAGCAGATTCTGACTTTAATTCCTCTCTGATAGTATCGGCAATAATCTTCCCCTGAATTATGTTACTTTCTTTATTAATCATCATATCTCCTGTCTTTTTTGGTCATTTTTCATCTTTTTTTTGTTTTATTCTTATATTCTCACATTAATATTAATAATGAAACCTAATTTTAGATTTCTTTTTAGGTCTGTACCTGAAGAAGAGATTATATAAAAGTATAAATAATTCCTCTTAGCTGTTATGGTAAATAATTGATAGGATTAACCGGTTTGCTATTTACCCTGATTTCAAAATGAAGATGGGAGCCAGTAGCATTACCAGTAGCTCCTAGCCGGGCAATAATATCTCCCCTATTAACACTCTGCCCTTTTTGAACTAAATTAGCTGAATTGTGAGCATAGACAGTTGAATATCCGCCTTGATGATCAATAATGATAACATTGCCATATCCATTAATATAGCCATTATAACTTACCTTGCCGCTTTCAGCAGCTCTAATCGAGGCACCAGTTCGACCATCAATATCAATACCGGTATGATAATCGCTTCTTCCACCCAGAGTTCTCACGCCATAATGTGAGGTAATCAAACCATTTATAGGCCAGACAAAAGAAAGGGAAGATCTTGGAGCACTGCGGGCATTGGGTATAACCAGTTTCTGTCCAACAAATATTCTACTATTTTCAGAAATACGATTGGCACCAGCAATGGATTGCACGCTAACCTGATATTGCTGGGAAATCTGCCAGAGAGTTTCTCCTTTTTGCACATAGTGCACAACATCTTTTCTTTGAGTATCCTGTACTGCAGTTGAGTTGCTATTAGAACTCTGTTCAGCAGCCAAGGCAGAAGAAGGTATATTTAACTTCTGACCGACGGAAAGCCGGTTCACATTTTGTAATTGATTTAAATTTATAATATCATACATCTTTACATTATACTTTTGAGCAATATTCCATAAGGTATCACCCTTAGCTACTGTATATTCCACGATTGCTGTTTTTATATTCTCTCCGCCAATAGCAGGTATTTTCAATTTTTGGCCTACTGATAATATATCTTTATTGGTTAAATAATTAACGGCTACAATTCCTTCTAACGCTACACTATGTCGTTGAGCAATGCTCCATAAAGTATCACCTGGTTTAACAGTATAATAAACCGTCTCTGATTCTACTTTCTTATTATCAGCTGGAGTATTTTTTTTGTTCTGTTCTCCTTCTTGAACTAAGACTATTTCGGAGGGAATCTGTTCATTAATTTTTATTTTCAGTCTTTGTCCGGGATAAATATAATCATTGGGAGTAATCTTATTTAGTTGACAGATTGTTTCTATAGGGATATGATATTTCTGGGCAATAGTAGAGATGCTTTCTCCTTGCAGTACTATATGTTCTATCGAACTACCCTCAGGTTCTTGACCATCATCATCACGAATTGTTTGTTCCTTATTATCTGTTTGTTTATCTCCCAAAGGTATTTTAATAATTTGACCAATAGATAATCTTTCGGCATTTTCTAAACCATTGACCTGAGAAAGATCTTTTAGGGAAATTTGATAATTTTGTGCAATGGTCCATAAATTCTCACCCGGTTTTACCACATAATTAATTTCCTTGACCGATTCTCTGAACTCCTGGTTTAAACTACTGGTTATTTCTTTTAAATTAGATTTTTCCTCCTGGAAAGATAGTGGTGTCTTTTCATCAGATTTATTATTGTTTTCTCTATTTATTTCATTACTACTATTTATGAGAACGGGAACTTTTATCTCCTGACCAATGAATAATGTATCTGGTTGTTGCAATTCATTCACTTGGGAGAGATGCTCTAATGATAAACGGTAGTGTTGAGCAATATCCCAGAGGCTTTCTCCTTTTTGAACGGTATGAATTACTACCGAAGAAGGTTCTTCTGAAATAATATTATCAGATTCATTTTGAGGAATTTTTAATAGAAAGCCGGGTTGTAAGGTCTGTTCAATATTTAGATTATTGGTGTTAGCAATTTCTTGTATTGATAATTGAAACTGCCGGGCAATAGACCATAAGCTATCACCTTTTTGTATTTCATAATCTATATAATCCTGGGCTAAAACAGTAAAAGTAATATTTGTTAGAAAAAGAATGATTAGTAAGAAAATTTTTATTAGCCAGGCTTTATAGATAAAAGTGCTTTTTTGGCAATTCATTCTTCTATAACACCTAATAAATTTTATTTAATTTTTAGCATCACCAGCTGGTTTAAAAGAAGGGATATTTTAATTTGTTTTGGATAAGACGAAACAAGGAATGATTTTATTTATTTTCCATTATATTATATTTTTAAATAAAAATGCAAGGAATTAAAAAAATTATCCAATTCCTTTTATTAATGTTATGTTAGTAGCTATAAATATTATAGAAAGGCCATCTTGTTAATCTATTTTTTATTAACTTTTCTGCGCAGTTGTTCCTCTAAAAAGGCATCAATGGCTTCTTTTTTAAAGCGCCATATTCTTCCTATTTTTATAGCTGGTATCTTGTCCTCTCTTGCCCATTGATAGATGGTTAGGGGTTTAACCTGCAAATATTCTGCTACCTGTTTTGCAGTCAGATATTCTTCCATTACTTTCTCCTCCTTACCTTACTAGATAAGTAATTGTGTTACCTTTAATATATCTTTCTGAAGCTAATTTTCATATGCTCCTTAGAAAAGCAAAAATGGCAAAAGCATTTATTTAAGAATCATAATCTATTTTATTGTTTTTTTATTATATTGTCAATTTTATTGTCTATCTTTAAATATGCTTCAGTTAATTTTTATAAATAATTTGATAGATAAGATAAGAGCGGATAACCTTTTTAATATGTTCGGTGGTCTCTTGATAAGGAATATTTTCCACAAAAACATCTATATCACTAATATCGAAAGTCTCAATCCATTGATCAGTAATCCCAGGTCCTGCATTATAGCCAGAAATTATCAGAAAATTATTTTTATTAAACCTTTCCTGTAGATATTGCATATACCAGCAACCAAAGCTAATATTAATCTCTGGTGTAAAGAGTAAATCATAATTAAATTCTTTATGATTAAGCTTTTGGGCAATCCATTCCCCGGTAGAAAAGATAATCTGCATTAGCCCTCTAGCCCCAGCCCTTGATTCAGCATAAGGATTAAAATGGCTCTCTTCTCTCATAATAGACCAAACTAGAAAAGGATCCAGATGGTAAGAGATTGCTGTTTGTTCCACTAGGTCAGCAAAATAAAGAGGAAAGGCATATTCCCATATTAATGAAGGAATTTCTTTATTATTAATTAAAAAATAATTAAGCAATGCCTGGGCATAGCTATTTGATCGGTAATATTCTTCAGCTTTGGCATATCCCTGGGTAAGCAAAAGCTGCAAGTAAACATTATCCGGTTCTTGCTGGAGGGCATAACTTAACTCCAGAATAGATTCTTGATAAAGTTTAAGAAACATTAGTATTTCTGCTCTATAAGCAGACAACTGAGCAAGCGTCCCCCGGGGGGAATAGTTTTTCTTAAATTGTTCCAGGGAGACTTCCTTACTGTGAGTAATAAGATCTTTCAGCTTACCATTAATACCTCCTACCTCAGCAGGAACACGGAAAGAGTAGTAACTATCGGGAAATTGGGACAACAATTCCTTGAATACCTTAATCCCTTCCTCGCTGTCTCCCAAATATAACAGTTTTCCCATCCAGTATAATGCATCATCAGCTTGACTGCTGAGGGGAAAATGCTCATAAATAAATTTATAATAGGGTAATGCCTCACTAATTAAGTTCTGGTTAGTATAATAGCGTGCTAATTTCCAAGCGGCCTCCTGCGCCGGTGATGATTCGGGATATTCTGAGAGCAATTGCTTCAGGAAATTGATTCCTTCTTCTTTTCTATCCTGTAAAAACTCAATTTCTGATAAACGCAAATAAGACACCTGGGCAAAATAATTTTCGGGAAACCTTTCTATGATCTGGTGATATTTTTCACTGGCCTGACTGCGATTCCCGGTGGATAGTAAAGCGCCGGCATACAGATATAAGGTTCTTATGGTTATTTCTTCCTGGTCAAAATTATCTAATATATAAAGACACTGATTAATCGCTCTTTCATAATCTCCCTGATAATAAATAGCTCTGGCTTTATTGTACTGTATCTGCACTAAATCAATCTGCTCAGCATATTTCTCAATTATTTCCTCATATACCATCTCCGCTATTTTATACCGGTGATAGTTAAATAGAAGATCGGTAAAAAATAACGACAGATTCGGTGGAATCTCCAGTTGCCCATTCTGTTGTACCGTCTGAAATCTATTTAGATACAAATTTTCCTGGAATGAGATTTTTTCTCGTTCATAGCGGTTTTCTATGATTTCTTTCAGATATTTCAGAGAATCAATAAATTTTCCATCTTCCCATAAAATATCGCTCATTTTAGCTAATATTTTTGCTTTAAACTTTTCTTCCGGTGCAGCCTCCAGCGCTAAACTACATCCCTGCCAGAATTGTTCCCATTGATTGTCCTCCAGGTAGAGCAATGCTGATTGATAGTGAACCAGCGCAGTTAATCCGCTGGGAGGGTATTCTTTAATTACCTGTAAATAGGCTTTTCTGGCATTGCTGGCCTCATTGATATTCTGATAAGCCCTGCCTAATAAATAAAGGACATATTCCTGCATAACCGGTACTTGAATTAGAAGATCCTGATAGACTCGTATCGCTGACTCCCAGCGCTGGACTTTTTCATAACATTGGGCTCTTAAAAATTGGCTTTTTAAATAGAGAGGAATATATAGGCTGTTATATTCAATCTTTTCTAATTCTCCTATAGCCAGGCTGAAATGTTCATTTTCCAGGTAAGCAAAAGCATTGTTAAAATAAGCATTCTCCCGGGGAAAACCATCTCCTTCTTCTAAAAAATAAGATAGTTGAAAAATCTTTAACTGTTTTTCTACTCTCTCATCCGGTTGCTGAGCATCTAAAGTTACTGAAAATATTAATATACTAAGCCAGAAAAATAGTATAAATAAACTTTTTTTCAGTTGATATCTAAAATATTCCAAAGACTAAAAGCCCTCCTAAATAATTAAAAAATCATGATTATGAAATATTTTTTAAAAATCTGTCCAGCAGCTCTAACACATAAGCCATCTCTTCCCGGTTGCTTATAGTAAAACGAATGTAATGTTTATCAAGACCGGAAAACTCTTCTTCCCAGGCAGCAAAGGTATAAACCTTCTCTTTTCTTAAATATTGCCATACTTTCCTGGTTTTTTCTTCAGAGATAAAATCAGCTAAGACAAAATTGGTGTGCGAGGGGAAGGATATGATGTCTTTCTCCCTTAAGCCAGCAATAAAAAAGTTTCTTATCTGAGCTATTTCCTGCCATATTTTTTGAAAATAATCTAAATAGTTCAATACCTTAATACCTGCTATCTCTGCCATCTTGTTGACTCTAAAGTGCTGACAATAATGGGCAATTCCCCTGATATTATTTTTTGCCGAAATAACAAAACCTAACCTTAATCCTGCCAGACCAAAATTTTTAGAAAAACTTCGGGAAATAACAAGATTGGGATATTGTTCAATTAAATCTACTACCGATTCACCAAGATATTCATAGTTGCACTCATCGACTGCTACTATTCCGGGAGTAATAGCTAATATTCTTATAATTTCCTCTCGCGGAATAGATGTCCCGGTTGGATTGTTAGGATTGCAAATCCAGACCAGACTGGCTTCTTTTAAATCATCTGCACAGTATTCCAAACTGTACTGATGATCATGCAAACAGGGAACCAATTTTTTATTAAATCCGTTTCGTTCGGCACTGACCTCATATTGAGAAAAGGTAGGAATAGGAATGAGGATTAATTTCTTACCAAAAGCTCTGGTAACCGATTCAATTACTTCATCTGAACCATTGGTGGGCAAAATACTTTCCGGAATAGTACCGGTATATTCTGCTAATTTGGTTGATAGGAGCCTATAATAACCACCACTGGGATATTCATTCACGGAGCACAATTCTTCAGATAATTCCTTTAAGAATAATTCAGGCAAAGGATATTTTAAGCTGGAATGCTCTAAATGTATTGATTTTTTCGTCCTGTCTGTACTCATTATTTTTTATTCTCCCATCCCGGAAAAGCTAATTTTCCCTCCAGTATATTTAAGATTTTAGTTACTATAGAGACAATGGTCAAATAGATTATTCCGATTACTAAAAAAACTTCGGTATAAACAAATATCTGGATATCACAATCTTACCTACTCTGGTTAGCTCAATACAGGTTACTATAAAAGCCAGGGAAGAATAATTTTAAGCAATCTTTTTCACTTCAGGATATTCTATATTGTAACATTAAACTGGGGATATAAGATAGAAATATCTTATATCCCCAACATAATCTATTATTATTCTAATATAGATATAGATTATTTATAGTGTAATATTTTTTACTAATTCAATTTTTATTCAGACTGGAAATATTTAGCCTTTAACTCTTCCCATTTTGGTGAACGCATAATCCGTTTTAGACCCTCATTAATCAGATCTAATAATTCATTATCATCTTTTCTGATAGCCACACCATATTCCTCACCAGTTTTAATGGTGCCCACTATTTTTATAACCATACCTTTGCGAATGGCATCCTCCACCATTACATCATCCATCATAGCAGCATCAATCCTCTTATTCAGGAGATCTTGTACCGCTAAAGAAAAGCCTTCATACAATTTCAGTCTCTCTTTTGGGAATAATCCGGTGGCAATCAGATTATCTTCAATCCATATGGCAGCAGTACATCCGCGCTGAGTACCTACCAGATAATCACCCATAAAGGCAGCAATGGCACTCAGGTCTGAATCTATTGTTACACAGATTGCCTGATCTATCGACCAGTAAGGAAGGGAAAAATTAACTTTCTCTTTTCTCTCTTCAGTAATACTCATGCCTGAGAATATCAAATCGATCTTTTTAGCTAACAGGCTGGAGACAATACCATCCCAGGCGGTAGGTTGATGTACAACCTCAAAATCCATCTCCTGAGCAATCCAATCTAAAGCCTCTACATCAAAACCTGTTGGATTGCCTTTTTCATCCACATAGGCATGGGGAGGGTAATCAGCATCAATTCCATTGATATAAATTATTTTCTTTTCTGCACTTATACCCGTTACCATACATATCATTACTAAGACTACCGAACAAGCTACAGTTAAAATGATTCTTTTGCATTTATTCATCAACACTCCTCCATTATTTTATTTATTTTTCTTTAGCTTTGGTAATACAATCTGATAACCATCAGCACCATAATTGAGACATTTTTTTACTCTGCTAATAGTAGCAGAACTGGCACCAGTCTTCTGGGCAATATCTTCATAAATAAAGCCTTCCTTTAACATTCGCGCAACTTCTAAACGTTGACTTAATTCTTGTATCTCATTTATGGTTGCTACATCCTCAAAAAACCTATAGCATTCATCAACATTTTCTAATAGCAGAATGGCTTGAAATAACTGGTCAGTTGTTTCATTTCTCCATCGTGGACGGTAAGTCATAATAATTTACCTCCCTACTTTTTATAAAACATTCCTGAAAGGTTTGTTAATTTCTAATGTTTTTTGTTTTAGTAAAATCTTAAATAATGTTTTAAGGTATTAGATTCTGATACTTTTTTATCAATTTTATCTTTTACAACAAGGCTTACTAAATTCTTTAATGTATTAAATTATTACCTATTTAATTATGTAGCTGATTGTATCATTAGTTAATTAAATTGTCAATATAATAAAATATTTATTAAGGAATTAGATATTAATAAGGTCACTGAGCTACTATTTCATCTCTTTTTTCAGAAAAAAGAATAATTGTATTGAGGCTATCTCAACCAAAAATACAAAGAGGACAATATACACTGTAGAAATATCATATAAAATACCTACCAGTAAACTGCCTAAAAATCCGGCAATCCCATATACTGTGTTAAATAAACCATAAGCAAATCCCCTCTGATTAATACTGGTTATTTCAGCAATAGCAGCCCGCATGATTGTTTCATGAATTCCCAAAACCGCTCCCCAGAGCAGGACCCCTATCAAAGCTAAATAATATCCCTTTGAAAATATAAAAAGAGGAAGCGGAATTGTGATGATGGGTATAATAATGAGAATAATTAGACCAATCCTGTCATATGTCTTGCCAATAAACAAAGCCAACAGGGCATCAACTCCCATTGCCAAGGCATAAAATATCGGGATTTGAACATCAGAAACTACAGATTGCATTTTAAAATGATAAGCAATTAAAGGGAAGTGAGCAAAACCAACCACACTGAAAAAGGTAAATAGGGTATATAACCAAAATATCCTGGGAAGTTTTTTGGTATTATCAGTATTGTTTATAGCTTTTTGGTCAGAAATTTCGAGTTGTTCTGGTAAGGGAACTTTGGATCTTGCTATAGTAAGAATAGTTAAGGTTAAGAAAGTTGGAATCCATAAAATACTAAATCCTTCTCGATAGCTACCGCGGAAAAGAAATACTAAGGAAAAGATTAATGGACCAATAAAAGCTCCAATCTGATCTAATGCTTCATGAATACCAAAACCCCATCCTCTTCCAATCTGCTTGGTAGAATGAGAAAGAATAGCATCCCTGGAAGGAGACCTAATTGCTTTACCAATACGTTCTAAAACAAGCAGGAAAACTGCCAGCTGCCAATTTCTAGTAAAGGCTAATAGGGGAATAGATACCAGTAATCCATAACCAATAACAGTAAAAAACCAATATGATTTAGTGCGATCAGCCAGGTATCCAAAAATCAAGCGTAATCCATAACCTAAAAATTCACCCAGACCTGAAAACAAGCCTACGATACCAGCACTAGCTCCCAGAATGGCTAAATAAGGACCGCTTATACTTCGTGCTCCTTCATAAACTATATCACCAAAAAGACTGACCATTCCCATTAGAAGGATAAATTTGAAAGCTAACTTTTTACTATTATCTATTTCCCTTATCATTTTTTTTCTTCTACTATTAATATTAAATAACTCATCATGCATGGAAAACCATTAGGGAATCACTAAAAGAAAATAAACTTTTTCTTTGCTGCTGTTTTTTAACAGATTTACTGATGGAATAGATTCAGATATTGTCCGTATCCCTCTTTTTCTAAATCTTCTTTAGGTATAAAACGTAATGCTGCCGAATTAATACAATACCGTTGATTAGTTGGAGGAGGGCCATCATCAAAAAGATGCCCCAGGTGAGAATCCGCGTATCTACTTCTAACTTCTATTCTTGCCATCATAAAACTTCTGTCTTCCTTTTTCACAATAAAGTGTTCATCAATTGGTTTAGTAAAACTAGGCCAGCCTGTTCCTGACTCAAATTTATCAGTGGAGCTAAAAAGTGGCTCTCTGGAAACAATGTCTACATATATCCCCTCTTGTTTATTATCCCAGTACTCATTTTGAAATGGTCTTTCTGTGCCGTTTTCTTGAGTAACATAATGTTGTAATGGCGTTAAGATGTCCTTTAATTCTTCTTTCGATGGTTTTTGATAATTATCATCCCATTTTTTTACCATAATTTCTCCTGACCATTTTGTTTTAATATAATCTGCTCTACCAGAACCTGTGTGATACAATTCGTATCCTATAAGATTTTTTTGGTAATAATCTTGATGATATTCTTCTGCTGGATAAAATTCTGTTTGAGGCAATATTTTGGTTACAATCTTCTGGTCAAACTTACCTGAATTTTGTAATTCTTCCTTTGACTGTTCAGCTATAATTTTTTGCTCATCGTTATGGTAGAAAATTGCAGTCTGATACTGACTCCCTCGATCAGCAAATTGTCCACTGCTATCAGTCGGATCAATATTTCTCCAAAAGATAGCTAACAATTCAGCATAAGAAATGACGTTGGGATCAAACACTACTTCCACTGCCTCATAGTGACCTGTTCTTCCGGTAGAGACTTCCTCGTAGGTGGGATTGACCGTGTCGCCTCCAGTATAGCCAGATATTGCCTCTAACACTCCTTCAACTTTTTCAAATGCTGCTTCTATGCACCAGAAACAACCACCAGCGAAGGTAGCCCTCTCGGCTGTTGATTGGCTGAAAGCAGTACTATGAGCAGAAAACATTA
>Ga0334886_1001526_pt1 | contig 26740 bp, 17 predicted proteins | sample GraSluR1_MG_9_FD_207232 | JGI IMG/M metagenome (GOLD analysis project Ga0334886, IMG submission 207232) | Sludge microbial communities from methane-producing bioreactor in Wageningen University, Netherlands - Granular Sludge_27_06-R1 | ecosystem: Engineered > Bioreactor > Anaerobic >... | reverse complement strand
CTATCAAGAATTGACGCACCTCCACTACCAGCGCATCGGTTTCTGCGTGGTTTGGGTGTGTGATGATGGCTACGTGATGATAATCCCGTGGTTGTGTGCGCATGCAGCTATTATAACCTACCCGTCATTGGAAACATTGACAAAGCAATTGCTTTTTTCTGCAGAAAGGCTCAGTCGCCCAGATTGGTGCCAACCGCACGTGCGCTCATCACCCAGGGATGGTCGAGCGGCACGGTTTTCTCACCCTGGATCACTTCCTCCAGCGCAACCGGCACTACCTCCCCGCCCTGATTCGCCACCATCACCCCCCAGTGGTTATCAGCCGCCAGCAGCGCCGCGCTGGTACCCAGCGTCGTTGCCAGCAGTCGGTCTGTAGCGGTGGGGGCACCGCCGCGCTGCAGAAAACCAAGAATGGTGATGCGGGTATCCAATTGGGTCGCCTGGTTCAATCGCTGCGCCAGGTCAATGGTCTTACCAGTAAAGTCTTCTTCCAATTGCATTAACTGAGATTCGACCTCCTGATAATCATCACTGCCCGAACGCAAAAATTGATTCACCTCGCGCGCCTTCAAGAAAAATTGATGATCTTCTTCGGAGATCGCCCCTTCTGCCACCGCCACCAGGCTGAAACGCTTGCCTTTGCGGCTGCGTTCCAGAATCGTCTCCGCCACGCTGTCCACATGATAGGGGATCTCTGGGATCAGGATCACATCCGCCCCGCCAGCAATGCCGGCCCCCAGCGCCAGCCAGCCTGCATCGTCGCCCATGATCTCCACCACAATGATACGATGGTGGCTGTGGGCGGTGGTGTGCAGCCGGTCTATGGATTCAGCCGCCACTGTCAGAGCGCTGTCAAAACCAATACAGCGGTCGGTTTTGGGAATGTGGTTGGTGATGCTTTTGGGCAGCGTGATTACATTCACCCCGGCTTGTTTCAGGCGGTACGCCAGGTGTTGCGTGTCCTTGCCGCCAAAACAAACCAGCCCGTCGAGTTCATGTTCTTCAAGAGAAGCGATCAGGGGTTCCAGGTCATCTATCTTCAGGCGGCTGGTGCCCAACGTGGTGCCGCCAGCGGTTAAAATACCCGAAAAATCACCCGCTGACATCTCCATGGCAGTATTGGTTTGTAAGCCATGAAAACCATCCAGAAATCCGGTGATACGATACCCATGATGCCCGATGGCAGACTTGCCAAAAGCGCGAATGGCGGCATTCAATCCCGGACTGTCACCATCTGCTGTCAGGATTCCTATGTGTTTGGCCATCATCTTCTCTCCTTTAACCTGTTTGCTTAATATCTATGATATCACCGCATCTGCAGAGCCGTGCGAATCATAGCAAAATATCCTTCGTCCGGCACGTAGGCCGGCACACTGTTACCTGTCCCCAATGCATACCCGCCGCGCCCTCTGACCCTTGCCAGCATTTGGCGGCAGCGTTCTTCAATGGTTTCTATGGGCGCGCGGCAGACAAAATCCACATCGATCCCGCCCAAAATCGCCAGGCGGTGATGGTGGTCTTCATACGCTTCTTCAACGGGCATAATGGTATCTTCGTAGGAATGGCGTGCATCAAACTGCATGTCGTCCACGATGTCATCCAGCACCTTGAGAAAGTTGCCGCACGAATGCAGAATAGCAGGCTTGCCAGCCGCATGAATCTGTTCCACAATGCGCTTGTGCCACGGAAACACGAACTGGCGCATGGCGCGTGGCGAGAACAAGGTCTGGGTCTTGAAACCCCAATCATCGTTAGAAATGCAAGCGCCGACAAAATCATAGGCTGCAGTAATCTGATAATAGCGCTCCAGACGGCTGCCAATGTTAGCAAACAGCTCCATGGCAAAATCGGGATCATCCATGATCAACAGGCACAGGTTTTCATACCCCACCAACGCAATGGCATTTTCCAGCACCCCGCCAGGCCCCCAGATCACCATTTTCATTCCCGGCGCCAGATATTGCGCCAGCTCTTCCAGCCAGTCATAGCGCGCCGTTTCCGCTTCGATCCATGGGTAAGCCTCCATGCTGGCGCGGTCTGAGATCATCGCACCTTCATTCTGCGACACGGAAGCGTCATGCGCCTGTTCTCCGTGCGGAAATTCAAAGCCAGGCACTTTCACGGTCACATAGTCATAACCAGCCCGCGGGTACGCCGCAAAACGCACCCGCTCATAGGCGATCCACTCCATCTCTGGCGAAATTTTCTTGCCTGCCAGCTTTTCATACAGACGGTCATTCAGAAAGAATTCAAACAAAGTCGGGCGATGGGGTTCTTCTCGTCGCAGCACCCGCAGCAACTGGGTAAAATCAGGTTCACCTGCCGGCGGCAGCACAGCATCTATATCGAAAGAAGCATCAACACCCATAGAGGTTCTCCCAAAGATGAATCCAAATACTCAATATGATTGTATCAAACAAATTTACTCCGCCAACAATGGTTAACATTTTTTCCAATCAGCAATAGTGTCGCTTGCCAGAATTGAAAGTTGCCGAAAGCTTGACCAATTCAACCGCCCTTCATACAATAAAAGCACCATGAACAATCGCGGATCTGGTATGGACAAAGAAAATAACCAGAGCAATTTGTTGGTTTCGCTTAATTTGGGAATGACAGCCTTAATCCTGCTGGGGGTTATCATCCTTGCAGGCTGGGTGCTGATGCTTGACCGGCAGGTCAATCACCTCAACGCTCTGACCGGTAATGTGATGAACCAGCAAAAAACCCTGGCAGCCCGCGCTGATCAATCACAGCAGGAACTGGCACAATTACAGCAGGAGATCGACAGCCTGCCCACACAGGCCTTGCTCGCAAATCAAGCTGAACCGGAACTGCCCACGCCCACCCCAACAACTGCAGAAGAAAACACCCCGACCCCCGCGGTTGTCGAGAGCGAATTGAATGATGACCATTTTGATCAAATCATGCTGCAGCCGCAGGCTGAACTATACGAACTTTCTGATGAGCGCTACTTCCGCCTGCCGCCGCTCTCGATCAGCCTGCCGGACGGCTGGGACTTTGTGTATGAATCCAATGGCAACCTGACCTTCATTGATCCATTCAACAATGCAGCCGAAGTCCAATTGTGGGCAGTCAATACCATCGACACTTTTTTGCTCAATGAATACGGCAGTTTCGACCTCTTGTCCAGCGGAGACCTGATCTGGTTTCCCGATCCGGTGCCGTTTCGCGGCATGATTGCCGACGAGTACAGCCTGTTCTTCACAGCGGAAAATTACTCCTCTGAACCATTATTGATAACATTGGAAGACGCTCCCATGTCACGCATCTTGCAGGGCTCCTACATGTATCGTACGATAGCGGATATCAGCAATAGCCGTCATTATCTTTCGTTCGATTCTCAACAAGAACCCATGCCGTTTTTTGGTTATGCTGTTAACCAAAATGGCGTTCTGTATGTGCGTACCTGGCGTGAATATGACCAGACCTTCTATTGGATCAGAGGCAGCCGCGTCATGCATTCTCAAATGGGTTTGTTGTATGACGAACCTGCCGATTTCATCAGCGAGGCGGGCGAAAGTATTGCCCCTGAGATCAAAATACCCGGTTTTTAGGGTGAATTTGGCATAAAAACTGCATATTTATTAACAAAATTCACCCATGTATCTGACGAAAACCCTACGAGACAGCCCTTTTTGGCTTAAAAACCCTTGACTTTGGTAAAATGTAACTATGGTACTCAAGGTATTACCAGAAGGAGTTCATTGGTCGAAACGCCTGTTTGATATCGTCGTTTCTGCCCTGCTCCTAATTCTTCTCTCACCGGTCATTCTTTTGGTCGCGGTGGCAATTTGGATTTCTGACGGCACCCCGATTCTGTTTGCCCAGGAACGCCCTGGTCTTAAAGGCGAAGTCTTCACCATGTACAAATTCCGCACCATGCGCGCCCCCAAACGGCGCGGACGGCGTTTTCCTGATGAAAAACGCATCTCAAAACTGGGTGGCATTCTTCGCCATACCAGCCTGGATGAACTGCCCGAATTATGGAATGTGCTGTGCGGAGAGATGAGCCTGATCGGACCGCGCCCGTTGTTGGTTCGTTATCTGAAACACTATGACGAAGAACAAATCCGCCGCCATGATGTTTTGCCCGGCATCACCGGTTGGGCGCAGATCAACGGCCGCAATGTGCAAACCTGGGATGAGCGTTTCGCGCATGATCTCTGGTATGTGGACAACTGGTCATTCAAGCTGGACCTCAAGATTCTGCTGAAAACCCTCATCATCGTCATAAAACGCGAAGGCGTAAGCCCCACTGATGGCGCCATCATGGAAGAATTCAAAGGCAGAGATATTGTTGAGGAAGAGCCCAAAGCCAAGACCAGCGATTCACAGCAGATGAACTTCATCAACCCCAAAAAACGCAAAACCAAAGAACTGAAACTTAAGAAACAAGAAGAACAACCCCAACAGCAGCCCCAGCCCCAGATTGCCTTTTCCACCCAGCGCAAAGCCCTTCCCCATTCCTGATTTCTATACCAAAACTCTCTTCCCGCAAAAACTGAGCAACCGCCAGTTTTTTTTGTTTTTAAGCGCAGTTAACGGAACAGAACCCGCACATTACGGGTTCTGTTCGACAGAGAGTGAAAAACACACACATCGAAAATGTCTTGATCAGGTCAGGTCTGGTTTGCCATCGCAAATAACGGGCGGAACTTGTAGGAATAGATAATGGTGCCTACATCGCCGTTGTCGGTGCGCAGCTTGCGCGTCACCATTTCGACCGGCATACCAATAAATACCTCATCCACATCCACATCCGTGAGTTGCGCGGTCAGCATCGGGCCTTCTTCCAATTGAACCAGCGCCACCACATAAGGGGCATACTCTTCAAATCCAGCCGGCCCGCTTAACATCGTGGTGAAGGAATATACCTCACCTTTACCGCTGAAATAGAAGGGGGTTTTGGCCTCGCCGCCGCACTCCGGGCAAACATCACGCGGTGGAAAGATCAACGCCTGACAGGACGGGCAGATTTCACCTGCCATGCCCAGACGCTGCTGTTTCAATCGCCAATGCCGTGGAGTTTCCATAATTATATATTGAATTTATCTTCGTTCTGCCTTGGCATATTCCACGACAGGAATCACGAGGGTTAGTTCTTGTTCAGTGCGCTGCACCAAGCCATGCCCGCAATACGGGCAGATCGGACGGGGCGGGAACACTTTCGCACCGCAGTGAGCACATACTTCGCCTTTGAGGGCATATCGCTGGGTACGCATTCGCCAATGTCTGGGGGTTTCCATAAATAACTATTGCTCCTGTATACCAAAGATTCTAATTAATGTGCTTTGAGTATAGGAACAAAAAGCTATCAAATGCTATCAAATAACAAAAATAACCTATCAAGCCGTCGAAAAACCGGTTAAAAGGTTTCGGTCACCTTGCTCAAACTGCGTGGAGACTCGGTATCAAAGCCTTTGACCCTGGTCAGGTGATAGGTAAACAACTGCGCCGGTACGATCGAAACGATCGGGCTGATCCATTCAGGAATGCCTGCCGGCAACGCCAGGGCAGAATTCGCCAGGCGCAGGGCGTCATTATCATCACTGATGGTGAACAGCTCCACATGATGCTCTCGTCGCAGTAAATCCATCAAACCCAGCATGTCGCCCAGTACCTCGCCCTTGTTGGCAAGCGCCATCACCGGAAAGCCGTGCTCCACCAGCGCAATCGGGCCATGTTGGAAATCTGCCGATGAATACGGATCCGCAATCACATAGCACATTTCCTTCATCTTCAGCGCCCACTCATAGGCAGTCGCGTATTGAAAACCGCGTCCCAACACCACGCAGGCATCCATGTAACGGTAGCGCTGTGCCATATACGCCAGCTGATCCTCTTTGGTCAACACTTGCTCCAGCCAGAATGGCACCATACTCAGTTTTTCCCAGCGTTCTTCATCGCCGCTCAACGCGCACGACAGCATCGCCGCCGCCATCAGCGAAGAGGTATATGACTTGGTGGCTGCCACCGCTTTTTCCTCACCGGCGCACACGTCAATGGTCCAATCTGCATACTCTGCCAGCGGTGAATCCGGCATATTGGTGATGGTCAGCGTAGGCTGGCCCTGGCGTTTGGCTTCTGCCATCACACTGACAATGTCTGGTGATTTGCCCGATTGCGAAATACTGACCACCAACGAATTCTTCAGTTGTGGCGGCTGCTGGTAAATACTGAACAGCGAGGGGGTTGCCATCGCCAGCGGTATCTGGTTATAGGCACCCCACAGATATTTGGCATACCGCCCGGCATTGTCTGAGGTGCCGCGTGCCGCCAGGAAGACATACGCAATATCTTTGCGTTTAATATCAACAGCGATGCGTTCGATATTCTCACGCTGTTCTGCCAATATCCTTGCCGCCACCTGCGGCTGCTCACGAATTTCTTCGCGCAAACCCATCATACACCTCCAAATTTTTACCTGTTCTTTCATCACAATGATACCTTAAAACAACAACGCCCGCCGATATTTGTGGCGGGCGTTGGCAATTCAGATCAATGATTAAATCGTATCTTTGCGTTTCATAAAGATCAACAACAGAATGAACTCCACCAACGTGATCAGGCTGATGTAGAACATACGGGCAATCGAACCGCCGCGGAATACGCGTCCGTAGTCATCCCACAGCATACCCAAAATGGCTTCTGCCGAGGAGATCGCCTTCTGGCGGGTGCGCTCATAATAGGAAAGGTCATCAGAGTACTCTTCCATCTGTTCTTTATAAAGATTGAAGACATCCAGGTTCTCCTCAGCATACTCTTCCATCAAGATGACCTCTTCGTCGATGGTTTGGTCTATTTGGTCACCAACATCTTCCTTGTATTCTTCGAACTGGCCTTCAACACCCTGGCGGTAGTCATTAAACTGGTTCTCGGTGTCTTCGCGATATACCTCAAACTGAGCCTCGCGCGTAACTTGATATTCTTCCATCTGTTCTGCGGCTTCCTGTTTCTGGAAATATACCTCGTTTGCCGCCAACTGGTTCACACAATCTTCGCGCTCTTGGGTCCAGCCTCCGCCTTCGCCTTCGCCGTCGTCACACTGCTCAGGATTGACATGCAGGCGGATGGGCTTGCTGGTGGGCGTCATCCAGGGCGTCGGGGTGGGCAAATAGGTTGGTGAGGGCAGGAAGGTCGGACTGGGCAGCAGCGTGGGCGTATTACGCCGGGTCGGTGTCGGCAGACGATCCGGCTCCTCAGGCTGCTCAGGTTGCGGCATCGCCAGCATGACCTGGGCTTCCTCGTCATACATATCCGGTGAGAGAATACCCGGAATCGTGCCGCAATTGCGGAACAACTGCGGTCCCATACAGGTGCACAACAGCTCTTTTTCTTCTGAGGTCAGCTTGCTGCGCTCTTCTTTGGTTGAGCCAGCCCAGCAGATATCGTTGACCAGCGGGTCACCCATGCCGGTGGCATTCACAAAGTTTTCAAACCCCCAGCGCGCCACCACCACCGGACTCATCAAATCACCGCCCACGATCAGGTGCAGCGGCTGAAGCACACCCGCCAACAGGATTTGCGGTACAAACGTGGCGATCATGATTAATTGAGCGGTGTTGGGGTTTTTCGAAATGGCAGAGATCAACAAGCCCAGGATAAAGGAACAGAATATCACCAGCCACAGGGTGACGTACAACACCAGATAACCAAGAATATGGCTGATTGCCGGCCTTGCCAGAATCACCGTGAACACCAGGATGAAGAAGGCCTGGTAGAAAGCCAGCGCCGCACCTACCCACACTTTCGACATGATGTAGGGAAGTATCTTCAGCCCCACCGCGCGCTCACGCTTATAGATCTCTTGTTCTTTCACCAATTCCTGGATAGAACCCATGTAGCCCACAAGAATACCCACGATGGCCATGGCGAACCACACCCCCATGGTCTTGGCGGCATTGCCCTGCACCGGATCAAACAATTTAGAACCCCAGATGAAGTTCATCAAACCCAAAATCGGCGCCAACGAGAGCATCAGAATCAAGGACGCCTTGTCCTGGAACATGCAGCGCAGGTAGCGGCTTGAGAGAATGAAGAATTGGCGGAATCCTGAAATGCGTTTTCCGCCGTGTTTGCGGGCGCTTTTGTCAATCGGCGCCGCCTGCTGCAATGCATTCTGCGGCTGGGTATAGCGCGCGTATTCACTTTGCAGGTAACGCTCACGCCACTGCTCCGGTTTGCCTTTGGCAGGATCTTCCAGAATGCGATAGATATCGTCGAACTCCATATCTTTTTCCAACCGCTCGCGGTCTGAGCGGAACTGATCAAAGTAGCGCAGTGCGTCCTCTGGCGGGCCGTAAAAGGCCATGTTGCCGCCTTTGGCGATGATGATGGCTTTGTCGCAGAACATGACGTTCTTGGTGGCGTGGGTGATGATCATAATTGTGCGCCCCTGGTCTGCCAGCCGCCGCAGCAACTTCATCATCTCATATTCGGTGCCCGGGTCAAGGCCGCTGGTAGGTTCATCAAGGAAGAACAAGCGCGGCTTGGTCAGCAGCTCAACGCCGATAGAAACACGCTTCAATTGCCCGCCCGACAGGCGTGAGATCAATACATCTTTGCGGAAGGTCAACCCAAGGTCAGCCAGTGTTTCTGCCACCGCATGCTTGCGCTCTGCCGCGCTGGAATCCGGCGGCATGCGCAGTTGTGCGGCATAATCGAGCGCTTGTTCTGCGGTCAGTTCTGTATGAACGATATCTCTCTGCGGCACATTGCCGATATCGTCGCGGAAAGCGGAATAATTCTGATACAGATCAGTACCATTGACATACACGCGCCCATGGGTGGCAGGCCGGAAGCCGTTGACGGCGTCCATCAAGGTGCTTTTGCCGGCGCCGCTCATGCCAACCAGCGCCACAAACTCATTCTGCCCCACGCTCAGGCTGATATTCTTCAACAGGTTCAGGTCTTTGGTGACCCATTTCTGCAATCCCACCACATCGATAGCGTAAGACTGCGCGGTGGACGGCCTCAATTCATTACCGGTGAAAGCGATCACGAATGGGCCAATCTTGATCACATCGCCGGGTTTCAGCCAACCCTGCCCCTCTACCACCTGCTCATTGATATACACGCCATTGGCGCTGTGCAGATCGGTGATGCGGGTGCGGGTGCCCATGCGCTCAATCACGGCATGGTAGCGGCTGACCAGTGGGTGTTTGAAGGCAATCATATTGTCGTCCGCACGCCCGATGGTCACGCGTTCATGGCCAGCCAGGTTGATGGGTGCCTGCGCTTCCTGCGCGCCGAGTAAAGCCATATCGATGCCCAACTCTGCACCGATCATGGTCTCGTCTGCGCCGCTGACTTCAGACGGCAGGTTCAACAGCAAATTCATCTTGCCTGGTTCGAGAATGCACGGGCCCACCGAACCTTCAAAGGCCGTCATGCTCATCTCACCAGCGACGGCAGCCGCGCCAACCACCAGTTCAAAGACAAAATCATCCACCGTAAAGCGCGCGCCCGATGGCAGCGGTACGCTCTGGTTGGGCGTCAATTTTTGCCCATTTATCACAATGCCGTTCTTGGAATTCAAGTCCGTGATCCACACCTGCTGCCCCTGTACGAACAGCCGCGCATGCTGGCGAGAGATGGTATTGGAGGGCACTCTCAGCTGTGCTTCGCTGCTGCGCCCCAAGATCTGTTCACCAGTCAACAGCTGGAATTCACTCCAGGGACCGCTGCCCTCCCGCCAGCGCAGGATCGGCACCGATACCGCCGGCATCACCTGGGTAGCGCCGACCACGGTTTCACCGATCTCCGTCTTGCCGATCTGGATCTGCGTCATAGATTCACTGGTCAGCGGCGCCACTTGAATCTCATAACTGCCCAGCTTGATCAATCCGCCCTCCGCCAGCGGCATGCGGTTGCGCGGCTGCAGCGGCATACCGTTCAACTGCGTGCCATTGGCAGAGCCAAGATCCATCACATAACAACCTGCCTGCGCATCAATGCTCAGTTGCAGGTGACGGCGTGAGATATCTTCATCCGGCAGCGATATATCCGCCTCGGCAGATCGCCCCAGCACATAATCACCTGGCAGCAGACTAACCTGATCCCATACGCCGCGTTCTCGGCGGAATTTTAACAGAACGCCTTTGCTCAATTCACCCACCGGTGCCATGGGCGGCTGTGCATCCAGTGTGGTGCGATCACCTGAGATACCAACACCCTCAATTTCGGTCGGTGCTCCTTCAATGCCGGCATCCAGCTCTGTCGGCTGGCTTTCAAGACCGTCCAGCTGTGTGGGCCCTTCTCCACTCACCGCATCAATCTGGGTGGCAGGTTCGGGTATTTCTTGCCTGGCAAATTTGGGAATCTCATCCACCCTGGTCGCATCCACTTCATCAGCTGGCATGGCTGCACCTCGCATGGCAACGGTGATGTCACAGCCACCAATAGTAAACACGCTGCCGGCAGTCAACAGCACCTTGCTGTGCGCCTCTACACGATTACCCTGGTAAAAAGTGCCATTGGAAGACCCAAGGTCTTCCAATGTGCAGCCGAGATCACTAACTGCCAGACGCGCGTGCATCCGTGAGACTTTGCCAATCGGTAAAGGAATGTCGCAGGTATCTGCCCGTCCGATGACATAGTCTCCGGGCGCCAGCGGTTTTTCCACCGGTTCTCCATCCAACGCCGTAAAACGCAGGACAAAACCTGGCTGGCTGGCTTCTTCATCCAGCAGCGTGCGTTCGAATGGCTCAGGTGCGCGGAAACTGGTCGGCAGTTCTACAAATGGTTCCTCTTTGGGTTGTTCGGGTTCTTCCCACTCAAAAGTCATCTCAAAAGAACCGAGTCGCAGTAAATCACCAGGTTTCATCTGATAAGCCTGTTGCGGCATCAGTTTCTCGCCATTGAGGAATGAACCATTGGAGGAATTTAGGTCCACCACCCGCACGCCGTTTTCATCTACGATCACTTCCACATGCAGGCGTGACAGGTTGGGGGCATCAAATTGGATGTCTGCCTGGGCAGAACGGCCGATGCTGTACTTGCCGGATGACAATTCTCTGCGCTGCCAATCCGTTCCTTCTTTGCGATACACCAGAACGACATTATGAATGCTCATACAGGTTCCTCTCTATTCACTGGCCGCAATTTTTTCTCGGTTGGGGCATGATGATATTCCGCATTACTTTGCCAAAAGGAAGACGGTTGACAATGACAAAAAGTCAAAGCAACCCTCTCGGCAGCGTATACTCGATGGTCTACATGCCTCTCCATTCGATTCTCTGTGATTTTCTACGAAGTTGATACTTAATAACCCTATTATACAAGCAAATCTTTTTTATATACCCATTTTGCAAGAAGGCTGTATTCATTAGCGGGTTGAGTCAAAAAAAGCCGCCAATTGGCTGTATAATTATGGCAGGCTACCCTTTCTCTCAAAGCTCAATGGGAATTCCTTATGACACAAAATCCTGCACCGCCCAGTATCGATCTGCCAAAGCTGCGCCAATTCATCATCGAATCTGTGCAGCGCGAATTATTATCTTTGCAGCCCCCCCAAGACAAGCTGATAGAAGTCACGCGCGCATTGATTATGCGGGCGTATGAAAGCACCAATGTCAAATTATCGCGCCCCATGCAAGATGAACTGCTGAGGCAAATCCTGCACACAATCGTAGGGCTGGGACCCATCCAGCCGTTGTTGGATGACCCCGATATCACCGAGGTGATGGTCAATGGGCCTGATTTAATCTTCATTGAGCGGCGCGGTAAGGTGGAGCGCACTCGCATTCGTTTCGAAAATGAACGTGAACTGCGCCAGATCATTGATCGCATCATCGAACCGCTGGGCAGGCATGTCGATGACAAGCACCCCATGGTGGATGCGCGCTTGCCGGATGGTTCCCGCGTTAACGCCATTATTCCGCCCTGTTCCATTGATGGTTCCACCCTCACCATTCGAAAATTTTCCAAAGAACAATTGACCGTTAATGACCTGGTAAAATTTGGTTCGTTGACGGCCCAAATGGCAGAATTTTTGCGGGTATGCGTTGCTTCACGCCTGAACGTCGTCATCTCCGGCGGCACAGGCTCGGGTAAAACCACTACCCTCAACGTTTTATCCAGTTTCATCCCCGAAGAAGAGCGCGTAATCACCATCGAAGATGCCGCCGAATTGCAACTGCAGCAGGAGCATGTGGTGCGGCTGGAAACCAAACCGCCTGATTTTGATGGCGAAAATGAGGTCACCATCCGATTATTGGTACGCAATGCCCTGCGCATGCGTCCCGAACGCATCATCATTGGCGAATGCCGCGGCGGTGAAGCCATCGACATGCTGCAGGCGATGAACACCGGACATGATGGCTCCATGACAACGGTGCATGCCAACTCACCGCGCGATTCAATTTCACGCCTTGAAACCCTGGTTCTGATGGCCGGCATGGATCTACCGGTGGATGTTGTCCGCCGCCAAATCGCTTCGGCCATTGACCTGATCGTGCAGCAAACCCGCTTGCGTGACGGCCGGCGCATCATCACCTCTATCACCGAAGTGGTCGGCATGGAGAGCAATACCGTGGTGATGACTGACATCTACCGCTTTGACCAGATAGGCGTGGATGCCAACGGCAAGGTGCTCGGTGAATTGAAAGCCACCGGTATCCGCCCGCAATTCATGCACAAACTGGAGGCAGCAGGTTTCAAGTTGGGTCCCGAAATTTTCGGCGCCAGCATCAGGCCGCCCATTTCAGCCAGTGATCGCAACCGTCGCTAAACTAAGCGTCCCTCACACCCTTGACCGTCATGAAAACCGGGTATAATTTGGGCGGAAGAAAATGAAAGCCGGCAAAGCCCTTGCTGCCGGTCTGGTTTGGCGCTAATGTGGAGCAGACCAGAAGAGAGTGAAGAAACAATCATGGACCAAAAAACCCTACAACTGATTGAATATCCCAAAGTGTTGCAGCAACTGGCTGACTATGCTGCTTTCAATGCATCTGCCGAAATTGCCCTGGCATTGCAGCCCTCTTCCATGCTGGAAGAGGTGCGTGAACGGCTGGCCTTCACCCGTGAAGCCCGCCTGCTGCTTTCTATGAACCCGGATCTGCGTATCGGTGGTGTGCGCGATGTACGCCCCGCGGCAGAGCGCGCCTCACGTGCCTATGTGCTTAGCATCGAAGAAATTGTGGAGATCAAAGACACCCTGGTATCCGCCCGCAAACTACAACGGCCTTTTTTTACCAAAAAGGGCGGTGAAATTGATCCAGATTCACCCATCAAACCCGAAGATTTACGCGAAGATGCCCCTGAGTTGCTCTATCCGCATCTGCTGACATACGCCCGTCATCTGACACCCCCCAAAGGCCTCATTGACCGTATATCCAGGGTGATCGGGCCCGACAACCAGATGATGGATTCAGCTTCGCCTGAGTTATCGCGCCTGCGCGGAGAGATCAAGGTTGCCCATAATCGCCTGATGAACAAGCTGCAATCCATGATCAGCAACCCCGACATTGTACCGCTGCTGCAAGATGCCTTGATCACCCAGCGCGGCGGCAGATACGTGATTCCTTTGCGCGCCAACTTCAAGAACCGCATCCCCGCCATCATTCATGACCAATCAGGCACCGGGCAAACCTTATTTGTGGAACCACTGGCGGTGGTTGATCTCAACAATGAATGGCAGGAATTGAAATTGGCGGAGCGCGATGAAGTGCGCCGCATTCTGGCAGAGCTATCGATGGAAATCGGCGAAGTTTATCTACAGATCAAACAGATCGTCGATTGCGTCGCCATGATCGATTTTGCCCTGATGGTCGCAAAATATGCCGAAGACATCAAAGGCAGCGAACCAGAGGTGCTTGCCTTCCGCCCGGCCGCCAACCAGGAGCATCCCGGCAGCCACATCCACTTCATCAAAGCGCGCCACCCCCTGCTTGACCCTGAGAGCGTGGTGCCAGTCGATATCCTGCTGGAAAAACCGCACTACGCGCTGGTGATCACCGGCCCCAATACAGGCGGCAAGACCGTTACACTGAAAACTACCGGCCTGCTGGTTGCCATGGCGCAATCCGGACTGCACATTCCGGCAGCATCCGGCGCACAATTCACCATTTTCGAAAACTTGCTGGCGGACATTGGCGATGAGCAATCCATCGAACAGTCGCTGTCTACCTTCTCCGGCCACATCAAGAACATCATCCACATCCTGCAAGAATCTCATTCACAGGCATTGGTGTTGCTAGATGAGCTTGGTTCAGGTACTGACCCACTGGAGGGTGAAGCATTGGCGCACGCCATTTTATCTTACCTGACCGCCAACCAGATCCCCTGCATGATCGCCACCCACTTCGCCGGCCTGAAATCCTTTGCCTATGCCACGCCGGGGGTGGTCAATGCCGCCATGTCCTTCGACCTCGACACACTTTCGCCCACCTATCGCCTGATGATCGGCCTGCCAGGGCGATCCAACGCGCTGTTCATAGCCGAGCGTGAAGGCCTTGCCAAAAGCATTATCGCCCACGCCCGCCAGCAGATCGACCCGGTGGAACACAAGGCCGAAGACATGCTGGAAGATATCCAGCATCAACAGGAGCAAATGCGTTTCGCCCGGGAATCCGCTGAAAAGAAAGCCCGCGATAACGAGCGCTTGCAAGAACGCCTGAACCAGCAATGGCAGTCGATTGAGGCAGAGCGCGAGAAAATTCTGCAGGAAACCCGCCGTGAAGCCGAAGATCAACTGGCAGACATGCGCAAAGAAATGCGCGACTTGAAAAAACGCATGAAGCGGGCTGTACGCTACGCGGAAAAGGCATCCACAGCCGCCATCGAAGGCGACACCGCCACCGCCCGCGCGGTGAAAGAAACCAAACGGCAGCAGTCACTGGCAGAACGCGACGAAGACCGCCTGGAGCAGATGGAAGAAAAGATCAACCAGGTCTTCAGCGAAGAGAGTGTTGTTTCTCCGTCTCCCGCCAAACCTGCCTTGCAGCAGCCACGCCCATTAAAAAGCGGCGACCGTGTATATGTCCATTCCTTCCAGAAAGAAGGTACCCTGGTGCAAATCGAAGGAGATACCGCCGAAGTGCAGTTGGGACTCATGCGCATGAAAACCACCCTCAAGGATATCAAACGAGTGCAGGGCGGTGGCGATCCACTCCCCTCTCAACCCACAGAAAACGAAAAACGAGAGGTCCCGCGTTTATATCGAACCCAGGCTGCCCCACCGCTCGAACTCGACCTGCGCGGCGAACGCGCCGAGGAAGCCCTCGACCTGCTGCGTGGTTATCTCGAGAAAGCCTACCTTGCCCAGTTACCCTTTGTACGCATCCTGCACGGCAAAGGCACCGGACGTCTGCGCGTTGTCATCCGTCAGGAAGTCACAACCTCGCGCTACGTGAAAAGTTGGGATGAAGCTGCCGAAAATGATGGCGGCAGTGGCGTCACAATTGTGCGGCTCAAATCTTGAGGATTACCACAACCGTTTGATCTTTAGCTCCGCCGGCATTGGGATCAGGCGCTTGGATTTGTGGTCTTCTGTGATCATTTCGATGAACACATCCACCAGCATCGGATCAAACAACTTGCCGGTCTGCTCGCGGAAATAGTCAATTACTTTGTTGGTACGCCAGGCTTTGCGGTAAGGGCGATCGTTCATCAACGCATCATACACATCGATGATGGCAAACATACGCGCCGGCAGAGGAATTTCCTCACCTTTCAACCCACGTGGATAGCCACTGCCATCCCATCGTTCATGGTGGTAACGGGGAATCGCCAGGACAGGCTTGAGGTAATCAATCGATGAGAGCCATTCATAGGCATATTCACCATGCTGTTTCATGATCGCCCATTCAGTTTCTGTCAAGGAATCTTGCTTTAACAAAATACTGTCGGGGATCACCAGCTTGCCGATGTCGTGCAGCAGGGCACCGCGCCAGAAATGAATGCGTTCTTCCTGCGCCACATTGATGCACGTGGCGAAGCGCATGGTCAACTCCGTCACCCGTTTGGAATGGCCGGCGGTCTCTTTCTCGCGCCGTTCCAATGCTGCCACCCAGCCGCGCAGGGTGCTGTCATACGACTCTTGCAATTCGCGCTGGGTCTGAATACGTTCTTGAATTTCATCCTGCGCCTGCCGATAGAGCATGGCGTTATTGCTCGCCACTGCCATCTGAGTGCAGGCGGTTTCTAACAGGTGCAGGTCATTCTCCGAGTAAGCATTCAAGCGGTAGCTGATCACTTGAATGACACCGACCACATCGCCCTTGAAGATCATCGGCGCAATGATTGCGGAGCGCGGTACGTCAGCGTCATCGGGAATTTCTTCTTCCTCGTGCAAACTGCCATCATTGCGCACCATGAATTTCTTTTTGGAGGTGCGCATATGTGTCTGGTAATCGTTCAGAACCATTGGTTTACCAGAGACAATCACACGGCTCTGGGTGCCTTTGCCTTCGGGATTAAGCGGAATCGGCGGAAAAGACGAAACATCCACCGGTACATTGTCATTGACAAAATACTCGCAACAGATCATTTTGGTTTCAGGATTGACCGACGACACTGAAAACTGGGAGCAGTCCATCATCGCCGACACCTGGTCATGCAGGTGATCGTATACCTCGTGAATGTTGAGGGTGGCGTTGACTTTTTTGCCCAGTTCAAAGAGCATGTTTAATTCGTTGCGCTGCTGTTCGATCTCGGCTATGTATTCAACACGGCGGGTTACATCGCGCATGATCAACGAAACGCCTTCAATAGAACCGAATTTGCGGATCGGACCCAGATTGGCCTCGCACCACACCAATTCACCATTGGTGGCATGCAGCGCGTATTCACAGGATTCAATCGAATTGTTGGCGATCACGCGCTCAACGGTTGCCAGATAGATCTCATGATAATCTTCATCGATGAAACTGATCGGCGAACTGCCCAATACTTTACGACCCGAAAGATACCAGGGAATACGATTGATGTCCTTGATCTTGCCGTCCTGGTCAAGATGAATGATCACATCCGGCGCAGTGGTTACGACTGTTTTGTAATATTCCTCTGAGCGGCGCAGTGATTCAAGCTTGCGGTATTCACTCAAACAACTCTGCACCAGCGAAAGCAGCTTGGTGGTGTCGAAGGGATACAACAACACACCGCGCACCCCCACATTGAGCGCATCAATCACCACCGGCTGGGCAGGATCCCTGGTGACAATAATGAATTCAGCGTTCGGCAGGTTTTCTTTCAATTCCCATAACAAGTCTAACGCCCACAGAGGCGCTTCATCCACCGAGACCATCACCAATTCAGGAAGATCAATGGTGATCTGCGCGCGTGCTTCCCGCCAGCTGGAAGCTGCCAACACCTGGTACCCCTTTTTCTCTAAGAGAGAGGTGGTTTCAGCGGCCTCAGCCTGATTAGGAGATATTACGAGAATCGTCTGGTCTTTTTTCATGACACCCACGTTATTTGATAGATACACAAGCCATGAACGCACAGCATTCATGCCCTTTTTTATCTACCTCAAATTGCCAATCGAACTTAGGATATTCAAGCACATATATCATACCCATTTTGCCGAAATGTTTCAATACCTCCTGAATGCAATTGAAAACGTTTTCACCATTTTTTTCCTTTTATTAATAAAGTCTAATCGATAATTGCAATTTCGATAACATCTGTGAGGGTACCATTTCCTGCCCAATCCACCGCTTCTGCCTGTAACGAATAGCTTCCCGGTATCAAAGACAGGTAAGCGCTATAGGGAGCCTGCAGCCGTTCTTCTACCAACATCTCGTCGATATACCATCGCACCGCTCCAATGCCTATGTTATCTTCTACCCGCACCTGAAACAAGTACTCTCCCCGTGTATTTGCCTTGATCTCGCCCAGGATCTCCGCTGAGACCAGTGTCGCATCGGGTGGAATGTTGTCAATGGTCAGTTGCAGAATGGCTGTTTCGACCAGTTGCCCTGCTCGTTCAGTTACCAGGCGCACGGCATACAAACCTTCCAGCCCGGTTGTGTCCCATACCCCCAGGATGCCATCCTCTACCGGCTGCGTGCTTTCTTCTCCAATCTGGATCCACCGATCAGGGTTCAGCCCTTCACCTGCCTGCAAACGATAGGATTGAAAATCATCTCCTCCTGCTGTGCCGCGAAATTCCACCAATCCACTGGCATAACTGAAATTCTCAGGCGTGGTCAGCCGGGTGAACTCGTACACTGGCAGTGCCTGGATGGTGTCATAATCATCCGGCGGCAGCGGCACGCCGTTCGCCTGTGCCCAGGCAAGTGCTTCGGGGGGAACGACCAAAAACACCTGCTCGTCAATTAATTCCAGGGGTGTGAAAACGGTTGCCAGCCGTCCCGTTTCGCGGTTGATGGCAAACTGTTGATACAAAGCATCCAAGCGGGTGGGTTGGTTGCCCTCGAGGAACACCTCGCTTGCCAACCGCTGACAGGCAGTGGTCGGCAGCAATCCGGAAGGATCGCACACGGTCACATCCACCACACCGGCAGGACGGTTCCAACCTTCGACCGGCAGATCGCGCATGGCATACCGCATCAAGGCATGCCACACATTGGCAGAAGATGACATTCCCAACGGCCAATCTTCACGGCTGCCGATCCATACCCCGCCTAACACCTGGGGGGTGTAGCCAAGCGTCCAATGCTGCTGATCTTGATGGCTGGATGCAACCATGGCACCGACCGGGCGGCCGATGCTCAATGGGTTCGGATATCCAAATAGAGAGCGGCGGCTGATCTCGTCTGCCAGCATATCATGCACCAGATAGGCCAGTTCCTGCTCCACCACGGTGGTTGACTGCGCTGTTGTGCAGGCCAGAGGCAGGATTTGACCAAATACATTGCTCACACTCATCACCAGTCTGGGTGAAATTTGCTGTGAATTCTCCGCAACAGCGCTGCCTGCCTGTGTACCCAGATTGGCAAACACGCTGTACGCCCAGCCAAGCTCGATCAATGAGACGTTGCCACCTTCAAACAAAAGTTGTGCTGCCGCCGGCGATTGCTGCAAAGAGTGCAGCCCTATCGTATCTGCCAGCCGCAACACATCACTCTCCCCCAACGCCAGCATCCATTCTGCCAACACCAGACGGTTGTTCTGCAAGATCGCCTGGCGTGAACGCATCGGCCCCTGGTATGACCAATCTTCTGTCAAATACTGGACCAGTTGACGCGGATCATCACCCGGCAGATCCCAGCGTAAAGTGGCAGGACTTTCACCGCGACTGAATGCGGTCAGGGCGATCATCGGCGCAAGGCTGGTGCCGGGGTTTTGCGCCAGTGAAGCCTCTTCAAACCCGTCTGCCTTGAGTTGATCGACCAGAGCCAGCACTTCTCCCGTGCGCGGAGCCATCAACATGCCGCTGCCGAATGGTTCACCGGATGGATTCTGCGACCCCGGTGGCAGCGCTGTTAAAAACCGCGCGGCCTCGCAGGTTTCCAGCACAGAATAATCACCTTCAGTGACATCACCGGTCAAACGCCGCAATTGTTCTTGCAGCACACACGTCGTTTGTGCCTGCAAATTCGCATCCAGCGTGCTGACGATGGAATAACCACCCGGCAGCAACTGTTCCATGGGGATTTCTTGCGACACCTGTGCAATCACCAGCGCAGAGAAGGCATCAGGCTGTTCACTGGCGCGATCAATTTCTCGAAACGCAATCTCTTGTGTCAGCGCTTGCTGGTATTCGGCATCGCTGATCGCACCCTCCGCAGCCATCAGCGCAAGCAAAGCGTCTTTGTTTTCGAGCGCAGAAAGGGGTGCGTCCACCGGATTGAGCGCCGGCGATTGCTGCACCGCCGCCAGCAGAGCAGCTTCTGCCAGGGTCAACTCAGCCGCGCTTTTGCCGAAATAATAATACGCCGCCTGTTGTGCCCCAAAAGTCTGCCGCCCATAACCGCTGCTGTTCAAATAAAACGCCAGCGTATCCTCCTTGCCGTACTCATATAGCAGCGAAGCACTCTGCCACAGGCGCATCAAGCGGCTGCTCTCTTCACCGCGCAGCAGCACCCGCTCAACCACCTGTGCCGCAATGTTCTCCTCCTCCTGCCAGATCATAAGCAATCCGCTGCCCGACCAATAATTAGGGGCGACCACCGCCACGGTTGCTTTGACCAACCAGGGAGAGAACTCGTCATACGCCAGAAAAGCACGCGGTACCGCTTCCGGCCCAATCGTATGCAGAAGCACCTCGCCAGTGCGGTCATAGATGCGTGTGGGCCGCAGCAGGATGCCGTTTTCACCATCAAAATAAGCCGGAACCACACTGACACTGCCAAAGCGGCCAGCCTCTCGTGCAAACAGGATACCACCCGCAACCACCCCCACCAGCAAAGCGACCACCAGCAAGCCCGGTACAATCATCACCAAATTCGCGGTTGTTCTGCCGCCTTCTTTGCGCAATTTTGCCTGGCGTTGTTGGCGCTGCCGAACAATGCGGTACAGGGAAAAGCCATTCATGGAGAAATGCAGCTCAATCGCCCGATTGCGTGGCGGTCACTGTGGGCGAGGCTGTCGGAGTCCGTGTCGGCGTGGGTGAAGGCGTGACACGCGGCAAACCTTCGGCTTGCATGGTACTTAGCGCTGAGGGAGACGGATTCAACATGCCAAGGGCATATTCCACCCACTCAGCCTGCAGCAGTTCATAGGGCAGCCCCAGCAGTGCCTCCATATCCCGTTCAGCCAACAGGCTATATCCCAACAAATCATAACAACGGCCGCGGTTGTAATGCACAATGGCGGCATCCTTGGCAGACTGTCCATGTGCCAACGCCTGGCTGTAGTAATGCAGCGCGCGACTGCATTCCCTCATGGCTGTGTAGTTGAGGCCTGTCCACAGGTTGTACTCATACGAACGGGAATCTTTGCGTACCACCTCGCGAAAACGAACAAGCGCTTCCTCGTAGTCTCCCTGCGAGTAATAGAACCGCCCCAGCCAAAAAGTTACCGTATCGTCCTCCGGGGCGATATCAAACGCCTGGGCAAAGGCTGCTTCAGCCTCTTCCATACGGTCGATCTCACCAAAGCAGAACCCGAGCCACGCCCAGTAAAGGGCTTCCGCCTTGGGCTCATAGGTCAAATAGATGCGCAGTGGTTCCAGTGCCTGGCTGTATTGCCCCTGCTGCATGAATAACTCACCCAATCGGCGGTAGGTGTCAACACGGGCGCCATCCGCCTGCTGAGCCTTCAAAGCATATTCCAGTTCTTTCTCTGGTTGTCCCAATTGCTCATACAACTGCATATACGCCAGCATCACACGGCTATCAGCAGGCAGTAATTTTTCTGCCTGTGCCAGATAGGGCAAAGCGGCATCATAGGCTTCCTGACGCACATAGAAATCTGCCAGCGCCAGCGATATATCCGGCATATTTTTGTCAAAGGAATAAGCACTCAACAGATATTCTTCTGCCTGAGGATAACTCTCTTCGTCACCTGACCATAGAATGGCCTGTGCCAGCCCCCAATACGCCGGAGCGTAGTCTTCCTTGATCACCAGAGCCTGTTCAAAACTTTGCTGCGCTTCCTCAATTTTTTCCTGATTCAGATACGCCATACCCAGATAATAATGCACATCATGCGCCTGCGGTTCTTCTTTCACCAGCCCCAACAGGTTGTTTTCCATCGATGCCCAGTCCTGGCGGGCATAGGCATACATGGCGCTGCGGTTATATTCATACTGGCTGAAACGCAACACCACATACGGTGTCATGGTCGCCATCGGGGTGGCTGTTTTTGCAATCAGTGCCGCCAGAGGCGTCTGCGCTGTCAGATCGTCCAGGTTGAAAAACAGATATTCATGCGGGCGCGCGGTCGCTGTTGGGCTGGGGGTTGAGGTGCGCAGTTCGCCCAGCGAATAAGCCGGGCGGTTCAACCAGCTGCTGATACCCCATCCCGCCAGTGCTAACGCTCCCACCACCAAAAGCACCCCCAACACCATCACCACCGGACGCCAAACCCCGGTCATCATCAATTGTTGAAAATGGTTGTATTTTGGCACCGCCAGCGCACTTTCCCAATCTTGACGCTGCCGCGAGAAAGGAACGCGGAATTTCTTGCGATAGGTTTCATCCCCCAAACTTGCCAGCGCGCGCTGCGCGATCTCCAAATTGGGGTCGTATTTCAACGCCTGCTCCAGGCAGGCTTTGCGTTCTTTGTGTGTGTCCACCACGGCGCTGAGCCAAAGCCATACTTCCGGGTTGTCACGGTCCGTTTTCACCAGGCTGCTCAGCAGCACACGCGCGCGTTGAAGATCACCATGGTGAATGGCGCTTTTTGCCTCACTTAATTGCCGTTCAGCCTTGGATGATGCCATACGCTTAGTTTAGCATAGCCAAAATAGATGAGCAAGACGCATACTCATCCCACTTGGCGGTTGTCAAATGTGATAAGGTGCACCGGTGTTTCTGGCAGCGAAAGCAGCGATTGTTTCAGAGATGGCGGCACCAACTTGTATTCGGAAAGCCGGGTCAGCGGCACCCAACGGAAATGCAAGCGAAGATCATCCTCCCAACCGTCCATGAAATCATCGACTTTCTCGTTCAGCTCTACAAGGTAGTACAGGGCAAGTTCATGCACTTGCCTGCCATCTGCGCGCTCGAACAAGTTTTCATGTACCCACAGCAACCGTTCGATTTGGAAGGTTAATCCAGCCTCTTCCTGCAATTCTCGTTTCAACGCTTCTGGCGAGGTCTCCCACATCTCCACATTACCGCCCGGCAGCGACCAGTATTCGCTGCCTTCAAACTGGTGGATCAACACACAATCATCTTGCAGCGCCACTGCCGCCACACGGTATTTGAAACGCATATTTCCGTTGCTCTCATTCGTCTTTTTCATTGTTTCTGGCACTCTTCAATAAATAATGATGTCTTTCCAGCGGCATATTGCGCCTGCCGCGGCTCTGCCGATCCATATACACGTTGATAGCATGCGACAGGTGCGCACAGAACAATATCACCATAAAGTTAAAATACACATACAGCATCAAAGTCATGATACTGCCCAGGGTGCCATAGATGAACTGGTATTGCACCAGACCGGTCTGCACCATGTAACGGAAGACCTGATTGGTCGCTTCCAGCGCGGTCATCGCCAGCAAAGCAGAGATCACAGCGGGCAGCCACCGCACACTGACATTCGGCACCCATTTGTACAACCCAAAGTACACCATGAAGCGCAGCAAAATCGGCAGCAACAGGAGCAGCCAGTTCCATAACGGCGACTGCAGCAGATTCAAGAACGGCAGAAACTGGTTAATAATACCTACCACAGTATTAACCATGGTAGAAGACACCAGTGCCAGCAACAAGATACCGATGATTGCCAGGGCCACCATGCGGTTTTTCAGTGGTTGACGGGCCGCATCGCGCGACCATGGCAGGTTAATATGGTAGACCAGGATATAAAACACAGTTGTTGCTGACCACAACAAACTACCAATCGCCACCAAACCTATTACCCGGCTGAGTTCGAAAACGATGTTCAGATTTTCCATCACGAAATCAACCGCAAAAGGGATAAACTCCACGATCCAGCCCTCAACTACACCCCGAACCTGCGCCGGGTCGACAAACCAGGAGCCGACCACGATCAACGCTATCATCAACGGAAAGATAGAAAATATGGTGTAGTAGCCCAGGCTGGCAGCCGACTGTGTAACGCGATTGTCATTAAAAGATTGCATGCACATCACCATGATCTCGATGCCACCGCGTGTCCAGCGGTTGAGTTTTTGGTAGAGTTTGGTCAGCGTTTGATTCACACGCTTCATCAATGGTAATGTCTGGCGTTCATTCATCGCATTCACCTATGCATGACATGCCTATAATTGTACAGCCAAACAACCCGTGCGTCAGACGAATCAAAGCACAAATTTAAGTAAATCTTTAACTCGAAAACTTGCGGAAAAATGCGGAAAGTGTTAATATATAGAAGCTGAACGCTGGGGTGCCCCCCTCACTCCGGCGTTTGGCATTTAATACCCTGCAGTGGGGTTTCCAACATCTCCTTGATGCGGCTGCCAATCGCGCTTTCTGGTATGATCTGCGTCACACGCACAGTTTCCAGGCCCTGCCAGCGCGCAAAATCCCACACACATACCCGCACCGCCTGCACAGCGTTTTCATCCCACTTATGCCCTTCTTCCAGATACAGAGCGATGATCTCGTATTCTTTCTCTTTGCGCCAGGCTTTGCTGTCCATCCTGCCGATAAGTTTGCCATTGTGAAGGATCGGCAGCACAAAATAGCCATAGGTGCGCTTGTTTTTGGGCACATAACATTCCAAACTGTAGGAGAAATCGAACACCTGCTCCAACCGGTCGCGATCGGTCATCAACGGGTCAAACGGGCACAACAAGGTGGTATGGCTGGCAGTCAATTTACCCGCCAATGCCGCCTCCAGCACCGCCAAATTTTCCGGATGCAGATACGCTGGGCTCTGCCAGTCTTCCACCTGCAGCGGTACCCATTTGCCAGTCTGTGCCTCTGTGGCAAAACGATCTTCTGAATAACTTCCCGCGTTGAGATAGTAGAAGTTATAAGCCCAGCGCGGCGTTGCCACCCCCAGCGCCTTCACTGCCTGTTCGATCAGGTGCTGGTTGGCCTCCTCCGCCGGCAGCGCCTGCGCATCATCCCAACCCGGCAGCACCCGCTCACGCAGGTCATAATGACGCCGGAATTTGCGGCGGTAGGCTACCATCAATTCCATGCGCCACCACATATGCTGCATGACATGCTTCTCGGGTTTGTTGCCGCCCCATGAATTGCGCCGCCAGCCCTCAGGCAGTTCACGTGCCGCAAAATCCATCGAGCACAGCGGACCGTTTTCCCGCAGAGCAGTCAGTACCACCTCTTTCAGATCCGGAAATTTGTCCTCCATATCCGGTTCCCAGATACGGCTGGGACGTTCTCCCGCCAGGTTCAACCCGCGCATCACCGGGAAGCACTCAATCGGCAGAAAAGACAGGGCATGCCCCCAGAATTCGAACAGTGCCCCTTCTTCCAACAACGCATCCAGCCATTCGGTCGGATAGTCCCCTAGATGGCTCCACAGAATGAAATAGGGTGCGCGCGCTACCGCCTGCATCGTATCGATCTGCAAATAACCAATGGAGCGGATATAGTCCATGATAGCGGTCTTGCTGGCAGCTGCCTTGGGCTTCTCCAGCAAACCCATCGTTTTTAGTTGAATCAACTGCAGTTGGCGTTTGGTGATCTGAATTGGCTGCAAAGTACCTCGATGTCGTCTATGATATGAAGTGGGGATGGAGGGGCAAGGGCAGGCAAACAATTTCCAACACCTTCAGGTCAAAGAAGTCCTGGGCATTCACCGGCTGTAAAACCACCGCCGTGTCTGCCCCGCGTCCCGTCCCACCGATGCACATCACGGCCTCATCGGTGCGCACCAATCCTGCGTCAGCTGCCATAAGGGCGATTTCACATACCACCTTCATGCCCTGTCCGAAAATACGTAATGTACTCGCGATGATTTCATCCAGCTGGTAGGTGTTCAGCTTGCGCCTCACCGCGCGATTGATACCGCCCATGGCGTGCTGGGCAGTCAGCACCTTGCCGCCAGACGACTCGATCAGGGCGCGATGCTCAAACAACATCTCCTGCTCATTGGGTGTGCGGAATCCGGTAGAATGCGTGACCGCTATGATCTCACAATGCCGCAACCGGCTCATTGCCAGCGCAGCGGTTTCACCCGTAGTGGTGGCGACCAGCACCCTGCGGATGCCTAACGCGTCAATGCGCTCCTGCGCCAGCGCCAGCACCTCCTGGGTATTTTCCCGCCCAGCTTTGGCGAAATAGGTAATCCCTGCCTGAATCTCCTGCATGCTACACCTCCGTATATCCTATTCATCAGTAATAATTAGGATACCATACACAATGCGGCCCTCGTATGGCATTTTTCTGCAAAATGAAACCCGCTCCTCATGAATCGGGTTTCATAACGATGCTACAAAGCCAGTGCGTTTTGCTCAATCAACTGGCGGTACCAGTACGCGCTGCGTTTGGGCGTGCGCTTCAATGTATTGCGATCGACATGAACCAACCCAAAGCGCGGATAATAACCGGATGCCCATTCGAAGTTATCCATCAAACTCCACACATAATAGCCATGCACATCTGCACCTTCCTGCATGGCATCGTGCACTGCCAAAATATGCTCGCGCAAATAACGCATCCTCGCCAGGTCATTGATCGTGCCATCCGCTTCGACAACGTCATTAAGAGGTGTGCCGTTCTCCGCGATCATCACCCGTGGATTCCCGTACTCTTCTTTTAGGCTTTTCAACACCTTATACAGGCCGACCGGGTCAATCCCCCAGCCCATGCTATTGTGTCCAAAGCCTTCGGCAGAGTGAGCAAGATGGGTCTGCGCCCTCAAAATGCCACCGCCTGGTGAATGGCTGGTTGTAAATGTGAAATAGTAATTTACGCCCAGAAAATCGATCGGTGCAGCGGCAATGTCAATGCCATCCTGTAACTCTTGCGGCACCTGATCCCCCAGCCATTCTAGCAGATAGGCAGGGTATTTGCCCTTCAACACAGGGTCGAGGAACAAATTCTTGTTAAATTCCATGTACCGCTGAGAAGCCAGTTGGTCAGCCTCGCTGTCGGTGGCCGGTTCAAAATTATGGATATCAATCACGGTCCCGATCTGCCCGAGATAGTTGCCTTCTCTGAATAACTGAACCACCTTGCCATGACCGATATTGATGTGATGCACCGCC
>Ga0334886_1001522_pt1 | contig 26773 bp, 18 predicted proteins | sample GraSluR1_MG_9_FD_207232 | JGI IMG/M metagenome (GOLD analysis project Ga0334886, IMG submission 207232) | Sludge microbial communities from methane-producing bioreactor in Wageningen University, Netherlands - Granular Sludge_27_06-R1 | ecosystem: Engineered > Bioreactor > Anaerobic >... | reverse complement strand
TGAGGACGGCGCGAATCCGCGCCAGCAGCTCGCGCGGATTGAACGGTTTCGGGAGGTAGTCGTCGGCGCCCAGCTCCAGTCCGACGATCCGGTCGATCTCGTCGCCCTTGGCGGTGAGCATGAGCACCGGAACGGGAGAGCGCGCGCGCAGCTCGCGCAGCACGTCGAATCCGTTCTTCCCCGGCAGCATGACGTCGAGAAGCACGAGGTCGACAGGCGACGAGAGCGCAGCGGCAAGCCCCTCCTCGCCGTCGTGCACGACGAGTATTTCAAACCCCTCCGGGCGCAGATATTCTGTCAGCAGGTCGCAGAGTTCGATGTCGTCGTCGAGCAGCAGTATTCGATGCACGTTCCTTTCCTCCCCGAGTGTGCGAAGTCCGCCTCTTCGGCGGTTCTCTATCCGTTCATTATACGACGACAGGCTTCGGAGGGGTGTAAGGTTTTGAAAAGATGGGTATCAAGAGCTTTACGTTTCTTGACCTTTATCCACAAAGCGCGAAGAGCGCATTGAGAGATCGAGGAGTACACTCTTCGCGTCGGCCGAAGAATGCCGAAAACTCAACGGGAGGCGAAGCACGATGAAAAAGATGAAAAAAAGAGTTTTAGTAGGGTCTCTTCTGTTTGTTCTGGTTGTACTGCTTGTCGGCGGCGTTTCACAGTATGCGTTCGCAAGCAGAATGATGGGCGCCGGGCCTTGGGGGGGGATGTCCCACTGGCATGGCAGGGGCGATTCCGCCTTCAAAGCGGAACTTCTCCGGGCGCTGAATCCGATGGATTTCACCGAGGAGCAGTGGAAGAAGTTCGACGAGATCCTCGGCGGACTCCGTGAGCGGGGAAAGGACTTCCGTCGGGGCATGATGAAGGAGATGTGGAACACTCGCAAAGAACTTCACGGAATGATGACCGCGGAGGGCTTCGACGAAGAGAAGGCGAAGGGAATGATCGCTGCGGTGCGCCCGTCGTTCGTGTCGATGATCCAAGAGGTCTTGAAAGTTCGGAACGAGGTTTACGGCATGCTGAACGACGCGCAGCGGAACAAGGTCGGCGCTGTTCTCGAAGTGATCGGAAAACGACTGGAGCAGCCTTTCGGCGAGCCTCGGGAACTACACGCCGCAATGATGCGCCGCCTGGAACCGACGTCCGAGCAGAAAGGAAAGCTCGAGACGATCATGAAGGAGACCGCCCCCAAGATGCACGGTTACGCGAAGACGCTGTTCGACATGGTGCAGTCGGAGCATGCGGCGCTTGCGAACGGCCCGATGAGCGACGAGCAGATCGCCGAAACCGCGGGAAAGACGGCTGATCTTGCTTCCGACGCGATTCTTGAGATGGGAAGAATCAGGGCGCAGGTGTGGGAGACGCTGACTCCCGAGCAGCGCGAAGAAATGGCGAAGATGCGCCATCCCATGGGCGGAATGGAGCGCAGGCCGGGGAGGATGCGGAAGTAACAGCTTCTCGGAACGAAGTTCTGCGCGCGGCGCGGGTTCTTGATTCGCGCCGCATATACGATTAAACAAGGGAGGCGCGAAAAGCGTTTCGTACAGCTTTTAAAATAAGGCGTTCGAGGGAGAAATTCCTCGGACGCTTTTGATTTTTTTCTTCGCCTCCGGCGGCCTCTCTACCTGAGTATTTGGGAGATATTCCTTTGTTTGACAGTACTCACCTCCAAAGATACACTGTGCTCAGAAGAAACTTCAAGGGGGGGGCGTTATGATAAGAAGCAGTGAACATGCCGGGAGTACGTCGGCGTTCCATCTGTGGGGAGGATCGATACGATGACGTCCTCCGACTTCGAATACGTGAACGATCCGCAACTTCGCGTATCGATCGAGCGCCGCATCCTCCTGGGCAATCTGCGCAGGATGCAGCGCCTTCTTTGGGGGCTTGCGCTCTTTCTGGCGCTGGTGCTTCTCAGCAGTCCTCTGCTGTATAAAAAGTCGATGCAGCACTTCGGATCCGCAGTCCCCCTCGATGTGCAGATTCTCTGGCGCAGCGCCTGGCTTGCCTTCGACCTTCTCGCTCTTTTCGGTATCCGCCGCGTTCTTTCGCATCAGCCGGAGCGGATCGGTCTTTTCCACAGGGCGGTGGAGACGGGCGTTCCGCTCATCAACATGCTCTTCGTCGTTTCTCTGCTGGCAGCAGGGTATGCGTACAACCCCTCTTTGGAAATTCTCTACATAGCTCTTTTTGCGATGGCGCCCCTCATACGGTTGAACGCCGTCAAAACACTCATCGTCGTGGGGCTGCCTTTGGGATTGCTTATGGCGCTCATGGATCACCGCGCGGCCGACGTTGCGCATATGTCCAACATGCTCAGCCTGACCGCCGTCGTTATTCTCGCCGCGATCGTCTTCAGAGAGATGCACCGTTCCACCGTTCGGGAAATGGAACAGCAAGCGATCATCGAGCGCCAGTTGAAGGCCATGGAAGCGTTTGCGAATACGGACGGGCTGACCGGGCTCGCCAATCGCAGGAGCCTCGACGAGCATCTGGAGACCGAGTGGAGAAGAGGGATGCGCGAGCATAACTTCCTGGCCGTCGTCATGCTGGACATCGATCTTTTCAAGAGCTACAACGACAAGTACGGCCATCCGTCCGGAGACGAATGCATCCGGAACATCGCCTCCGTTATCAAGGGGTATGCGCGGAGGGCCGGAGATATCGCCGCGCGCTACGGCGGCGAGGAATTCGTGCTCGTGCTGCCGGGCGTCGATCTCGGGGACGCCGCGTCGATAGCGGAGAGAATTCGCCTGGAGATATTCTCCGCAAACCGGCCGCACGCCGGGTCGCCCGAAGGCCGGGTGACCGTCAGCGTGGGAACGGCCTCCGCCCCGGCGGCCTCTCTCGACTCCGGCGAAGCACTTCTGCGCTCCGCGGACAAAGCCTTGTACCGTGCGAAGGCGGAAGGGCGAAACAGGGTGGTTGCGGCAAGCGAGAGTGCACGTGCTGTCGCGGAAAAGTGAGGCATGGAGTGTGAACAAAGCTGATGGAGGTGTCGCATATGTCGGGACGGGATGAAGATCTTTTGGCGAAGGAGTTGGAAAAGCTGGCGGCGGCGGGCGGGAAGATCGCGGCGAAGATATCGGGCAAGTCGAGTCCCGCCGTAACCGGGGAAGATTCCGAGATCATGCGCAAGGCGGCTCGGCGCTTGGATACCGATCAGTACGGAGAAGAGCGTGCGATCGAGGGAGATGCGAGGAGCGTGCTCCAACTCGCGTACGACGCCTTGAAAAACACCGGCCGAATCCTGGAGGAAAACGAGCGTGCAAGCTCTGTGAATCCACGGATTTCCGGTGTGGTGGGCGCCGGCTTCTTCGGGAAAAATCCTGCGGTGGTCCACGCGGAGATAGTCGGTGCGGATGAGGGGCGTTGTACTCTGCGCCTCACCGGGGCGGCCAAAGAAGGGCTGATCAAGCAAGGGACTGCAAGAAAAGCAGTGGAGAAGGTACTGCGGGAGTTCGACTTTCTGAAGTCCTCGTAAAGAAATCTCTCGGAGGACGCCTCCTGTTCCGTACGCACGGAAGGTATAATCAAGCATTATTCTCTATTTCGGGAGGTCCCTATGCGAGTGAAACGAAACAGTGTCCGATACAGAGCGGGTTCGGAGCGAACGCGCCGCATTCATCCTCTGTCGACGTCTATTCTTCGGATGACCGGGTGTCTTTTTAGTTGTTCTTATGACCGTACGGCGGCGGGCAGGCCGGGGCTCGGGGAAGGAGCGGCGTCATGAGCGGCATCGGAAAGTCTATGAGCCCGGTCGAATGGATGCTGCTGCTCTTTTTGTCGGTCCTCTGGGGCGGCTCGTTCTTCTTCGTCGGCATCGTGGTCCACGCCCTGCCGCGCTTCACCATCGTCGCCCTCCGCGTCGGCCTGGCGGCGCTTGCGCTCCATATCCTTCTTCTCTTCAGGGGCGAGCGCATTCCTCTGGACAAACGGCTCTGGGGCGCCTTCTTCGTGGTAGGGCTGCTGAACAACGTCATCCCCTTCAGCCTGATCATCCAGGGACAGATGCATATCGCCAGCGGTCTTGCCTCGATCCTCAACGCGACCACGCCGCTCTTCACCGTCGTGGTCGCGCACTTTCTGACCGACGACGAGAAGATGACCGCCGGACGCTTTCTCGGAGTGCTCGTCGGCTTCTCCGGCGTCGTCCTCATGATCGGACCGGAGGCCGTCGCCGGGTTGGGAACGCACGTCGTCGCGCAGCTCTGCGTCCTGGGGGCGACGCTCTGCTACGCCTTCGCGGGCGTGTTCGGCAGACGCTTCCGGGGTATGAAGCTCGCCCCGATGATCGCGGCCGCAGGGCAGGTGACGGCGTCCAGCGTCATCCTCGTACCGCTCGCCCTCGTCCTTGAACATCCGTGGACCCTCCCCGCGCCGACGCCCCAAGTGTGGGGCGCCGTTCTGGGGCTGGCGCTGCTCTCCACCGCGTTCGCCTACGTCATCTACTTCCGTATACTGGCCTCGGCGGGAGCCAACAACGTGCTCCTTGTGACCTTTCTCATCCCCGTCAGCGCCATACTGCTCGGAACCACGCTCCTCGGGGAGCGGCTGGAGCCGAAGCACTTCGCGGGAATGGCGCTCATCGGCGTCGCCCTCGCCGCGATCGACGGCAGGCTCTTCGGCATGTTGAGGCGTTTTTTCGTCGCTTCGTCGGGCGAAGACTCCGGAGACGGGAGCGCTGTGGACGGCGGAGAGTAGCTCGCAACGTTCAGCTTTACCGGAAGAAATATCCGGGCATCCTGAAAAAGGCGGTTGATCGAATGAAGAGAAAAATGTGCATCGGACTGTGCATCGTGTTTCTCGCGCTTCTCACTGCGGCCTTTCCGCAGCGCACCCTCGCCTCCGTCGACTCGCCGCTCGCCCCGCCGGACAGGTCGAGCCCCGGAGCGACGCTGCGCTCGTTTCTTGCTCATATGAACGAGGGGGGCCGCGCCCTTCTGGAGGCGCGGGCGATATGGGACGAGTCTCCCATGATCTTCACCCCTCCTCCGGAGGCGGCGGCGAGGCTTCGGACCTCCCTCGGCCACTTCGGACGGGCGATGCAGTGCCTCGACCTCTCCGTCGTTCCCGAGGTAATCCGCGACGAGAAAGGGAGGGAGTCCATCCTTCTGCTGAAAGAAATCCTCGACAGAATAGGGCTTCCTCCTGCCGAAGCGATGTCCGTTCCCTCCGGTTCCTCGACCGACGGGTGGCCGCCGCCCGCCCGGTGGACCGTTCCGGGAACGGAAATTCAACTCCACAGGGTTGCCTCCGGAGCGGACGAAGGGCGCTGGCTCGTCTCCCCGGAATCGCTCTCCCGACTGAAAGACGACTATCGGAAAGTGAGACATATGCCGTACCTCCAAGGAGCTGCGGTGCGGGAGAACTTCTACGAGGAGTACCTCGTCCGACCCGGTGCTTTTTCCACCCACAAGGTGATGAACATGCTTCCGGAATGGGCGGGCGTCGTGATCTTCGGCCAGGCGTTCTGGCAGTGGGGGGGGCTCCTTCTGTCGCTCCTTCTCTTCGTAGGGGCGTTGACGGCGGCGATGCGTCTCGGCCGAGACTTCGGGGAAGGGCGAAGCGCCATCGTCGGGGGCGTCCTGAAGCTCCTCCCTCCGGTGTTGCTCTCGACAGGAGCGGCGTGGATGATCTCCGTCGTCGACAAATACATCAACCTGTCGGGGGCGTTCTGCCTCTTCCTCGTGAATCTGTTCACCACAGTGAAGTGGATCGGCTGGAGCGTGAGCATCTTTCGCCTCGGCGACTTCCTTGCGGAACTGGTCATTCTCTCTCCCCGCATCGATCCCGAAAGTATCGACGCCAGCCTCGTCAGAACGCTGAGCCGCCTTGCGAGCATCGCCGCCGCCCTCGCCATCCTGGCGCACGGGATGGCGAGACTGGGATTCTCCCTCGCCACCATCCTCACCGGATTCGGCGTCGCCGGTCTCGCGATCTCGCTCGCGGCAAGGCCGACAATCGAAAATATCATCGGAGGGCTGACTCTCTTCGCCGACCGATCGGTGAAGGTCGGCGAGTTCTGCCGTTTCGGCGGCTCTTCCGGAACGGTTCTCCACATCGGCCTCCGCAGCACCAAGATTCAGGCGCTCGACCACACGATTCTTTCCATTCCGAACGCCGAGTTTTCGCAGATGCAGATCGTCAACGTGAGCCGCCGCCCCGACTCGCTGATGGAGAAGCGCATCAGTCTCCGCTACGAAACGACGGAGGATCAGCTTCGCTGGATCCTGGCGTCGGTACGCGACCTGCTGCACGCCCATCCCATGGTCTGCGCCGACCCGACGCCCTTCGTCCGGTTCGAGAACTACGCCAACTCCTCGCTCGACGTGCTGCTTTTCGCCTACGTCAAGGCGAAGCGATGGTCCGACCGCGCGGCGATAGAGGAGGACATCCTCTTCCACGTGGGAAAGATCGTCGCGAAGGCGGGCACCGGCTTCGCCTTCCCCTCCACCACCGCGTACATCGCCCGCGATGCGGGGCTCGACAGGGAAAAGGGCGCGGAGGCGGAGAAAGAAGTACGGCAATGGCGCGAGAGCGGCCTCTACCCGTTCCCCGAGACGCCGCTCGAACGCATCGCCGAAGTGCTGGGCAGCGTGGAGTATCCGCCCCGCGAGTGAGGGCGTTTCTTCGAAACGAACGCCGCTTGACCTTCACACCGTGTGAAGGCGTATATTTGGAAATAGCCCCGTCGATACAAAAAGAACGCCCCGAAGCGATATGCGCTGTGCGCGAGCGCCCGGGAGATTCCAAACGAAGAGGAGGTACCGACATGTTCCGACGAAAAAAGAAAGGTTCACTGCTTGTTGCGTTGTTTCTGTTCGCCGCGCTGCTTCCGCCGGCGCCCCCCCTGGAAGCGGCTCCGCCGGGAACGACGGACCCGTTCGCCCGCGCCCCCTTCCTGCTGATGGACGAGGAAGCGGTCGTTCTGGCGCAGGATTACGGCGGGATACGGAGCGACGTCTTCCTGCCGAACGTGGTGCAGCGCGAAGACGGCTCTCGCACCTGGTCCGAACGACTGGACGACGCCAAGACGACCTGGTCGCCGAGGCCGCCGCTTCTGGACGGCAAGATCGGCGACGCGGCGGTGCTGCTGCGGAACAGCAGGAACGAGGCGTTTCTGGCGCAGGTCTGGAATGCAGCCTCTTCAACGGGTTTGACGATGTCGCTGGCGCCGGTGGACCAGAATGGCTACAAGGCGGAGATAATGCGAACAAATAATAGATGGGGCTTTTTTTCAATCAATTATTTCGTCGCCTCCGCGGGGGATCTTAACGGGGATCGGGCCACGGAACTTGTCTTCGTCGGTACCGGCAATAGTAACGGACCGAGATTTTACACGGCCTCCGTCGCAGGATTTGGCAATCCCGTTGAAAGCGAGTTTTCGAACGCCGGCGAAGTTCCTCGCATACACTGGCACTCCGGATTCCGCATCGCGACAGGCGACGTCGACGGCGACGGCAGAGCGGAAATCGCCGTCATGTACGTCTCGGACGCGGGAAAGTACGTGGTGGCGCTCTTCAAGGCGGATGAGAATCTGAGGCTTCATGTCCTCGGCGTCCATACGCTCGACATCGCGCCCTACCGCGACACATACTACCCTGCGGACCAGTTCGACATCGCCTTCGCCGACTGGGAGGGCGACGGCAGAGCGAAGATCTTCTGCGTCGCGGGGTACGCCGGGGACGGGTACGGAAGGAACGTCCGTCTGCTGAGCGTGACCATCCAGGACGGAAGAGCGACCTTCACCACGGAATCGAGACACTCCCACAAGTTCTTCGGGGACCAGGGCCCCATACTGGCGGCCGCGGCGGACATCAACGGAAACGGGAAGGACGAGCTTCTTCTGACCAATCGATGGGGAAGCCCCCCCTTCGAGCGTTCGGAATTCATCGCGGTGTACAACAAGGGCGACGGCTCCTCCGGAACCGCCAGTAAGTATTGGAGCAACGATCGACTCGAGATCTACCGGCCCATCTCCCATCTGAAGACGGGGCGTTTCACCGGCTCGCTCCACCCGTCGGCGGCGGCGAAAGGCGGATCGCACGCGATGGTCCTGCTCCATCACACCAGTTTGTCCTCTGGCGGGACGTTCGCCCGTCTTCTTCGTCTTGAGGGCGATACGCTGAAAGAAGTTTCCGCAGCTCGTCTCAGCGGTTTCTCGAATCCCGACCGCGCCCATCTCCTCGTCGGCGACCTCGACCGCGACAGCATGATGTTGGGCTACCCGACGCACATCACGCTGGAGAACCACGTCACGCCGCTCCTCTTTCTGAACGAGCCGCCGAAGCACATCGACGCGGACGGCTCCGGAGCGGTGACGAACAGCACGCGCAGGGACGACCTGTACGTCCAGTACGCGCAAAGCGACTCGGAGTCCAGAGAGACCACAAACATCTTCGAGGCGGAGAGCACCCTCGGAGGCTCGCTGAGCGTGGAGCAAAAGGGAGGGGTCGATCTCGGCATAGTGAAAGCCGAGACGAAGCTGACCACCACCGTCGGCGGGTCGACGAAAGACCTGCGCTCGGAGATCGCAAGGAGCTACCAGTCGAGATCCACCTCGCTCACCGGGGCGACGACGAGAGACGACGTGCTGCTCTATCTCTCCAACCGCGTGCATCTCTGGCGCTATCCGATCCTCGGCTGGATGAGCGAGCCGGAAGGAGGCGGGGCGAAAATACCCACCTACTATCAGCTCTCCATTCCGGAATCGGAAGCGAGCATGAAATTCCTTCCCGGGCTGAACGTCGACTGGTATCATCCTGCCCACATGAACGGCAACGTCCTCTCCTATCCTTCGAGAAGAGCGCAGATCGGCGACTTCGCCGAAGACAGACGACTCTCCGACAACCTCGAGTTCGGCGTCGGCGGCGGAACGGCGTTCACGAGAGGCATCACGTGGAAGGACTCGTTTACGAGGGAGAGCCTGAAGTCGGTCGAGGTGAAGATGAACCTCGACGTGGAGCTGCAGGCGAGCGGCAGCGCTCAGGTCGAGATCTTCGAGGTCGGCGGCTCGACGACCGCCTCCTTCCACATGGACAAGCGGACGACCGAGACGAGCGTGGCGAAGACGTCCGTGGAGAAGGAAAAGGCGTTCACCGTGAACATCCCGGCGTTCTCGACCCCGCTCGGCTATCAGATCACGCCGCTGATGTACAGAACGGGCGGCGGCGTCCTCAAAACATCCCACGTCGTGGACGTGCTCAACAACCGGTCGCTGTGGTCGAGCCGCTACGCGGCCCCCGATCCGGCCCTCAACCTTCCGCGCCTCTGGAGGTACGTCGAAGGCGACGGATGGAAGTGGGCGGCGGACGATCCGCTCAACCCGGATGCGCGGAAGATACGCGGCATCTTCTTCCGGAACTCGGGCGGCGTCGACCTGGGGAAGAACCTCCCGCTGGGAGAAACAACGATGATCGCCGTGCGCGTGCACAACTTCAGCCTGGTCGAGTGTCCCGAGGTGGACGTCCTCTTCGAGGCCGTTCCCTACGGAGGCGGCTCGGCGGTCGTTATCGGAACCGCACGGACACCCCGGATCGACCCGTGGGGCGCTTCCGAAGCGGCCAATTGGAAGTGGGCGACAGTTGCGTGGAACACCGAGGGAATGACGGAGGGGAACTACACGGTACGCGTCACGGCGAACCCCGACGGCCGGGTTGCTGAGCTTGAGGGACGGGCCCTGAACGAGCCGTTCGACAACAATCTCGGCTGGTACGACGTCTTCGTCGGCAGGCCGCGAAGCGCCTTCGAGGAGGGCCTTTCCGCTGCGAACGAGAATCTCGTCGCCGCGACGCTCGAACTGGCGAATACTCCCGCCGACGGCAAGGCCTTCGCTCTCGGAGAAGTCGCGCTGCTTCGCGGAACGTTGCGCAACGAAGGGATGCTGCCGGTCGGGAACATCTCGCTCTTCTTCTACGACGGCAACCCCGACGGAGGAGGAAAGCCCGTCGCCAACAGAATCGTCTCCGGAATCGTACCGGGCGGCGAGTACTCCGTCGTGCTGACGCATACGTTCGAAACGCCGGGGCCGCGCAGCGTCTTCATGAGGGTGGTCCCCAAGGTCGGCGATCCCCCCGAGGACAACACGGTGAGCGTGGCCGTGCCCGTCCACGGCGGCGGTACGGGCGGCGGCGGATGCGCGACCGGAAGCACGGGCGCCTGGACCGCGTTGCTCCTGGCGGGTCTGGCGCCGCTGGCGCTTCGGAGAAAAGAGCAGTCGGAAAGGAGCGGTGACGCATGAAGAATCTCGGCCTCATCCCCAAGCTGGTGATCGGCATCGTCGTCGGCATGCTCATCGGCGCGTTCGGCGGGGTTCTTCCCGTGCGGATTCTGGCGACCTTCAACGGTCTGTTCGGCAACTTTCTCGGTTTCGTCATCCCGCTCATCATCATCGGCTTCGTGGCGCCCGGCATCGGCGAGCTGGAGGCCGGAGCGGGGAAGCTGCTCGGCATGACGGCGGGCATCGCCTATTCCTCGACCGTCATGGCGGGGCTCGCCGCTTTTTTCGTGAACAGCGCGCTCTTCCCGCTCTTTCTGACGCCGGGGAGCATTGTGCTCGACGATCCGGGGAATCCCGAGCACGCGCTGCTCCCCGCGCTCTTCAACGTCGAAATGCCGCCGTTGATGGGGGTGATGACGGCGCTGCTGTTGGCGTTCACCCTCGGCCTCGGAATGGCGGCCATACGCAGCGGCGCGCTCCAGCGGGGATTCAAGGAGTTCCAACAGATCATAGAGAAGCTCATCAAGGGGATCATCATTCCGCTGCTTCCCTTCCACATCGCCGGCATCTTCGCGAACATGACGCACGCCGGACAGGTGGCGGAAATCCTCTCGGTCTTCCTGAAGGTCTTTTTGATGATCATCGCGCTTCATTTGAGCGTGCTGATCATCCAATACGTCGCAGCCGGACTCATCGGCGGCAAAAACCCGGTCAGGCTGCTGCGGACGATGCTTCCCGCCTATTTGACGGCTCTCGGAACGCAGTCGTCGGCGGCGACCATTCCCGTCACGCTCGAGCAGAGCGTCCGCAACGGAGTCCGCAGAGGAGTGGCGAACTTCGTCGTCCCGCTCTGCGCCACCATCCACATGTCGGGGAGCACCATCACCATCACGAGCTGCGCGATGGCGATCATGGTGCTGAACGGCATCTCCTTCTCGTTCGTCACGATGATCGGGTTCATCATGATGCTCGGCGTCACGATGGTGGCCGCTCCGGGAGTGCCCGGAGGATCGGTGATGGCCGCCCTGGGGCTGCTCCAGACCATGCTCGGCTTCGATCAGACGCTCCTTTCGCTGATGATCGCGCTCTACGTGGCGCAGGACAGCTTCGGGACGGCCTGCAACGTGACGGGCGACGGCGCGATCGCGGTGGTCGTCGACAGGATCTACGGAACACTTGCGGAGGAAGAGCCGTCGGGCGAAGCCTCCTGATTCTGTATTCGTTTCCTCCTTCTCAAGAACGAACGGGCGCGTCGGTGGATGCGCCCGTTCGTTCTGTCCGTCGGTTCGTTGTTCGCTCTCCGATGTCATCGCGTTAGCCGGCAGGTCCCATAAGGCTTCGGAATGATCTCCAGGATGCCGAGTGCGGAGCGTCGGGAAACGATTACCCTTGAAATATTCGGCATTTAAAGTTATCCTAGAACAATAGATTTTCAATACGCGAAGAGAAATAACCAAAATGCATTGTGAAACACAAAGGGGGGTGCAGTATGACGACGCACAACGAAAATACATTTCAAATTGAGAATCCGCACGCGCTTGGGGCGCAGGAAGCGCTTGAGCAGCTTCGAGTTACACCTGAGGGGTTGAAGCGTGAAGACGCCGCCGGGCGTCTGCGTTCGGTCGGTCCCAACAGGCTGCCGGAAGCGCCGAAGGAGGGGGTCCTGAAGCGCTTCTTCAAGCACTTTCACGATCTGCTGATCTATCTTTTGATTGCCGCGGCCCTTATCACCGCAGTTCTTGGGCACTTCGTCGACACCGGAGTTATTCTGGCCGTGGTGGTGATCAACGCTATCATAGGTTTTCTGCAGGAGGGGAAGGCGGAAGAGGCCCTTGAGGGTATCCGGAAGATGCTCTCCCTCACCGCGCACGTGCGGCGGGGGGGAGAATGGGAGGAGAGGGGCGCTGAAGAGCTTGTCCCCGGCGATATCGTCCGTCTGCGTTCGGGGGACAGGGTCCCGGCAGATGTGCGCCTGTTGGAAACGGTGAATCTCCGTATCGAAGAGGCCGCGCTTACCGGAGAGTCGGTTCCCTCCGGGAAGGATACCGAGGCCGTTTCGTCCGGCGCCGGGGTCGGCGACCGGTCCTGCATGGCCTATTCCGGAACGATGGTGACTGCAGGGCGGGGGACCGGAGTGGTGACGGCGACGGGGGCCTCCACCGAGATAGGAAAAATCAACAGGATGATCTCCGACGTGGAGCAGCTCGCCACACCGCTCACCCGACAGATGAACAGGTTCGGCAAGGTCCTCTCCGTCGTCGTCGTCGGTATGGCGGCGCTGATGATGCTGGTCGGCCGGACGCTTCACGACTTTGCTTGGGGCGAACTCTTCTTCGCCGCCATCGGATTTGCCGTCGCGGCCATCCCCGAAGGGCTGCCCGCCATTCTGACGATTACGCTCGCGCTCGGCGTCCAGCGGATGGCCCGCCGGAACGCGATCACCAGAAAGCTGAACGCCGTCGAGACGCTCGGCTCCGTGACGGTGATCTGCTCGGACAAGACAGGCACGCTCACCCGGAACGAGATGACGGTGCGCTACGCGATCACACCGGAGGGCAAATACGAAGTTTCGGGGACGGGATACCGTCCCGAGGGGGAGATCTCGCTCGACGGGAGCGCGGTCTCCGCCGAAGATCGCGATGACCTCAACGCCCTGGTGGAGACGATGGCTGTCTGCAACGACTCGGAGATCGTCGAGGAGGACGGAGAGTGGCGAGTGACCGGCGAGCCCACGGAAGGGGCGCTGCGGACCTTGGCGCGCAAGGCGTCGTTCGATCCGGCCCGGTACGAGCGGATCGCATCCATTCCCTTCGAGTCGGAGAACAAGTTCATGGCGACGCTCGACCGGCTTCCCGGAGGAGGCGTCCGGATCCTGTTCAAGGGCGCCCCGGATAGGCTGCTGGAAAGGTGCGGACAGCAGAGGGGCGCGGACGGAACTGTTCAGCCGCTGGACCGGGAGTCGTGGGAACAGCGGATGGAGGAGCTGGGCGGCGAAGGGCTTCGCGTGCTTGCCGCCGCCTTCAAAGATGCGGACGAGGGAAAGAGCGGGCTGGATATGGAGGATGTCGAAAACGACATGGTGTTCCTTGGCCTCGTCGGCATTATCGACCCGCCTCGTCCGGAGGCGATAGAGGCCATCAAGATATGCAGGGACGCGGGAATCAAGGTGAAGATGATCACCGGCGACCATGCGGGGACCGCAAGCGCCATCGGACGCGAGATGGGCATTACCGATACCGGCCTGGCCGTTACCGGCGCCGAACTGGAGAAGGCCTCCGACGAAGAGCTGCGCACGATCGTACGGGACGCGGACATCTTCGCCCGCACCAGCCCGGAGCACAAACTGCGGCTTGTGCAGGCGCTTCAGGCGAACGGCGAAGTTGTCGCGATGACCGGCGACGGCGTGAACGACGCTCCCGCGCTCAAGCGGGCCGACGTCGGCGTGGCCATGGGGATCAAAGGGACGGAGGCGACCAAGGAGGCGGCGGACATCGTGCTGGCGGACGACAACTTCATCTCCATCGAGCGCGCGGTGGAGGAGGGGCGCACCATCTACGACAATCTGCGGAAGGCCATTCTCTTCATCCTGCCGACGAACGGCGCCGAAGCGTTGGTCATTCTTGCAGCCGTGGTCTTCGGGCTGTCCCTTCCGCTGACGCCCGTGCAGATCCTCTGGGTCAACATGGTGACCGCCGTCACGCTCGCCCTCGCTCTTGCCTTCGAGCCGGCCGAGCCGGGAGTGATGCAGCGCCCTCCGCGCTCGCCCGACGCCCCGATTCTCGGCGGACTCTTCCTGTGGCGCATCGCGTTCGTCTCCGTGCTGATCGGCGGGGCGACCATCGCCGTCTTTCTTGTGGAACGGCGACTCGGCATGCCGCTGGAGACGGCGCGGACGCTCGCGGTCAACACGCTCGTCTGCGGACAGGCGTTCTATCTATTCAACAGCCGGTATCTTCACGAGTCAAGTCTTGCGCCCGACAGGATCTTCGCAAACCGCGCCGCGTGGATGGCGGTCGGCGTGCTGGCCGTACTCCAGCTCGTCTTCGTCTACGCGCCGTTTATGCAGCTCTGGTTCGGCTCGGCGCCGCTGGAGCTTCGCCACTGGCTGATTCCCCTCTCTCTGGGCGCGGCGGTCTTCCTTGTCGTCGAGGGTGAAAAGAGCATAACGCGCCGTGCGCGCGCCGCGAACGGAGGACGGAGCGGGGGCTAGTCCGAACAGGCGTTGGAAGAGATGTTGAAGAAGCGGAGGTGCAGAAATGAGAAAAAACGAAATGTACACGATATCTGCGGCTGATTTCGATGCGCTGATTTTCGATCTTGACGGAGTGATCACGGATACGGCGTCCGTGCATGCCGCAACCTGGAAAGAGATGTTCGACGGCTTTCTTTTGCGGCGTGCCGAGCGGGAGGGCGTTCCCTTCCGGCCTTTCGATAGAGAAGCTGACTATCTTCCCTATGTGGACGGAAAACCGCGGATCGATGGCTTGAAGAGCTTCCTGGAGTCGCGGGGGATCACGCTTCCCGAAGGGCAGGCGGAGGATGCTTCCGATGCGGAGACGATTCGAGGTCTGGCAAGGAAAAAGAATGCGATTTTTTTGAAGAGTATCCGCGAGGACGGCGTCGATGTGTACGCATCCACCGTGGCGCTTGCCCGCAGTGCGAAAAAGCACGGTCTGAAGACGGGCGTCATATCCTCAAGCAAGAGCTGCGCCATGATCCTGGACGCGGTGAATCTCTCCGATCTTTTCGATGTCCGGGTGGACGGAGTGGATTCGGAGCGAAGAGGGATTCCCGGAAAACCCGCCCCCGATATTTTCCTTGAAGCGGCCCGGCAGCTCGGGGTGCGACCGGAGCGAAGCGTCGTGATAGAGGACGCCGTATCCGGCGTGCAGGCAGGCCGCGAAGGCTCGTTCGGACTGGTGCTCGGAATCGCCCGCTCCGGCGGAAAAGAGGATTTGTTGGAGAACGGGGCGGATGTCGTGGTGGAGGACCTTGCGGAGGTTCGCCTGGCAGAGGGCCTTGAAACCGGGGATCCGCTTCCCTCCGCTCTGGACGATTTCGACGCGATCGCCCGCGAAGCCGATGGAAAGCGGATTGCGATCTTTCTCGACTACGACGGCACGCTCTCTCCCATCGTGGAGACTCCGGAACAGGCGATTATGGAAGCGGATATTCGGGAGGCGGTCATTGCGCTTGCCGAATGCACTCCGCTCGGGATCATCAGCGGCCGGGATCTCGAAGATGTGCGCGACAAGGTGAAGATCGACGGCATCGTCTATGCGGGAAGCCACGGTTTCGACATCACGGGTCCCGACGGATTGAAGTTCGAAAATACTGTCGGGGAGGATTTCCTCCCCGCGCTCGACAGTGCGGAGAACGCCCTGTCGGAGAAGATCGGCGCTCTCGAAGGACTCATTTTGGAGAGGAAAAAGTTTGCCGTCGCCATCCACTACCGGCGGGTTGCCCCTGAAAATATCGAGCGGATAGAGGCCGTCGTCGACGAAGTGACGTCGGATCACCCCGACCTCAGAAAAGCCTACGGCAAGAAGATCTTCGAACTCCAGCCGAAGGTGGACTGGCACAAGGGAAAGGCGCTCATCTCGCTGATGCGCACATTGGAACTCGACCGGGACGACGTGCTCCCCGTCTATATCGGAGACGACGTGACCGACGAGGACGCATTCCGCGCGCTGAAGGGAAGAGGCGTCGGCATCGTGGTTCGGGAAGAAGCCTACGAGACCGCCGCCGTGTTCAGCCTGAAGGATCCCGATGAAGTCCGGGAGTTTCTTCTCCGTTTGATTTCGTTGTGCAGGAGATCGTCATGAGTGCGTGGGCGCTGGTCTACGAAGGATTCGACCCGAAGAGCGAGCGTCTGCGCGAAGCTCTCTGCACCCTGGGGAACGGATATTTCGCTACTCGGGGCGCGGCGCCGGAGGCAGAGGCGGACGGCGTACACTCTCCCGGAACGTATCTCGCGGGAGGGTACAATCGACTGCAAACAAAGGTCGCCGACCGTATGGTGGAGAACGAGGATCTTGTGAATATGCCCAACTGGCTGGTCATGCGCTTCCGGCCCGAGGGCGGCGAATGGCTGAATCCGGAAACCACCGAGGTGCTCGCCTACCGGCAGGAGCTTGACTTGAAAGAAGGCGTCCTCTCCCGGACGGTCACGTTCAAGGACGTCGAAGGGCGGACGACCACGCTGATTCAGCGGCGCTTCGTTCATATGGGACGGATGCACCTCGCCGGCTTGGAAACGACCGTTATTCCGGAGAACTGGAGTGGCCGCCTTCAGGTGCTTTCGAGTCTCGACGGAACGGTGATCAACTCCGGAGTCGAGCGCTACAAAAAGCTCGACGGCAAACACCTTTCGTTCATCCGGAGCGAATGTCTGGAAGACGAGACAGTTCTTCTGCTCGTCGAGACCAACCAGTCGGAAATACGTGTCGCAGAGGCCGCCAGAACCCGCATCTTCGCCGGGGACGAAGCGCTCGAAGTCGAGCGGTCGGCGGTCGGGCGTCCGGGATACATAGGGCAGGAATTCTTCCTTGATGTCACGGCGAAAAAACCGGTACGAGTAGAAAAAATCGTCTCTCTCTTCACATCCAAGGACTTCGCCATCTCGGAACCGGCTCTCGACGCCGGGCAGGAGGTGAAAAACGCACCCGATTTTGACGAGCTGCTGCACAGCCATCTGCTCCGCTGGAAACACCTGTGGGGGCGGTGCGACATCCGCCTTGAAAACAGCGACCGGTCCCAGATGATTCTGAGGTTGCACATCTTCCATCTGCTGCAGACGGTGTCGATGAACTCGATCGATCTCGACGTCGGTGTTCCTGCGCGTGGGTGGCACGGCGAAGCCTACCGCGGACATATCTTCTGGGACGAGATTTTCATCTTCCCCTATCTCAATGTGCGAATACCGGTGCTCACGCGTTCGCTGCTTCTGTACCGCTACCGGAGGCTCGACAAGGCGCGCGCGGCGGCCCTGAACGAGGGGTTCAAAGGGGCGCTCTATCCATGGCAGAGCAGCAGCAACGGCCGTGAGGAGACGCAGCAGCTGCATCTGAATCCGAAGTCGGGGCGCTGGCTGCCCGACAACACACATCTGCAGCGGCACGTGAACGCAGCCATCGCCTACAATATCTGGCAGTACTACAATGTCAGCGGCGACATGCAGTTTCTGAACAGCTACGGCGCGGAGATGCTTCTTGAGATCGCGCGCTTTCTGGCGGATATCACGACCTTCAACGAAGAACTCGGACGCTACGAAATTCTGGGCGTCATGGGGCCGGATGAGTATCACGACGGTTATCCGAATTCCGAAGAGCCCGGACTGAACAACAACGCCTACACGAACGTGATGACCGTCTATGTGCTGCGGAGCGCGCTGAAGGCAATCGATCTTCTCTCTCCGAGAAGAAGAGGAGAGCTGACCGATATCCTGGCCTTGGAGCAGTCGGAGCTCGACCACTGGCACGACATCATCGGGAAAATGCGCGTCGTCTTCCACGACGGAGACATCATCAGTCAGTTCGAGGGGTACGATTCCCTTGAAGAGCTGGACTGGGAGGCTTACAGAAAAAAGTACGATAACATTCAGCGGATGGACAGAATACTCGAAGCCGAAGGCGATACTCCGAACAAATACAAACTCTCCAAGCAGGCCGACGTTCTGATGCTCTTCTACCTCTTCTCGGCGGAGGAATTGAAGGAATTCTTCGGCGGGATGGGGTACGACTTCGACCCGGCGAGCATTCCCCGCAACGTCGAGTACTATCTGAAGAGAAGCTCTCACGGCTCTACGCTGAGCAACGTGGTCCACTCGTGGGTGCTCTCGCGATCCGACCGGGCGCACTCGCTGGAGCTTTTCCAGGAGGCCCTGGAGAGCGACGTCTCGGACATTCAGGGGGGCTCGACCGCCGAGGGTATCCATCTCGGCGCCATGGCGGGGACCGTGGACATCCTGCAACGCTGCTACACGGGGTTGGAGTTCCGCGACGGAATGCTCTTTCTGAATCCGAAGATCCCCGACGATCTGCCCGCTCTCTCCATGAAGATACAGTACATGGGAAACTGGTTCGATATTTCCCTGACAAGGGAGCGCATGACTGTACACTGCGATCGGTGCGTGCCGGACGCGGTAAGGATCTCGTTCCGCGGCGACGTTCATCTGCTGCGACCGGGGGAAACGTTGACGTTCACTCTGCATGCGAAATCTTTAGGAGGCGATGCCAAGTGAAAAGAATCGTTGCGCTTACGTTGAATCCGGCGATCGACAAGAGTTCGAGCGTATCCCACGTCGTCGCCGAAAGGAAGCTCTACTGCGCCCGGCCCCGATTCGAGCCCGGGGGCGGCGGGGTGAACGTCGCCAGAGCCGTGAAGAAGCTCGGAGGGGAGTCGGTACTTCTCTATCCGGCGGGAGGCCTGACGGGTACGAGGCTTCGGAACCTTCTGGACGAAGAAGCGCTGCACCACCGTCCCTTCCCGATAAAGGGGTCTGTTCGGGAGAGTCTTGCGATCTTCGAGGAGGCAACGGGGCAGCAGTACCGCTTCGGAATGCCTGGTCCCGAGCTCTCTCAAGACGAGTGGGAGGGGTTCCTCCGTGAACTCTCCGGGATGCAGCCTTTCCCCGACTATTTGGTGGCCAGCGGAAGCCTTCCTCCAGGCGTGCCCGCCGGCTTTTACGCGGAGGTGGTGCGCATAGGAAAGCGGAGAGGGGCGAAGACCATCGTCGATACCTCGGGGGAGGCGCTTGAAAAGGCACTTGAGGAGGGGGTTTTTCTGATAAAGCCGAACATCCGCGAGTTCAGGGAGATGGTCGGCGAGGATGTCAAGGAGAAGGAGCAGATCGCGGAAGCGGCCCGGAGGCTTGTCGAAAGCGGCCGGTGCGAGGCGTTGACGATCTCTCTCGGCGCTGCGGGGGCCTTGATGGTCTCGAAGGAGTTTTGCAGGCACATAGTACCGCCGACAGTGCCCATATCGAGCAAGGTGGGCGCCGGCGACAGCATGGTGGCCGGGATAGTCCTGAGCCTTGCGCGGGGCATGTCGCTTGAAGAATCCTGCCTCTTCGGGGTTGCGGCGGGCACTGCGGCCGTCATGACGCCGGGGAGCGAACTGTGCCGGAGAGAGGATGCCGAAAGGCTGTATCGTTCGATGACCTCTGAACAGTGAGGGCGAGTTCCGCGGATCGTTGCTGCTTTGTTCGATTATAGACGATATTTGGGATTAGAATGAAGGCAGTGGAGATACACGTACGGTCCTGTGAATGGGGGAACTCGTGAATTGCGATGAAGAGGGAGGCCGCGTGAACGGCCTCCCTCTTCGAAATACCGGTTCTCCGTGCCCCTACGGCTTGAGCACGACCTTCAGCCCTTCGCGGCTTTCGATGAGGTCGAATCCCTCTTTCCACCCCTCCAGCGGGAGTTCGTGGGTGATGAGGGCGTCGAGCGGCATCTGTCCCTGCCCCATGATGACGAGGACCTTCTCCCAGATGTCCCATGAGTGGCTGAACGACCCCTGGAGGGTCACGCCCTTCGAGAGCAGCGGGTCGAGGCTGAAGTCCACGGGTTTGGGGCCCCATGCCACCTTGTTGATGATTCCCGTGGGCATGACCAGCTCCATCGAGAGCTTCAGCGTCGCGGCCGGGCCCGCCGCGTCGATGACGGAGTCGAAACCGTACCCCTCGTTGAACTTCGCTGCGACGCTCTTCGGGTCCGACGAGCCGTCGAGAAGATGCGTCTCGGTCGCGCCGTACTGTTTCGCAATGACAAGGCGCTGTTCGTCGCCCGGCGCGCCGAAGACGGCGACGTGGCTCGCGCCGGCGAGTTTCGCCATGTGGGCGCAGAGCAGTCCTATCGGTCCGGGGCCGAGGACGGCGACGCAGTCGCCCGCCTTGACGCCCGTCTTCGCGATCACCACGTTGTAGGCCACGCAGACGGGCTCCGTGCAGGAGGCGTCCCGCAGCGACACCGAATCGGGGACCGCGTGGAGTATCCGCTCCGGCACGCGGACGTACTCCGCGAACGCGCCGTCCACGCCGAAGCCGTACCCCTTGCGCTCGCGGCAGAAGCGGTAGTTGTTCGTCTTGCAGAGGACGCACTCGCCGCAGAAACGGGCGTGCGTCTCCGAGGTCACCCGGTCGCCGACCTTCCATTTCGTTACGTTCGCGCCTACCTTTTCGATGGTCCCCGAGAACTCGTGCCCGAGAACGAGGGGAACCGCCATGGGGTAGGAGACCTGGTTGTGGTACATGTGCGGGTCGCTTCCACAGATGCCGATGTACGCGACCTTCACGAGCACGTCCGATGCCTCGATCTCCGGTACCGGGACGTCCCGTACTTCCGTGTTGCCGTCTTCTCTCTTGTATTTCACCACTGCGCGCATAGTCCGTTCTCCCTCCTCGCCGCCCGTGACAGCGGCGGCGTTTCGTCGTCTATTCCGCGGAGATGTTCTCTCCGTCCTCAAGAGCCGCCTGTTCGGCGTAGTACTGTTTGGTGCGTTTGATCCCCGTCCAGACGAGCCACGCGATGCAGAGCAGCAGGATGATTCCGATGGGACGTTCGAGCAGCGGCATGATGGCGCCGCGGCTCTGCTGGAGCGCCCTGCGGAAGCTGGTGTCGGCCAGGGGGCCGAGGATCAGCCCCAGGACGAGCGGGGCCAGCGGGTAGTCCATCTGCCGCAGGATGTACCCCAGGACGCCGAAGGCGAGCATCAGGTAGACGTCGAAGATGCGGACGCCTCCCGCGTACGCGCCGATGACGGTCAGGGGGATGACGATGGGGAGCAGGATCTCCCGCTTGATCTTCAGAATGGCCACCATCGGTTTGGCGAGCGCGAGCCCCCAGAAGAGCATGGCGAGCGAGCCGAGGATGAGCATGGCCGCCACGAGGGGAAGAAAGCCGGGGTTTTCGAAGTTGAGCATGGGGCCGGGGCGGACGCCGTGAAGCCAGACGGCCGCGAGGAACATCGCCGAGGGGGGGCTTCCGGGAACGGCGAGGGTGAGCAGCGGGATCATCGCGCCGCCGATGACGGCGTTGTTCGCCACTTCTGAACAGACCAGCCCTTCGTAGCTCCCCGTACCGAACTTGTGCCCCTGTTTGGAGCGTCTCTTGCCCACATCGTAGGAGAGCCAGCTCCCGATATCCTCGCCGGCTCCCGGAATGGCGCCGATGACGACGCCGATGACGCCCGAGCGGATGGCGGACGGGATGAGCGGGATGAACTCCTTCATCGGGGGAATAACCTTTCCGACCTTCCCTTCGATCTTGTACGCCACGTTCTCCTGAAGGACGGCAAGGAATTCCGAAACGCCGAAGACGCCGATGAGCGCCGGGATGAGCGGGATGCCTCCCTTGAGCTGAAGGAAGTCGAACGTCAGCCGGGGGTAGGCGAAGATCTGCTCCATCCCCACCATGGCGGCGGCGAAGCCGAGGAAGCCGACGATCCACCCTTTGAGCGGATCCTTTCCGGCGGAGAGCGTGCCGCAGATCATGATGCCGAAGAGAGCCAGCAGGAAGAGCTCCCAGTGACCGAAGCGGAGCGCGATCTTGTAGACGAGCGGCGAGAGGAAGATCATCACCAGGATGCTGAAGATGGTCCCGACGAAGGAGGCGATGAGCCCTGTGCCGATGGCGAGTCCGCCCTTTCCCTCCTTCGCCAGCGGGAAGCCGTCGAGACAGGTGGCGGCGGCCGAGGGTGTTCCGGGGATGTTGATCATGATCGCCGCGTTGAGTCCCCCGGAGACGGCGCCGACGTAGACCGCCAGCAGGAAGGCGACGGCGTTCTCCAGCGGCATGCCGTAGGAGAGATTGATGAGCAGCGCGAGCGCCATTGTCGCGGTCAGGCCGGGGATGGCGCCCACAAGCATTCCGAGAAGGCTGCCGCCGAAGATCAGGCCGAGAATGGTCGGGTTGAGCGATCCCAGCAGGGAGCCACCCACCTGTACGGCTTCGTCCGCGAGAAGATGCAGTATCTCCATGTATCCGTCCCTCCTTTACGGCATCGGGATCCGGAAGAGATCCCGAAAGGCGAATGTGATGGCGTAGGCCGCCAGAAAGGAGACCAGCACTATCCAGTGCAGCTTCATCGCTTTAAGGTAGATGAAGGTGACCAGGAGGTACCCGACAGTAGCCCAGAGAAAGGGAAAGTTCGCGACGGCCGCCACGTACGCGACGATGAAGAGAAGGAGAACGACCGCCTTGCGGACCCTCGGCGACGTCGCGAACGCATGTAGGTTCTCCCTTCCGAGGACGTGCGAGGCTTGTGCCCACCCTCCCCGTTTGGCGGCGGAGCGGAGAAGGAGAAGCCCGAGGAGGATGAAGACCGCTCCGAGTATCAGAGGAAAAAGCCCCGGCGAAACGAGAAGGGAGTTGTTGAACACGCGCATCCTCAGGGCGGCGATGGAGAACGCCGCCCCGAAGAGCGCCAGGCAAACGGCCGTGATGAAATCGGCCCCGGATCCCTTGTAAACTTTTTGCGCCATGCTACTTCGTCAGCTTCTTCTTTTCGGTCTCCCAGTTCCAGTCGGCCAGCTTGGGAATGCCGAATTCCTCGGGCGATTTCTCGGTCATTCCCGAATTATGAAGCACCCAGGCGTATCCGGAGATCTGGAGCGAAATGAAGCGGTCCGCGTCTTCGCCGGTGAGGCCGACGATATTGAGGCCCTTCTTCTTCGTGTACTCCTCGATTTCGGGCTGTTTGATGGCCCAGAGGAAAGCTTCGGTAATTTTATCCTTGATCTCCTTCGGGGCGTCGCGGCGGATGCAGATGGGCCATGTCTCGCCGAGGTCGGGGATCTTGTCGCTTCCGGGGAGCACCTTGACGATCGGGTCGATGGTGATCGTATCGGTGATCTTCATGGGCTCTCTCGTCATCACGACGACCGCCTTGATGGTTCCTGCCTGCGCCATGTCGATGGCGGAGGAGAAGGTCACGATGCCGGCCTCGATCTCGCCGGCGAGGACCGCCGTGGCGATGCTCCGGTCGCCGTCGAAGGTGACGTAGTTAATCTCCTTGATACCCGCCACTTCCGCGATCGCCTGCATGATCACGTGAGGGCCGTTGCCGAAGCCGGATGCGCCCATGTTGATCTTTCCGGCCTTCAGGGCGTCGATGACGTCCTGGAAGGTCTTCAGCTCGCCGTTCGCGGCGACGAGGATGGCTGCGGGACCCTGGAAGGGATGCCATGAGCTCCACTCCTCCCAACCGGAGTTGGAGGTCTCTTTCACTTTGAAGCCGCCGAAGCAGCCCGAACCGGTGGCGAACATCGTGTAGCCGTCGGCGGGAAGGCCGAGGACGTGCTCCGCCGCGACGGCGCTCGCAGCGCCGGGCATGTTGGCGACGTTGATCGTTTCGTTCAGATACTTGGACATCAGAGCGACCACCGGACGGACGGAGGTGTCCGTGCCGCCGCCCGCGCCGAAGCCGACGATGACGGTGGGCGTTCCCTTTTCCCATACTTTTTCCGCGGCGACCGCGCCGCCCGCGACGACGAAGACGATGACAAGTGCGATTGCAACCATTGAAACGAACTTCTTCACAACGACCACTCCTTTTGATATACAAGGCTGTACTGCTCGTGTTCCGGAAGCTTTTCGAACGGTGCGCGACTGGCTTGTCACGGTTTTTCCCTGCGCATCCCCCCCTGCATAGTCCGTCCGCGTGCGCGGACGGTTATTTTTTCAGCGACAGGCTGTTCAGCTTCTCGTAGAAGAGGCCGAGCGCGCCGTGGTCCAGCGTTTCGTGCCCCTCTCCGGCGAGGTTCTGGAACATCTCCATGAGCTGGGCCGCGAGCGGCATCGACATGTGCAGCGACCGGCTGGTCTCCAGGACGTTGGTGAGGTCCTTGATGTGCAGGTTGATGCGGAAGCCCGGATTGTAGCGCCCTTCGAACATGCGGGGCGCCTTGTCCTCCATGCACTGGCTGCCGGCGAGGCCGCCGCGGATTGCCTGGAAGACCTTTTCCGGGTCCACTCCCGCCTTCTTTGCGAACGCCATCCCCTCGGCCACCGCCGCGATGTTGATCGCCACGATGGTCTGGTTGACGAGTTTCGTCGTCTGTCCCGCGCCGAGTTCGCCGACGAGCGTGCTCTTGCCCATCAGGGCGAGGATGTCCTTCACCTTCTCGTAAGAGACCTCGGAGCCGCCCACCATGATGGCCAGGGTTCCCTTCTCGGCTTTCTCCTGGCCTCCGCTGACCGGGGCGTCGAGCATCTCGGCTCCCTTTTCGGCGAGCATCGCCCCCAGTTCGCGGCTCGCCAGCGGGGCGATGGAGCTCATGTCGACGACGATCTGCCCCTTCTTCGTCCCTTCCAGGATGCCGTTCTTGCCGCAGACGACCTCGCGGACGTGCGGGGAGTTCGGCAGCATGGTGACGACGATGTCCGACTTTTCCGCGACGTCCTTCGGGGACGTCCCCTTCGCGGCGCCCGCCGCGACGACTTCATCCACCGCGGCGGAGACCACGTCGAAGACGACGAGCGACAGCCCTCCGGCCAGAAGATTTTTCGCCATGGGCTTCCCCATGATGCCGAGCCCGATGAATCCGATTGTGCTCATACGATCGCCTCCCTGTAAAAATTGCTTACTTTTTCAGCAGCGTTTCCGCCGCCTTCGCGACGGCCTCTTTGGTCAGCCCGTAGCACTCCAGCAGCTCTTCGTAGCAGACGGCCGACTGGCCGTACCGGTCCTGGATGCCCACCATCTTCATCGGCAGGGGCGTCTCGCAAAGGGCCTCCGCGACCGCCGATCCCAGCCCGCCGTAGATTGTGTGCTCCTCGCAGCTGACGATCCCCCGGACGTTTCCGAGAGCTTCCCGCAGCGACTTCCCGCAGAGGGGTTTGATCGTGCCGAGGTGCACGACGCGCGCCGAGATTCCCTGCTGTTCGAGGAGCGCCGCCGCGTCGAGGGCTATGGAAGTCATCGTCCCCGTGCCGACGAGGGCGACGTCGTTCCCCTCTTTGACCACGATCGGTTTGCCGATCTCGAAGGGCGTCTTTTCGTCGAAGAGCACCGGCAGGTCGTTGCGGTTCAGACGGATGTAGACCGGCCCGTCGACGGCCGCCGCGGCGCGCACGGCCCACTTCGTCTCGATCCCGTCCGCGGGGCAGAGGACCGTCATGTGCGGAAGGACGCGCATCGTGGCAAGGTCCTCGAACGACTGGTGCGTCGCGCCGTCGCCGAAGTCCGAAAGGCCGCAGCTCGAACCGACGATCTTCACGTTGAGGTTCGGCAGGCAGACGCTCTGGCGTATCTGGTCGAAGGGGCGGCCGGTCGCGAAGACGGAGAAGGAGTGCGCGAAGGGGATCTTTCCGCTGAGCGCCAGTCCTGCGGCCACGGAGATCATGTTCTGTTCGCCGATCCCCATCTCGAAGTAGCGTTCAGGGTAGTTCTTCTCGACGACGACCGACTGCGTGGAACCGCAGAGGTCCGCGTCGAGCGCGACGACGTTTTTATTCTCTCCCGCGAGGGCGAGCAGCGCTTCGCCGTAGGCTGTGCGTAGATTCATCAACATGCTCTTCTCCCCCTCACATCGCCATGATCTCGCGGCGGGCGGCTTCCTGCTGTTCTTTCGTCAGCAGGTTGTTGTGGTAGGCGGGCGTGTTCTCCGCGAAAGAGACGCCCTTTCCCTTGACCGTCCTTGCGATGATGGCGGACGGTGTCCCTCCGACCTCGGACGCGTCGTCGAGCGCCTGAAGAACCTGCGCCATGTCGTGTCCGTCGATCTCGAAGGTCTTCCATCCGAAGGCGTCGAACTTGCCGCGGATGTTGCCCAGGTTGTAGCGGTCGCACGTGCGCCCCACCGCCTGGATTCCGTTCATGTCGACGATGGCCGTCAGGTTGTCCAGCTTGAACGCCGCGGCCGCGGTCACCGCCTCCCAGACCTGCCCCTCGGCAAGCTCTCCGTCCCCGAGGACGACCCATGTGCGGTAGTTCAGTTTGTCGAGTCTTCCGGCGAGCGCCATGCCCACGCCTATGGAGAGCCCCTGTCCGAGCGAGCCGGTGTTCGCCTCCACGCCGGGGGTCTCGCGCTCGGGGTGTCCCTGGAGGATACAGCCGAGGGTCTTCGTCTTCAGCAGGGTCTCCTTCGGGAAGTATCCCGCCTCCGCGAGCGCCGCGTACTGGGCGAGGACCGAGTGCCCCTTGCTCATGATGAAACGGTCGCGGTCCGGCATGAAGCGGTTCTTCGGGTCGTGGCGCATCTTGTGGAAGTAGAGCGCCGCGACGATGTCGGCGCACGACATGGAGCCGCCGAGATGCCCCCGCTTGTCCACGCCCAACGCGTCGACGACGCCCAGACGGACGGCGCGCGCCTTTTCTTTCATTGCCGATACAATCTCCTGATTCATGATTCACCTCCGGATGTTTTCAGGGAACTCTTCGGGAGATGCGTCTCCCGGACGATGCTTTCGAGGTACTGCCTGGTGTTGTACAGGTGCGCCCGCATCTCTTTCTCCGCGAGCTTCGCGTTATGGTCGATCACGGCCTTCGCGATGGCGATGTGGCTCTGGGCGACCGGTTTTTTTCGGGTGGAGATGAGCGAGGTGACGATCT
>Ga0334886_1001511_pt1 | contig 26884 bp, 18 predicted proteins | sample GraSluR1_MG_9_FD_207232 | JGI IMG/M metagenome (GOLD analysis project Ga0334886, IMG submission 207232) | Sludge microbial communities from methane-producing bioreactor in Wageningen University, Netherlands - Granular Sludge_27_06-R1 | ecosystem: Engineered > Bioreactor > Anaerobic >... | reverse complement strand
CTTTCTCACCCAAAAAATCGTTGGGTAGCAATGTTTTCTCTTCGATCATCTCAATGAAAGAGGATTTCCAAACAGATTTCAATGAAGCGGGTGTCCACTCCCTGTCAATTTGATCAAAGTGTACAAGTGTTCCTTCATGAAAGATATGGAAAGCAAACCCTGGTTCAATTTTTAAGTCGTAAAAAGAAGCATTATCCCATAGCCCTGGCCGATCAAGAAAAGAAGGAAACGCCGGAGACCAAATGAGCTTATTGCCTCCGCCTATGAACCATTTATCTTTCCTTCGTAAGCGTTCTAGAACCTTTTCATGCCATTGCGACTGCGTATTCACAGGGGCACCTCCCGATTGTTCAGCGGTCATATCCCGCGTTCAGTTTAATCCCTTGTACGATCCATTTTTGGGCGAGAAGATAGACAAGAATCATCGGAATCGATGAAAGAGTTGCAGCAGCCATTTGCGCAGGATAGTTGGTAGAATACTGTGTCGAGAACATGGCTATTCCTACTTCGATCACTCGCATTTCGCGACTGCGGGTAACGATCAACGGCCAGAAGAAAGATCGCCACATGCCGAGAAAGGTAAAGGTTCCAACCGTGGCAAGAACAGGTTTCGATAGGGGTAAGATAATCTTCCAATAAATATACAAGTACGAAGCTCCATCTATTCTGCCCGCATCTTCAAGGCTGGTAGGAAGTGTAAGCATGTACTGGCGCATGAGGAACAACCCCCAGATATTCCCTAAGGCAGGGATGATCAAGGCCCAATACGTGTCAACCCATTTCAGGGCATGGAGGATGATAAAGCCAGGGATAAGCGTGACCACTCCAGGAAGCATCATGAAAGCAATAAAAACTTTAAAGAGCAAATCTCTTCCCGGGAATTGCATCCGAGCCAGAGCATATCCCCCCATAGAGATCAAAACCAGCTGCCCAACAAGGACTGTGGCTGTTACGAAGAGAGTATTGAGAATGTACCTGCCCCAAGGTTGCGCGTTCCACATATCGATATAGTTGCTCCAGCGTGCAATTACCGGGAATAGACGGGGAGGCATTTGATACATTTCAAACTCGGCCATTAGTGACAAAGAAATCATCAAAATATAGGGCAATAAGGTTGAAAAAGCCAAGATTCCCAAGATAAGGAAGATGATGATCTTTCCAATAAGCGGTCCGATTCGTTTATGGGTCATATCATTCCCTTCCTCCTTCTTGGCCAGAGTCTTTGGATCAGCTTGCTGTTCCCTCAATTGTAGACTTTCCAGCTATCTTTTCCAAACATTCGAAACTCCAATAATGTCAAAATGGCCAAGACGCCAAAGAGAATCCACGACTGAGCAGCCGCATATCCCATACGCATTTCCACCCACGCAGATTCCCAGATATGATAGAAAACAACATCTGTTGAGCGCAGAGGGCCTCCTTGAGTCAAAACGTAGATGGGGGTGAAGACTTGGAACGAACTGATCACACTCGTAACGAGAACAAATAGGGACGTCGGTTTCAGTAAAGGAAGAGTGATGTACCGGAAGCTTTTGATTTTATTCGCGCCATCCACGCTTGCGGCGTCATAGAAATCTTTGGGTATCCCTTGAAGACCAGCCAAATAGATAAGCATCTGGCTACCCATCGCGCCCCATATGCTGATGATCATAATTGCCCCCAATGCAAATTGCGGAGAATCCAACCATGCGATCTTGGATACGCCAAAGAATCCCAAAAGATAGTTGAGCATGCCAAAATCCCGGTTAAAGATCCATCTCCAGACGATTGTTGTCGCTACCCCCGCAGTCACAACCGGAAGATAGTACAAAACTCGGAGGAGAATTGCAACCTTCCCCGCTTTGTTCACAGCCATTGCTAAGAGAATAGAGAGAATCATCCCCATAGGAACATGAAGCGAGAATACGGCCGTATTTTTCATTGCATTCCAAAACGGACCGTCTTGTAGGAGTTCGACGAAGTTTGCCATACCAACAAAGGGTTTGGCAGGATCCACGACGCTCCAACGGCGAAAGGCGAGAAAGAGCGAAAATGCCAATGGTCCGGCGGCCCACCAGATCAGGTGGATCAATGCGGGAGCAAGAAAAGCATACCCTACGACTGTCTTTTTCAGCATCATCGGATGGTTCAGATTGACAATGAGAAAAGAGAAGATAAGGGATAAGACGATCAGCGAGAAACCAAGCCCAATGCAGAAGAATTGGGTTCCCAAGACGATGTTCAACATGTCAGTCTCTTCCCGGAGGATCATCATCTTTCGGTCTCCATAAGGAAAAGAAACGAATTTCTGGGCAACACGGTTCAGTTCGATTGTACCCAGAGAATAGTCATTTGATTCAAAAAACAGTTCAGGTTCGCTCAACCTCGATGCCATCCGGAGAGAAATCGTAGATTCAATCGGTTGTTCATCATCAAAGAGGATGTATTCCACCTGTTGGATTGCTTTCCATTCTCTCATTGTGGTTTGAGGATCCGACCAAAAGAGGATTTGATTCTGTTGAAACCTATGAACAAGCGCTGGCGAGGATTCTTTCCATAGATCCGTTGTTGTTTGATCAAAAAGAGTTGGCACAGTCCCGTACCCAAGGATAAAGCATAACAGAATCGAAGGGCCAAACGCAAAAAAACCTTTCATAAGATATGTCTTGGGTTGTTCATATCCAAGCGGCCTCACGTGATTTTTTCGTCGGAATGCTAAGAAAAGAACGAAAAAAGCTAAGGCGGAAGAAAAAATTGACATCCAAATGGTTGTGGAGCGAAGATGGAAAAGCCCCTTATCCAAAAGGGGGAAGGGAGTATGGATGCCCACAAATCCGATTACATCCCAATGGTCCGCATCGTAAACAGGAAAAGCCGTGAAAACGGAACGGCCTTGGGAATCGGCAAATACTTCCGACATAGGTCTCTGCGCATCCATAGTCCTTTTGAACAGGGATGAAATTACCTCAACTTCCTTCGGATCAAATCCCGCGGGGCTATCGAACTCCTTTTCGTTCCCGAAGAAGAATAGGATGTCTCTCCCCATCAATTGGCGGGATAGGCTTTCTAAACTGGGATGAATCTCAGTTCCCAGCAAGACGATGCGATCATCATCCATGAGCCTTGCTGTTTGAAGGTATACGTTCTGCTGATGCATAGCGATTTCAGAAAGGGATTCCCCATAGGAGTATAAAATCGTCTCAAAGAAATTGCTCTGATAAAAATGGTCAGGAATCCATTCACCATCCATACGTTCAATCTCCCCGACTGGATCATACCATGCGACAAAAAGAAAATCTTCACCAAAAAGCTGCTTCGCCTGTTTAATGACTATCTCTTCATTTTCCATCGTCAGATCATCCCACACATTGTTCCGGTAATCCAGCAGTTGATGTAAAATGATATGCACATTCCGAGCATGGAACTGTTCGTTGAGAATCGCGTTCCCTTCATATTGATCGGCAATATAGGCATACTGAACCCAAAATCCAACAAAAACCGACCCTGCTGCAAGCGCAAGAATTGCCCAAAACCAGGCACTCCGATTCAAAGCCACTCCTCCCCACAGCTTTACGGAAGAAGAAGGGGGGACAAGCCCCCCACCTTCTGCTAGAACTCTCCCCGCTCGATATAATCGTCGATCGTAACAGCAGCCCAATTTAAGGCGCTTTGGATCGATTCTCCCGTGATATACATCCGGTCGAAGGCTTCCGCCCATGTCGTTTCGAATGTAGGACGATAGAACTTCGTTTGTGACCCGGGTGGGACGCGGGCAAAATCAAGCATCGAGATGAACACTTTGTCAACTGCATCGGTTTCTCCCTGCAATTGCGCAATGCTTTGCTGTCCAGAGATTGCTAACCCACCATCCAAACAACGCACGGTTTGCGCATATGCACTCCCTAACCAGGCCGCCAACCGAACAGCCCCCTGTTTATCTGCAACATTCGAAGGAACGGCCCATCCCGAGGCATAAGTCACCGTTTGTTTATTGGATATATCCCGAAAAGGCAGGGTAGTAGCGCCCAAAACGATTTCGGCCCCTTGAGCGATCTGCGCTTTTACACTGACATTAAACCATCGCCCAGTAATAATCATCCCGACTCTCTGTGTGTAGAAAAGAGGACCGGCGCCCCCCAGTGCGGATGCTTCCTGTGGATCGGGCGCATATCCCTTTTTCATCATATCCCAATAGAATTGATATGTTTCAACATTGGTTTGGCTGTTTAGATACCCGGTGGTTTGCGTGAAATCCTCATTGAAGATCTCCCCCCCACCTGCCCAGAAAATGGGAACAGCAACTCCAACCCAAGAGGGAAAGGCAAACCCCCAAGTTTCATCATGAACGGATAGCAACCGCGCGGTTTCTTCAAATGCTTCCCAGGTCCAACCATCTTCCGGAGGGTATGGTACACCGAATTTGTCAAACATCAGTTTGTTGTAGAAAACCCCCACGGGGCTGGTATCTTTTGGAATCGCATACAAGCTTCTCCCAGAGCGAAATATGTTCACCAATACCGGGAAGAACTGATTCACATCAGCTCCCGGTACATTTTCCCGAACCAAACGGTTTAGGAAGGGAGTCAAATCGGTCAAGAAATTTCCTTCGACATACCTTGGGACCATCTCCGCATCCAGCAGTACCACATCCGGTGGAGTTCCTGCGCCAATATCCGTCAGGATTTTCTGGTAATAGTTGGTAGGAACTGGTTCGTATACTACATCGTACTCCGGGTTTTGCTTCATAAATTCCGATATAATCGCTTCGTCGAGAGCTGTTTCAGCGGCTCCTGCCCATGTTGTAACGCGCAATACAGTCTTCCCGAATCCTGTTGTGACCATGGATAAGATCAAGACGATGACCATTGCCCACAATACCTTTTTTTGCATACGTCACCTCCTTTGATTTTCCCTAAGCGACTACGGTATCATTACCGGAAACGATACAATCCTACCATTTCACGAACAGCCTTTTCAACTCCCAAATGGAAAGAATGATACCCTCAATCCGTCGTTATCTACAGAATCCTCTTCGATTGAAGGTTTTTTGGAGCATTAAAGCCTGAAAAGCGATTTGATTTTCTAAAAAAAGAATACTATAATGGCAACGAAAACAATTCCGGTAATGGTACCGTATGAAAGGAGCCTTTCCATTGAGCGATCGAGAACCAAACCCCTTGTTTACCCCTTTTGGGTATATGCAGAACCCGTACCATCAGTGCGGCAAAGGATACAGAGATCTTCTGGGAGGGGTCTTACGTAGCGATGACGAGTATCCCGGATTCGGTTGGTATTATCCCAATCGAAAACAATGTCTTTGGTATAGCACCTTCGGCATGGGAGCACTATTGAATGGCGAAATGATTTTTTCTCGCGCCAGCTGGGCAAAACAAGGATATGGACCCGATCTGCATTGTTGGAACCTCTTCTCATACCGATTGCATGTGAACGGTCAATATGCGCATATCAGCTATTTCCAAAGCGAGGAACGGTCTTTATCCGCGCGGGTTGATCTGTGTCAATTCACTCGGGAAAATGACATCCGATGGTTTTGGATTATCCATGTCAAGAATATGAGCCAACGGAAGGTTATTCCCGATTCGTTTCCCTTGAAGGGTGAATTGGGTATTCAGGTGGAACCGGAAGAAGCAAGTATTTCAAACAAAGTCGGTTTTGTCTTTCATGGACAAAATGGGAAGGAAAGAATGTCCAGAAAGGAATGGGTTTTTGGAAAGACGATCGAAGAAACGGTTTTGAAAGGCATGCCTGCTTCCTGTTTTATTGGTTCAGAGTTGTATTCTCTCATCGAAATCGAGCCATCGGAAGATTTCTACTGGTGTACTTTGCGTTTGCAAGGTCCCTTTCATAAAACAGAGGAAACGGGGATCAATCTTTCAGAACAGTTCTCAGATAGCGAGAGGCTTTCAGTGGCGTTCCATGAAAAGCAGAAAGAAGCCGCTCAGTTTTGGGAGAAAACTCCGAAGTTACTTGGGGATTGGGATGAATCGGTAAAAAACGGATTTTGGTATGATTTCAACACTACCCGAATGTGTACCTTTCCCTCGATGGGGATATTCAAAGGTGTATGGCCTTCATGGATGATCTTCTCTCCTCGGGTGGTATTGGCAGAAGGAGCCATGGATATGAATCGATTGGCATATGCGGATATGGAATTGGCAAAAGAGAGCATTCTCACTCTATTTCGTGATACAGGAGCCAATGTTCCTTGTCTCTTTCCTTCCGGGGTACCCAATATGGTTGCCGCGGATGGGTCCATATGCGGCACTTCCCCTGCTTGGTGCCTGCCATTCCACCAAATATATCAACTCTATCTCCGTGATCCGGATCAAAAATGGATGAAGCAGTTGTACCCCTTCCTGAAATCCTACCATCTCTGGTGGAACCAGTATCGCACAGACGAAGAAGGATTCGCTGTATACTGCTGTACATGGGAAGCGGGCGAAGACGATAGCCCTCGGCTTGATCCAAACCGAACTGGGGGAGGCATTATTTCGGATTTAGTTCGACCTGTGGAGCTTCAGGCTGCCATGGCCCTTGATGCTCATGTGATGGCCTTTTTTGCTCAAGAGCTTGGAAACTTGAACGATGTTAATTACTGGAACGAAGAAAAAAACCGCTATTTAAGCCTGCTTCATCGTTTATGGGATCCAAAAGAAGGCCGTTATCGAGATTGGGATAAAATGAACAATCATTGGCTTTCCGTTCGAGGGGTTCGAGATTACTGGAATGCAGATTTCACAAGGCTTTCTCCACTGTCGATGACAGCGGTTTTGTTTGGACTTATCGGAGAAGAAAAACAAAGGATGGTGAAACGAGAAATTCCGCTATTCCTTACAGAACCGTTCAATGTTTGGCCTTCCTGGAACTATGTAATTATGGAAGCAGCAACAGAAATGGGTCTTCAAAAAATTAGCTCGGAATTTTCCTGGCAGATCGTCCAAAGGGTGTACCAGGAAAACGATCGAAGAACCCTTGATGGAATTTCACATCCCTATCCTGGGAGCGCTCGAGAGTATTGGCCAATAGATCCACAACGATTCAAAGGCAATGACGCCTATGCATGGGGCGCCCAAACAGCTTTGTTAATGATTCGGCATATTTTGGGATTTCGTTCCAGTCCGATCACCCAGCAAATCGCTTTCGAGTTGTGCCCTTCCCTCCCGTTCGTTTTGATGGAAACGGGAAAACAGTATGGGATCCATGGGCTTCATTATCGCGGATTACGGCTAAGTGTGGTTTACTCACCGATTTCCGCGAAAGAAGTAGAAGTGGAATTGGTCGTGGATCCGGCGATTGGATTGTGCGTGGAAAGACCGAATGGGGCAGCTCTTTATCAATCGGATCGAAAGGACCGGCACAAATGGGTTATGAAGCTGCATAATCCAGTTCGCGTACAGGAAAAAAAAAGCAACCAATAAAGAAAAAGAAAGGAGAAGGATATGTGGCGGAATATCCAGCGCCTGAGAAAGGAAGAGACACGTTCAATCAGTGCTGAGAACGCTTATGGGGCAAGAAACCAGGGCGCTTTGGCCATACCCGAAAAAGGGAATCCGGCATCAAGGATGGGAAAAGGATGGAAAGTCCGTCCGTGTATTTCCTTAGGACCAGAAACTACAACTGAAATCGCATCAATCGAAGGACCGGGCATCATTCAGCACATTTGGCTGACAGTGAGCGAGAAAGCGTATCGAGGAACGGTCCTCCGCATCTATTGGGACAACGAAAAAACCCCGTCGGTTGAAAGCCCCCTCGGAGATTTCTTTTCAAACCACCATGGAGTTCGGTATTTGGTTAATTCTTTAATGATTGCTGTAAATCCACGAGGAGGGTGCAACAGTTATTGGCCGATGCCCTTCCGGGAAAAAGCGAGAATTACCATAGAAAACGTAACTTCTGAAGAGATTTCGGGCTTTTTCTACCAAGTAACCTATGCATTGACGGATGTGCAACCAGACGACGCATATTTCCATGCGAAGTGGAGAAGGAGTATGACCACTCGCAAGCTGCCCGAACACATCCTCGTAGATGATATCCAAGGACAAGGTCATTATGTGGGAACTTCGATCGGTTGGTCGCAGCTCTCAAACGGATGGTGGGGGGAAGGAGAGGTGAAGTTTTTCATCGATGGGGAAGCAGCCCCATCCATCTGCACCACCGGTACAGAAGATTATTTTTGTGGAGCTTGGTGTTTTGGGGAAGTATTTAGTGGCATCTACACCGGATATCCTTTATGGGATCAAAAACCTGGGTCCATCCCTCGGCACGGACTATATCGGTGGCATCTGGCAGATCCGATTCGGTTTGCGCACTCACTTAAAGTATCCATACAAGCGCTCGGGTGGTGGCCGGATGGAACATTCCAACCATTAACCGATGACATTGCTTCTGTAGCATACTGGTACCAAAAAGAGCCACACACCCCGAGAGAAGAATGCATGGATTTAGACACTTTGTGGCCGAGATAGAAGCGAAGGTTTGACTTTCTTTTTGAAATCATGTACACTTCATTGAGAAGAGCAAAAAGGCCCTATTCTTTGGAGGGATGAGTTTGTATAAAAAAAAGTATGTCACCATCAAAGATGTTGCAAAAGCAGCAGGGATATCTGTCTCCACTGTATCTCGCGTACTAAATGATAAACCAGATGTCTCTGAATCCACCAAGAAAAAAGTACAACAAGCAGCGGAGGAAATCGGTTTTGTTCGAAACTTGGGTGCAATGAATCTCAAAAATAAAGCAACGAGGACTTTGGGGATCGTATTCGAAGCCGATTTTGATCCTTTCTTTTCTGAGGTGTTGAAAGGAATTGAAGATGCCGCTCGAAAGTACCATTATACGAACATCTTGATGAATACCGAATTGGATGAACAAAACGAACGGATTGCCATCAAAACCCTAATTGAGCATCGTGTGGATGGATTGCTGATCATACCTTCTCGGCCACAGCTCGCGACATTGGCGCAGTTAATCAAACGGAATTTTCCTGTTGTGATCATCGGGCGTGATTTCCGCTATCAGAAGGTGGATGAGATTTATACCAACGATGTTAAGGGAGGGGGCTTGGCAGCCAAGCGGCTTCTAGATCAAGGAAGAAGAAAGATCCTTTTCCTCAATAGCAATCCCCAGAATTCTGCCGCAAAAATGCGGAGAGAAGGGTTTGAAAAAGCGATCAAGGAGTTCGAAGGTCCGGTAACATACGAGATGCAGATTCACGATACTGGGAATTATGAGAGCATTCGAGGAAAAGCTCAGAAGATCTTCCATAAAGGGGCTGTTCATAAAGCCCCTCCTTTTGACAGTGTTTTCTGTTTTAACGATATGATGGCTTTTCACCTCGTGCAAGCGCTCAGAGAGATGGGGATCAAAGTGCCTCAAGATGTATCAGTGATTGGGTATGATGATATCATCTTCAGTCGTTTTTTCTCCCCGACATTGACAACCATTCGAATCGACAAGTATCAGGAAGGGTTTGAAGCCTTTCGGATGCTGCTCTCTCGTCTTTCCGGTAGAAGAAAGAAGATCAAGAAGACCGTATTGGATGTCGAATTGATCGTACGCGAAAGCGGGTGACAACATTCTGTGAAGCTCGAACCCATTCGCGCGTTTGGAGCCTTTTGGCCCTAGGAATGAATTTACTCATATGTATGCAAAGGCGGGAGAGGAAGGGAATCCAATGAAAAAGGGCCCTAATAGGGCCCTTTTTTTCAATCGATTGACTATTTTTTCTTCTCTTGAGGCAAAGCTTGCGATTCTCCGGTTCGATCTTCTGGGATAATCAATTGGCACACAATCCCGATGATTGCTGCAAGGCCTAAGCCCTCGAGGGAAAAGTTCCCGGCAGTGATCGAAGCGCCACCCAATCCGCTGACAAGCATGAGAGACATAATAATAACGTTTTTGTTGTTCATTTGGACCTTGTTTTGGATCAACGTTCGAGCGCCGATGGAAGCGATCATCCCAAACAGGATGATCGATACCCCGCCCATGACCGATTGAGGAATGCTCGCGATAAAGGATTCCACAGCCGGAACAAACGAGAGAATGATTGCGCCAATTGCGGCAATTCGCATTACCCAAGGATCAAAAACACCTGTGAAAGCGAGAACGCCTGTATTCTCCGAGTAGGTCGTGTTTGCTGGTCCACCCAAAAAGCCCGCAAAAGACGTGGCAATACCATCGCCCAATAAGGTGCGATGCATACCGGGATCGTCGTAGAATTTCTTTCCGGTAACCATGGATACCGCATACACATCTCCAATATGCTCTATGGCTGGGGCAATTGCAGCTGGAACAATGATACTCAAAGCGTACCAAGAAAAGCGGGGTAGATAGAATGCGGGCCAACTGATCCAGGCAGCAGGCTCTATCGTTACCTGACCGGCGATGGCAGCAACGATATATCCCACAAATATCCCAATCAGAACGGGAAGCATGGAGACGAACCCCTTCAAAAGCATCTTTACAACCACCATGGTGACAATAGCGACTAGGGCTAGCGCCCAATTGCTGGAGGCCATACCGATAGCCACAGGCGCCAAGATCAGACCGATCAACATGATCATCGTACCGGAGATCAACGGGTTGAATACTTTCGTAACCTTTTCAATCCCCACTTTGTAAATCAAGAAAGAAAAGGCGATATACACAAGGCCCGCAATCATGATCCCACCGGTTGCATAACCGAGCGCCAATGCCTGTTCTCCTTGAGCGGCGTAATACGAAGTTACACTGATGATTGGGGCAATAAAGGCGAACGAGGAACCTAAGTAGACGGGAACCTTTCCTTTCGTGACTACATGGAAAATTAATGTTCCCACACCCGAAGTAAACAATGCCACCGATACCGGAATTCCCGTTAAATAGGGCACCAAAATCGTAGCTCCGAACATTGTGAACAAATGCTGAATTCCGAGCAACAACCTCTTCCACTGCATTTCTATCCTCCCCTTTCACATAAAAAAAATCCGCTACCTATAGCGGTTTTTTTTGACCGATCTATGAAATCCCTCGTTCAGGAGCAACCATTCATGAGCCAAGATCCCCCATCCGTTATTGGCCATCATCTCCCCCCCGAGATGGATTTGTTCTATCCTATCATTTTTTTCATCAAAAGTCAATAGGAAATGAACTTATTTGCCAATTGTTAAGATACTCAGAGAAAATAAAAAACCGGTTCCCGAAAATCAAGGAACCGGTTGAGAGTATTGACAAAAAAACAGCAGTTTGGAGATCGGTTAGGGAAGAGTGCCGTTAAAAATCCCTACCCAGGCAATCCCTGTGGGATCATGGACCAAGAAACCGCCCCAGATTGTGTCTGGATTAGCCGTGTTGGGCTGCACATACCCGTGATTGAGTTCAACGGTATAGATACCCATAACAGTACCGTGCATGGAGAAGACCCATTCCCCATTCAGCCGTTCCAAAACAACATTCATTTGGACAGGCGTTCCAAGCACATCACCCGTTGCTCTGAAGGTATTCCCCCACTGCTCTACCTCAACAACATGGTTGCCGGTGTAGTTCGTGTAAGGGAACTTGAGGGCTGTGAGGGTGATGGCAACGTTCCAATTGCCCGCGGCATCGGGTACAGCAAGAACCCGAAGGTAGGCAATATTGCTGACCACAGGGACTCCCGATTCATCTTCGAGAATTACTTGGTACTCATCGGGTTCCAAACCGGTTTCTAGCGCTTGCTCTATGGTGTAGGTTCTTTCGGTTGCTCCGGGAATGGCTACGCCATTGCGTGTCCATTGATAATCTACCTGGCCCACACCTCCCGAAGTGACTACTTCAAAAGTGACTCGATCCCCTTGAAGCGCGGTTTTGGAAGCGGGATGTTGTACGATTGCCAAGGTGGATCCTTCGGAGCGCACGGTCAGATAAGCGGTGCTTTCGGCGATCTTTCCATTATCGTCCTCCACCCGAACCATATAGTATCCTTCCTCAGCAGATGTCAGAATACCCAAGTTGTAAAGCCGGGTAACGACCCGTTCGCTGGCCGGGGGCGCGGGAAGTGGGTTGCCTTCAAAAAACCATGTCACTGTGTAGGGCTGCGTTCCTCCGGTAATCTGCACCTCAAGGGTATATGGATCACCGGCATCGGCAACATCGTTAACCAGACCTTGAACAAACCGGGGTCCATCAAAGACAACAAGCTCCGCGCGTTGGGAAAGAGCAACTTTAGCAGGAATCGACTTATCCGTAACAACAGCCCAATAATGACCTGAATCGGCCACTTGCACGTTGTTTAGCACAAACGGATTGCCCGTGCCTACCAGTTCGGCGCCCTTATACCACTGAACCGTATACGGAAGCGTACCGCCAGTAATGGTCAAGCTGAACGTAATCGTATCACCAACATCTTTTTCATTGTACAAAGCATGGAGCGCATGAACCGTAAGATCAGTTTTAAAGAACGGCAAATAAGCGCAAGATACAGCGAACACAAACACCAGCATCATTGCAGTGACCAACAATCCTCGATACAACCATTTCCTCCCCATAAACACACCTCGCTTTCAGGTTTAGTCAACCAACAAGCTTTTTTATTGCTTGCATCCTCTCATATCAAAAAAGGGGTCCATCCAAAAGGAGCAATAATCTCGCTCCCATGAATACCCCCCATTATGGCGAATCCAGATCATATTATAAAGAGAAAAGAAGAAGAAGAGAATCTATCCATCATGATTATAGCAGATCCCGCGGGGGAAAGTCAAGAAAGAACGCGGAGAATTGATCGGGTTCAATTGACTTTCCGAGCAAACTTTGGTATGATTCGGATATCAGCGTAAAGAAAGGAAGGCGAAAGATGGGAAAAAAGGATCCCTGGATGATTGCTTTGCGAGGAAATTGGCGGCTCGTCCATCCGGAACGGAAAATCGATGTGCCTGCAAACGTGCCAGGTTCAGTATTTGAGGAATTGATTAATCATGGAATCATCCCTGACCCTTTTTATGGGATGCACGAAAACGAAATGAGTTGGATCTACGAAGCCGAATGGGAATACTACGTCGAATTTGATCTTCCTTTTGAGCTGTCCGAAGACGAAGACCTTTCTTTAACGTTCCAAGGCATTGATACGTTTGCGACCGTCTATTTCAATGATGAAAAGATTGGGATCGCAAAGAATATGCACCGGGAGTATGATTTTCCCATAATGAGTCGAGAATTGGTTCGGAAAAGGGGAAATCGTTTGCGGATTTGCTTTCAAAGCGCTGTTAATGTTGCGCGTGATCAATGGGAAAAAGAAGGAGCGAAGCAATGGTCTTCGGTGGATACGCTTCCGGGAGTTTATTTCCTTCGGAAAGCCCAATATTCCTTCGGTTGGGATTGGGGACCAAAACTCCCCGATATTGGCCTCTGGCGTGGGGTGTATCTGAAACGACTTCACAGTCTGCGGCTGGAGGATTTTCGGTATCAGGCAAGTTATGAGTATCTACAGGATATCATTGATCAGGCCAATCTGAAAGTATCTTTTGATATTGCGGGGTTTGATTACTATGACAGCCTCTCTTTCTCCCTTTCTCTGATTGATCCTTCAGGAAACCGGCTGATTGGGAAAGAAGGCACGATCGACAACGAGTCAATGACGCGCACCTTGCGGGTTGATCATCCCAACCTATGGTGGACTCATGATCTAGGAGAACAACCGCTTTACCGCCTTCATCTTCAGCTCTTTCATGAAGAGACCCTTCACTGCGAATCTACGCTGAAAATTGGGTTACGTGATCTTCAGTTGAACCGGGAGAAGGATCAATGGGGTGAAAGTTTCTATTTCACTCTTAATGGGGTTAAATTATTCGCGAAAGGAGCAAATTGGGTTCCTCCGGATTCCTTCATTCCTCGAGCCATTCGGCAAGGAAAGTATCCTATGCTATTGCAAGCGGCGCGAGACGCGAATATGAACATGATTCGGGTTTGGGGCGGCGGAATCTATGAAGAGGACCTTTTTTATGATTTGTGTGACGAAATGGGGCTTCTGGTATGGCAAGACTTCGCTTTCGCCTGCGCTCCCCTGCCCAATGACCCAGAGCTGGTGATCAGCATCCGACAGGAAGCGATCGACAATATTCATCGATTGAGGCATCATCCCTCGTTGTGTATATGGGTAGGGAATAATGAGATTGAAGAAGGATGGGTCCACTGGGGATTTGAAGATCATTACCCTGAAGGAAAAGCAATCTATCAGGCCGTCTTTGAAGAGATGCTTCCTGGGCTTGTTGATCAAATGGACCCAGATCGACCCTATTGGCCGAGCTCGCCGTCTTCAGGAGGGTCTTTTCAAGATCCGCAATCTCCGCATCGGGGCGATTCCCATTATTGGAAGGTGTGGCACGATCAGTATCCCTTCTCCTCCTATCGGGAGTTCCCCTCGCGTTTTATGTCGGAGTTCGGATTCGAGTCGTTCCCGTCCATGAAAACCATTCGTTCCTTTTGCCCGGAAGATCAAATGGAGATGCATTCCGTGATTATGGAAGCGCATCAAAAAAACCCAGCCGGAAATCAGAAGATTCTGGCGTACATGCAACAACGATTTCGTATTCCCGAATCTTTTGAACAACAGGCGATTCTCTCTCAAATAACCCAAGCAGAAGCGATCGAGTATGGAGTGGAGTTTTGGCGCAGAAATCGGAATGACTGTCGGTGCATGGGGAGCCTATATTGGCAACTGAATGATTGTTGGCCGGTCGCGAGCTGGTCTTCAATCGACTATTTCGGTCGATGGAAAGCGTTGCATTACCTTGCCAAGCGGTTCTACGCTCCGCTCTTTCTCAGCGCTCAAGAAGAAACAGACAAAATTTCCTTATGGATCACCAACGACTACCCTCATCGCCGAAAAACCCAAGTGCGGTACGGTCTGTATCATGCCGATGGCCGGTGTCTGTTGGCAGACGGTCTGGATATTGAAGCGCCTTCATTGGCTTCCAAAAAGGTCTGGGAAACTGGATATGATCGCCTTTCTACCGATGATTCCCCACAGGAACTGATTTTGTTTTTTGAAGCCTATGAGGGGAATCGAATCATTTCAAAGAACGCCCGCCTTTTAGGGGTGCCCAAAGGATTTCCCCTAAAGGATCCGGGGGTATCATGGGAACTTGCGCAAACCGATGACTCAGGATTTCAGTTTCTGATAACGATCGAAGCTCAAGAGATTGCCCTGTACGTATGGATCGATACAGAACAGATCGATTTTGTCGCATCGGACAACTTCTTTCCTATGAAGAAAGGAGAAAGAAGAGAGATTGAAATCCATACGAACGAGTCGGTATGCAAAGAGCGCTTGCAGAAGGAAATCCGGTTAAGCTCTCTGTTTCATCTGGTTCGATAGATTGTGAGGCCACAAAAGAAAATCCTTTCAAGATAATTCGGCCAAAAAGATTTGTTCATATTCCTTTTGGATCTGCAGTGTTATCGGACCCGGAGCGTCGAATGAACGGTTTCCGATCGAATGAATCGGCATAACCTTGGAAACGGTACTTACCAGAAATACTTCTTTCATGGACAAGTATTCGGAAAGAAGAACCTTTCGTTCGATTACGGGTATGTGCATATGGGTAAGGATTCCGATCACCTTTTTCCGGGTGATGCCTGGAAGGATGTTATCGATTTTCGGGGTCACCACCCCTAGGTCGCTCACTCCAAAATAGGAAGAACTCCCACCTTCTGTAATGATCGATCCCAAAGGATCCGTTCGATACATAAGAGCTTCATATCCCCGATACCGATAAGCATGGTTTTTGGCTATGACATTCGCCAGAAGGTTGATGGTCTTGTGGACACATAAGCCATGGCGAAGATCGGGATAGGGGATAACTTTCGCTCCCTGTTCCCAAAGGGCAGCATTAATCTTGCGCAGGGGTAAAGCAAGCATGAAGAAGGTAGAAAGGCTTTCCCGAGGGGGATACCGATGCTCCCGGTTTTGGTCTTCCCCTCGGGTGAGCTGGATGTACAATTCTCCGTTTTGAATCTGATTGCGCTTGATCAACTCCAAGGCCCACTGTTCGATTTGCGGGAGGGGCCAAGGAAAAGCGTATCCAAAGAAAGCGGCGCTCTCTTTCATTCGATTTAGGTGGTCATTAAAAAACAGAATCTTTCCGTTAATGGTTCGAAGCACCTCGAAAAGCCCGTCGCCAAAAGTCAGCCCCCGCTCTTCCAGCGCAATCGCTTTTTCCATTTTGGGGATGAACCGTCCATCGAGAAACGCCCACTGCATGATAATCCCTTCCCTTGATTCAGTTCGATCTATATGGATCTGAATGATTTAGTTGCTCCACCCCTTATACCTTGGGTTCATACACATCCCAACCATCCACCGAGTTCCACACCACCCTTCGATTGGAATGGAAAGGATGGCCATCCCATATACAGAGAGAGGCTTTTTTTCCCACTTCGATCGAACCGTACTCTTGATCCAAATCCAGGATTTTTGCAGGGTATATGGTCATGGATTTAAGCATGGCTTCCTCACTCGCGCCATATTGAACTGCCATACCGGCTTGCAATCGCAGAGTTTCAGCAGGAATCACGGGGTGATCGCTCATGCTGGCGAAGAGGATTTCTTCCCGTTCGGCCACTCCAAAAGCGGCTAAGGTTGCGTCTCTTAACTCTACCTTGCTTCGGAAGCCAACCAAAGGGCCGATTACGATGGGAACTCCGGCTTTTTTGACCTCTTCGTGAACCTTATAAAACTCTGTCGCGTGTTCGATGCAGATGTCAATCTCGAACTCGCGGGCGATCCGAAGAGCGGTAAGGATGTCTTCTGCTCGGTGGCAATGGATTCGGGCGCGGATCTCGCGCTTGAGCAATTGTTCCGCAACCTCCAACCGAGGATCGGTTTCCGCGAAAACCTTTTGCTTGGCTTCCGGGTCTTCCGCTTTTTGGGCAAAGGTTTTTTTCTTTTGGATATAATTTCTTCCGTCGTTCAGAAACTTTCGCATGACCGCAGCAACCCCCATCCGAGTGGAAGGCATGACTTTTTTCTCCCCGTAGCAAACCTTCGGGTTTTCCCCTGTCGCCATTTTTAAATAGCAGTCTGCGCGAAGGATTTGATCCGAAGCCAAATTCGAGCGGCTGTAGTGGAAGATGCTCCCCAATCCTCCAATCGGATTCGCGCTTCCAGGAAGCACACAGTAGATCATCACGCCTCCTCGAGCTGCTTCTCGAAAAGCCAGATCTACGGGAGTATAAGCGTCCAAAGCGCGAACATCTGGCGTTACTGGTTCCGATGCTTCGTTTGTGTCATCATAGGGCAAACCCTGACCTTCGGGAGCAAGGCCAATATGGGAGTGGGCGTCGATGAACCCTGGGAAAAGCAAGCCTCCCTTGCCGTCGATCGTTTCGTCCGCTTTTTGCCCTGGCCAATCACCGATGCTCCTAATAAGGCCGTCTTCGATCCAGACGTTCGCTTTCAGAGGCGCTTGTGTGATTGGATAGACGGTAACATTGATTATCTTTTGCTTCATATCATCATCCCCTCTTTTTCATGATCATATTGGACTATTCCATCAACAAAGGTCATCATGATTCGATGAGTGGGATCCAAAAGAGGCCGGTCGGTCAGGATCAGGTCCGCGTCTTTCCCAACTTCAATCGATCCGATCCGTTCATCCACGCCCAAAACGCGCGCGGGATGGATGGTTATGGCTTTAATGGCAGCATGTTCTGACAACCCTTCCCGTACAGCCATTGTTGCCATCAGTGGAAGATCATAGATTGGAATAACGGGGAAATCTGTAATGAGGGAAAGATTTGGAGAACCAGCCTTCTCAAGAATCCCCGGATTTCTGAGCGATCGTTGATTGATCTCCATCTTATACCGTCCGGTAAACAAGGGCCCCAGGTTCAATTCAATACCCTTTTTACCGACATAATCGGCGATTAAGTGGGCTTCAGTTGCGTGTTCAATGGTCAAATCGAAATTGAACTCTTCGCTGATTCGGATGGCTGTGCAGATATCGTCGGCTCGATGGGCATGGATCCGGGCTTTTACTTTCTTTTCCAAAACCTTCAGCAACGCTTCCATCTGCAAATCCGTTTCTTTTTCTTCTTTCTTCGCGTAATTGATCGCGTTTTGAAAGGCTTTCCGGATAACCTGGGCAGTTCCCATCCGGGTGTAGATTTTCTTTTGAGCTGAGTAAACCATACGAGGGTTCTCTCCAAAAGCCATTTTTAGACCGCTTTCCTCGACCAAAATCCGGCGTTCGAATGGGATCGAGAGGTTGTTTTTCAAGGCAACACCCATTCCTCCGATTGGATTTGCGCTTCCCGGGAAGACATTGACGGTAGTCACTCCACAGGAAAGGGCTACTTTGAAGGCGGCATCAAATGGTTTGATTCCGTCGAGGGCGTACAACTCCGCTGTATTTGGGTTGGTCATCTCGTTGGTATCGTTGTCCCGCGCTTGATTGGTGCGGTCGCCCATGATTCCTATGTGGCAATGCCCTTCAATCATCCCAGGATATAGGTACATTCCTTCTCCTTGAATGATATGTGCCCCTTTTTGGGGAATCTGGGGCCCCATTTGGACAATTTTCCCGTCAGAAATGAAAAGGTCTCCGGTAAAGGATTCAGAGGTAACCGGGCAGATCGTTGCGGCGCGGATCAATACATCAGAGGGCGTTTGGGTATTCATCTGCTTCACCTCCCACGCGGTCTCCATTAATATAGGTGTCTAGAATCTTGGATCGATAATCGAAAAAGTCACCGTCCATAATCACAAAATCCGCGTCCTTTCCCTGTTCAATTGTGCCCACTCGATCATCGATCCCTAGCGTTTTGGCCGGATTGATCGTGATCATTTTCATTAGTTCATTCCGATCCAAACGATATCGGTCGGCAATCCAGAGCTGCATTCGCGCAAAGGGAAGGGGAATAACAGGCGCGTCGGTCATCAAAGACAAAAGGATGCCTTGAGAAAGCAGGATCGGTATGCATTCAAAAGACAGATCGTAGGTTTGGAATGACCGAGGAGACGCATGGATCGGACCCAATATGACCGGCACTCCCAGATCTTTGGCGAATTTCGGGTTTTTATGCAGAGCAGTGGCATGATCCAAGACATATTCGATCTGCCATTCCTTCATTACGCGGTCAACTGCTTCGATATCCTCAAGGTTGGCCACATGCATTCGAGCGACTCCTCTGCCTTCGAGAAGGGAAACCAGGTTTTCCATTTCATAGTCGAATTCTTTTTCGCCCTTTTTTTGGTAGTTCGACGCTTGGTGCAGTTTTCGTCGTAACACCGCAGCCACAGCCAAACGAGTGGAGGGAAATTTTTTCTGTTCGGACCATACCCCCATAGGATTCCTACCAAAAGCCATTTTGATGATCTTCTTCGGGGTCGGGACCAGCATTTCGTCGATACACGTCCCGTAGGTTTTGATTACAATCCCTTCTCCGCCTATGACATTGGCGCTTCCGGGAAGGACGCATACAGTGGTGAACCCATAGTTTCTCCCTGAGGAAATACCCGGATCGTGCGGAGAGGCGGCATCCAAAGCTCGAATTCCCGCCAGCGCAGGATCGCTTATCTCATTGGTGTCATTTCCAGCGACCCCTCCGGCTTTTTCCTCCATGATTCCCACATGGGTGTGCGCATCAATAAATCCCGGATAAACGTAAGTTCCTTCCAACCCGATAACATTTGTCCCAGGTGCTTTCAGTTCCACCCCGATTTCGGTGATTTTCCCTTCTTCCACCCGAAAATCAAGGCGTTCCATCCCTTTTGGAGTCCAAACTTGCGCGCCACGAAATAGACTCAATCCGCTCCCTCCTTATCTTCTAAGAAAAAATGATTCGGTACCCAAATCTTTTCATCAATTGTACCATACAGAAGGCGAAATCCAAACAAAGATAGATGATGAAGAATCGCGCGTGATTGCATAACGACAGGAGTAAGAGAAGAAAGCGTGCACTGCAACGAACTCCATTGGGGATACCGATCAGGAAATCTCATCCGAATTCCCCACCCAAAAGTGTTCATAACAATGGTTCCGATCTGGTCAGCGCGGAAGATTGCAGCATCCAGGGAGCGAAGGGTTTCCAGGGTTTCAGGGTGAGGATGCCCGTACCGGTTTCCTTCTCCGCACATGATTACCGCAAATTTCGGATTTACTTCCCCAGCAAAATCCATGGAGGTGCTTGTTCGACTGCCGTGATGACCCACCTTGAGTACCTGAGACTCAATTGGCGCAGCGATTTCCAGCATTTCTTCTTCCGATTCCCGTTCGGCGTCTCCTGTGAAGAGAAAAGCGATATGCCGATACTGCATATGGATCACAGCGCTGTATAGATTCAGATTGCGGTACTGTTCAGATACAGGCGCCACGCATAGGGCTTCGAGCCCTTCCAATTCGAGCCCCTTTCCATACCGCGCGGTTATCGTGGGTATGCCATCGCGTATCATCGCGTCTTGAAAATCTCGAAAGGTTTTGGTGGTATGGGTTGCATTGGGCATCAATACGAGATCCACAGGAAAGGAGTTTAAAACATCGATCAGTCCGCCGATATGATCGGCATGAGGATGTGTCGCGACCATTAGGTCGATTTTTTCTATTCCTTGATTTTGCAGGTACTGGACCACCTTCGGCCCTTGATCTCTGTCCCCGGCATCGATCAGGATGGATTGGCCAGCAGGCGTTTGAATCAAGATGCAATCCCCCTGTCCCACATCGACAAAATGTACGGAGAGTTGCGGAGGAGGAGAAACGATCCATCCGATGAGCGCACTGGAGACCATCCATACCAGCCATAGGTTCTTCACCACCAAAAAGCGCCATCCTTTCCATGGACTAGTGTTTATTGAATTATAACACAGAAAGGCCAAAAGACCGGGGTGAATGATTCGAATCAATTCTTCGTCTCGAAAAACAAAGAAAGAATAATGAAAGAATATTGAAATCAGGTGAAGAGAAAGGGGTCAGTCCAATGAGAAAGCATATGATCGGATTATTGACAGCACTGTGCGTTGTTTTTCTGTTCGTTTCTTGTGGCGGCGCTGAAGGAACGGCGATTCGCGTGCCTGACCTTCAAAGGGATGCCACCCTAAACGCATTGGTACGTGTTCTCATTACCGGAGTCACCCCATCCCACCATACCGATTCCGGAAATCCCATCAATCTGGGAAATGAAACTCAGGGGGTGGGTTTGACTATAAAGAAAGTGCCCGGGGTTTTTTTTTCGGTCCGGTTTCGAGGGTCTAATGAAAAGATCTCAATTCAGGACCAAGGAGCCGACCTGCTGTTTACGATTGATCTATCAACGACAACTGGGGGAATATGGCCCATTCAGATTACCGCTCAAAGTCTATCCTCAAATCGATCCCCCGACGGGCGCAACACAAGCCAGTCCACCCTGTGGATCGCGCTGCACAATGATGCTCCCGATCCGCTGATCTATCTTTCCCCTGCCTATGGCGCTTCAATACCGCCCCCCGCAGCTACGCTTCGGTGGATGCCCGGATCCGACGCTCAAAACGATCCAATCACGTACTATGTATATGGAGGCCCAACGGAAAACCCACCTTTGCTTTCTGTTCAAACCCACGAAAGCTATGTGTGGACAGGACTTGAAGATGAATTAACGTACTATTGGCGTGTTGATGCCTCTGACGGGAGATCCGTCGGCCTAAGAGATGTAACAAGTGGTCCTTTATGGGCCTTTACCGTTGTGGAGCAGCAATACCACCATCCGTCCATTACCCTCCTTTCACCCGAGGATGAAGCGACCGATCAAGCAACGACCGTTCAGTTCTCATGGACCGCTTCCCCTGGAGACCCCGTGAACCATGGAGCAAGGGCTGACGCCTCGCTTCTTGCGATTGCCTTTTATTTGGCCAAAGGAGAAAGTTACTTCGGAGCGCCTCAGATGCTCCCTGCAGACGCATCCTCTGTGACAGTCGGCTTTTTGGATTATGAAAGCAACTATCGGTGGCGGGTTGTCGTTTTCCAAAGCAATGGTCAGGAAGCGGAAAGCCCGATATGGACCTTCGGGACCCAGGCGGCGCTTGTTGAATCAGTGACAGTCTCGGCCCAGAGCCAACCATCGGGCGGGGGATGGATCCAAATCGACGACCGAGGGTGGAAGACGACCGACAGCAAAATTTACGACACTGGGACGATGGCGACGCTCGCAGCTCAAGCCAAATCGGGTTGGGCTTTCCAGACATGGCGCGAGAATGACATCTTTGTTAGTACCGATAATCCCTATCAATTCTCCGCAAAAACAAACCGGAATCTTGTCGCGTGGTTTGTTCAAGATGAAGAAGAAAACGATCCCCCTCCAACGATTGCTCTTCTTGCACCGCCAAATGGTTCGACCAATTTGCCCATGGACATTACATTTCAATGGACCGCATCTCCCGGAGAGTCGAACTCTGTGGAAAACAGAGCGGAGCTTTCCATTACGGGCTTTGCCTTTTATCTGGCGCATGCATCTGCGCCTTTTGGAGCGCCAGTCATGCTGCCCAACACCACAACATCCTTACCCTTCACCTTTTTTGATTATTCCACAGACTTCAAATGGAAGGTCGTGGCATTCCAAAGCGACGGTCAAGAGACGGAAAGCCCCATATGGACCTTTCGGACCCAGGCAGCCCCTGTTGAATCGGTGACGGTCTCAGCCCAGAGGCAACCCTCCGGCGGGGGATGGATCCAAATCGACAACCGGGGGTGGAAGACGACGGACAGCAAGACCTATAATGCCGGGACAACGGTGACACTCGCAGCCCAACCTCAGTCGGATTGGTCTTTTCAAGAATGGAGGGAGGGAGGGGTCTTTGTTGGTGTTGATAACCCATACGTGTTTTCCGCAAACACAAACCGCAGTCTTGTTGCGTGGTTTGTTGAGGATGAAGACGACGATGATGATGATCCCTTCGACCACACCAGTCCGTATAAGGGCAACCGGTTGGTCGTCAACAACCAGAACCTGAGCGGGCAGACATATCAGCACACCGGCAGCTTGAACACCGCTTCCAGCGAACGACACTCCCTACCGCGGGACCTGCCTTTGGAAGCCTATAAGATCGACGCGGTACTACCGACCCCAGAGGGATTGGATCACAACGATCTAGTCTCCCCTGCAGATCCAGTGCCTCGATATTCTCTGGGCGAGCAAAGAGAGTTTTGGACCTATAACTTCAAAACAAGCTCATTCGAAAAGATCAATGCCCAATTACGCGCGATAGGCACGCATGCCTTGGTTTGGGTGAGTGATGAAGAGATTGACGGGTACAACTATAACCTGTTGATCACCAATGATCAAGCCAATCAGGTCGCCGCAGAGTTCGATGCAACCATCTACCCTATGGTCACGACGCATTTCTATACGCCCTCGGATGTAAACGGGGATGGGAAGATCGCCATTCTCCTCTTTGATATCCAGGACAACTTCGATTCCACCGGATCCTATGTTGGCGGGTATTTCTACAGCGGGGATCTATATACCCACGGTTCTTCCAATCACATGGAAATTTTTTATATCGACACCTATCCCACGATGCACCGGTACCGATCCAATCCGATCTATGTTACCCGCTCCTACTCAACCATAGCGCACGAATTCCAGCATATGGTCAACTTTAATCGCAACGTACTCATTGAAAAAGGCTATCCCATGGAGTTATGGATCAATGAGGCATTATCCTTGGCTGCAGAACATCTCATCTACGGGGTGTTGACTCCCAGAATCCAATTTTACAACAGCTCCGGACACATCCGCGACGGCCACTCCCTTCTCTATTGGGATTCTTGGAACCCCCTTCCAAACTATGCCCTGTCGTACCTGTTCATGCAATACTTCCGGATTCAGATGGGCCAAGGGAACGGGATCTACCGCCAGTTGATCGAAAACTCGCGCAACGATGCCCAAGCCCTTCAAAACCTTTTGAATGTCCATTATGGCGGGATGGCTTTGGCGGATTTTCTGGTGCAGTGGCGGATCGCCATGCTTCTCAAAGAATCCAGCGGGCCGTACGGATTTGGAGGGGAATCCGCCTTCAACACGGTCCAAACGCTTTTGTATCTGGGAACAGGCAGACATCTCCGCGGAGGGGGGACCCTGATCAAATCCAAGACTCAACCCTTCCCCCATCCGGGAGATTCTGGATCCGACATCCAGTTCATCGGAGTCAACGTACCGTAAGATCCTATTCGAACCATCATCGAAAAAGGGCGGGAATCCCCGCCCTTTTTGGTGGAGGTATGGATCATCTGATCTGAGCAACTTCGTTTTCTCTTCAAGACCAATTCCCAAGAACGGAGGAAACCCTAGTTTTTTAGAAAGTGTGCGACCAGGGTTAGGTTTTGTGCTGGCATGGTAAAGGCGTATATGGGCTTGTGACTTACGCTACAGCATCCGCGTACCCAATACCGAAACCGATAGCCATCTTCGGGTGTTGCGGTGACCGTAACCTCCTGTCCTGCGACATACCGCCCCGCTCCTTCCACGCTTCCTCCCTCCGAAGGACTTACGGTGAGGGTAAGGGTGTATGCATGACCGGTTATAAATGTCCACAAATCACCGAACGTCGGTTCCCGTTTTCCGGTGGTCCTTCCATCATCTGTATCCACTCTCCAATAATACTGGGTGGATGATTCTAGTGGATCCAAAGGAAAAAACGGTTCAGTAAGAGTCGCTAGTTGAACGAGGTCCTCCGGATCCTTGCCAAAGAATAATGAATACAGGATCGGATCGCCTTCTTCGTCATCGCTTTCCCAGGAAAGAATGGCTCCGAAAACAGGAACATGGGAAGACTGATGCGCCGGATTGGGATTGAACGGTTTTTGCGGAGGGTGGTTTTCCACACGGAGCCATAGATCTACGCTGCTTTGCGGGTCAAGAGCGATGCGGGAAGAAGAGGTCCGTGAAGCAGTAATTGTAATTGGAAAAGTACCTGAAGCCACATGGATCAGGCCAATCTCATAAAGATATTGCTCTTCCATCTCCTGATGAGTCAATGGTTGCTCTCGAAAGAGAACAGAATACTTGACGCGTGGCTTTTTCTCGAGTGCAAACCGAACCGTATCGTTTCCATGGACCAAAAGGGGTGTATCTGAATTGATATGATCAGACGGTGTCGCTTCTGGGCTCAAGATCGATACCACTGAATCCAGGATACTCCGGTCCTGAAGGTTGGGAACGAGAGGAGCAGGTATGTGGATGGAAATACAGGCAAAGAAGAGAAAAGAAGAACATACAAGCAATAAAGGGACCCAGAAGAAAAAAGAGACGGTGCGCATGGATTGCCTCCTTATAGGGAAATGGTTGATATCAATTATACCATGGTTTCAAGAAGAATAAGAGATCCAAGAAGCTTTGGATTCAGGCAATTCCTTTCAGGAAACAAGGAGGAAATTAGGGTAGGCTACGATCTTCATCCCTAAAAGGGCAAAAAAAGGGAGAAAAAACTTGACAAAGGAATGTTCTTGTGTTATAATATATTAGAACAATAGAAGTATATATCGTTGGAGGTGTACTATGGCACAGAACTATCCGATCATTATGAAGTATCTGATCATCATTGGGCTAGCGGTACTGGCGGTCCTTGTCCCGTTTGCGGTCTTGAAGATTTTGCTGGGACTCGTTGCCATCATCGTCTTTGCCCTGACGCTCAAGAAGTTTTCTGCTCTGCTCATCACCCTGGGGATCATCTTTTTCGTCATCCCCAGTATTGGGGTGACCGCATTCCGATTTGTTCTCCCGTCGATCGATCAATGGTTGAGAATTCCCAACCTTTGGCAGTTCGATCGCTCGTTGGGCGATTGGTTTTCTCCGTGGGAGTATTCCTACACTCCATCCATTCCCACCCCTCCGGACCAATGGAGAGACATAGCAACGGATTACTCCTATTCGGCTCGAGATGGATTGTTCCTTTTTTTGCCCAACGCAGGGGTAGACCATTCGGATTCCCTAACTATTGAAGGTGTCAACCTGGAAATCTCGTTTGATCCAAGTTTTTCGGGGATTCAGTATCCCGACGCGATGAATCTGTCACGTCGGACTCAGGGAATCGCGTTAAACATGCCAAATTGGAAAGACACACGGTTTCAGGTTGTAGTTGGAACCGCCAAAGGGCTAAAATCAATTGCCATCAATGGAACGGTATTACTCATGACGGGGCATTGCGTATCAGAGGAAGTGCGCGTGAATGTCGTGACGGGCACCATTCAAGGATCGATCGACGCCAATCTTATTGATGTTCGGTCAACCACCCTTTCTCAGTCCGGGGAAATCGTTGCGCAAACTGTGCGGTTTAGCGGAGTGACAATTGCTTTGAGGACAGAACTCAAGAACGCTCAATCCATTTCGGTCCATGGGATTACAATTGGCGGGAGCATCAAGTATCTCGATACATGGAACGGCACGCGACATTTAGAGGTCAGCGGAACAACAGGGGTTTTGAATCTCCAACAACCTGTCGGGAATCAGGGGATTTTGGATATCAACAGTCAAGGTCGGATTGCAATCAATCGATCCACATACTGAAAGTAGGGATGGATATGATCGGAAGAGTGGACAAGCATAGTGGAATGCCCGCATATCTCCAGATTATCAATCTGGTAAAAAAGGAAATTCTGCTTGGCCGATTAAAAGAAGGCGATCAACTTCCGCCGGTCCGTGAAATGCAGAATCTTTTGGGTGTCAACATGAATACGGTCATTCGATCGTTGGAACGTTTATCGATGGAAGGAATTATCGACGCGCAACACGGAGTGGGATACTTTATCAAGGAGGGACGACCCGTGGATCCGGTAGTATTGGAGATAATCCGAAAGACAGTTCATCAATTGAAACAAGAAAGCCTTGATCTGCATATTGCGCAACTATTGTTTGAGGAGGTATGGAAAAATGATCCAAAAAATTGAAGGATATTTCATGAAAGAATTG
>Ga0334886_1001509_pt1 | contig 26916 bp, 15 predicted proteins | sample GraSluR1_MG_9_FD_207232 | JGI IMG/M metagenome (GOLD analysis project Ga0334886, IMG submission 207232) | Sludge microbial communities from methane-producing bioreactor in Wageningen University, Netherlands - Granular Sludge_27_06-R1 | ecosystem: Engineered > Bioreactor > Anaerobic >... | reverse complement strand
CCGATGGCGAAACCTACGCCGTGGCGCCCGAAGATGTGGAAGTGCGTTCCAACCCGCGCGCCGGCTATAGCGTAGCCGAGGCGGGCGGCTATCTCGTCGCCGTAACAACCGAGATCGACGCCGCGCTGGAGCAGGAAGGCCACGCGCGCGAACTGGTGCGCCGCATTCAGCAGTTGCGCAAGGACGCTAACTTGGAGATCAGCGACCGCATCATTACCTACGTCCTCGATTCCGATTTAGTGCACGAAGTGCTCGCCCATTTCGGCAACTATGTGCGCGAGGAGACGCTCACGGTGGACCTGGTACAGGTGCACCCCGACCAGGGCGAGGCCATTCCGGCGCATCTGCCGCAGGCCAGCTTTGAACTCGGCGGCAAGGATATCGTCATCGCCGTCAGCAAGAAATAGACAGGCAATCGCAAACGCAAACCGGCTCCGCAGTGTTGTGCTGTGGGGCCGGTTCTATTCACAGACCGGCAGGCTTGAATCCGTGAACTCCCAGCCCGCGGCGCAACGCAGCCGCCTTCTCGCCATCCTCCTCCAGCGTTGCCCTGTCTGTCTACAGGGGAAGGTGTTTCGCTCGTTTCTCGGTGCGTATAAGGACTGCCCGCATTGCGGCATCCACTTCGAGCGCGAGACGGGCTTCTACCTCAGCGCGATGTTCGTCGCCTATGCGCTGGGCTTCGTCATCCTCGCGCCGACAGCGCTTTACCTCTACTTTCGTCAAGTCTCCGGCTTCTGGTTCTCCGCCATCATCATCGGCGAAATGCTCGTGCTGTGGCCCGTGATCTTCCGCTATTCGCGCATCCTGTGGCTGCACGCCGATCAACTGATGGACCCGCGCCGTCCGGAAGACACTCCTTAGGGCGCGCCTCGATCCCTCCAAAAAACCGCCATCCAGGAAGCCCGCAGCCTCCTGGATGGTCCTTGCTTCCTGGAAGAATATAGCGCCGCGCCTAGCCGGTGGGCTGGGTGTGGACGGTTCGACGCCGGCTGGCGAAGAAGGCGAGCGCCGCGCCCGCCACGTATAGGCTGATGGTGAGCACGAAGGGCAAGCTGCGGTTGAGCTCCGACATCTGTCCGCCGATCCAGCCAAAGGGCGAGGTGCACGTCAGCACCACCAGGTTGAGGATCGCCATGATGCGGGCGCGCTCTTTGGCCTCTACGGTGAGGGCGACCAACTTGTCGAGCAGCGTGCTGATGGCCGGATAGCTGGCTCCTTCGAGGATGACGGCGAGAAATATGAGGCCATAGCTCCCTGGTGCGATGTTGATGAGGATAAGCCAACTGAGGATCATGCCGGTGAAGCCGAAGACCATCGGCTTGCGTGCGTCCGTGTTGCGCAGCCGGGGCATGACGAGGAAATAGAACAGCAGCATGGTCATCGACTTGGCGAAGTAGAAAATGGGCAGGTATTCTGTACCGATTTGCAGCTTTTCGGTGACCATGATCGACCAGAAGGTGACGTTGATCATGTTGCCGACGCCCACGATCACCATCAATCCGCCGGTGATCAAGGTCTCTGGGGCGTGCAGCACTTGGCGCAACACAAACTTCGACTCGCTCACGATGGTCCAGATGGACTGGTTGCGGGTCTCTTCCATGCGGACAACGCCCTGCTCCGTTTCGTCCACCATGGCATTCATGATGATGAACTTGGCCGTCATCATCACGAAGGCAAATAGGTACAACCCGCGCATTGTCGGCACCAGCGAAAAGCTGGCTATCAGCAGGCTCGTGATGGGCGTGAAGAACGCTGCGACCAGGCCGGAGATGTAGATCAGCGACCAGATGTCCACCAAGAGCGCCGGTTCCGTCCCTTCCACCAACAAGCAGTACCACGAGTTGTGGGTGATGCGCCACATGCTGTTGATGATGGCCGCGACCAGGAAGTAGTTGAAGTCCTGGGCGATCGCCCAGATCAGGCAAGGGATGCTCCAGGAGATGAGATCCACAATATACGTGGTGCGTTTGCGTCCGAACTTATCGGTGAGAGCGCCGCTAAAAAACGTCCAGAACACCTGGAGAATCAGGCCGATGCTGGCAAGCAGGCCGATCTGGCTGTCGCTTAGACCCAGTGCCAGCATATAGACCGAGACGAACGGTGCATAGAGGTTGTAGGGAATGCCCCAAAGCGGCTCGGTGAAGACGACGCCGCGCACGTTGCCGCGCATGTTGCGCAGTGTGACAATGAGTGGATGGCGGAAAAGGGCGCTGATAACCAAAGTCGTCCGTCGATTCTAGTGATGGGATTAATTGATGGAAAAGGATTGAGGCCGTTCGTTGACGGCAGAGGGGCTTGGCGGGATCGGCTGCGGCGATCGATTAGCGGCTAGAGGCTAAGGCAAATGACGCCGGCAACGCCTAATCCGCCGGTTCCTCCGTGGGCGGCGAGTCTGGCGGAGCCGCCGGCTCTTCTGTAACCGGCGGCTCTGTGGGTTCCGCCGGCTCTTCCGTAACCGGCGGCTCAGTCGGCTCTTCCGCTGCTTGGGTGGGTTCCGGCGTGTCCGTCGCCGTCGGTTGCGGCGTATCGGTGGCGGTCGGCCACGGCGTGTCCGTCGCCGTAGGCCACGGCGTATCCGTTGCGGTCGGCTGCGGCGTGTCCGTCGCCGTCGGCTGCGGCGTATCGGTGGCGGTCGGCTGCGGCGTATCCGTTGCCGTCGGCCACGGCGTGTCCGTTGCTGTGGGCCACGGCGTGTCCGTTGCTGTGGGCCACGGCGTATTTGTGGCGGTCGGCCGCGGCGTATCCGTTGCTGTGGGCCACGGCGTATTTGTGGCGGTCGGCCGCGGCGTGTTCGTGGCCGTAGGCAGCGCCGTATCAGTGGCCGTGGGCAGCGCCGTAATCGTCACGCTCGGCGTCGGCGTCGGCGGCAAAGTCGCCGTGCGTGTCGGCGTGACCGTCACACTCGGCGTCAACGTCGGCGTGCGCACAGGCGTGTTCGTCACCGTGGGCAGCAAGAGCGCTTGCGCCGGCGTCGCGGTCGCCGCCGGCGTGCGCGTGGGTTGCAGCGTGGCTGGGCGCGTTGGCGTGCGCGTCGGCGTACGCGTGGGCGTGCGCGCCGGCTGAAGTGTGGCCGTGCGCGTGGGTTGCAGCGTGGCCGTGCGCGTCGGCGTCGCGGTCGTCGCCGGCGTGCGCGTCGGCGCCTGGGTTGGGGTGCGCGTGGGCTGCAACATGGCCGTGCGCGTCGGCGTCCGCGTCGGTGTGCGCGTGGGCTGAACGACGGGCGTCGCCGTACGCGTCGGTGTGGGCGATGCAACAGGTTCGATAGCGGGCGCCTGCGCGATGCCAAAAGCCGTTGTCGGCGTGGGTCGCGCTGGTGTGGGGGGTGTTGTGATGCGCACGGTGGAGGCCGCGAGCGGCGTCTCCGCGTTGGGCGACGCTTGGGCAATTTCCGCCACGGCAAGTGGCGCCGCCCGCGATGTTGGTCGCAAAGTTGGCGGCAGAGTCGCCGTCGGCCCCAGCGCAACCTCCGCTTCTATCGTCGGCAGGATCGACTCCACGATCGCCAAGGGCTCCGCCACGGCCTCGGCCAGCGCGCTGCTCTCGCCCGCGGTCTCGCGCTGCACCTCCAACTGGCGCGACCACGCCGTCAGCGTCTCCGCTCGCTGCTCCGGCGGCAAGGTCTCCGCCGCGGCCAGCGCCTGTTCCGTCTCCGCCCGCACCGCCGCGACCAAGGCCGGGTCCGGCGCACGTCCCGCCGCCTCCAGCGCCTGCATCTCCTGCAACCGGCGATCGACCTGGCTGATGTGCCAATCCGCCGCCGCGCCGAAGGCGTAGGCCAAAGCCGCCTTCACGCCCTCCTCGCCTCGTTTGACCGGATAGAGCGGGTCGCCGGGCAGGCTGCTCGACGCCGCGGTCAGCAACAGCGCCACAACCAGCACGGCGGCCGGCATCGCGACCAGCGCCGCCAACCGCGGCCATGCAACCTGCGGCCACCCAATCCGCACGGGAATCCGCGGCGCCGCAGCCGGCCGGGCAGGAACGCTGCCGCTCGCCCGCGCCGTTTCATCGCGCGCCGCATGGACGAAGATCCGGCTTCCTTCCCGCTCCGCCACGCGCGCAAACGCCGCCACGACAGCCGGGTCGAGTTGTGACCCGGCCCGCGCCCGGATGGCGGCGATGATCTCGCCGACGCCCATGCTCCTGCGATAGAAGCGGTCGGAAGTCATCGCCTCCACGGCATCGGCCACCGCCAAGATGCGCGCTTCCAGCGGAATCGCCGCGCCCAGCAGCCCGTCCGGATAGCCCTTGCCGTCGTACCGCTCGTGATGGTGGCGCACGAACGGCGCCATCTCCTGCAAGGCGCCGTATTCGCCCAGCAGATCAGCGCCCGCCGTCACATGCTCTTTGACCAGGCTGCGCTCCTCGGCCTTCAGCCCGTCCGGTTTGAAGAGAATAATCTCCGGAATCGCCAGCTTGCCGATGTCGTGCATCAGCCCGGCGCGGCGCACCAATTCGATCCGCTCCGCCGGCAGCCCCATCTCCTGCGCCGTCAACGCCGCATAGCGCGCCACATTGTTCGACCGCCCTGCCGCGTCCGGCTCGCGCAGGTCGATCGCGCTCGCCAACGCCAGCAACAGATCGTCGTTCAATTGCCGGGCCGCGTGCAGTTGCTCGGTCGCCTGCGCCGCAGACGCCGCATACCGCCGCCGGCCAGCGCGCAATAGCAGCGGAACCAGCGCAACCGTGGCGGCGCAGAGCAGCAGTACCGCCCAGTCGCTCACCCACCCCAACAGGATCAGCGCCGTCGCGGCCAACAGCGCGGCGAGCGCGCCCAGATGCAGCGCAACATCGCGCACAGCTTCCTGCCGCCGGCGCGAAACTTTGCCGATCAAAGGGTTACTTTCTAGCGGACGTCCAGAAGTCGCCATCGCTCTGTCCAGTTACGCGTAGATGGTCGCCATGCGCCTAGCCTGCCTCGCCGCCCATCGCCTGCGGCTGCAGAAGCCCGGCGATGGCGTTGCTCAAGGCGCGCGTACTGATAGGCTTGCCGATAAAATCATCCGCGCCCGCCGCCAAACAGCGCTCGCGGTCGCCCGGCAAAACCAGCGCCGTGACCGCAACGATGGGAATGTCGTTCAACCCCGGATCGGCGCGCAGGCTGCGGATTGCCTCCAGGCCGTCCATGTCGGGCATCTGTATGTCCATCAACACGATATCAGGCCGGGCGGATCGGGCCAGTTCCAGCGCCTCGCGGCCGGTGCGCGCCACCTCCAGCGTATAACCCTGGTGCTCCAGAAAGTAGCGCAGCGCGTTCAGGTTAGGCTCGTTATCCTCCGCCAGCAGCACCAGCGCCTCCCGGCCGTCCGCCCGATGCGGGGTCTGTGCGTTGGGCCGCTCGGCCTCATCTTGCGCTTCCTGCGCCATCTGGCGCGGGTCTTTCAACAGGATCTCAAACGGCGCCGCGTCCTCGCGGCGCCAGGGCAGAGAGAGCATGAAGCGGCTGCCGCGGTCCACCTCGCTCTCGACCGCGATGCTGCCGCCGCACAGGTTAGCCATCCGCGCCGTCAGGGCAAGCCCGAGGCCGCTGCCTTCATATTGCCGGCTCAACCCGCTGTCGATCTGGGCGAAGGGCGTGAAAAGCTTGTCCATGTCCTCCGCTGCAATGCCGATCCCCGTATCCCACACGGTGAACACGACGGTGTTGGTTTCGGCATCCCCCGTAACGTCCATCCCCGCCTGGCCGCCCTCCGGCGTAAACTTGACCGCGTTGCTCAACAGATTGACCAGCATCTGCTTCAGCCGCCGGTCGTCCGCATCGATGTCGGCCACGTCCGGCGCTACCTTCACCGACAATTCGATTCGCTTCTTGTCTGCCATGGCTGCGGTCATGCGCAGGCTGCTCTCGCACAGCTCGCGCACCTGGATGGTCGAAATGTCCAGTTCCAGCTTGCCGGCGTTGATCTTCACCACGTCCAAGATCTCGGTGATCAGCGCCAACAGATGGCGACCGCTCTCCTCGATGTCCTGCACATTCTTCTTCTGCTTCTCGTTGAGAGGGCCGAAAATCTCCTGCTGCAACACCTCGGCGAGGATCAACATCGTGTTGAGCGGGGTGCGCAGTTCGTGGTTCATCGTCGCCAGGAACTCTTCCTTGATGCGCAAGGCGTGCGCCAACTCCGCATTGGTCGCGCTCAGTTGCGCCGTGCGCTCCGACACGCGCTGCGCCAAAGAAGCCCGCTCCTCGGCCAGTTCCTTCTCGGCCTGCCGGCGCCGCCGCTCATTGCGCTCCGCCGTCAGCAGATGCGCACAGGTCGAGACCGCCGGTTGCAGCAGTTCAATCGCCTCGTCGTCATAGGGTTCCGGCCGGTTGGCGAGCGCCAGCACGCCGATCGCCGCATCTTCGACGCGAAACGGCAGCCCCACAAAGCTCACCACGCCCGGCGCGCCCGGCGCGAAGACGCGCGCCACGGCGCGGCGGTTCAACCCTGCTTCCCAGGCCAAGCTCGTCAACTGCTGGTAGGTCGCGTCGTGCGGCATGCCCTGCACCGCCGTCGCCAAAATGTGTAGCTGCTCGTCCGGCGCTCTCCGCCCGGCGGCGGGCGCGCCGGGGCGCATCTCCCCGATCACGCACATCTCGCTGCCGGTCAGGTCGAGCAACGCCCGCGCCAAATCGGCCAAAACGTGCGCCATCTCCTCGTGCGCCACAAAGCGCAGGTGCGCCCGGCTGAGGGCGTTGAGCAGGTCGTTTCTCTGGCTGGCGCGACGTTCGGCGCGGATGCGCTCGTTGATCTCCGTGTAGAGCAGCCGGTAATAGCGCGCCTTGCGCTGGGCCGCGGCGGCGACAACGCTTTCGGCCGATGAAGATGGTGTAGAGATTCCATGCGAACGAACCATGAAGCGTTGCCGGCTCCCGCCGAACGGAGCGCGCCGCCCAAAACAACGCGCCCGCATACTCTTCCTGACGTCGTGTGCGTTATGCCGGCCCCCGTCAAATTGCCGCCTTACGCACGCGCGCGGCTGCGACCCGCTTGCGCTGACTTAGCTTAACATAGTAGCCGACATTTAGGTAGAACGCATGCGACAAAAGACGCGCCGGCAGCCGTTCTAGAAACGGACTTTCGCCGTGTCGGCTGGGCGAAGGCGACGGGCCTCAAACGCCATATTCGGGCGCACAGGCCTGCACAGGTGAAAACATGCCGCCCGCAGCCGAAAGACGCCTCCTGGCCCCGTACAGGCCGCCACACACCCAGACCCTAGGCGCCGCTCAGGGCGATAACGCGGTCCGCCGGCGCACAGCCTCGCGCAGCGCCGCGGCCTCACGCCGCACCCGCACCAGCTCGCCCCCCTCGTCGCCGTCGCCGAACAGCAGCGCCCAATCGCGCCCCGCCTGCCCGCTCAACAACAGGATCGCCTCCGTCAGCGCCCGCTCCAGCCGCCGCGCGGCGGACAATGCCGCATCGCCCGCGGCAGCGCCGTCCGCCGCCGCCCCGGCCATCATCTCGCCGGCTAGCGCCCGCGCCTTGGCCGCAGCGATCACCCGCTGCACCGCGCTCACGCTCACGCTGCCTTCCCGCTCCAACTGCGCCTCAACCTCCGCAATCGCCTCATCCGGCGTAGACGGCGCCGCCAACAAATAGAGCGTGCTCGGCGGCAAAACCGAAAACTTTTCGCTTTTCGGCCCCAATCGTCCCCGCACATTCACGAAATGCTGCGCCATGCGCTCCGACAACCCGAGCTCCATCCCCAGCCATTCCGTATAGCGTCCGTGCGGCAGCCGCGCCTTCACCTGCCCCAGCTCGTCGCCGATCACAAAGATGTCCTCCGCCGTGCGTCGCAGCAGCGGCTTGATGATGCGCGCCGCCCGCTGCACTGCGGCCCGCTCCTCTTCCGGCAGCCGGTTGTAGTCATAGTTCAGCTCGACCGCGGCCTGCCCCACCACGGTCACCGTTGTCGTCTGCCCATCGCGAAACGGGTCGCGCCTGCGCGTCGGCCTCGCCATCAGTCCTTCCCTTCCGTGCGCGCCCCATTCCCATGCGCCGCATCGCCATGCGCCCCATCCCTGCGCAGCGCCGCAATCGTCCGGCACAGCTCCATGTAGATGGCGGCGATGTCGTCGCCCGGCGCATAGTCGAAAATCGTCTCCCCCTCGGCAATCGCCTCGCGCATGCGCGTCCGCACCGGCACAGCCTCCAGCACCTGGTCGCCGAAACGTTCCTGCAGGGCCTCCAGGTTATAGCGCGCCTCGCTCGTGCGCCGGTCCACAAACATGGGCAGCACAAACAACTGCGGCGGGGCTATACGCTCCCGCTTCTGAATATGCTGCGCCAGCAGTACGAACTGCGCTGCGCCGTCCATGCCCGGGTAATCCACCGGCGCCGGCGTCACCAACACATCCGCGCTGTAGATGGCGCACTCCTGCAAAAGCCCTTGCGGCGGCGTATCGAACACCACATAGTCATAGCCGATCGCCTTCTCCACGATCGCCCGCTCCAACAGGTCGGCCTGGGCATTGCGCAGCCGCGCAAAATCCTGCGCCACCAGCGTCTCGGAATTGCCGGCCAACAAATGCAGCCGCGGCCGCGCCTCTACGATCAGCTCCGCCAACGGGCGCTCCTTCACCAGCAGATCGTACAGCCGCGGCGCCGGGTCTCGCCCCAAAAACGTGGCGCAATGCCCCTGCTTATCCAAGTCCGCCAGCAGCACCTGATGCCCGGCATTGGCCAGACCCGCGGCCAAATGCACCGCGGTCGTCGTCTTGCCGCAGCCCCCCTTATTCGACGAAATCGTCACTACCATTGCGGAAGCCATACCCCTCCTATGCCGGCGGCATCTCGAAACGCACGCTGACTGCATGCCCCGCCCGGCTCGACAGCAAGCGCTTCAGCATGTGGGCAAAGCGGTTCTCCACCCACTCCTTCGAGCGCGCATCGCTCAATCCAATCACATACGCATCACCTTCACAGGATAACAGCCGCATGTTGCGCAGCCAAAGGTCATACGTCTGCCGCGGCACGCTCTGTTCCAGTTCAAACAGCACGCCCCGCCACAGATCGCTCCACAGATCCTCGTGCGGCGACGTCTCCGGCGTGGCGTTCCCCGCCGTCTTCTTCGCCTTGCCGGCGTCGCCCGGCTCTTGGCTCGCGGCGCGGGCCGGCGGCGGCGCGTAGCCTTCCACGGCATAGGGCGAGTAAGGCGACACGCCTGGCGGCGCTGTGGTCGCCGAGGCGCCCCGCTCCTGTTCCGCCTCCAGCTTGCGTTTAGCCGTGCCCAACAGCCAGCGCGCCAGGCTGTGGATCGGCCCCTTCGTCTCGTCCTCCAGCCACGCCTGCGCCGCGTCCAGCGCCTGGGCGATGACGTGCTCGGGCAGAACCGCCAATTCGGCCAATGCCGCCCGATCCGCCGCGTTGGCCGTGCGCCCGTCTCCTAGCAAATACTCGAACTCCTCCACAAGCCATTCCGGAACAGCCACATTCACAGCCACAACTTCCGCCGCCTCGCCATTGCCGGCACGCGCGTCCGTAGACGTGGCTGTGGTTGTGGTAGTCTCTGTCGTACTCTCTGTTGTAGTCTCTGTAGTATTCTTTGTATTGGCGTGGCGCATTCCGCCATCCATGTCTGGCGGGTTCGCGCATCCATGTATGGCGGGTTCGCGCATCCATGTATGGCGGATCTGTACATCCTTGGATGGCGGATCTGTACATCCAAGGATGGCGGATTCGCGCATCCTTGGATGGCGGGTTCGCGCATCCTGAGAAGATCCGCTCTGATCCGCCGGATTTTCCGCTGTAGGACCGCCCTGATCCCCGTCCGCGCCCGACACGTCTTCGCCCAACACCTCGGACATGAAACGGCGGTTCATCAGTTCGAAGAGCACGTCGATGTTCAGCCGGTAATAGAGTTTGGCCGGCATGCCCGTATACCGTTCCTCCAGCACGCCGCACTCGCGCAGCCGTTTGCGCGCCGTCTCCTGATTGCGCCGCGTCAGCCCCGTCTCTTCCTCGATCTCCGCCTGGGTCTTATACACCCACCCGTCCGGATCATGCCCCTTGCCGTGCCAGTAGAAGAACTGGGAGGCAAACACCCCGGCCTCCACGCCCCCCAGCGCCTGGGCGAACGCGGCATAATACGCCACCGGGCTGCCCAGCACCGCCATCACCGCTTCTTTTCGTATCATGATTTCACCCTTCTCTCGCCTTGCGAAGAGTGCATAGACCGCCGGCCGGACGCCCTGGCTGGTTGCACGCGCTGTGGAGGGGACATGGCCGCCGCCCCGGTTTCAGCCGAAGCGAGGCGCTCAGTCTGTACGGCGATCTCGCCGCCCAGCCGGGACCTTGCTGGAACGGCTGGCGCGCGCTGCGTCTATGCTTTTGATGATAGAAAGCGAAGAGAAGATAGAGGCGACTTGCAATATCACGCGGAGTCTGCTACATTAAGCGTAGAAAGTGCCGCAAATCACGGAAGTCACGCAGAACGTTCTAGTTAACGGACTACGGGCTTCGGACTAGCTAATGTACTAGCTAACAGATTTCGCGGTAATTGCATGCGGTATTTTTGTATTGCAAGCCGCAGAGACAGCCCGCTGCCCAAGGCGGGCTGTCTCCTTTCTATCCTTCGCCGTTACAAAGTGCCTTTCGGCTCTGTGGACTGATATTCCTCCAACATTTTACGCGCGCCGTCCGGAATCGGAATCTCATGCTCCTTGGCATAGCGCAGGACTTCAGACGGTAGAATCTTGTAGGAGGGAAGCCCCGAGTGCAGACGCACTGCCTTCATCTGTTTCTTGCGCAGGATGCGGCGAATCGTATCGGTAGATGTTCCATAGATCTCCCCGACTTCCCGAGTCGACAGATAGCGGATTGGGGTTACTTCCATCATCGTGGAACTCCTGTTTAGGGCGAATCCTGGTCGCTGAATGGACGCGATCTGCACGGGTTGCTGTGGTAGCTGCCAGTATATCGCGCGCCCGTCCAATCCCGCAAATTGGCCTTTCGCGCCCGCCCCGCCCGGTCGGCGACGCGAAAAATTCGACCCCTCTCTATAACAAAGACGCTTCGCCTATCGAAAACGCGTCTTTCAATACGCCGCCGGTTTGCGCGACGCATAGGGACAGGCCTTGCGCCTGCCCGCCGCGCCGCGTTGTCACCCTGAGCGTAGCGAAGGGTCTCGACCTGACCTGCGACAAGATTCTTCAGCTCGCTGCCGCTCGCTTCAGAATGACAAGGGTTTGGCGTCACGAGTCAGAAATGACGGATGACGCCTGACTCGTGATGGACGGAGGGCAACCACGAGGGTTGCCCCTACGCGTGACTCTCTACGGCGCGCGGCGGATGACCGCGGGCAGCAGCACGCGGTGCGGCGCCGGCTGCTGACCCGTCTCCTCGCCCGTCGTCTCGCGGAAATGCGCGGTTAACGCGCGGTCGCCCGTCACGGTGAAGCGGTACAGCGCATCGCCGGAGACGCGCGCGCCGTTCTCCCGCCATTCGACGAAGAGCCAGCCCGGTGCGGGCGCGGCGCCGGCCTCGGCCTGTGCGCCGTGCGCATAGACGCCGGCCCCGCTCACCGTGCCGCCCTGGGGCGGGTCCGCGGCCAGGCTGAGGGTGTAGGTGAGAGCCTCGAACGTGGCGGTGATCGACGTGTTCTCGGCGATTGTGAGGGTGATGGGGTTGGGGACCAGACCGGCTTGGGCGAAGAGGCCGCCGCTCCAGCCCGCAAAGGTCCAGCCCGCGGCCGGCTGCGCCGTGAGCGTGACCGCCGTGCCGTAGGCGTAGACGTCCCGCTGCGGGTCGATCTCCACCGTGCCCTGGCCCGCCGTGCCGATGTGCAGCGTGTAGGTGAGGATCTCGAACGTCGCCGTGACCGTTGTGGCCGCGTCCAGCGTCACGCTGCACGGGCCGACTCCGGAGCACGCGCCGCTCCATCCGTTGAAGGCGGAGCCGGGGCTCGCCGCGGCGGAGAGTGTCACCACCGAATCGTGCTCGTAAAGCCAGGCGCAGTACCAGCCGCAGTCAATGCCGGGCGGATCGCTGCTCACCGCGCCGGCCCCGCTGCCGCCTTTGACCACCTTGAGGGCGTGCATGCCGGGCTTCACCTCGACGAAGGCGGCGGCGACGTGTTTGTCGCCGTCGACGGTCAGCGGGCAGGCCGGCTCCAGGCCGCTGCACGCGCCGCCCCAGCCAAGGAACAACCAGCCCGTCGCCGCCTGCGCCGTGAGTGTCACCGCCGTGCCGTGGGCGTAGACGTCCTGCTGCGGCTGTGCGAGTACCGCGCCCTGGCCCACCGTGCTGGTGTACAGCATGTAGGTGAAGGCCTCGAACGTAGCCGTGACTGCCTTGTTCCCGGTCATCGTCAGGGTGGCGGGGTTGGCAGTCCCCTCCAGGTCTCCGCTCCACCCCGCGAACGTCCATCCCACGTCCGCCTGCGCCGTGAGCGTGACCGCCGTGCCGTAGACATAGTCATCCTGCTGCGGTTGCACGTCCGCCGTCCCCTGCCCCGCCGTGCCGATGTCCAGCGTGAACACATTCGCCGTCTCATACGCGCCCATGTCCACGATGCCGTTGATCACGCGCGGGTTGCCGTCCAGGTCGGTGGCGGCGGTGACGCTGAGGGTGTTGCCCGCGTCGATGGCCGGCGAATCGAGTTGTAGCCGGTAGTTGCCCGTCGTCGTGGGCGCGTAGATGGCGCCGATGGGCTGCACGAAGAGCGGGTCCTCATAGCGCATGCCCGCCCCACACGATGCACCCGTCGGGCAGCCGCCCTGCACCAGGCTGTAGGACAGCACAGGCGCGGCGCCGTACGCGTTGAGGATCTGGGAACCGTTGGTCGCTGCGTTGCCCCACAGGATCACGTTCACCAAGACCGGCCTGCTCACGCCGCTGTAGCCGTCGTTGGCCATCCCGCCGCCGTCCCTGCCGGCGTGGTTGCCGCTGAAGGTGACGTTGGTCAGCACTGGGCTGCTCATACCGTAGTCGCCAGCGTTGACCATCCCGCCGCCGTCTGTGTTGGCACGATTACCGCTGAAGGTAACGTTGGTCAGCGTCGGGCTGCTCACGCCGGCGTAGCCCCAGTTGACCATCCCGCCGCCGAATTCAGCCTGGTTGCCGCTGAAGGTGACATTGGTCAGCGCCGGGCTGCTCACGCCGCCGTTTTGGCCCCGGTTGATCATCCCGCCGCCGTTGTGGCGAGCATGATTGCCGCTGAAGACCAGGTTGCCCAGCGTCGGGCTGCACGCGTTGCCGCCGCCGCCGCCCGCACAGTAGAGGCCGCCGCCGTAGCCAGATGGCTGATTATATTCACTGGCATTCCCGCCCGTCACCGTGAAGCCGTCGATCACCGTGGCCGCCGTGATGTTGGCGCCGGTCTCGCCGTCCAGATAGAGCACATGGAAGGCGTTCGCCCCGGCAATGCCCGCCGCGCTGGTGACCACGCCGCGCGCGTCCACCATGTCGTTCCGGTCGATGTCGCCGCTGAGCACGGTGACGTTGGCCGCCCAGTCGCGCTGCTCGCGCGTGTCTTCGCTCCCCGCGAAGCCGCCGTAGATCTGCACGTTGTCGTGCGTCATGCGGAACGACTGGCCGCGGTCGTTGTCGATGCGTCCGCCGCCCTCGTCCGGGTAGTAGACGCCCGCCGCCACCCATATCTCGTAGACGGTCCCGCTGTCGGCGTTGGCGACGTCCAGCGCATCCTGCACGGTCGTATAGGCCGTGGTCCACGAGAGGCCGTCGTGCGTGGCGCCGGTTGCGTCCGTGTCCACATAGAGAATGGCCTGCGCCTGGGCCTGCGCCGTCTGCATCTGTCCCAGGCCTAAGGTCAGCAGCATGGCCAGCAGCGCGGCCAGCGCCGGGGCTAGTCCAGGCGCCCAAAGCGCGCGCTTCGATAAGGTGCGAAACTTCGCACCCTGCATGGTTGGCTGTGTACTCACGACGTCCTCCTGCTTGTGAGAGAGTGAAAGGAAGAGGAGCGCTCGGCAAGACCGCATGGCGCAGCGGCCCTGGAGCCATTTGTTGCGCGTCCTAGACGCTGCTTACAGGATACAACAGATCGCCTCCCACGCCTGACTCGCGCCGCATGACGGATGGCGGGCAACCACAAGGGTTGCCCCTACAACCTCGGCGTATGACGGAACAGGGCAACCACGAGGGTTGCTCCTACGATGGCGCGGATGGGCGTTGGGCGGGAAACCACGAGGGTTGCCCCTACGATGGCGCGAATGGGCGTTGGGCGGGCAACCACAAGGGTTGCCCCTACGACCTCGTCGACAACGAGATTCTTCAGCTCACTGTCGCTCGCTTCAGAATGACAACTACTTGACGATCAAACCGCTTAGCGCGGCGTCTAGGTCGCGGGCGCGGCCGGCGGACAGGCGCGCTGCATAGACGTCCGGCGGCAGGCCAGGCTCCAGCTCGGCCAGCCAGCGGGCGGCCTGTCGGCGCATGGCGTAGGCCGTGAAGCGGTGCGCCGCCACAAGGGCCAGCAGTTCCACCGCCTCCGCACGCACTTCTTCATGCGCCAGGATGCGCGCCAGCCCGGCGATGGCTTCCAACGTTTCCCAGGCGGCGATGCCCTTGCCGGCCAATGCGCCGCGGAACATGTCCTGCGCCTCGCCGGGGTTGCCTTCCGCCAGCGCGGTCCAGCCCAGGCCGAGTACGGCGCCGGGCAGTGCATTACAGTGCGCCGTGTCCGCCTGCCGCAGCACGGCCTGGGCTTCCTCGAAATGCGCCCGTGCGGAAACGATGTCGCCTTGCGCCAGGTCGAGCCGGCCCAAGGCGTTCAGCGCTTCGAGGTGAAAGATCAGGATGCCGAGCTGGCTGCAGGTTTCTATGCACGCCCGCAAGTAGCCGCGCGCTTCGGCGGTGCGGCCGGTCGCGGCGGCAACACAGCCCGCCGCCGCTTGCAGACGCACCGCGTTCGTCCGGTCATTGAACGACTCGACAAGTCGCAGCCCCTCTTGGGCGAGTTGCTCCGCCTGAGCCAGGTCGCCCGTAATCAGCGCCAGTTGCGCATATCTGCCGAGATGCAGACCCTTGAAGCGGCCTTCGCCGATCTCATCGTTCTGGGCTATGCTGCGGGCAAAGAGTTGGCGAGCCGCCGCGTAGTCGCCCAGATACAGCTGCGTGACGGCCAGGAAGTAGTCGACCTCGGCGCGGAAGAATACTAGGCCTGCGGGCGTGCCGTAGAACTGATCGATCTCTATGTGGGGGTCTGCGTACAGGGCTTGCGCCTGCCGCTCTAGGCGCTCGGCTTCGCCGTAGTCGCCCCAATAAAACGCGGTCTGGCCGCGTCTTTGGACGACTTGCATTTGCCAGAAGGTTTTGGCGTCACCCGGTTCCAGCAACTGCGCGGCTCGGTCCATTTTCTCGATGCTGACCCCAATTCCCTCCGGCAGACCGAGGTGCACGTACTGGTTGCGTTGTGCGTCCCGAATCCAAGCCAGCGCCAGCCCTGCCCGGTGTGCTGTACGGGCGTCGGCGTGCGCCTGTCTGGCCTGCTCTTCCAGCACGGCCGCGCCGAGTTCGAGCGTCTGGATCGCCCATGTGAACCAGCCCAGCACATCGGCGCTGAACCAAATGCCGAACACGATCTGCTTGGCCGCGTCGCTGTCAAGATGCTCCACCGCGTAGCGCCATGCCGCCTGCAGGTTGCCAACCTCTGGGACGATCTCGTCATAGGCGTCCCTCTGGAAGTTGAGCTTTTGTAACGCAACCTGCATGATCGTGGCGATGTAGGCGCAGTGCCGGCGGCGCACGCCCGCCGGCACTGCGCCGCAAGCGGCTTCGTGGTCCGCTTCAAGCCGTTCTTCACAACACTGGCGCACAAGTTCGTGCATGCCGTAGCGACCGGCGGCTGAGACGCGCAGCCACGACTTATCCGCCAGCGCAGCCAGGTCGACCACGCTCGCCCCGGCCACTTCCTGCGCGCCGGCGCGCGTGAAGCCGCCGCGGAAGACCGAAAGCCGGCGCAGGAGTCCCTGCTCGCGCGGCGTGAGCAGGCTCCACGAGCGGTCGAACACCGTCTCCATGCTGCGGTGGCGTTCGGGCACGTCGCTCAGCGTGGTCTCCAGCAAGGCCGGGCTGCGCTGCAACTCGGCCAGCACCTCCGCCACGGGCAAGACCCTCACCCAGGCGGCGGATAGCTCCAGCGCCAGGGGAAAGCCGTCGAGCAGGCGGCAGATGCGGGCTACGGCCCCCGCGTTTTCGTCCGTCAGGGCAAAGCTCGGATTGGCCCGGCGCCCGGCATGCACGAACAGTTCGACGGCGCTGTAGCGCTCGAGGCTGCTTGCCTCTTGCGCGGCGAGCGCTGCGTTAGGCGCCGGCGGCTCAGGCAAATCGGGTAAGTCCAGGCCTTCCAGGGGCGCTAACCATTCCACCGACAGGCGCAGACGCTGGCGCGAGGTGACCAGTATTTTCAGCCGCGGGGCCGCGGCCAGCAGATCGGCGAGGTAGAGGCCGCGGCTCGCCAACTGCTCGAAGTTGTCGAGCACCAACAGCATTTCCTTGTCACTCAGGTAGTCGCGCAAGCGCTGTTCGGGGTTGGCCGCGCCGGACGCAGCTGCTTCCAGGGCGCGCAGAATCTCGCCTGCGAGCATCTCGCCTTGCACCACTGCCGCCAGAAAGACGACGAACACGCCGCCGGCGAAGCGGTCGATCTGCTGCGCCGCCGCCTCCAGCGCCAGCCGCGTCTTGCCCACGCCGCCTGGTCCGGCAATGGTCAGCAGCCGGCATTGCGGGCTAGCGAGGAGCGCCGCAACCTGGGCCAATTCCTTCTCCCGTCCGAAGAACGGAACGGTTAGCGCCGGCAGGTTGTGTTTTCGCGTGAGCGTCTCGCCTGGCAGGACCAGAAGTTCGCCGTCCTGGCCGTGCACTGCGCCGAGATCGCCTTGTCCGCTGCGGATGCGTTCGGCCAGAAGCTCGGTTTCCTGCTCAGGCTCGACGTCGAGTTCCTCCGCTAAGATGTGACGGCACGCCTCTGCCTGGCGCAACGCGGCCGTACGCTGACCGCTCACAGCCAAAAGCCAGATGAGCTGCCGGTGGATTTCCTCGTTCCACGGTTGCAGCGCTAGCTGCCGCCGCGTCCACGACACGGCGTGCACATAGTCGCCGTGCTCCACGCTGCCGCGGATCCGGCGCGCCAGCACGCGCACCAGCCGTCGGTTCACCTGCTCCCCCATCACCGCCGCCCATTCCTCGAAGCCTGGGCTGCCCTCCACTTTCAAGCCCTCTAGAAACTCGCCGCGGGCGAGCTCGACCGCCTGGCGACATTCATCCGGCGAGCATGGCCGGTCAAGGCCTGCCAGCACGTTGAACCGGTCCAGGTCGACAAACACGCCCGCTTGCGGGTTGAGTTGAAGGGTGTCGTGGGAGATGAGAAGGAAGGGAGGCTGGGCGGAACGGTCCTGCAGTGCGGTGCGCAGATTCGCCAGGGCGTTGCGCAGGTTGCCAAGCGCCGCGCCCGCCGGCTGGTCCGGCCAAAGCAGCTCGGCTAGGGTCTCTCGCGCATGCGGGCGCTTCATCTCCGCGGCCAGGTAGGCCAGCAAGCCGCGCACCTTGCTGGATTCAAAACCGGTCACCGGCTTGCCGTCCAGCGTCGCCTGGAATGGGCCAAGGAGAGAGACGATGAGACGCGCCATGGGTTTGTCCTGGGAACCGAACCTGCGGCCGCGCCTGCCCTCAATGTTGTCTACTGCAATGTTATCTACTGCGTAGGGGAGTGCGCTATACGGATTATACGACGTCCGCTAGGCGCGCGCAATCGCTTGGCGTCAGGCGTCACGAGTCAGAAATGACGCCTGACTCGTGACCCTTTCTCTGCATCCCTGCCCTTGGCCGAAAAAAGCGGTTGGCCGCATCCTGCGATGTTTGCTACACTTTGCCGCTATCGCTCCATGAGCGCCCCGCGGCGCCCTCTAGCAGCCCGCCTCCTCGGGCGAACCCGTCCACACAGAAACGATATGTGGTTGAACAAGGAGTGTCCTATGAATGCTCATTGGATGGATGATTGGATCCCCCTCCGCCTTGATCGCCGGTTGTGGCGGGTAATCCCCCTGCTCGCCGCCCTATTCTTTCTCCTGGCGCAGCCGCACACAGCCCGCGCCCAGAACGCGTCCTGCGGCGAACCGCAGCGCACGCACGGAACGCTCACGCTGGAACGGTGTGTCAAGCGAACCTTCAACTACGCCGGCCAGACCAAAACCGTCATCGTCTATTTCACAACCGCCAACGGCGAAGCCGCAGACCGCTTGCGCGCCGTGGACTCGGACGGCAACGGCAGCCTCGACCGCAGCGCCGACAGCCTCGCCGGTTTCTTGGCCGACTGGACCGTCAACGCCTGGCGCACCTACCGCGACTACGGTTTCCCGGACCCGCTCGGCCGCAACGATATCAAGGTCATCGTCTATGACATGCGGCCCGGCCTGCTCGGTTGGTGCTGCACCGCCGACGAATGGCAGATCGAGGCCGCCGCCGTCATCAACGCGCTCAGCTTCGGCGGCGACCCGCGCGATGCCGAGTCCATCGCCTACCATGAGATGTGGCATGCCGCCCGTTGGTCAGAGGCGTTCAAGTGTTGGGCCATCGAAGGCGGCGCTTCCCACATGACCGACCATGTTACCCTGGAAGTCGACAACGATCCGACCAACGACTACATGGGTCGGGTCTGGGGCTATCTGACGGGCGGCGCCGCCACCGGGCTGACCGAGCACTGCTACAACGCCGCTTTGTGGTGGCAGTACTTCTCCGAGCGCACCAGCAGCGGCAACGACCCGGTCAGGCGCGGCGTGGACTCGGTTAAAGCGTTCTGGGATCACCCCGCAGCCACTGACTTCACGCGCATGGATGCGATCATCCAGAGCCGCGCGCCGGGCAACACCTTCGAAAGCCTGTGGATTGACTTCGCCGTGGCCAACTACGCCAAAGACTTGCCCGGCCCGAACGTACAGGCTAAGTACCGCTACTTCGACGAGACCCATGCCGGCGCGCCCGATTATCCGCCTGTGATGCTCACAAACAGCTACAATGTCACCCCCGGCGCCCCCGTGATTCCCACGCTGGACAGCATTCAACCCTGGTCGGCTAAGTACTACGAGTTCAGACCGGCGTCAAACGTGCCCATCATTAACCTCGCCGTACGCCAGGAGCTGAACAGACGAGCGGCCTATGTTATGCTCGCCGTTCGCAACAATGACATCGTGCGCGAGGAGCGCGGCATTGGGCAAAGCTTCACGCGCAGCTTCTCCAACAACAGCTTCGACCGCATCATCCTGATCGTCGTGGGCCTCAATGAGCAGGCCAACTTCCGCTACTCGTTGAACGCGCAGATGACGCTCAACATCGTCGATCCCTTGCAGGCGCGACCGGCGACGGTCGGCCGCCATGACGCCCCCGACAAGCTGCTGATCAAGGTGGATGTCTTCGCCGGACCCGGCGGCGAGCCTGTGTCGGGCATCGATCCCGGCCACTTCGCCATCACCGTCGGCAACGCCGAAGTGACGCCGGCCCAACGCATCAGCGCAGCCTACGTCCAGGGCCAATACTGGCTGCTCGTGCGCGCGCCTACCCAATCAGCCGCGGGGACGTACAACCTGACTGTCAGCTTCGCCGGGCTGACCGACACTGAACTGTCGTCCGTGCGCTATCAGGCGCGCAACGACGTCGACAGCGTGGTCGTGCTCGACCGCTCCGGCAGCATGGGCGAGTACGCCAAAATGCCCGCAGCCAAAGACGCCGCCCGCCTCTTTGTCGATTCCTGGCGCGCCGGAGACCTCATCGGCGTCGCCAGCTTCGACGACGATGCAACCGTCAACCTGCAGCTCGGCGCATTTGAGACCGAGCGTAACAACGCTCTCAACGCCATCAACGCCATCAGCCTGGGCGGCGCCACCAGCATCGGCGACGGCCTGCAGGCTGGGCTGGACCAACTCATCGCGCGCGGCAACGCCTCTCATGACTGGACCATCATGATCTTGAGCGACGGCATCGAAAACCGCGACATTACTATCGCCAAGTTCCTGGAAACCTACGCCGCGCGCCGCAATGCCAGCCCGCCGCAGAAGGCGCCGCGCATCTTGGCCGTTGCCCTGGGCCCCGACGCCGACCGCGCCCGTATGGAAAACCTCGCCGCGCAGACCGGCGGCGTCTACTATGTGGCCGCCCTACCCGGACAGGGGCTGGCGGCAGCCGCCACAGACGCCTTCGACCTCAGCACGGACCTCGCCGAAATCTATCGCAGCGCCGCCGAGGTCGTGGCCAAGCAGAGCCAGGTCTATGCCGATATCTGGCCGGTGGACCACAACGTCCCCTCCAAAGTGCATACGATCCGCGTGGACGGAGCCGCCAGCCAAGCCGTATTTGTGGTCAAGTGGAACAAAGACGTCTTGGGACGGGATGTCGTGATTGAGCAGCCGGACGGCACGCCCTACACCCAGCCGCCGGCGCAGACAGACTCCCGCCACATGGTGTGGCGAATTGCGAATCCGCAACCAGGCGCATGGAAGTTGAGTCTCAATGAGTTCGAGAACGCCGCCCACGCCGTCGAACCGGCCGCCATCATCGAATACGCGACCGAAATCCTGGTCGAGGCTGCGGTGACAAGCGACTTGACCTTCGATGTTTTTCTTGGCCTGCCGGTCGAGCAGCGGCTTGTGGGCAAGCCCATGCCCATCTTCGCCGCGCTGGCCGACTCCGCCGCTATCTCTGGCGCGACCGTCAGCGCGCTGGTGCGCACGCCGGGGAGCGGCTTCTACTCGGTCACCCTCTACGACGACGGCAAGCATGGCGACGGCGCCGCCAACGACGGGTTCTACGGCGGCATCTTTTATGTCACCCACCGTCACGGTGCCTATGACGTCGTCGTCACAGCCAACGGCAATTCGCCGCGTACCGGCGCTTTTACGCGGCGCGTGCGCGTGGGGTTCAACATGCTCCAGTCGCGCAGCCTCACCTTCGACCCCAACTTCCCCAACTATGACCCCAACCTGGAATACAACCCGGACGCCCCCGATGCCGCCGACCACCCCAACCGCGGCGTCGTGGACAAGGACGGAGACGGCCTCATTGACTGGTGGGAAGTCGAAACCGGCCTGGACCCTGACAACACACGCGGCGGCCAGCGCTATCAAGACCCCGACTTTGACGGGCTGTCCAACCAGGAAGAGTTCGAGATCGGCACAGATCCCCTCTCCAGCGATAGTGACGGCGGCGGTCAGAACGACGGCTCGGAGTGGACCAGCGGCAACGATCCGCTGGACGCCGCGCTTGACCAGACGCCTTGCCCCATGTACTTCGAGGCCAGTCCTACGCTGCAGGAGCATGACGAACACATCTACACGGGCGCTGTCGTCCTCTACTACGACGTGAACCCGGATCACAGCTACTTCCTCGCCTGGCGGCGGCCCGCTGGCGGGGCGCGCGAACTGATCCCGGAGAACCTACCCGCCACAGGCGTCTATTCGGACACGGCCGTCTCCGAAGGCGTAGTCTATGACTACTGGATCTCCGCCTATGACGCCGAAGGGCACGCCAGCTGTATCCTCGGCCCGTCGCGCGTCGTGTTGTCGCCGGACGCGGTGAAACCCGAAGGCGTCGTCACCATCAACAACGGCGCGGCCAAGACCGACAGTGTGCAGGTGACGCTCCAGTTCAACGCCACCACAGACACGACCGAAATGCAGGTGCGCAACAGCGTGGCGGCCTTCAGCGCCACCGACGGCTGGGAGCCGTACAAGCCGTCGCGCTCATGGACGCTGGCCCCGATCAACGGCATGGCGGCCGTCTTCGTCCTCTATCGCGACGCAGCCGGCAACGTATCTGAACCGGCATCCGACCTGATCGAGGCGGCAGCCGAGACCAAGGTATTCCTGCCCGTGCTGCGCAGATAGCGGCTTCTCCCCGTTCGGACGGCTGCACACAAGCGCACAACCCGTGCAGCCGTCCACGGCGTAAAGTCATGGCGACTTCCGATGCGCAGGCGATGGATCAGCCCCTTCGCCTGCGCATTCTCATGGCTAGCATTGTCCGTCCCCTAGCCTCCCGCAAAGCCGCGCCCGCGCCCAATCCACAATCTTCAATCCGCCCTCTACAATCCCAGGTTCCACACCGACAGCGCCAGCGCATACGCCGCGCCCGCCGCGGCCAACGTCGTAAACTGCAGCCGCGTGCCGAGGGCGCCCTCACGCCGCACCCAGACCACGGCCGCGACCGCCGCCATCGCCAGCGTCAGCAGCGCCCCGGCAGCCGGCAACAGCAACGCCAACCGCAGCGCCAACCCCGCCGGCCGGCCCTGCAGCAGCGCCGCCAGCGCCAGCACGAACGCCGGGACAAACGCCAGGTTGACCAGCGCCATCAGCGCCCCGCTCCACCGCCCCGCGCGGACGACCGGCGCCTCGCGCCGCCTCCGCCACAGCCCCACGCCGTTGATCACAAGCCCCGCCGCGAAGATCAAGCCGCACAGCAGCAGCGCCGCCCACGTCACCCACGGCGCTTCGTACCAGGCGCGCTTCTCCAGCGTAAACACCGCCCGGCTGTTCTGCGACGCCCCCGTCACCCGGCCCGGGCCGTCGCGGTGGAAGAGCAGCGCATCCATCCCGTCGCTGCTCACGAAGTAATCCGGCGCCGTCTCGGTGAACGTCCGCCCGGCGCCGCCGCCGGCAACGCGCAGCCGGCCGTCCTGCGTGGGCTGCATCGTCACCGCCTCGGTCAGAAACAGCGCCTTCTCATAGGTCGTCTGCGCGTGCCGGTTGTTCCAGAAGTACGTTCCCGCATACTCGGCCCCGCGCCCGGCGAAGTCCGCCGGCGCCGTCGTCCCTACGGTCGCCTGTGCAAAGAACCGCCCCATCAGGTCGTCCATGAAGCGCGTCGTACGCAGCACCCCTGCCGCCTCCGCCGAGTTGAACGCCACAAAGACGCCCAACTGCCGCTCGGGGAAGAGCAGCATCATGCTGTGAAAGTAGGCCGTGCTGCCCAGGTGCCCCACGATCCGTTCGCCGTTGCGGCTCATCTCATAGAAGCCGAAGCCGGTCCCGTTCAGCCGCTCGTCGGCGCGGAACTGCGCGCTCTGCATGGCGCGCGCCGTCTCCGGCTGCAGGATCTCGGCGTCGCCGTAGCGGCCCAGGCCCAGGCTCGCCGCCATGTAGGCCGCCATATCCGCCGCGGTAGAGCGCACCGGGCCTGCGCCGAAGGCGGCGATATACTCCGCCGGCTGCGGCCGCATGCCGGCATGGCCCGTCGCCAGGTCGCCCGCGGCGCCCTCTGCGGGGACCTGCTGCGTGATCGTCCGCTCCATGCCCAGCGGCGCGCAGATGTGCGTCTGCAGATACTCGCCCAGCGGCATGCCCGATACCCGCTCCACTACGTACCCGAGCAGCGCCAGCCCGTAATTCGAGTAGCCGGCGGCTTCTCCCGGCGGGCGTACGCGTTCAGGCAGGTTGCGCAGCAGATAGTCGCGCGTCGAGGGCAGCGCCCCCCGCTCCGTGAGGATGGCGCCGATGTCGCGCGCCTCGAAGCCCGAGGTGTGCGTCAGCAGGCGGCGGATCGTCACCGGCTGTGCATAGGTCTGCGGGATCTCGAAGTCAATGTATGCGGACACGTCCTCGTCGAGGTCGATCAGCCCCTGCTCGACCAACTGCATCACCGCTGTCGCCGTAAACGTCTTGCCCAGCGACCCGATGTGCACGACCGTACGTTCGGCATCCATCGGCCTCTGCGCCGCGGCGTCCGCCATGCCGTACGCGCCCAGGTGCACGACCTCGCCATCCTGCACCACTGCGGCGGCGGCGCCGGCGATGCCGAACTCGCTCAAATAGGCCGGGATCTGCGCATCCAAATACGCCGGCAGCGCGTCGAGGTCCGGCGCCGGCTCCTGCGCCAACACGGTCGGGGCTGTCCCCCCCGCCAGGATCGCGGCCCAGGCCAGCAGCGCAGCCAGCGCCATGCGCACGCGCCGCGTCTCCCCGGCGCAACTGCCTCTCCTGGCCGTTCGCGCCCGGCCAACTTGTCCAAACATATGCCCTGTCCCCCCTATAGAAAAGTAAAGGTTGTAGTGGAAGCAGTGGAAACGAATGGTCTCCACAAGGCGCTAAACCGATCACTCGCAGAGACGCCATCCAAGCTATACTACACCAAAGGCCCCTCACGCAGTTTGCTCCGTGCATGTTGATCTGTCTCGTTCAAAGGGCAAGGAGACGAGGTATGCGCCGGGTCCGCTGGTTGCGCAGGATTGTCGTGGCGCTCATTGTGCTGGGGTTGGGGATCGCCCTCGCGATCTACCCGCCGGAGTATGTCTACCGCGTGTTGTGTGGCAGGAGTCTGACGTCTTCGACTGGCAGAAGTTCCCCTTCCATCCCCTACAGGCGTCGCCCTCACCCCACCCCTTCCCCGTCGACGCCGGCCCGCGCGTAGAGACGCTCTTCGCTGAACCCGCTGGCCAATATTGAGCGGACAAGACCGGCGCCGCTGGCCGCCCGCCCTATATGCCCCGAACGCCGATCTCCCTGCCCGACGCAATAGCCCAGGACGATCGTTTGATTTGGCTATCTTCCTTACTATCACATACAATGAGGGGGAGGGTGAATACCCCATGCAGGACGTTCTCGGCCGGTCCGAGGGGTCCAAGCGATGAGGCTCGCGAATTGTCCGGCTCTGATCGGGCTGATGGCCTCTATACGGCTGGCTTGCAGACGTGCAAACGGCCGTATAGAGGCCATTTTTGTTAAAACAAGACAGGAATAAGGCGGTGTCGAAAACAAGCGCAACTTACCAGCAGTTGCAAAACGTCTTGACCAGACCGGGGTGTCCGATCTGCGCTCTCGGCGAGCAGGCGGCCCATAGCTATCTGGACGGTCTGCTCTGGGAGTCGGTCAATGATCCGGGCATTCGTGAGCGCCTGGCCGGATCATTGGGTTTCTGCGGCCGTCATAGCCGTGAGTTGCTCACATTTCCCGGCGAACGCCTAGGCGTCGCCATCCTCCAGCGAGCGGTGCTCCGAGAGGCTGTGAACCGCCTTCACCAGAATCCGGCTGCTTCCCCGCCCGGTTTCGTCCAGAGCATACAGGATAAACTGTCCGGCAGGATCGACCGCACAGCGCCGGAGTCCGGCCCGTCTCAGTCAATGCGGCCCTGTCCGGCCTGTGTGCAGCAAGACCAGGCGGAAGCGCTCGCCTGCGAGACCCTGCTGACTCATTTTACCGGCGATCTGGATGGGCCGTTGCTGTCGGCCGGCGGTCTGTGTTGGCCTCACCTGCAGCGGGCCCTCGAGTCTGAAGGAGAGACGCCGGTGCGGGCCGCGCTTGTACAATTACATCGCCGGGCATGGGAAGCCGTCGCCGCGCAATTGGATGAGTTGATCCGCAAAAACGATCACCGCTTCCGCGCTGAGAAGATTACCGAACAAGAACGCAGCGCCATCGACCGGAGCATCGCTATCTTGACCGGCGCCTATCCGCTGCGCTGACAGGCTTGAGCGCGTCAGTATGATGGGAAACCCGAATTCATGATGCAACAGGATAGAGAGGGCGCTAAACATCAGTTGGCGACCAAGTCGGCCATCGCTTTCGTCGTATTGTTGGGCGTGGTGAGCCTCTTCGCCGATATGACCTACGAAGGCGCACGGAGCATCACAGGCCCCTTCTTGGCGACATTGGGCGCCAGCGCAACCGTCGTCGGCATTGTGGCGGGATTTGGCGAACTGGCGGGGTACGGATTGCGCCTGATCTTCGGTTATCTGAGCGATCGAACCGGCCGCTACTGGGTCATCACGATCGTCGGGTACATGATCAACCTGGTAGCCGTGCCTTTCTTGGCGCTTGCAGGCAACTGGCCGCTAGCCGCCGCGCTCATGATTACCGAGCGCACCGGCAAGGCGATGCGTACGCCGGCGCGCGATGCCATGCTTTCCCACGCGACTCATGTCACAGGCCACGGTTGGGGTTTTGGCCTGCACGAGGCAATGGACCAGATCGGCGCGGTCTTAGGCCCCTTGATCGTTGCCGGCGTGCTCTCTTCACGGCAGAACTATCGCGCCGGTTTTGCTGTGCTAGTCGCACCGGCTGCGCTGGCCCTAGTCGCTTTGGCGGCGGCCCGCCTGCTCTATCCCCACCCGCGCGATTTTGAGACGGAACCAGTCGCGCTCGAGAGCAAAGGAATGCCTCGCTCGTTCTGGCTCTATCTGCTCGCGGCGGCGTTGGTCGCCGCAGGCTTCGCCGACTTTCCTTTGGTCGCCTACCATTTCGAGAAAGCCTCAGTGGCAAGCGAAAGTCGCATCCCCTTGCTCTATGCGATGGCGATGGGGTTCGACGCGCTGGCCGCGTTGGTTTTTGGCCGCCTCTTCGACCGCCTAGGTGCGGTTGTCTTGATGGGGGTTGTAGCCGTGTCAGCGCTGTTTGCTCCATTGGTTTTCTTGGGTGGGGCCGCCGCCGCGTGGGCGGGGATGGCCCTTTGGGGCGTCGGCATGGGCGCTCAGGAATCCATCTTGCGCGCCAACGTCGCAACGATCGTTCCCGCCGATCGCCGCGGCGCAGCGTATGGGCTTTTCAATGCCGCCTACGGATTGGCCTGGTTCGCGGGCAGTGTGCTGATCGGCATGCTATATGGCCGATCTGTTGTCGGGTTGGTGGTGTTTTCCGTGCTCGTCCAGTGGTCCGCCCTTCCTGTATTGCTGCGAGTTAAGCGCACCATCGGCTGATGGGCACGAGAGGCGGAATCAACACGGCGCAAGGCGGCTCGTCTCAAAGGCCGCACGTCCGGCGGCAGGCGGCAATCGAGGCTTTGCATACGAACACTAGAGGCAGTGTAATGGCGGGTGAGGAGATGATATTGGCACGTTTTCTTTGGATTGGCGCCGGCGCCGTGCTCGGCGCCAATAGTCGCTATCTGGTCGGCTTGTGGGCCGGAAGCCGTCTCGGCGTCGGCTTCCCATACGGCACGCTATGGGTCAACTTAACGGGCAGTTTTATCCTGGGGTTTCTCGCCGCAGCAGTCAGCGGACGGC
>Ga0334886_1001486_pt1 | contig 27239 bp, 18 predicted proteins | sample GraSluR1_MG_9_FD_207232 | JGI IMG/M metagenome (GOLD analysis project Ga0334886, IMG submission 207232) | Sludge microbial communities from methane-producing bioreactor in Wageningen University, Netherlands - Granular Sludge_27_06-R1 | ecosystem: Engineered > Bioreactor > Anaerobic >... | reverse complement strand
GGCCGGACGCCTCGTGTCCCATGATGTCGGGCGGCTGCCGTCGTCCCGATGAGCCGTCCATGCCGTGCACGTCGCTGCCGCATACCGCGCAGGCCTTCACCTTGATGAGCACCTCGCCGGTGCCCGGAGTGGGGGTGGGCACATCGAGATAGTCGAACTTGTTGTACTCGGTGAGCACCAATGCTTTCATGCCTGCGCCTCCTGCGACGACGTGGATGCCGGACGACCGTCGTGCGGGTCCTCGTCTATCGACGGTATCCATTCTTGCGTAGCGCGTTCGGGTGCCGAAGCCGGTTGCCATCGTTTCGTACATCGTGGAGTATGTCGTTGCTCATGCTGTAGGGCGCTGGACGATGAACGCATCAGGGGCTGGGCCCGTCCGTGGCCGCGTCCCGGTCGGCGACCCGTGGCGTGCGGCGGTCAGAGATGGGCGACGAGCAACTCGGCCATCGTGACTGCGGTCGAACCCTCCAGATCGGCGACCTGCTTGCGGCAGGAGAAGCCATCGGCCAGCACCACGGCCTCCGGCCCGGCAGCCCGGATCGCGGGGAGCAGATCGTGTTCGGCCACCTTGACCGAAACCTCGTAGTGGCCGCGTTCGACACCGAAGTTGCCTGCCAGGCCGCAGCACCCACCGAGGGTGACAACCCGGGCGCCGGTTCGCTGGAGTAGCGCGGCATCGGCTTCCCAGCCCAGTACGGACGCGTGGTGGCAGTGCGGCTGAGCAACGATGGTGTGCCCGGCCAGGCTCGGTGGCTGCCAGTCGTCCAACGATCCCAGCAGCTCGGCGAGGGTATGAATCGACCCCGCCACCACCGGCACGCGCGCATCGTCCGGCAACAACTCAACGGCATCCGAACGCCACACGGCCATGCAGCTGGGCTCCATACCGACGATCGGAATATCCTGCTCGGCGATCGGAGCCAGCACCTCCAGTGCGTGGGTCAACTGGCGGCGGGCCCCGTCCAACTGGCCGGTGGTGATCCAGGTCAGCCCGCAGCAGGCATCCTGCGTGATGACCCGCGGCGTGAATCCCACGCTGACCAGCAGATTCAGCAGCGCTACCAGCTGGCCTCCGGCGAAGGCGTCGGTGAACGAATCGACCCAGACCGCGACCGGCCCACGCTTACCCGCAACCTCGCCCAGTTCGTAGTCCTGCTGGCTGGCGGCACGACCGACCCGGAAACGCGGCATCGGACGCCGCTGATCGACACCGGCAGCCGCCCGAACCAGATTGCTCAGGCCAGGGGTCTGCAGCGCGAAATTGCCCAGCACGCCCAGCCGCAGCTTGGTGACCAGTCGTCCCCAGCGCGGCAGCCAGCCCAGCGCATAGTGCGAAACCGGACGCAGCTTGCGCCGGTGCTTCTCGTAGAGCACCCGCGACTTGTAGGCAGCCATGTCGATGCCGGTGGGGCAGTCGCGACGGCAGCCCTTGCAGGCCAGGCACAGCTCCAAGGCTTCGGCCACCTCGGGAGAGGCCCAGCCCCCGGTGATCAGTTGACCGTTCAGCATCTCCTGCAGGACGCGTGACCGCCCGCGGGTGGCGTCCTTCTCATCCCCGGTCGCCTGGAAGCTCGGGCACATCACCCCGCCGGCCTTGGTGGTGTTGGCGCGGCACTTGCCGACGCCGGTGCACTGATGCACCTCGAGGGTGAACTCCGGGTTCTTCATGGCCAGCGGCGAGCGGCGCAACTGCGGAATCCGGAGATTGGCGTTGAGCGGCTCGGGATCGACCAGCATGCCCGGGTTGAGCAGATTCTGGGGGTCGAAGATCTGCTTCACCTGCCCGAACAGTGACAGCGCAGCGGGGGAGTACATCAACGGCAGCAGTTCGCTGCGCGCCCGGCCGTCACCGTGCTCGCCCGACATCGAGCCGCCGTAACGCGCCGCCAGCTCGCCGGCGGCGAACATGAAGTCGTGCAACAGTTGGGTGCCGTTCTCGGTGTTCAGCGGGAAGTCGATTCGGCAATGGACGCAGCCCTCACCGAAATGCCCGTACGGCAGCCCGTGCAGCCCGAAGCGGATCAGCAACTCATCGAAGTCGCGCAGGTAGGCACCCAGCCGCGGGGCGGGCACTGCCGAGTCCTCCCAGCCCGCATGCGCCGGGGCGTCCAGGGCGACCGCGGCCAAGCCGGCCGCATCGGTGCGGATCGTCCACAGCCGGGCGGCCTCGGCGGCATCGGGCACTACCCAGCCCTCGATGGCACCGGACGCGTCCACCATGGCCTGGGCGCGCTGGGCGATCTCCGCGGCGTCATCGCCGACTAACTCGATGAACAGCCACGCCTCCCCGGCCGGCAGCGGCGGCACGGCGTGCGGCCCGATGCGCTCGGCGACCACATTCGACAGCCGCCGGTCCATACCCTCGCAGGCGGTCGGGCGGTACGGCAGGATACGCTCCATGGCGTCCGCACCGTCGGCCATGGTCGGGTAGCCAAGAGCCACCGTCGTCTTCAGCGGGGCATCGCGCACCAGGCGAACGGTGGCCCTGGTGATGATGCCCAGGGTGCCTTCGGTGCCGGCGAAGAAGCTCGCCACATCGAAATTCCGCTCGGGCAGCAGATGCTCCATGCTGTACCCCGACACCTGACGCGAGAAGGTCCCGAACTCGGTGCGGATGGTGGCCAGATTGTCCAGCACCAGCGCGCGCAGCTTGTCGAGAAGACTGCCGTGGGCGTCCGGACGAAGGGTCAGCAGCTCACCGGTGCCGGTGATGATCTCGAGCTCGACGATGTTGTCGGCACTGCGCCCGTATCCCAGCGCGCGGGGTCCGCAGGCGTTGTTTCCGATCATGCCGCCGACCGTGCAGCGGTTCGAGGTGGACGGGTCGGGGCCGTACCGCCAGCCGTGCGGATTGACCTCTTTTTGCAGCATGGCCTGCACGACGCCGGGTTCGATGACCGCGGTGCCGGCCTCGATGTCGACCGAGAGCACCTTGTTCAGGTACCGGGAGGTGTCGATCACCAGTCCGGGACCGACCGCATTGCCCGCGCAGGAGGTGCCGGCCCCGCGTCCGGTGATCGGCAACCCGACGGCCAGGCCTGCGCGCACCAGCTCGATCAGCTCGTCGGTGGTTCGCGGCGTCGCGACGACCTCGGGCACGACGCGGTAGAGCGAGGCATCCGTCGAATACAGTGCCCTCGCGAGCGTTGACTGGTCGAGGCAGGACGGATCACTGAGCTGAGCGCGCAGTTCGGCGACCTTGTCGAGTGTGGCGGCCGGCGCGCTCACTTCTTGGCCCCAGCAGCATCCAGCACAGCCTGCATGGCCCTGCCGAGCCCTTCCCAGTCGTCCTCGGCGATTGGGTCGATCAACACCCGCCGAACCGAAGCGACGTGATCGGGAGCCGCGGTCTTGAGCAGCTCGAAGCCCTTGTCGGTGAGTCGGGCGATGACCCCGCGGCGATCATGGGCGGCGGTCTCCCGCACGATCAGCCCCTCGGCCTCCATGCGGTTGACGGTATGTGTGAGTCGCGAGCGGGATTGGTTGGATCCCTCGGCCAGCTGCGACATGCGGATGGAGTGACCCGGTGATTCCGAGAGCACGACGAGCACCTCGTATTCATTGAGATCGAGATTGTGCGGGCGCAAGTCGGCATTGAGTTGCTCATTTATCCGCGCGCAGGCATTCAGCCAGTTGCGCCATATAACTTGCTGGGACGGCGTCAGCCAGCGGACTTCCTGCTCGGACATGGCGACTATCCTAACGGCGCAGTTGAAGAGTGAATCATGGGGGTGGCGATGCGCGGCGGGCTCATACCTTGCTGGGCGTTAGGATCAGATGCCAGCAGATGACCTTCCGCTGCCCGGGCCGGCAGCCAACGAGGAGCGTAATGAACGCCAACGCACAGCAAGTCGCCGACACGATTCTCGCGCAGTGTGCTTCTGACTACCCAACGATGTTCCGCGACAGGGTCGCCGCAGACCCGGCCAAGGTCGCTTTCACCGTGCCCGATGGCGACGGCTGGCGTGACGTCACATGGGGTGAGGTGCGCGGGGTCGTCGACCGTGCCGCTGCCGGGTTCCTCTCCTTGGGTCTGCAGTACGAGCAGCGGGTCGCCATAGCGTGTGCCACCCGGCTGGAGTGGATCGAGGCCGACCTGGCCGTCGCCTGCGCCGCTGCCGCGACCACGACGGTCTACCCGAATACCAATGTCGAGGACATGAGCCACATCGTCCGCGATTCGGGCTCGGTGATGATGGTGCTCGAGAACAACGCGCAACTCACCAAGGTGCACCAAGCCCCCGAACTGGACGCCCAGTTGCACCACATCATCCTCATCGATGACGACCGGCCGGCCGATGCCCATGCCGACGACCGGGTGATCGTCTGGCACGACCTGCTCGACCGGGGCGCGGCCTATCTGGCCGAACATCCCGCCTGCGTGGACGAGTCCATCGGCACCTTGGGCCCGGACTCGCTGTCCACCCTGATCTACACTTCCGGCACCACCGGCAATCCCAAGGGCGTCGAACTGCTGCATCGCAGCTGGGCCTACGAGGGGGCGGCCATGGCCTACCTCGACTTCGTCCACGAGGACGATGTGCTCTACCTGTGGCTGCCGCTCAGCCACGTCTTCGGCCGCGACCTGATCTCGGTGCAGCTGTCGATCGGTTTCCGTTCGGTCGTCGACGGACGGGTCGACCACATCGTCGACGGACTCGCTCTGACCCACCCGACGATCCTGGTCGGCGTCCCGCGCATCTTCGAGAAGGTGCGTGCCGCCGTGATGACCATGTATCCCCAAAACGGTGTCAAGGGACGCATCTCCCGGTGGGCGTTCAAGGTGGGTCGTGAGTCGCGCCCCTACCGGCTGGCCGGTCGTCCGCTGCCGCGGGTGCTGCGGCTGCAGTACGCCGTCGCCGACAAGCTGGTCTTCAGCAAGCTCAAGGCCAGGCTGGGCGGGCGGATGCGGTTCATGATCTCCGGATCGGCCAAACTCTCCCGGCAGGTGCAGGAGTGGTTCTACAGCGCCGACATCACCATCGTCGAAGGCTTCGGCGCCACCGAGACCGCGGCCATCACCTTCCTCAACCTGCCGGATCGTCCGCGTTTCGGCACGGTCGGACCGGTGATCCCAGGCCTGCAGACCAAGCTCGACGACGACGGCGAGGTGCTGGTCTCCGGACCGACCATCGCCCGCGGCTATCACCATCTGCCCGAGGAGACCCGGGAGGCCTTCGATGACGGCTGGTATCGCACCGGTGATATCGGCGTGCTGGATTCCGACGGCTATCTGACGATCACCGATCGCAAGAAGGACCTCTTCAAGACCTCGAACGGCAAGTTCGTCGCCCCGCAGAAGATCGAGAACGCGGTCATGGCGAACATCCCTTACGTCAGTCAGGTGGTTGCGATCGGGCAGGACCGCAAGTTCGTGAGCGCGCTGATCACGCTGGACGAGCCGCAACTGCGCAAATGGGCCGAGCGCCGCGGCAAGGAGAACATGTCGTACGCCGAGCTGACCCAGGACCCGGCCATCCACGCCTCGATCGACCGGTTCATGCGCAAGGTCAACACCCGGCTGGAGCGCTGGGAACAGATCAAGCGCTACACAATCCTGCCGGCAGAGCTCAGCATGGCCGACGGCACCCTGACCCCCAGCCTGAAGGTGCGCCGCGATGAGGTGAACTCGGCTTACGCCGACGCGATCAACGCGATGTACGCCGACGACGCGCCGATGTCCGATCTCGTACCGCGATGACCGGGGTTTTCGTCGCTGACGTTCAGCTGCGCTGGACCGATCTGGACGCCCAGGGCCATGTCAACAACGTCATGGTGGCCGACTATCTGCAGCAGGCGCGCGCCGAGTTCATGCTGTCGGGTGATGCCGGCGAGATGATCGAGGACGGCGTTGTGGTGGTCGCCCATCAGATCTCCTACCGCAACCCGATCCACTACAGCGACGATCCGTTGCGCGCCGAGCTGTGGGTGGCCGAGGTGGGCGCCGCACGCCTGGTGATCGCCTACCGGCTGATCCAGGACGACAGCCTGTGCGTCGAGGCGCGCACGGTCTTGTGCCCCTACGACTTCGAGCGGATGGTGCCGCGGCGGCTCACCCGCCGGGAGCGCGGGTTCTTCACCGCCTGGCTGGACGAGAACACCGCGCCGCTGCCCGAGCTGGTTGCTCCCGAACTCGCGGGCCGGGGCAAGATCACCCCGGTGCAGGTGCGCTGGTCGGACCCCGACCGCTATCAGCACGTCAACAATGTGCGCTATCTCGACTATGTGCTGGCCGGGCGAGTGGACATGACCTCCCACGCCGATCCGTCGATGGCCCGGGTCGCGATGGGCAACGCCGATGCGGCGCGCTGGTTGATCGCTCGGCAGGACATCGACTATCTGGTGCAGATGATGTTCCGGCTGGAGCCGTTCCATGTGCTGACTGCGCCGGTTCACCTGGGCACGAGTTCGATCGTGCTGGCCACCGAGATCGTCGATCCGGACGACGGCATCGTCCATGCCAAGGCCCGCACCGTGCTCGTCTGTGCCGATGAGGCCGGCCACAAACGTCCCTTGCCCGATGCCGCCCGCGCGGCGCTGGAAAAGCTACTGACCACCCAGTGAGTTCGCCAGACTGATACGACGCAACCGGCCGGCTCCCCGAAGGGAACCGGCCGGTAGTGGTTGTCGGCAACTCGACCGATCGGACGCGGACTCAGTCGTCCGAGGTCTTCACCTCGGAGCGGTCGCCCGACCAATCCAGATGGAAGTGGCCCGGCTGATCGACACGCTCGTAGGTGTGCGAACCGAAGTAGTCACGCAGGCCCTGGGTCAGAGCGGCATTGTTGCGAGGTGCCCGCGCCATGTCGTAGTACGCCAGCGAGCTCGAGAAGACCGGAGCCGACACACCGGACTGCACGGCGGCCGACACCACCCGGCGCCAGGCGTCGTTGTACTGAGCCAGCTGCGGGGCAATGGACGGGGCGCACATCAGCGACACCAGATCGGGGTCGGCCGAGTACTCCTTGCGGATGTTCTCCAGCAGCTTGGCGCGGATGATGCAGCCGTCACGCCAGATCTTGGCGCAGTCGGCGACGTTGATGTTCCAGCCGAATTCCATGCCGCCGGTGCGGATCTCGTCGAAGCCTTGGGAGTAGGCGACCACCTTGGATGCCCACAGCGCCTGCCGGACGTCTTCGACGAACGCATCCTTGTCGGGCACCTGAAGCGTACGGTCGGGGCCCTGCAGCGTCTGCTGTGCGACGGCGCGCAGATCGTCGTGGCTCGACTCGGCCCGTGCGAAGACCGATTCGGCGATGCCATTGACCGGAACGCCCAGCTCGAGGGCGGTCTGCACCGTCCAGGTGCCGGTGCCCTTCATCCCAGCCCGATCCTTGATCACGTCGACCAGGGAGCCGCCGGTCTGCGGATCGGTCTGGCTCAGCACATCGGCGGTGATCTCGATCAGGTAGCTCGACAGCTCACCTTCGTTCCAGCTCTTGAAGATCTCCGCGGCCTCGGCATTGCCGATACCGGCGGCCTTCAGCAGCTCCCAGGCCTCACCGATGACCTGCATGTCGGAGTACTCGATGCCGTTGTGGATCATCTTGACGAAGTGGCCGGCGCCGTTCGGGCCGATCCAGGCGCAACAGGGCTCGTCGCCCACATGGGCGGAGATGGCCTCCAGCATCGGGCCGACGATCTTGTAGCTCTCCGGGGTGCCGCCGGGCATGATGGACGGGCCGGTCAGGGCGCCGTACTCGCCGCCGGACACGCCGGTGCCGACGAAGTGGAAGCCCTTGGCCGAGATCTCCTTCTCGCGGCGGATGGTGTCGCGGAAGTAGGCATTGCCGGCGTCCAGAATGATGTCGCCGGGCTCGAGATAGGGAAGCAGCTCCTCGATGGTCGCGTCAGTGGCGGCACCGGCCTTGACCATGATGATGATGGAGCGCGGATGCTCGATCGAGGCCACGAAATCGGCGATCGACTCCGAACCGATGAACTTGCCCTCGTTGCCGTGATCAGCCAGGACCTGCTGAGTCTTGGCGTAGGTGCGATTGAAGATCGCAACGGTGAACCCCTTGTGGGCGAGGTTACGGGCCAAGTTTGAGCCCATCACCGCCATACCGACGACGCCGATATTGGCCTTCTCTGACATATGCTGCTTCTCCTTGCTGTGTCGAGCCAAACAACCCTGGACCGCAATCCTGCCTGGTCGTGCGGCGCGCGAGCAATCGTTGCCGCTGTTTGCCGCCGATTGGCTCAGCCGCCGCTCCTGGTGACCGATATCAATCGCATCAGGCATCGCTGTCCGTGTCTAGACGCAACGCTACGGCGTCATGAGCCGATCTCGCGTAATTCAATACAAATCCGGGCAATGTTGCCACCGGTGGGCATCGTCATGGCTGAGCACGGGTCGGTTAGAGTGTTTCCCGTGGATAAGCCGGGCTCAGCAGACAAGGCCGTGACCATCTACGATGTCGCAAAGGCCGCTGGGGTAAGCCCGTCGACCGTCTCGCGGGCCTTCTCTCGTCCTGGACGGGTCAGTGCCCGGACGGCAGCTCACATTCACGAGGTGGCCGCCGAGCTGGGCTACCGAGTGCCGCAGGTCGTCAAGACCGAGGCAGCCCGGCAATCGAAGATGCTGGGCATCAGCGCCACCGACATCACGAACCCCTTCTTCTTCGGCATCATTCGCGGCGCCGAACATGTTGCCCTGGCCGAGGATTACTCGATCATCCTGGCCGACTCGCAGGAGAATGACGAGCTGGAGCGCCGGCTGTCCGATCGGACGATGCCGCTGGTCGACGGCATGATCGTCGCCACGTCGCGGCTGCCCGACTCCTTCTTGCGCAATGCCGCGAAAACCGCCCCGGTTGTTTCCCTGAACCGGCTGGTGCCAGGCCTGCCCAGCGTGATCACGGACAATGCCCGGGGGATGCGGCGGGCATTGGAACATCTGGCGGAGTTGGGTCACCGGCGGGTGGCCTATGTCAGCGGGCCGACCAACTCGTGGGCTGACGGCGCCCGGGAACGAGCGTTCCGTGAGGGCTGTTATGAGCTCGATCTGATGGATCATCGGGTAGGTCCGACAGCGCCGACCGTGCGCGGTGGGATGGGCATCCTGCCGCAGATCCGCGAGCAGCATGTCACGGCAGTGATCTGCTTCAACGATGTGGTGGCCGTCGGCGTGATGCGCGCTGCGAAGATGGCCGGAGTGCAGGTGCCCCACGAGTTGTCGGTCGTGGGTATTGACAATGTCTTCGTCGCCGACCTGGTGAGTCCGGGGCTGACCACGATCGCGTCGCCGCTCACCCTGCTGGGGGAGCGCGCCGCGCGGACGGTGATCGCGCTGGCCAACGGCCAGGAGCCGGAGACCAGCGCCGATCGTCCGTCGGTCTTGCCGATGCGGCTGATCGTCCGCGAATCGACCGGTCCAGCGCCCCGACGCTGACAGCTGCCGGATACATCGCGCGGGGTCGCTGCCCGGTCGCGGTCGCGGTCAGCTCTTGGGCCGCTCCGAAGCCAGCCGGAAGAGCACCTCACCGGCATCGGTGACGACATGGAACTCCGGATCCTCCATGAGCGCCGGGATCGTGGCCGGATCGCGGTATCCGACGTTGATGGACGCGCAGACCTCCGGCGGTATCTGGGTGGCAAAGGTCAGCTTCAGCCGGCAGCTCTCCACACCGGTTTCGGGATCGTAGCTGCCGGCGCCGCGGGCGTGGGTGGAATGCGCCAGTACGCCCCACGGCACGTCCTTGAACTTGTCCCACTGCTTCACGTAGTAGTCGCGGCAGTGGTAGCCGATCTCGTAGATCTCGGGGTGGGCTTCGGACACGGTCGTGATGTGCGGGGCGTAGAGGATCGTCTCGCCGCCGTCCGCCACGGCCGGCTCGGTCTTGTAGAAGCCCTTGGCTGCGGTCCAGATGTCGTGATAGCGCTGCGGGATCTCCGCGATGACGTTCTTGAACGGCGCGTCGACGTACTCGATGTGGGTCTGGGCGGTCACCTTCGCCTGCTCGGCCCAGGCAGCCTCGGGGCTGCCGAATGACGCCGACTCCAGCTCGTCGGAGTATGCCTTGACCACGAATGCCAGGCAGTACTTCTCGCCCGGGATCAGGTGGGCGCCCTCGTTGATCATCGCGCGCACCGGGGTGGTGCCCGGGCTGCCGATCATCTTCGCCGACGTGATCAGCGCACCGACCCAGTGGGTCATGTCGATCAACTCGTGAGCCGCACAACCGGGGATGAAGTACTTGTTGCCGCCGGAGATGCCGACCACCTCGTGCGGCAGGATCGGGCCGACGATGATCTTCACATCGGCCTCGACGACCGTCTTGTTGATCAGCACATCGGTGCCGATATCGAGACGACCCCCGGACAGCTCACTGATGCGCTCGCCGCTGATGTGACCGACATCGACCAGCTGCTCGGGGTCCTTCCACAGGTGGTTGATGATCGGCATGCCCGGGTAGACCGCGCCGAGGTCCGCCTTCGGATCACCGGCCGCCCACAAGGCGATCTCGTCCGGCTCCATGTACTCGTGGGTACCCAGCGCGATGATGCAGGTGAGGCTGGCGGCCTTACCGGCCACGGCCTTGTAGACCGCTCGCAGGATGCGAGGCATCGGACAGCCGCGGGTGTCGTCCGGAATGATCAGGCACACGGATTTGCCGGCGAGGTCGACATCGCCGATCGCCGCGGCGACGAACCCCTCGAACTCTTCGACACCGATGTGGTAGCCAGGGCCACCGACGGTAGGTATGGACATGACACGCTCCTGGTTGTGATCGACTGCGACGTCCCGATTCACGATACAGCGCGGCGCGCCCGATTTGTCCTGCTGAATCCGCCGGCCGGCGCGGTGGCTGGCAACACGTGGCAACGTTTCGGGCAGGTGATCGGCATGCATCAGAATGTGGCCATGGCACCTGAACTGACTTTGCATGAAGACCGCTTGTTCTCTGCGGACGGGGCCGTCCGTCAGATCTCGCGGCGCATCTATGCCGAAACCAAGGACCTGCCCATCATCTCGCCGCACGGCCACGTACCGCCCGCCTGGATGAGCGAGAACCTCTCATTCGGCAACCCCACGCGGCTGCTGCTGACTCCTGACCACTACATCAACCGCATCCTGCACGCCAACGGCGTCGAACTGTCCGAGCTGGGCGTTCCGGTGACCCGCACCGATATGACCGAGGCCGACAACCGGGCGGCGTGGCGCACCTTCTGTGCACACTGGAGCGATTTCAACGGCACCGCGATGCGGTACTGGCTGACCGATCAGCTGGTGGGTGTCTTCGGCGTGACCCAGCGTCCGAGCATCGAGACCGCCGATGAAATCTACGACACCATCCAGGCCTGGATCGACGACGACAATCATCGTCCGCGTGCCCTGATGGATCAGTTCAAGATCGAGTTCATCGCCACCACCGACGACCCCTGCGACGACCTGCATGACCACGAGAAGCTGGCCGCCGATGCCGAGTTCTCCGCGAAGCATCGCGTGGCGCCGACCTTCCGTCCCGACAAGTACCTGACCCCGGCCAACCCGGACTGGAACCAGCGCGTCGATACGCTCGGTGAGGTGGCCGGCGTCGACGTCAGCACCTTGGCCGGTCTCACGTCGGCCCTGGAGAACCGTCGCGCATACTTCAAGGCTCATGGTGGCGTCAGCACCGACCATGGCATTCAGGACCTTGATGCGGCCTATCTCGATGCGCAGGACGCCGAGCGGCTCTACGGCAAGGCCCGCGCGGGTGAGATCACCGCGGCAGAGGCCACGGCACTGCATCACCACCTGATCATGGACCAGGTGCGGATGGCCACCGAGGACGGCCTGACTCTGACCCTCCACCCGGGAGCTTTCCGCGATCACGATCGCGCCACCTTCGAGGCTTACGGTGCCGACGTCGGCTGCGACATTCCCTACGCCATCGAGGTCACCCGCGCCACGCGCGAGATGCTCAACAGGTTCGGCAATCATCCGAACCTCAATCTGGTGCTGTTCACCTTGGACGAGGATGTCTACAGCCGCGAGATCGCGCCGCTGGCAGGCTTCTACCGTTCGCTGTACATCGGCGTGCCCTGGTGGTTCATCGATGCCCCCGAGTCGATCATGCGTTTCAAGCAGTCGGTCACCGAGATGGCCGGGTTCAGCCGCATCTCGGGCATGATCGACGACACCCGCGCCTTCTGCTCGATCCCGGCTCGACACGACATGATGCGCCGGCTCGATGCCGCGCACCTGGCGAACCTCGTGGCGGCGCACCGCCTCGACGAGGACGAGGCCATCGAGCAGGCCCGCAAACTGGTCGTGGACAACCCCAAGAAGGTGTTCAAGCTGTGAGCCGCATCCTGAACCGCGCCCAGGACGGCCGGCCCGCCGCGCCGATCCGGATCGTCCACCTGGGCATCGGCAACTTCACTCGCGCCCACCAGGCGTGGTACACCGAGCACGCCAGCGACGCCGACCAGTGGGGCATCGCGGGCTTCCCCGGACGCACCACCTTGCGGCCCCGAGTCTCGCCGCGCGACGATGCCCTGGACGCCCAAGAGGGGCTCTACCAGCTGGACATTCAGGCTCCCGAGGGCGATCGGGTCGAGGTGATCAGCTCGATCAGCGCGTCCTTCCGTTCGCACGACATCGAGTCCTGGATGACACTGTTCGCCGACCCGCAGGTGGTCATCGTCACCTCGACGATCACCGAGGCCGGCTACTGCCGCAACCCGCAGGGCGATCTTGATCTGGGCAATCCGGAGCTGATCGCCGATCTGGACAAGTTGAAGTCGGGCCAGCTCGACGAGCCGGTGTTCACCGGACCGGCGAAGTTCGTCCGGGGCCTGTTGGCCCGCCGGGCCGCCGGCGCCGGTGCGATCACCTTCGTGCCGTGCGACAACGTGCCGGAGAACGGCACGATGGCCGAGACCGTTATCCGGCAGGCCGCCGACTACGTCGATGCGAGCCTGCTGGAGTGGATCGACGAGAATGTCGGATTCGTGACCACGATGGTCGACCGCATCACCCCGCATACCAGCGAGGAAGACGCCGCCCGGGTCGCCGAACTGACCGGAATCGTCGACCCCGGGCTGGTGGTCTGCGAACCCTTCGCCGAGTGGGTGCTGGCAGGCGAATTCAAGGCGGGCCATCCAGACTGGGAGAGCGTCGGCGCCAAGTTCGTGGACGACGTGGTTCCCCATGAGATGCGCAAGCTCTACTTGCTCAATGGCTCGCATTCGCTGATGGCCTACTGCGCTCCGGTGCTCGGGTTGGAGACCGTCTACCAGGCGATCAACGATCCGCGGGTGCTCGGCTGGGTCAACGCCTTCTGGGACGATGCGGTGCAGCAGGTTCCGTTGCCTGACGCCGAGAAGCAGGCGTATCGCGCGGCGTTGCTGGAGCGGTTCACCAATCCGCGGATGAAGGATCAGCTGGCCCGCATCGCTGCCGACGGCACCCAGAAGCTGCCGATCCGGATCGTGCCGCATCTCAAGGCGTTCGCCGCTGCGGGCAAGGTCGCCACCGGAGCAACTCGTCCGGTCGCGGGCTGGGTGCTGCATCTGCGGGGTGTCGGCGCCCCGGTCAATGATGCGGCCGCGTCCGCACTGGTCAACGAGGTGCGCTCCGGCGACCTGGACAGCGCGGTGCATGCCGTGCTGCGCTTCCTGCAGATCGACGACGAGCAGATCGCCGCCACCGTGCTCAGCCAGGCCCAGGAGATGGAGGCCATGCGCGCCTGACCCGGGCTGACCGCCCGGGCGCCTCGTACCTGGGCGGTCAGGGCCCCTGGGCGGTCAGGACCGGCGGGAGTAACTGAGATGGCCTGAGTAGAAGGTCATCTCGATCGGGTCGGGCAGCTCCAGGCCGTGATACGGGTTATTGCGGGACGCCGAACTCGATCGCTCCCGGTCGACCCGGGCCCGCCGGACCGGATCCACCAGCACCAGATTGGCCACCTCGCCCGGACGCAGCGCACCGCCCTGGCCGGAGGCGCCGGTGATACGCGCCGGCATGGCACTCATGACCCGGACGACGTCGGTCCAACCCATGCGTCCGGTGTTCACCATGGTTTCCAGGACCGAGGCGAGTGCCTGTTCGAGACCGAGCATGCCCGGCTTGGCGTGCGCGAAGTCGCCCTGCTTGGCTGCCGGATCGTGGGGCGCGTGATCGGTGCCGATCACATCGATGGTGCCGTCGGCCAACGCCGCGCGCAGCGCCTCGATGTCCTCGGAGCCGCGCAACGGTGGATTGACCTTGAAGGTGGTGTCCAGCGCACGCAGATGTTGTGAATCCAGCAGCAGATGGTGGGGCGTCACTTCGGCGGTCACCTGGACGCCGCGGGCCTTAGCCCAGCGCACCACCTCCACGCTCTCCGCGGTGGTGATGTGGCAGGCGTGCAGGTGTCCGCCGGTCAGCTCAGCCAGTTGCACGTCACGCGCGATGATCGTGGACTCGGCGGCCCATGGCCAGCCGGTCAGGCCGAGGTCGGCTGCGACCGATCGCTCGTCGGCGGCGGCCTCCGGGCCCGCCAGCACATGATCTTGGCTGTGCTGGGCGATGATCACCCCGTGTACGGCCGACAGCTGCAGTGCCTCGCGCATCAGGGCGGAGTTCATGACGCAGCGACCGTCGTCGCTGAACATCCGTACCCCGGCGGCCGCCATCTCGGCGATGGGGGACAGCCGTTCGCCGGCCAGTCCTATCGTGATCGAACCGACCGGGAACACCTCGGCATTCCCGGCTGCCCGGCCCAATGCCGCGATGTGGGCAGCGCGGGCCACCGAATCGGTCACCGGATCGGTATTGGCCATCGCGAAGACCGCGGTGAAACCGCCCCGCGCCGCGCAAGCGGTTCCGCTCGCCACGGTCTCGGACGCCTCGAAACCCGGCTCACGCAGGTGGGTGTGCATGTCGACGAAACCGGGCAGCGCCAGCAGCCCATCCGCCTCGATCACCTCAGCGCCCGGGGCCATCTCGGCAACCAGATGACCATCGGCGATGTGCAGCTCCAGCGGCTCGCCCTGGGACGAGCGCGCTCCCTTGATCGTGTAGCTGCTCACTACTGATCCTGGTCGTCCTGCTGGTCACCGGAGCCCTGGTCACCGGAGGCCTGGTCGCCGCCGGAGGCTTGCTCACCGTTGACGGTTTGGCCGAACTCCTGCACCTTGATGCCGCGCAGCGCCTCGGCGCGCGAGTCGGCCAGCACCCGGCGCACCTGCTCGGGCAGATCGCGGGCCTCGACCCACTCGTCGAGCTTGACGATCCACTCGCGATCCGCGAGGACTGCCGGCCACAGGTAGGTCAATGCGGTCTGGCGTGCGACATGTCCACGTTTGGCCCAGCTACCCGATGAGGTGGCGATCTGATCGCACAGCTCCAGGTAGGCGTCCTGGTAGCCGTTGAGCAGTTCTTCTTGGCCGAACTTCCAGAAGTTCGCGGCGATGGCGACGTGGGTGCCGTTCGGGATGTCGACCTCGTCGGTGGCCAGCCGCCAGGCTTCCGCCTTGGTCTGCGGATCGGCCAACGCGGCGCGCGCACCGGCGGCGGATTCGGCGCCCGAGATCGTGCGGTCCGAGTCGTGCTCGGCATCGATCTGGTCAGTGCCGATGCGTCCCAGTCGGGCGAGCGTGGTGAGGATTGCCCAGCGGCGGTCGGTATCGATCGGCAGGCCTTCGGGCACCTCCTCGCCGGTCAGCCAGCCCTCCAGCAATCCCGCGCCGGCGGGGGAGTCGACGGCCGAGATCATCCCGTCGGCCACCGCAAGTTGCCGGTCCGAACCGGGTTGCGCGGTCTTCAGGAGTTCGGCCAGGCCGGCCACCAGTCGCGCGCGCAACTGATGACGTTGGCCGGGCGCGGCGTAGCGGGTGACCGCCAGATGGGCCTGGCGGAGTTGGTTGATGATCGCTGTCACATCGGATTCGGTCTGTAACCCGCTGAGTATCAGAGTCAGGTAGTCGGACGAGGTCATCTCCGCGTCGCGCCAGGTGTCCCAGGCGCTGGTCCAGACCACCGCACGGGCGAGCGGATCGACCAGTTGCGCCATGTTCTCGGTCACCACCCGCTGCGAGTCGGGGTCGAGACGGACCTTGGTGTAGCTGAGGTCACGGTCATTGAGCAGTACGAGATCGGCGCGGGGTTTGCCCACCAGCGCCTCGGCGATCGTCCGTGCCCCCTTGACATCGATCTCCAGCGACTCGCGGCGCAGCAGGCCGCCGACGCGCAGATCGTAGAGCCCGATGGCCAACCGTTGGGTGCGCAGCGTCGGATGCGCCGGGTCGGCGCTCTGCAGCACCTCGAACCGTGAATAGCTGCCGTCGTCGGCGATATCGAAATCGGCCCGCACCAGGTTCACGCCGGTGGTTTCCAGCCATTCGGACGCGAACCCGGACAGGTCGCGCCCGCTCGACTTCTGCAGTGCATCGAGCAGATCGGCGAATGTCGTATTGCCCCAGGCGTGTTCGGCGAGGTAGTCGCGCACCCCGGCGAGGAACTGGGATTCACTGACATAGGCGACCAGCTGCTTGAGGACGCTGGCGCCCTTGGCGTAGGTGATGCCGTCGAAGTTCTGGTCGACGGTCTCCAGATCGATCATGTCGGCCGCGATCGGGTGGGTGCCGGGTGCCTGGTCGACGCGGTAGGCCCACAGCTTGCGCATATTGGCGAAGGTCGTCCAGGGGTCGTTGCCGCCGTAGCGGTGCGCGATCTCGCTCTGGCAGTAGTAGGCCGACCACTCGGCGAAGCTCTCGTTCAGCCACAGATCGTCCCACCACTTCATGGTGACCAGATCGCCGAACCACATGTGGGCGAGCTCGTGCAGGATCGTGTTGTCCCGCCGCGCGTAGTCGTCCTGGGTGACCTTGGAACGGAAGAGGTATTCGTCTCGGAAGGTGACGCAGCCCGCGTTCTCCATGGCGCCGGCGTTGTACTCGGGCAAGAAGAGCTGATCGTAGGAGTCGAAGGGGTATTCGCGTCCGAATGCCTGTTCGTAGACCTCGAAGCCCCGCTGAGTGGTGGTGCCCATCTGCTCGGCCTCCAGGTAGCGTGCCATCGACTCGCGGCACACGAAGTCGGCGGGCACGACACCCTTGATCGAGGTGATCTCACCGGTGTGCACATGGAACTCGCCTGCCACCAGTGCGGTGATGTAGCTGGAGATCGGCGGGGTGGGCGCGAAATGCCAGGTGGTGAAGCCATCGCCGCCCGGCTCGTGCTCGGCGGGTCGCGAGTTGGAGTAGACCTTCCAGTCCTCGGGTGCCTTGACGGTCAGCTCGAAGGTGGCTTTGAGATCAGGCTGGTCGAAGCAGCCGTACATGCGGCGCGCATCGGCGGTTTCGAACTGGGTGTAGAGGTAGACCTTGCCGTCGGCGGGATCGACGAAGCGGTGCAAGCCCTCACCGGTGCGGGAGTAGCGGCACAGCGCGGTGACGATCAGCTGATGCTCGCCGCTGGCCAGATCGAGGGCGAGCCGGAAGCCATCGTGGGCGTCCGGGGGCAGCTGGACGCCGTCCAACCAGGCATCGATGACCTCGTCGGCGATCAGATCGAGCCAGCTGTGGCCCGCCTCGCTGGCGAACTGCACGGTCGAGGTGGAGATGAAGGTGGCGGCCGGATCTGCGAGCGGCTCGTCGTCCAGTCCGCGTCCGGTGAGGTCGACGGTGACGCGGTAGGCATGGTTGGCGATGAGCTGGGACCGCTGCTGTGCTTCATCCCTCGTGATGTTCACCGAACTGGTCATGGGGCCTTCCAATCTTTGTCCGTTCGCCGCATTCGCGCACCTGGGTTGGTCCCCGGGTTAGGGAGCCATCGCCCACACTGATGTGCACGTAACATTTTGGAGGTTACCGGCTGGCGCGGGCATTTCGCGCTCGACCCACGGTTGTTCGCGCACCGAGAATTGTCCTGTCTTGAATTGCAGGCCCGCATCTAGGCTGTGGTGCATGAGTGAAGAACGTCAGCAGGTTGATTTCTGGTTCGATCCGTTGTGCCCGTGGGCGTGGATGGCATCACGCTGGATGCTCGAGGTGGAGAAGGTCCGTCCGGTGCACACGGTCTTCCATGTGATGAGCCTGTCGGTGCTCAATGAGGGCCGCGACCTGGACCCTGGCTACCTCGATCACATGAAGCGCGGTTGGATCGGTGTTCGTGCTGCGATCGGCGTGGAGCAGCAGTACGGCACCGAGGCCCTGCGCGATTTCTACACGGCTCTGGGTACCCGCTATCACCCAATGGGCGAGACCGTGGGCGATCCCGAGGTCGTCAAGGCGGCATTGCGCGAGTGCGGATTCGACGAAACCATCGCCGACCGGGCCCAAACCGACGAATACGATGAGGCGCTGAGGCTGTCCCATCACCAGGGCATGGATCCGGTCGGCAGCGATGTCGGCACTCCGGTCCTGCACATCAACGGGAAGGCCCTTTTCGGGCCGGTCATTTCGCCTGCGCCCACCGGTGAGGCCGCCGGAGATCTGTTCGACGGCGTTTCCAAGGTTACGGCCGCCGATGGTTTCTTCGAGTTGAAGCGCAGCCGGGATCGCGAGCCAATTTTCAACTAATCTCCGCGTTTCCCGCGTGGCAACCGGCCATAACGGCAACTGCTTCATACGATGGGCCCGACCATCGAGGCGAAATGCCGTTCTGGACGGGGTGAGACGACATGTCAGTCGCTGAGCAGCTTGAGATTGCTGCGCCGGCAACAACCGCGCGACGCGGGTACTTTGCCGACGAAGATGCACCGCACCTGCAAGTGGCGCCTCGCCGGGCGCAGATCACCGACATGGTGATGCCCGGATTCGGCTTTGAGAAGTTCCCCATCGTGCGGGAGAATCCGCGCCGCCGCGCGCCCATGCGGGCCCTGCTCGATCGTTGGCTGCTGCGCGAGGGCAGTGCCCGCCGCGCGCTGCTCGACCCGAACGAACTGCTGGCGGCCGAATTGGTGCGGCTGTCGGGCCTGGATCCGCGTTGGGGCTTTCTGCAGGCCACCCGCGCAGCCGACGAAGGCACCGAGCTGGATCACTGGGCGGTCGGCCCCGGCGGTGTGTACCTGCTGAATGCCAAGCATCTGCCCGGTTCGAAGCTGCGGGTCAGCGGAGACCGGTTCTTGGTGGACGGCCACGATGAGCCCTATGTTTCGCAGATCCGTGGCGAGGCCCGTCGGCGCGCCGGTGGCTTCTCGACGTCGATGCGCTGGGAGATCGGCATCACCGGTGTGATCGTTCCGGTGAACGACCGGCGTCTGGTGATCGAGCGGTTCCCCGACGATGTTGCGGTCATCGATCAGTCCGACATCGCGAACTGGCTGGTCAACCGTCCCGAGCAGTTCAACAAGCGGCAGGTGCTGGCAGCCTTCGAGGCCGCCCGCGAAACCACCTTGTGGACGCCAAGGTTCGCGTCCTGAGCTTGGGGCGGCTGCCAGGATTGATCCATGCCTTCGGATGACGACGACGACCAGATCACCGGTGCCGACCTGCACTTGAACGCAACCCCCGAGGTCGCTGAGCCGGGGCTGGGCGAGCAGCACCGCTGGAGCGAGTTGGCGGGACGCATCAACGACGCCCAAGAGGCCTATTACGGCTTGGACGCGCCCACGATGTCGGACGCCGAATACGACTCGCTGATGCGCGAACTGCAGGATCTGGAGAAGCGTTTTCCGCAACTGCGCACTCCCGACAGCCCCACGCAGCGGGTCGGCGCAGCACAACGCGTCACCGATTTCGCGCCGGTCACCCATCTGGAGCGGCTGCTCAGCCTCGACGACATCTTCAGCACCCAGGAACTCACCGATTGGATCGCCCGTACCCAGCGGTCACTCGGCGAGCAGAAAGCGTCATGGTTGTGCGAACTGAAGATCGACGGACTGGCCGTTGACCTGGTCTATCGCGGTGGCCGGCTGGTATCCGGTGCGACCCGCGGCGACGGCAGGGTAGGCGAGAACGTCACCCCCAACGTGTTGACGATCGCAGGAATCCCGCATCAGTTCGCTGGACCCGACATCCCCGAGGTGCTCGAGGTCCGCGGTGAGATCTTCTTTCCCATCGAGGCATTCGCAGATCTGAATGCATCGTTGGTTGAGGCAGGAAAGGCCCCTTTCGCAAACCCACGCAATGCGGCGGCCGGTTCGCTGCGGCAGAAGAACCCTGCGGTGACGGCCACCCGCCCACTTCAGCTGCTGGTGCACGGCATCGGGGCCCACGAGGGCATGAACATAGAGCGCCAGTCGCAGGCCTACGAGTTGCTCGCCGGCTGGGGATTCCCGACCTCACCGGCATACCGGGTGGTCTCGTCGGTGTCCGACGTGCTGCACTACGTGAGCTACTACGGAGAACACCGGCACGATCTCAAACATGAGATCGATGGTGTGGTGGTCAAGGTCGACGACCTCGCCCAGCAAGCACAACTCGGCTCGACGTCACGGGCGCCGCGCTGGGCGATCGCCTACAAGTACCCGCCCGAACAGGTGAACACCAAGCTGCTCGATATCCAGGTCAATGTCGGACGCACCGGCCGCGTGACCCCCTTTGCGGTGATGGAGCCGGTCAAGGTCGCCGGTTCCACGGTCTCGCGGGCCACCTTGCACAATGCCTGGGAAGTGACCCGCAAGGGCGTGCTGATCGGTGACACCGTCGTGCTGCGCAAGGCCGGTGACGTGATCCCGGAGATCCTCGGGCCGGTCGTGGAACTGCGCGATGGCACCGAGCGACCCTTCGTGATGCCCACCCACTGCCCGGTCTGCGGGGCGGAGCTTCGTCCGGAAAAGGAATCCGACAAGGACATCCGCTGCCCGAACGCGAAGTCCTGCCCCGCTCAGCTGACCGAACGGCTGTTCGCGCTGGCATCGCGGCACAGCCTCGACATCGAGGCCCTGGGCTGGGAGGGGGCCCGCGGGTTGCTGGCCAGCGGGGTGCTGACGAACGAGGCGGGCCTTTTCGACCTGACCGCCGCACAGCTGATGCGGGTGCCCTTGTACACCAGGGCGGCCAAGAAGTCGGACCCGCCCGATCAGATCGTCGATGGACGCGTGCTGTCGGCGACCGGCCACAAGTTGCTGTCGAATCTGCAGTCCGCCAAGCAGCAGCCGCTGTGGCGAGTGCTGGTGGGCCTGTCGATCCGCCACGTCGGGCCGACCGCGGCACGGGCGCTGGCCGATCACTTCGGCTCGATGGACGCGATCAGGTCTGCGTCGGTGGACGAGTTGGCGACCACCGAGGGCGTGGGCCCGATCATCGCTGAGGCGGTTGTGGAGTGGTTCACCGAGCCCTGGCATCTCGAGGTGGTGGATCGCTGGGCGGCCGCCGGGGTGCGGATGGCCGACGAGCCGGCCGCACCTCAACAGACTGAGCCGCAGACCCTGAACGGGCTGACGGTTGTTGTCACGGGCACATTGAAAGGCTTCACCCGGGACTCTGCGAGGGACGCAATCCTTGCCCACGGCGGGAAGGCCGCGACCTCGGTGTCACGCAAGACCGACTATGTGGTGGTGGGGGAGAACGCAGGGTCGAAGGCCGCCAAGGCGGAGGAACTGGGGTTGCCGATCTTGGACGAGGACGGTTTCGTCCGGCTGCTGGATTCGGGGCCGCAGGCCGCGGGCGAGCCGGCCGAGGGAACTGGGCGCAAAGCCGACAAGTAGCCGCGGGCGAGCCAGTCGCGCTCGGGGCCGGGATCTGGAATTATTGCTTTCATGCGCGTACACATCGGGACTGACCATGCCGCTTTCGAGTTGAAGGAATACCTCGTCGAGCATCTGAGGGCAGAAGGTTTCGATGTGATCGATCACGGCGCCCATGAGTTCGATCCGAGCGACGACTATCCGGACTTCATCATCCCGACCGCCGAGGCTGTGTTGGCCGACGAGGGTTCGCTGGGGATCGTGCTGGGCGGCTCGGGCAATGGCGAGCAGATCGCGGCCAACAAGGTGAAGGGCATCCGCGCCGTGTTCGCCGATCGTGTCGAGTTCGCTGAGCTGGGTCGCCAGCACAACGATGCCCGGTGCGTGGCGATGGGCGGACGCTTCGTCACCCCGGAGCTGGGACTGGAGATCGCGCGGGCCTTCTTGACTACGCCATTTTCTGGCGACGAGCGTCACGCCCGCAGGATCGCGGAGCTGGAGCAGTACGAGCAGACCGGCTCGCTTGCCTGACGCTCCGCAAGTGGAGCGAAACGAGCAGGTCCAGTACACTTGGTCGAGTTCGCCACTTCAACGGCGGCACCGGGGCGTAGCGTAGTGGCTAGCGCGCCTGCTTTGGGAGCAGGAGACCGCAGGTTCGAGTCCTGTCGCCCCGACGCCAATGTGCCTTTGACTAGGCATTATGCTTCCATGTACTCTGATCGTTCATCCTGTCGCCCTTGGGGCGGAATATGCGTGGTGGCTAGGGGTGATGTCTTGAACTCGGGCACGAACGCTGGGGCTTAGGGTGGTCAAGAGTGGACAGCTTGGTGCCCCGTATAAGCCCCAAGAGCTTGCGAGATATTGATGCGGAGCCCTTGACGCCGGCCTAGGAGTGTGCATTGCGGTGTCCAAGGATGGCTACGCGCCGGTCGGTAGGGCCGGCCTGAGGGGTCGTCTCTGAGGCTCACGATTGTTTGTTACTGACTGACGGTCATCCCGATGGTCGTGACCTCGCTCTCATGCCCATGTGCGACTGTTCGCGGTCATGCCGAGAGTCGGGCGTCCGCGCGGGCCCCGGGAGCGTCCGCCCGATCCACCGGCTCGGTGTCGTGGTGGGTGAGCGCCGACGTTGTCACGTTCCTATCGTCGACGTTCGCCCTTGGTTGCCCTTCGGCGGGCACCGATGTTATGTTCCTCTGTAGCGGTACATAGAGACATAAAGGGGGTCTCCTGATGGTCGTGATCGTCGTGATGGTGCTGGTGCTGGCTGCTGTGCCGTTGGCCAGCGCCCCGCCGACCTCTCGGATGGTGGCGTGGCTGACGGCTGGGGGGCAGGAGGTGTCGGAGCCCACGCTGGTGGCCGTGCGGGCCGCGGGGCAACGGATTGGTGCGGTGAGCGGGGTTGTGGCGGCGGTGCTGGCCGTGGTGCTGTTCGTGGCCGACGTCGACTTCTACCTTGCTCTGGTCGGGTACGCGCTGGCGGCCGTCGTTGGCGCCGCGGCTCCCCTGGGCGGTGGCCCGCGCCGACGGGCGGAGTTGACCACGGCGCGCAGGTCAGGACCGGCCCGCCTGGTGGGGCTGGGGGTGGGGTTGGCGGCTGTGACGTCGGGTTCGGCGCTGGCCTTGGGTGTCCAGTTGGCGCGGGCGAGCGGCGACCGGTACGGAGTCGTGCTCACGTCCTCGTTCGGGATGCCGTCGGTCGATCTGCGGCACCTGGTCATCGTGGGCTCCGTGTCGGGTGGGGTGCTGGTGGTGTCCTTGCTCGCGTTGGTGTTCGTGGGGCGACGGCAGACCGCAGCAGGCGCGGCCCCAGCCACGGATGTCATGATCCGCCGGTGGTGCGCGCACCGGGTCCAGTGGGGGTTGGTGGGAGCGCAACTCATGCTAATCGGGGCCCTCGCCCCAGCCGTCCAGGTGTTGTCGCTACGAAGTGAAGGGTCTTACGGCCTCGTCGGCGACCAGGGTCTGGCCGCGGCGGGGTCGGCGGTCGGGGTGGCCCTGCTCGCTGCCGGGGTGGTCGCTGCGGCCGTGGCCGTCCTGGTGCCGGTGTGGGTCGGCCCGCGACACCGCATGCGCCTGACGGCGCCTCGTGTCGTGGCCGGCGTGGGCGGGAGGTGATGGTCGTGGAGTTGGAGGTCGACGTCACCAGCCCCACCCCGCACTACGAGCAGATCCGCGGCCAGATCGAACGGTTCGTGTTGACCGGCGCGCTCGAGCCGGGCATGCGACTGCCCCCGATCCGGCAGTTGGCCAGCCACCTGGGACTGTCCAACGGGGTCGTCGCCCGCGCCTACCACGAGTTGGAGCGTGAGGGGGTGGTCACCACGGGAGGCAAGCGCGGCACGATCGTCGCGCCGATCATCGCCAGGTCGGGCGCCGATGATCCTCGCCGGGGCCGCGTCCTGGCTGATGCGGCAGCCCAGTACGCCAGCGTGGCCCACGCGCTCGGCTTCGACCTGGAGAAGGCAGTGCTCGCCCTCCGCGGTGCGATGTCCGTGCCCGCCACCCCGTTTGCTGGCTCCTGAGATTCCCTGACGCATGCGGCCACCTCCTGGCGTGCCTGGAGCCGGTCATCTACGCGGCCCAGCCACGGATGGTCGCCTCTTGGTGCCTGGTTCTGCTGGCGCTCGGGGGCAGTTCCCCTGCACGTGACGAGCGTGCTCGCTGTCATCGCCCTCGCCGGACTGGCGCGTGGAACCGCGTCCGCGACTCGCAGCGCCACCGATGAGAGGCCGGGACGCAGGTCCATCACGACATCCGACATGCCGCCGGGCGACTGGTTCTCAATGGCGCTGATGGTGTTGGCTGGGCGTGGACAGCTCGGGAGGTGATCAATGTGCCGGTGGTGGATTCCGACGACGATTCGGTGTGGAGATGGGTGCTGCAGCACTATCGCTTCGACCCGCAACGGAGGCAGCGGCGCAATGTGACCGTGGCTGCTTACGACAATGCGGCCGAGTGGGAGGCGGCGTTGTCGGCGCACGATAGACGGATCCGAGTCGAGATCGACGCCGGCAACCGTGACCCACGTGAGCGTGTCAGTGGTGTGGCCTGGCCTCCGGGATATCACGCTGAGCAGGCCCGGGGACGTCTGGTGAGGGATGCCATCGGGCACGGTGTCGACCCGCGGCCTTTGCTGGACGACGGACCGCCGCCCTCGAATGTGGTCGTTTTCGGATGGGACGCCGACGGCCAGCCCTGGTCTGCCGGAGGGGGCGAGCCCCCGACCCCGCCAGCTGGCTGACCTCTGTCTGAGCGACGCACGGACGAACGCGCACATCTGGCCGCAGCGCGGCGGGCGCTGAGTCGCGCCGGACTCCGCCATGACTGACTGATCGATGCCTGAGCAGACGAGCGGTCGGCACGCAGCGTTCCCCATGTGTCAGCCATCGTGAGTACGGTTCGATCAGGCGCATAGAAGGTCGGGCGCGGGGCACGGTCGCAGCGTAGGAGTTGGAATGGGCAACGAGATCGAACTGGTCACCGACGGAGACGGACTGTCGGTCATCGGTGCACCAACCGATGTCGAGCGGTTCCTTCTCGACCAGGGACTTGACCGTGCACCCTCGAGGGCTCTTGATGCTCGCCGGCTCACGGCGCTGCTCGGCACCGGAGGGACGGCGGCGCAAGTCGGGTCTGAGTTTGCGGCGAACTCGGGCCGCTGGGTCAAGCTCACCGCGGAGTCCGCGGCAGCTGTCAAGGACTATGGCCTCATGGCGACCAAGACCCCGGGGGTCAGCCACGCCATGATCGGCCGGCCGGGCGAGATCCAGCGATGGATCCAAGTCTCGCGAGCTCCCGGAGCACTTCTCGCTGGGCCCCTGGTGCTGCCGGCGTTGGCGACCATGATGCAGCAGCAGGCGATGCAGCAGCAGATGGACGAAATCGTCGAGTACCTGCAGCAGATCAACGCGAAGGTCGACGACATTCTGCGTAGCCAGAAGGATGCGGTTTTGGCCGACATGATCGGCGTGGACCTGATCATCGAGGAAGCCTTGACGGTCCGCAAGCAGGTGGGGCGAGTCTCGGAGGTGACCTGGTCGAAAGTACAGTCGACCTCGATGACGATCGCGCGAACGCAGGCGTACGCGCTTCGGCAACTCGATGCCATCGCCGACAAGCTGGAGAAGACGTCCGGACTGGGCGAGATCGCGAAGGCAACCAAGGACGCGGAACTGAATGTTCGCGAGTGGCTGTCGGTCCTCGCGCGAACCTTCCAACTTCAGGACGGCGTCTCGGTGCTGGAACTGGATCGCGTACTCGACGTGTCGCCGGACGAACTGGACAGCCACCGTGTCGGTTTGGCCATTGCGCGGCGGAACCGACTCGACCTCATCGCCCGAAACACGGCCAGACTCCTGACCCAGATGGACGACATCGTCCGCAAGGCCAACTCCAAGGTGCTGTTCAACCCCTTCGACTCACCAGCGGCGGTGAGATCGAGCAACCAGGTGACCATCGGTGTCATCACCTTCCGTGAACGGCTCGGCATCGACTCCGGTCAGGAGTCCACCGATGCGAAGCTGTGGAAGCAGGCGGCCGGTGAGGTCCTGGAGAGGGTGCGTGCCACAAGTGCCGAGGGTGCGGCTGCCGCAAAGCGTTTCGGTGACAAGAAGCTTAAGCGTGCCACCGGGGCGTTTCGTTCAGTGGACGTCGACGGCGACGGAGTCCCAGATCAGCCTCGCGCGGCCGCCGCGGCCGAGCAGGCAGGAACGGTGATCAAGGGGGCGGCGACCGGGCTGGCCGGAGCCTTCGGCACACTGTTTCAGCGCAAGGCCGACAGCACCAACACAGCGCACGAACACGAGGCGGAACGTTCAGCCACGAGCACTGACGAGCGATAAGCCGGGCAGCGACACGCAGAAGGCGCGACCACTCTGAGGCACCACGAGACGCAGCCGCGAACATCCTGTATTGGCCGCGTGCAGTGCGCCCAATCGTGCCGGTGAACGTTTGCGGCTCCGAGCTGAAACGGGGGCGATACATGTCAGTCGGTGAAGCCCATTTGCCGGTACGCCGACCGGCGCCTTGAGTACTGCGCATTGAGGACGGGGACGCTTGCATCGAGGTAGTCGTGTACGGCGACTTCGGTCTTGCCTTCGTGCCGGCGCAGCGCGCGGCCGACGGCTTGGATGAGCAGTCCGGGGTAGGAGATGGGCCCGGCGAGGAAGACGGTGTCGATGGCGGGTGCATCGAATCCTTCACCGCCGTAGGGGACGGTGGTCATGACAAGAAGCGGGTCGCCCGGGTAAGCGTCGGCGATCTTGGCTCGGATGGCGGCCAGTGCTTTGGCGCCGGTGCCGCCGCGCATGATCAGCGCTTCCGTGTCGGGCAGCAGGCCGGCGAGCGCGGTGAGGTGGTCGCGGCGGCGGGACAGGACGAGGCACTTGCGGCCTTGGGCGAGTGCCGCAGCTATGTCGGCTGCGATCTGGCGGTTGCGTTCCGGGTCTTTGGCGAGCAGGCCGCCCAGTTGGGTGATCGCTCCAGGTGTGCTCAGGTCGAAGTCGTGCGGGCTGCGATAGGCGGTGGAGTGGATGTGCAGCACGCGACGCGGTCCGTCGTACGGGGTGACGAGGTTGGCTTCGTGGGGGAGCGTGTCGCGGATGGTGTGCCGGATGGGGCCGAGCTGCCAGTTGGTGACCTGCTCCAGTCCGTCCTTGCGTTCGGGTGTCGCCGTGAGGCCCAGCCACC
>Ga0334886_1001476_pt1 | contig 27357 bp, 42 predicted proteins | sample GraSluR1_MG_9_FD_207232 | JGI IMG/M metagenome (GOLD analysis project Ga0334886, IMG submission 207232) | Sludge microbial communities from methane-producing bioreactor in Wageningen University, Netherlands - Granular Sludge_27_06-R1 | ecosystem: Engineered > Bioreactor > Anaerobic >... | reverse complement strand
TAAAGAAGACAAACCAAAAGAAAAGAAACCAGAAGTAAAAGAAAAACCCAAGGAAGAAGTTAAGGAAAAACCAGAACCTAAAAAAGCTGAAGAAAAACCAAAAGAAAAGAAACCAGAAGTAAAAGAAAAACCCAAAGAAGAAGTTAAGGAAAAACCCGAACCTAAAAAAGCTGAAGATTAAAAGGTGATTATGAATGGGAGTTGAAAAGAAATTTATTGATGATGCAATATTAAGACAGCGTGTAGCAGAATATGTTTCTAAAGAATTATCTTTTGCAGGAATTGGAAATGTTGATGTAAGACGAACACCAATGGTTACAAAAATTAATGTTGAAGTTATTTCTCCTGGAAAAGTTATTGGGAGAAAAGGGAAAACAATTAGAGATCTCACAGAAACAATCAAACAAGAATTTGGCGTTGAAAATCCACAAATTAATGTTCTTGAAGTTGGAGAGCTATACAGAAATCCAAAACTTGTTGCAGAAAAAATTGCAAAATATATTGAAATGAAAAAAAGTTATAGATATGTTACACACACATTTATTGAAGAAATAATGAAACACGGCGCAGGCGGTGTTGAGATAAAAATTGCAGGAAAACTTGCTGGAAAAGGTGGAAGAGCAAAGTCTTTCAGAGTGGAGAAAGGATTTGTACCAAAAGCAGGAGAGCCTGCAAGAGTCAATGTTAAAATTGCAGATTCAATAGCCATAACTCCATATGGTATTATTGGAGTTAGAGTTAGAATAGCTATTAAAGAAGATAGTGGTGATAAAGATGAAGAGAGTAGCTGAATTAAGAAAACTTAGTGACAAGGAAATTGCTGCAAGATTAGATGAAATAATAAATGAGCTTTTAGTTGAAAACAGCAAGAAAGGAAGTGGGGGAAGGGCGTTCAACCCTGGAAAATTAAGAAATTTAAAGAAACTAAAAGCAACAATACTCACTATTATCAAAGAAAGAGAAACAAAAAAAATTTATGATGGAGAGGTGAAGTGATGGGGATATGCTCTAAATGTGGACTTCCAGAAGATCTATGTGTTTGTGATGTTTTGGAAAAAGAACAATCTGAGAATATTGTAGTATATCTTACAAAATCAAAATTCAAAAAGGTGGTAACTATCATCGAGGGAATAACAAAGGAAAGACTCCAACAAACAGTTAAAGAACTCAAGCACAAGTTGGCTTGTGGCGGAACTGTGAAGGGTGAGAAAATCGTTCTTCAAGGAGATCATAGGCCTGCGATTAAACAAATATTGGTAAAAACAGGCTATCTTTCTGAAAATATAACTATCGAACAAAAATTGAGGAGATAAGAAATGGAGAACATAATTGAAAATGAGAAATATTTCAAAGATTATGCAACTGCCCATGAATTTATTGGGTTAAATGTAACCATAAACTCCTCGGCAGACTTTTCAATTCTTGGTTTAACAGGGACTGTTGTTGATGAAACTCTAAACACTTTGGTAATCCAAGACCAAGATTCTGTGAAAATTATACCTAAAAAAAATAATGAGTTTATCTTTCATCATAAAACAGATGTTAATGTAAATGGAAATAATATATTGTATAGATCAAATGATAGATTAAGAAATTTGAGGTGAAAAAATGGATATAATATCTAGAGGCGCAATAAAAGTTGGTACTGTAGTAAGTGCCAAAGCTAAGAAAACAGTTGTCATTAAGATAGACCGAGTTAAATATATTTCAAAATATAAGAGGTATGCTAGGGAGCATTCTAAAATTCATGCACACGTTCCTGATAATATAGAAGTCAAAGTTGGCGATATTGTTAGGGTGGGCGAAACAAGAAAACTTAGCAAGACAAAATCTTGGATAATAACAGAACTTATAACTTCGGCTTGAGGTGTTTAATATGAAAGCGTTAAGTGCAAATATAAAACGTGCTCTCCCTGTCGGTGCAACTCTAACATGTGCGGACAATAGCGGAGCAAAAATAGTTGAAATTATTAATGTATTAAAATACAAGGGTGTCCTTAGAAGAGTTCCCACTGCAGGAGTAGGGTCAATAATAATTTGTTCTGTTAAAAAAGGAACTCCTGCCATGAGAAAAAAGAAAGTTAAAGCTATAGTAGTTAGACAAAAAGCAGCTTATAAGAGAGCAAATGGAACAACTGTAGTTTTTGAAGATAACGCAGCAGTTTTGATTGAACCTAAAAAAGGAATTCCTGTTGCAACAGAGATCAAAGGTGTTATAGCAAGAGAAGTTGCGGAAATTTATCCAAAAATTGCAGCAATTGCCGCAGGTGTTGCATGAGGTGTTTAACATGAAAGAAAAAATGAAAAATTTAAAACAACCAAAATCCAGCAAACCAAGAAAACAAAGAAGCTTTAGAGCAAATGCTCCATTGCATCTGAGAAAAAAATTCCTTAAAGTTCACATATCTAAAGAATTAAGAAAAAAATTAAACACTAAAAAAAGAACAATTTTGCTCAACAAAGGAGACACTGTGAGAATTATGGTTGGAAAGTTTAAAGGAAAAACTGGAAAGGTTTCTAATGTTGATTACAACAAAGTAAACATAACTATAGAAGGTTTAACTCATACTAATGTTAGAGGACAGGAAAAAAATACACCTATCCAACCATCAAATGTTGAAATAACAGATCTAAACATGACAAGATACAGAAAAACTGTATTTACTAACTGAGGTGAAAAAAGATGAAAAGAGGTAAATTATCAACAAAACGTTTGAATGTTTCAAAAGTTTCAAAACTCAAAAACAAGAAAAAAGATACGTGGGTAGTTACCACCCGACCGGGTTCTCATAAAAAATCAGATTCTATTTCACTTGCAATTTTAATAAGAGATATATTGGAATATGCTCAAAATATAAAAGAAGTTAAAAAAATAATTGCAAAAGGTTCGGTCACTGTTGACGGAAACATAATTAAGGATTATAAATTTCCTATTGGTTTGATGGACGTAGTTGCATTCAAAGATCAGGATACGGTTTTCAGAATGGTTTTGAACAAAAAAGGAAAACTTATACCCGTTCCAATCAAAAAAGAAAATAAAGATCTAAAACTCTTGCAAATAAAAAATAGATGCGTTCAAAAAGGAGGGAGGATAACAATTACTTTTCATGATGGAAAAAATTTAATAACATCAGAAAAATATTCTATAGGTGACTCCCTTATTGCTTCAGTTCCTGCTGTCAAAATAGAAAAACACATACCTTTGAAAGAAGGTGCATTTTGCTATATCAAAAAAGGAAAACATACTGGCGACTCCGCAAAATTAGTTGAATTTAAGACATTAGGTATGGGTAGAGTTCAGGCCAAATTGCAAAAAGAAGATGGTTCTGTGTTTTACACATTAAAGAGATATCTTCTCCCTATTGATAATATCAATTGGGTAAATGTTGAGGTGAGATGATATGACAGAAAATCAAATGAGAAAGATATATGTTGAGAAAGTTACATTAAATATAGGTACCGGACAAGCGGGAATGGCGCTCGAAAATGCAAAAAATTTACTTAAAAAAATAACTGAAAGAACCCCTGTAGAAACCTTGGCCAAAGTTAGAAATCCTGTTTTCAAAATCAGAAAAGGAGATCCTATTGGTGCAAAAGTAACTTTGAGAAAAGATTTAGCTAAATCTGTTTTAACCAAAGCATTGAAAGCCAAAAAAAATAAATTAAATTCAAAAATGTTTGATACTTTTGGAAACGTTTCATTTGGAATATCTGAGTATATCGATTATCCTGGATTGAAATATGATCCTAGGATAGGTATGCTTGGTTTTGATATCAGTGTAACCTTAACAAGACCTGGAAGAAGAATAAATTTGAAAAAAAGAAAAAAAAGCAGAATAGGGAATGCTCACAGAATAACAGCAAGAGAAGCAATAAATTTTATGAAAACCGAGTTTGGAGTTGAAGTGGATTAGAGGTGTTATAATGGTTGAATATAAAAGAATGAAGAAAAAAAGAGGATATAACTGCAGAAGATGCGGAACCACAAGAGATGTAATAACCTCACATGGTGTCATGCTGTGTAGAAGATGTTTCAGAGAAGTTGCAGAAAAACTTGGTTTCCGAAAATATAATTGAGGTGGTTTTATGTCAAAAGATATATTAGCAGATGCATTGAATGTTATAAAAACAAACGAGCAAGTCAAAAAAACAAAATGTTTTATACCTGCATCAAAGCTCATTAAAGAAGTTCTTAAAGTAATGCAGAGTCATGATTATATTTCAGAATTTGAGTTTATTGATGATGGAAAAGCAGGTTATTATGAAGTTGGACTCAAAGGATCAATATCCAAATGCAATGTAATTAAACCAAGATTTCCTGTTAAAAGAACTGACTGGCCCCAATGGGAGCAGAGATTTATTCCTGCTGAAGGGTTCGGTATATTGATAGTGACTACCCCACAAGGTGTAATGACAAACGAAGATGCTAAAAAGAAAGGATTAGGTGGAAGATTAATCGCTTTTGTTTACTGAGGTGTGTGAAATGATAATCGAAATTAACATTCCCGAAGGAATTCAAATAACCATTCAAAAAAATATACTTACTGTTAAAGGCCCAAAAGGTGAAACAACAAAGGAATTCAAAGCAAAAGGTTTGAATATGGAACTAAAAGATAAAACCTTGTTTGTTGAATACACATCTAAACCTATGGGTAAAACTTTAAAAACTTTAATTGAAAACATGATTCACGGCGTTCAAGAACCTTATGTTAAAAATTTAATTATAAGATACCACCATTTTCCCATAACTGTAGAGCTTAAAGGTAAGGAACTTACAATTAAAAATTTCATTGGAGAGAGATATCCAAGAAAATGCAAAGTGCATGGAGACGTTAAAGTTGATATCAAAGGTCAAAATATAACTTTGACAAGCTGTGATAAATACGCAATAGGGCAAACAGCAGCAAGCTTGAAAAAAATAACAAGATCAAAACTCGATGAAAGAGTGTTCCAAGATGGAATTTATGATGTTATAGAAGAATAGAAGGTGATATGAATGTCTAAACAAACTCCTGAATTTAAAAGGCCGAATTATGGCCGATCCAAACGTTCAAGATTGAAGAATAAATGGAAAAAACCCAGAGGAACCGGAAACAAACAAAGACAAAAACTCAAACAAACATGGCCCATACCAAGTACGGGTTATTCGAGAGATAAATCAGAAAGATATAAACATCCTTCAGGTTTAAAGGAAGTTTTGGTTTCAACAGTCAAAGCTTTGGCTCCTTTAAAAGATGTTGCAGTCAGAATATCTTCAAAAGTTGGTTTGAAAAAAAGAATTGAGATAGAAAAAGAAGCTGAGAAAAAAGGTTTAAAGATTTTAAACAAAAATTCAAATGTTAAATTATCAAAACTTGAAAAACTCAGGGCAGAAAAAAGAGTTCAAAGAAAAGAAAAAGTCAAAAAAGCCAAGGAAAAAGCCAAGGCTGAAAAAGAATCAAAACAAGAATCCGAACAAGAAAAACCCAAAGAAGAAGTTAAGGAAAAACCAGAACCTAAAAAACAAGAAACATCAGAATCAAAACCTAAAAAAGCTGAAGAAAAACCAAAAGAAAAGAAACCAGAAGTAAAAGAAAAACCCAAAGAAGAAGTTAAGGAAAAACCCGAACCTAAAAACGATTAAATGAGGTGAATCATATGTCGCTTGAAACTGTAAAAAGAATTGCTTCGCGTTTGCTGAAAAAGGGCAAAAATAAGATAAGAATAAAACAAGAAGATGTTCCTAGGGCCAGTGATGCTTTAACTGTTGAAGATGTTAAGGTTCTTGTTCAAGATGGAGTGGTTTATTCAAAACCCATCAAAGGCGTTTCTAGGGCAAGAGCAAAAATCAAACATGCCCAACTCAAAAAAGGCCGAAGAAAGGGCAGGGGTAGCAAAAAAGGAAAAAAATTCTCGAATGTTTCAACCAAAGAACTTTGGATTAAAAAAGTAAGAATTCAGAGAGAGTTATTAAAGAATCTCTATGCTGATGGACGTGTTGATTCAACTGCAAGAAAAAAGATATATTATTTAATTAAAGGAAATATGTTCAAAAATAAATCTGCTATGATGCTTTATTTAACAGAGCACAAACTTCTTTTAAAGGAAGAAGATAATGCAGAAAAAAAATTAAAACCAAAGAAAAAACCTGTTAAAAAACCAAAACCTGTTAAAAAATCTATAACAAAAAAAATAGAGGGTGAGATTAATGACTAGAGCTAAAGGACCAAAATATGTTATACCATTTAAAAGAAGAAGAAAAAAAGTGACAGATTACAGAAAAAGATTAGGGTTTCTAAAATCTGGAAAAACAAGAATGGTTGTAAGAAAATCTAACAAGAGAATAATTGTTGAAATGATTGCCTATAATCCCAAAGGGGATGATACATTAGTTAATGTTGATTCCAACAAACTTAAAAAATTAGGGTGGTACTGCTCCACAAACATTCCAACTGCGTATTTGACTGGTTATTTGTGCGGTGTTGAGGCATTAAAGAAAAATATCAAAGAGTTTGTTTTAGATATAGGTATGATTACACCAACAAAAGGCAGTGTTGTGTTTGCAGTTTTAAAAGGAGCCGTAGATGCAGGTCTTAAAACACAGTTTGATTCAAAGATAATAAACGATAAAAGACTTGATGGTTCACACATTGCAGATTATGCAAAATCCTTAAAAGAATCAGATAAAACAAGATATAATAAGTTATTCTCCAAATATGTTAAAGAAGGAGTTGATCCTGAAAAACTTCCAGAATTATTCGAAAAAACAAAACAACAAATTAGGTGATGATATGAAATTTAGAAAATTTAGAAAAGGGGCTGTAAAAGCTGTTGATTCTGAAGAATTAGAAAGATGGGTTCCAGTAACAGACACTGGCAAACAAGTTTCCAGTGGAGAAATAAGTGATATTGATGATATATTATTGACAGGAAAACCAATATTGGAATACCAAATAATTGACAAACTAATGCCTGATTTGGATGCAGATATGGTTGAACTAAGAAGCACACAAAGAGTTACTGATAATGGAAGGAAAAATTCATATCGTGCTGTTGTTTTGGTAGGGGATAAAAAAAGCCATGTTGGTGTGGGAGTTGGAAAGCATGTTGAGGTTAAACCTGCAATTGAGAGAGCAACCAAAAATGCAAAAAGAAATATGTTGAAAGTTAGATCTGGAGCAGGTTCGTGGGAAGATTCCAAGGAACACAAAAATTCAATACCTTTCCAAGTTGTTGGCAAATCCGGAAGTGTTAAAGTAACACTCAAACCTGCACCTAGAGGTTCTGGAATTGTGGCAAACAAAGTTATTAGAAATATTTTAACTTTTGCAGGAATAAAAGATGTAAGAAGCAAATCTATGGGAAAAACATCAAATACATATAATTTGGCAATGGCCACAATAGATGCATTAAAGAATATAGAAAAATTTAAAAACGAAAACTGAGGTGTTTTAAATGATAATCGGTATAGTTCGTGTTCGTGGTATGTGGGGCGTAAAACCCAAAATCAGAGAAACCTTAAAAAAACTTAATTTAACAAGGGTAAACTATATAACATTAGTTCCAGATAATCCCTATTATATAGGCATGCTTAAAATCTGCAAAGATTATGTGGCATTTGGTCCAATGAATAAAGAAACAATAAAAAGAATGCTTTTGAAAAGAGGAGAAATCACAAGAAATAAAAAGATTAAAGATGATAAAGAAAAAGTCCAACAGCTTGATAGTTTCCTAGATGAACTTTCAGAAGGAAAAACGTCAATGAAAAAGTTTGGAATGAAACAAATAGTTAGGTTAAAACCGCCAAAACACGGCTATAAAAGTGTTAAAAAAGCCTATCCATATGGGGCTTTAGGCAAATGGCCCAATCTGGACAGTTTAGTTGAAAGAATGTTTTAGAGGTGAAAAAAATGCCTGAAAGATTTAAAAAGAAAAGCGGAAAGTTCCGCGGAACAAGAACCTGTGGTGGCGGAGACCCAAAAAATAGAAGAGGAAAAGGATGTAAAGGTGGTTGGGGCCGAGCAGGTATGAAAAAACATAGATTTACTTATGCAACAAAATATGAACCTGGAAAATTTGGTAGCGGAGCTCATGGTTTTATTCGACCAAATAAAAAGAAAATTCAAACCATAAATATTTACGAAATTGAAAACCAAGCGGAAAAAGGACCTTTTATTTTCTACGGCAAAGTTCTTGGAAATGGTGAGATCACACAACCAGTTGAAGTTCATGCGTTCGCATTCACAAAAAATGCCAAAGAAAAGATTGAAAAAGTAGGGGGGAAAATTGAAATCCTCCAATCTACAACCAAATCAAAAGAAAAAAACGCCGAAACAAAAGAGGCGGTTAAAGAACAAGACGGGGATGAAGAATAATGAAGCTTAACTTTATTGCACCACTTAGAAAAATAATTCCAGAAGTTAAAACTTCTGATAAAATTCCTTCAATGTCTGAGAGATTAACATGGGTGGGGTTGGCACTTGTAATATATTTTTTAATGTATAATACAATTGCAGTTGGTGTCAGGCCTATAACAGAATTTACTGGGGAGCTCAATTTTCTTTCTGCAGTAACAGCAGCAAATCTCGGTTCTTTAATTACAACAGGAATAGGGCCAATCGTCTTGGCGAGTATTTTTCTACAATTATTTTCAGGTGCAAAAATCATTGATGTGGATATGAACGATTCTGAAGAACGTAAAAACTATTTTACTTTTCAAAAAACACTTGCAATTGTTTTAGCTTTAGTTGAAGCATTGTTTTTTACAGTGGGACAAGGTTTTTTTGCATTACATACTCCAGAAACAATGGGTATGTTGGGAGCAGCAGGTGAGTTACCTATAATTATAATGGTTACATTACAACTTGCTTTTGGTTCTATTATATTGATGTATTTAGATGAAATAATACAAAAAAGAGGTATTGGTTCTGGAATTAGTTTATTCATTGCAGCAGGAGTATCATTTATGGTATTGATGTTGGGTTTGGGCCTCATAACAGAATCATTTGAGATTTTGATGGGTGCAACTGGTGCGGGTGCAGAAGCAATTCCTATGGCCTTGGCAGTTTTAGCCCCATTATTATCAACTGTTTTAGTATTTTTAGTTGTGGTATATGCTGAAAGTTTAAAGGTAGACATTCCTTTAGTTTTTGGAAAATTAAGAGGTATGGACACTGTGCATTCAATTCCTTTACTTTATGTTTCAAACATACCTGTTATTCTAACGGCTGCACTTTTAATGAACGTGCAGGTTGTTGGAACGGTGTTTCCCACTATGTCTCAAGAAGATATGCCTGCAGGAGATGATTTCATAGCAAATATAATAGAAGTGGCACAAAAAAATCCTTTAGCTTTGTTAGTTTATAATGTTGGGCTTACAAGTGAAGATGGCACAGTGCGGCCGCAGATGGTAGATGGACTGTTTTCTTTATTCACACCCCAGGGAATAGTCCCAGGTTATAAAACGAAAATAGATGATCACATAAACCATCTTTTAACGGGTTATTCTCCAATTTTCAAAATACCTTTATTAATACATTTAACGTTTTATATTGGTATTTATGTTATTTTATCAATCATATTTGGTATGTTCTGGGTTGAAACATCAGGTATGACTTCCAAAGATGTTTCAATGCAGCTATTCCAATACGGTCTTCACATTCCTGGAATGAGGAGAGATCCACGGATTATTGAAATGACATTAAATAAATTTATTCCAACAATTACAATACTTGGATCTGCGTTTGTTGGTTTCCTTGCAGCTTTTGCAAACATAACTGGAGCATTGGGAACAGGAACAGGTATTTTACTTACAGTTATGATTTTGCATAGATTATATCAACAATTAGATCAAATGGGTGCCTTCAGGTATGTACCAATCCTCGGTACAATTTTTGGTACAAATAAATAGGTGATGTAATGATGGAAATACCCGTTTATATTTTATTGGTATTGATGAGTTCTGTTTATTTATATGTTATAGTTTCAATTAATCACAAATGGGGTGCTAGAGCAGAAATGCGCGACATAAATAAACAAATGAAAGAACTTCAAAAAGAAATGTCGGAAGCAGAAAAAAGAAATGATAAAGTCAAACTCTCCCAAATACAAGCTAAACAAGTTGACATAATGGGCAGAATGAGCAAAACAATGTTTAAATCAATGGTTCCCATGATCATAATTTTGCCGGTAGCAGCAGTTCTTTTTGGCCATATCGGTTCTGCTTATGGTGATGTTTTTTTCAAACTTCCTTTTGGCATACCCATTTTGCACGAAAGTAATATATGGAGCGCTGTTGAATTTGTAATTCTAATATTATTTGTAATGGGATTATTGGTTAATACATTATTTTACAAAGCAGTTGAGAAATTAAATTTAAAAAAAGAGGTGAATTAAATGACTAAACCATTAAATAGGTCCACATCAAAAACAAAAAAATTTGTTAGAACTCCAGGGGGAAAAACAATAGTTAGATATGCTGCAAGAAACAAAACTAAAAAACATTATAGTGCAATATCCCATGAACCTTTAAGAGGGGTTTCGAGTGATTCTAAACTTTCTAAATCACAAAGAGTTCCTAATAGAAAATATGCAGGTCATTTAAGCCCTTCAGAACTCAGAGTTATTTTAAAGTTCTCAAACCGAGTCAAACTCGGGATGATGAAAATTGATGATGTAGATATCAAATACAAGAAATATGTGGAAGCACAATTAAAAGAATAGGTGAATATTTTGGGCAGAATTATTTGTGTTGGGGGATGGACAGGTGCAGGCAAGGATTTTACATGCAAAGGCATTACAAAAAGAAGACCTAGTTTTGTTCATGTTTGTCCCACACTCAAAACCATAGCTGAAGAAGAAGGATTTTCTGATGTTGCCGAATTTCAGAAAGTTGTTTCTGCTGTTATGGATGGTACAGATAAGACACCTGAACACCAAAAATACAAAGATACTGATAAATTGTTTGATGAAAAACTTTATGATGAGGTTAAAAGCACACTTGATCAAGGCAGAGATGTTGTTGTTTCAACATGGCTTGGACCGTGGATATTAGAGAAAATTTCTAAAGAAAAAGGAGACGGTCTTAAGGTTGATTTCAAAGTTTGGCTTTATGCACCAGCTGTTCCTTGTGCTGAAAGAATGATTAGGGGAAGGTCTGATGCCAAATCAGATATTGAAGAAACAATAAGATATATGAAAGAAAAAGATCAGAACAATATAGGAAGGTATATGGATGTTTATGGTATTGATATAACCGATCACAGTAATTTTGATATAGAGATTAATAGTATAAGCTACAATGGTGATAAATTAGTCGATTTGGTTTTATCAGCTTTTGATATTAAATTTGGAGGTAGATGTTAATGGCAAAAATAATTGAAGAAGGAAGAGTTTGTGTTAAACTCACAGGCAGAGATGCAGGAAAACAAGTTGTAATTACCAAAGTTGTTAATGACAAAAATGTTATGATACGTTCGCCAGAAAGACAAAAAGGAAAAAAGGAGAGAAATTGCGCAGTTAAACAATTAGAACCAACTCCTCATAAAATTGATATATCTAAAGAAAAAGAAATATCAAAAGTTCTGAATATCGAGTGATGCAATGGGTTCTAAATTTTTAAATTTTTTTAATAAAAATAATTTAAATCTGGTTGTGGTTGCGTATACTATAATAATGATGGCAGTAATACTGTCCATCGTTATAACCCCTTTGATTTTTCGCTCTGATGAATCTCTGGCAAAAATAAGCTATAATATTTATGCACCAACGTGCCATCAAATAACCCAACGCTCATTGTGTGTTTTTTACCAAGGCGATGAAATATCAAAAATTGATAATTGTTTGTCAGAGGAAACACCTATCTACATAAAATCAATAGCAGTTGAATATGGCGATGGTTCTGTAGGATATAAATTTCCTGTTTGTTCTAGATGTTTAGCAATATATGTGGGCATGGTTTTGGGTGTTGCATTTTATTTAATACAAAAAGATAAAACTAAATTTCCAAACATTTTAATTTTTGTAATTTTGATTGCACCTCTAGCACTGGATGGAACACTACAACTTATTGGGCTACACCAGAGCAATAATTTATTAAGAATAATTACTGGTTTAATTGCAGGAGGGGCTGTTCCAGTTTATTTGCTGCCCATGCTTTCAAAAATATCTAGTGTGTTTTTATCAAAATTTACAAATGAATTAAAAATAAAATAACTGTTTGATGTTTAATGAAAGGTTTATAAATTTTAATAGAGTGGATTTTAACAGGTGACGATATGGGAAAAAGAGGACAAGTTGCTACCGAGTATCTAATAATTCTCGCGATTGTTGTAGTTATATCTCTGATAGCAGTAGGTGTTGTGCGAAGTATGGTTGGTGTTAGGGCAGGATTTAATCCGGCTTTCAGCAGAATAGAATGGACTGCAAAAGAAATTATATTAGAAAACGTTGTTATTTATTCAAATAACACAGCAGCTGTCAAACTTTTAAATAATGCCAATTATCCTGTGGTAATCACTGCTGTGGGTGTGGGAACACCTGCAGTTTCTCAAGATCGGACAACATTATATCCTGGTCAGGATCAGACATTAATGCTCAGATCAGGTTCTTTTGTCATAGGTGAAAAAGGAAAGAATTACAATTTACATGTAGAAATAATATATCATGATGCGGATGATCCAATCCTTCAATCATCAGTTAGCGGGACAGTAACTGGGACATACCAATAAACGTCGAAACATTTTTAAAAGCTTTTTAGCATATTTATAGGGTTTAATGGGCCCATAGCTCAGCTTGGTTGGAGCGTTCGACTGATAAAAACTTCTTTAAAAAGAAGTTTTATCAAAAAACTTCGGACATCGAAAGGTCGCCGGTTCAAATCCGGCTGGGCCCATTCCCTTTTTATAACTTTTCACTCTCTCTTTTATTATGAATATTTTAGTTTTTGGAGACAGTATTTCTTATGGTGCTTGGGATGAAAAAGGAGGTTGGGTTAGCCGGCTCAAACAGTTTTTACACTCTCAAAAAATTGAAAACTGTCCTTTAATCTATAATTTAAGTTTTTCTGGAGACACTTCTGAAAATATATCAAACCGTTTTCAAAAGGAGATCAAAGACAGGATAGAAGAAGATGAAGAAATGGTTATTATTTTTGCAATAGGTATAAATGACTGTCAAATAATTAATTCAACCAAAAAAACAAAAGTTTCTGAGCAAAATTTCAAACAAAATATTCAAAACTTTATTTCAAAATCAAAAGAGTATTCCAAAAAAATAATTTTTGTTGGTTTGACTCCCGTTGATGAAGCTAAAGCAAATCCAGTTTCTTGGAATGAAGATCATTCTTATAAAAATAGTTATGTAAAAAAGTATGATGCAATTCTTAAACAAATATGTTTTGAAAACGAAGTTCTTTTTATTTTTGTATATGATAAACTAACTAACAGGGATTTGGAAGATGGCCTTCACCCTAATTCTCAAGGTCATGAAAAACTTTTCAAAATAATAAAAAATACAATGGCCAATGAAAAACTTACCAATCAAAACATTTAAATTAAGTTGTATTTATAATACTTTTATGGTAAGACACAATGAGCCCGTTTATGTCACATCAGTTAAACCTAGGAAATCTTCAGAAGATTATGTGAAAAGATTAGTTCCGCTTTGTTCTTCAGATTGGAGTTGTTGGAAGTCTGTAGAAGAAAAAATAGGCCCTATAGAAATAGAAATTAGATTTATTACAAGAGAAGTCAGAAAATTATTTTATCAAGATTTAATGAATTCGATAAGAAATCAAGATTTAAAGGGAGTTGAAAAAGCTTTAAACGATTTAAAACCTCACTGCGTTTTCCCTAAAGATAGTTTCAGTAAACAAGAAAAATGGGATTATTTTGCAAGGCAGATGCCTAAAGATTGGGGGCCCCCTCACAAAATAAAAAAACAGGTTAAAGATAAAATAACTCACATGGCCCGAAGAAATTGTTTGGAAGCGATGTGCGGTTTTGAAACCTACTTCCAACCAAAAGAAGGTCTTAGTGTGACTGCGCTAGACTATTCTATCGAAGCTTTAGAAAGATATGAAATTCCAGATAGGCCTAGAATATTGTTTGATTTAAATGAAATAGAAAATATAGGAGATATGGCGTTTTTTAATGATGGTTTTTTTCAAACCATAGGAATATTCTTTGGAGTTAATTATCTTGAAAATCCAATGCAGGTTTATTTAGAATTTAAAAGAGTATTGGATGATGGGGGGCAACTTTTAATTTTTGGTAGTCAAACTGCAGGATATCGTGAACTCACTGAATCAAGTTTTGATCCTTTAGTTACTGCCTATCAGCTAAGATATTTAGATTTTCAAGTGAACATCGAAGCCGGCTACCAAGATTATTACCTTGTTAATGCAAAAAAGAAGATTATCTGATAAAATCATTTGGAAATCTAACAAAATGTCTATTGGCGACAATACCTTTGTCATTTATTTCTTTTTCAATAATTGTTAAATTTACGTAATTGTTATCAGTTTCAATCGTTGCACATATTGGGATGTCAGTAGTTTCAATTTTCTTGTTTGCAAGTTTTGACAGTTTTTCAATCAGATATGAAGAGCGCATGGTTTCGATTTCTCTATCTTGTGCTGAAATAACAGCAATATTTTTATCCAAAACAATTTCCACAGGTTTGGATCTAACTATTTTTTCAAAAAATAATTTGTCTACTCTTTGTTGATGCTGTGATAACATTTCTCCTATTAAAAGAGGAGTTATTGAACTATACTTTAAGGGAGGGTTTGCAATTTTATTTTTAATTATCGTAAGTTCTTTTTCAGCACTAACAAAATCATTTCTATGAATATAACTGGCCACATTTTCAAAATTTTTCATTATAAAATTACCCCTACTAACTACACTTTTTTTTATCAATAAATCAGCAATTTTATCAGAGATACTAATTCCTTTAAAATATAAATTATTCAAGGTTTCTTCTTTCCTAGATATCTTAATTCTTTTTGAAATATTTTTAAATCTTGCCTTCAATTTTTTCAATTTAACGTCTGATCGTTCCATCTCTCTCTCTAAATCAATATAAAGTTTTAATAGTTCTTTGTATTTCCCGGTTAATTCTATTGATTTATCCATGTGGTCTACCCTGTTTCTTTTAAGTACTGATAAGCTTTTTAAGTTTTCGCTTCAATCAGTCGGGCATACATATCCAAAAATCGTTTTGATATTTTTTCATTTGAGAATTTTTCAGCAAATTTTCGTGTTTCAGTATATTGGTCAACATTTTTTAGTAATTTAATACAGGCTTCGGCAAAATTCTCGGGATCACTGTTTGCAGTTTCTCCAGTTTTTTCATTAATCATCTCTGCAACAGCCGAATTTTTTATTCCTACAACTGGCAGACCGCATGCCAACGCTTCTAAGGCAACAAGCCCATGTGTTTCAAACATTCCTGAAGGAAATGCGAAAGCAGAAACTGTTGAGTAAAGCATAGGCAGGTCTTCACTTGGAATAAATCCTGTAAAAATAACACTTTTTTCTACTCCAAGCTCCTTAACTAATTTCTTTAAATTTTCTTCATCTGGCCCCCGACCACCTATGATTAATCTTGCATCTTCTATTTGTTTTAATATATGGGGCATGGATTTGATTGCCAAATCAATATTTTTTTCTTTAACAATTCGCGAAACAAATATCATAGTGTTTTTGTTTATTTTATATTTTTCAACATATTCTTTTTGTTTTAATAGAAATATTTTTCTTCTTTCTTCACTTGCCATACTCATAGGGATAAATCTATGTATGTCAACACTGTTTGGATAAACTTCTGCCTTTATCCCATTTACAGATAACATTTCTTTTGTGTTTTCACTAGGGCATGTCACTGTATCAAATTGTGAAGAAAACCATCGCAAATATTTCCAAACAACATCTTCACCCATCTTCTGAAGTTTCTCATTGTTTGTTAAATAGTGGGTTCCTTGAGAGACTTTGGTATGGAAAGTTTCAACACAAGGTATCTTCATTTTTTTTGCACCAACAAAAGCTGCCACACCCATTGTTGCTAAGGCATGGGAATGAATTATATCTATTTTATTTTCTCTAAGTTTTGAAACAGAAAAAAACGGTAGAACTGCTACTTTATAATCAGGATAGGGGGGGAATTTCAAACTAGAATGATAATAAACACTAGGATCCTTATTATTTTTTTTATCTTCTTTTGTTCCTGATGTGAAAACAAATACTTTATGGCCCTCTTTTTCATACTGTTCTTTTAAATTTAAAAGGCATGTTACTACACCATCTCTGTTCGGGAGATACGTATCTGTAAAAAATGCAATATTCATCATCAAACACCAATTCCGCTCAAATAATTGAGCACTCCCAAAATAATTATTATACTTAATATAATCATTATAGGAACTATCAATTTTGCCATTGCTATTATTGAGTTAACAGTTGTTATTATTTCAGTTGTTGTATCTCTTCCTAAAACACTAACCACCATCTGCTGCCTATGGAAAGAGCCTTTCAATTCTTTGGCGTTATTCAAGCTTTCTACTATTTTTGTTTTTAGTTTATCTTCAATTTTGAACACGTCTTCTATATTTATAGGATTAATAATGCCCCTCACAGTGTTAACTGCATGCGTATCTGTGGTATATGTCTCAGCACCAAGCGCAATAATTTTTTGTCTGGCATCAGGTTTTATACCGTTTGAATCCATAACAACTATTGTATATTTTTTATTTTTAGTTACAAAAGAAACAATTTTTATGCCCGCTTGGCCAATTTTATTGGATACGCCCCCTAACTCATCAATTGTAATTTCAGAATACCCAATTTTTATTTTTTCTTTTTTAATCTTTTTTAACTGTACGGAAATCTCTTCAGCAATTTTAAGATATTCTATTGCACCCTCAGATCCGGGGAGAATTGATTCAACATCATCTGTTTCAGAATTGTGCATATCTACAACAAATGCTTTATATCCGCTTGATTCAATAGTTCGTTTTATTGCTTCACCCAAACCTGGGTCAATATCTTCAGTGCTTTTCGGAGCTCGGCTTAAACCAACAATGGCAAAATCATTCAATACTACAACATCACCATGAGCTTTATCTGTCATAACTTTAAACAAAGAGCCTTTAAGGGGTTTGTTGGTTAGTTTTTCATCGTTTATTATTTTCACTATTTTATGTAATGCCTCATCATTCGATGGGTTAAATTCGCGAGTTACAGGGCTGTGAAAAACAATACAGGATCCTATTCCTTCAGGTATTCTTTCTGTGAATTTACTTGCACCTAGATTTCCAAAAGGACCGTAGTGGATATAAGGCAAAACTAATTTAAAACTGTCCAAATCAATCCAATCTAAATATGTAGTTATGGGTTTGGAAAGACGATCTGTCATTTCTTCAAGTTTTTTAGAACCAAACATCCACTGCTCAAAGAAAAATGAAGCAGCATCAGTGCTCGATATACCAATGTTTTTTTTCATGGGTGCATTTATTACTAGAACTACATAGTACATAGGTATTAATAAGATTATTGCAGACATATATATCTTTATCAATAACCCCCACAAATTTTGCGTTAAAGTTTGTTGGTCTGCCACCAAAAACATTAAACTAAACATTAATTGAACAATAGCAAATAATATCGCTGCCTTTCTGAATCCAAATATTAAATATAATGTAAAATACCAAAAAACAAAAGCAACACTAAAACTTAATACAACAACATCAATTCTTCCAGTTATGCTGTATACTATAAAATTTAAACCATATATGACTGAACCTATGAATGATATAAATAAAATTCTTTTGAGTCCTATTCTTTTAATTAATAAATGAAGGGTTATTGTTGTTAAAAATGCAGGCAAAACAATATTAAAAACAGATGAAACTAAAATTTCCGGAAATATTGAGAAGAGCGTTTCACCTTTGAACATAGATATGACAAAACTGACTACAATTGCCCATAATAAAATTAAGAGAGATGTGATTTTGCTTGAAGGAACCCCAAAAAACCATCGGGTCAGCCCAATAGTTTCTTCTTCAGCTGTCATAATTTCACTTCTTTAAAGCAGGTGTTTCTATTTTTTTCTTTTCTTCCATTTCAACAGTATTTTCAGATTCTATCACATTCTGAAGGAGATATGCATTTTTGATAAACTCTGAAACAATGTCTTCAAATTTTTTTTCTTCTCTCCTCGCGAGTTTCATCAATTCTAATGTCAAATATCTTATTTCAGAACTGGTTTCTTCTATATCCTCTAAATCATCAATCATAAGAAGCATATTAAATCTAACATTTTAAAAAGCTTGGTTTTATTGATTTTTCATATTACAAAACATTTTTTCCATAAAAAATATTTAAATCTCAATTAAAAATATATATTGAACAATTATTTTTTTTAAGAATCGGTAAAAGATACATTTCAGAGGTTATATTTTATTTCATTTAATTTTTTCTCAACAAATAACACATAAGTGAGCAACATTTTTTCTGGTTTTTTTGAACGTGTTTTTTCAAGCAAATATTTTTAGAATAATAACGTTTGAAAAACTATTATTTTAGAGTGTTAAAAAATAAAATTATATGATTAAATGCATTTAATTAACTTTCTGTTCAATTTTTTTTATGTGTGCAACAATTTTACGAAGTGTCCCAAAAAACTTCTAAATCGCATATCTCTATAGAAACGACTAAATAAAAACCTTTATAAATTTATCTTTCGCCTCATTCCTTAGGAGACCAGGAGGCGATATAAATGGATATTGTAAACAGCGTATTAGATGAAGGGAAGACCTCAAAAGAGGTAGGAAGTGACGAAACTGAAGACATGGGATCTGACAGGATCAAAATTGCTACAGTAGGAATTGGTGGTGGAGGAAACAACACTATCAACAGGTTGATTAAATCAGGAGTCAAGGGCACTGATTTGGTTGCGGTTAATACTGACAAACAACACCTAACAATGCTTCACGAAAGAGCCAAAAAAGTCTTGATTGGAAGAAGTATTACCAAAGGATTAGGTGCAGGAGGATATCCTGATGTTGGTAGAAAAGCTGCTGAAATTGATAGACAGATGATAGAAAAAGAACTTGAAAATACACATTTATGTTTTATCTGTGCAGGTATGGGCGGAGGAACTGGCGGTGGTGCAGCACCAGTTGTGGCACAAATTGCAAGAGAACAAGGCTCAATTACTATGGCAGTTGTTACTTATCCTTTTAATTTAGAAAGGGCAAGAAGAACCAAAGCAGATCAATCAATATCTGAACTCAGAAAAGTTTGCGATTCTGTTATTATTTTAGATAACAACAGACTTGTAGAATTGTTCCCTAATTTACCAATGAACCAAGCCTTTGCAGTTGCAGATGAAATTATTGCAAGAGCAATTTCAGGATTGGTTTGGACAATCACACAACCCTCATTGATCAATATTGATTTTGCAGATGTAAGATCAATTGTTCAAGGTGGCGGCGTAGGATTTATTGCAGTTGGTGAAGGAAAAGGCACTGAAAAAGTAAGGGGAGCAGCAGAAGGAGTAATCAAAAATAGATTACTTGACGTTGATTTCGAAGGCGCGAAAGGTGCATTGATCCACATAACTGGAGGTTCTGATTTGTCATTAGGCGATTCAGTTAAAGCAGGAGAAATCATAACTGAAAGAATGTCACCAGAAGCAAATGTAAAATGGGGTGCAAGAGTACTGCCAAATTATGAAGGAAAACTTGAAATCGTGGCAATAGTTACTGGAGTAAAAGGCGCATCAGTTCTCGGCAGACCTTTAGGCGATGCAGGATATGAAGAAGAAGAATTTTCTGGATTAGAGGTTTTTGGCTGAGGTGATAAAATGTTTAACACTCCCCCTTTTTCTTCTTTTGAAGAAGAAGTCAAAGACAATACCAAAATACGAATTGCAGTGGTGGGTGTAGGTGGCGGTGGTGTTAACACCGTCCACCGAATCACCAACCTCGGTATTAAATCAGCAGATACCATTGCAGTTAATACAGATAAATTACATTTAGATACAACTAACGCATCTAAAAAAATTTTACTTGCACCAAGCATTACTAAAGGATTGGGTGCAGGAGGATTTCCAGAAGTAGGTCAAAAAGCTGCTGAAATGAGTAGTGATGCATTGGCTTCTGCTTTAGAAGGTTACGATTTAATTTTTTTAACTTCAGGAATGGGTGGAGGAACTGGAACTGGAGGTGCGCCAGTAGTTGCAAAACTTGCTAAAGCAGCAGGAGCACTTGTTGTCGGAATTGTGACCTATCCTTTTAATTTAGAAAGAGCCAGAATAAAAAAAGCAAAATGGGGAATAAACGAGCTAACTAAACACTGTGATACAGTTATTGTTATTGACAATAACAGGCTGGTAGAATACGCTCCTGATCTCCCAATGAATAAGGCGTTTGAGCTTGTTGATATGATCACTGCCAAAGCAGTCAAAGGTATAGCAGATACAATCATGTTCCCCTCTTTAATGAATATTGATTATGCAGATGTTAAATCAATTATGGAAGGTGGCGGAATTGCTATGATTTCAATTGGAAGAGCATCAGGCCATGACAAAATCGAGAAGGTTGTTGAAAGTGCTTTAAAACATCCTTTGTTAGATGTCAGTTATGCTGGTGCAAAAGGTGCATTAGTGCACGTCGGCAGCAGTGAAAAATTATGTTTGGGAGATGCAGTTAAAATTGGTGAAAATTTAACAAGTGCTTTTGATTTAAACGCTAACGTTAAATTGGGTGCAAGAATACTTGAAGATTTTGATGACAGTATTGAGGTTATTTTAATTGCAACTGGCGTTAAGTCCTCCATAATAGAGTCATCGTGCGGGCATAATTCTGAATCACAAAGGGAAAGTGTTGAAGCTGATGAAAGTTTTGTAGAAGACTTCGCTTTTATTTAATTTTTTCTTTTTTTAATTTTTTTTAATTTAGCATACTATTATAAATTTTTTTAAAACAAATATTTGTTCTAAGGATTATATTACGTATAGTTTTGATGAAGGATAGGCCGATTATGGTTTTAAAGACGTAGAGGTATATAATTAGGTGATTAAATGCTTTCAAATTTAAAAAAGGATTTATACTATTTAAAGAATTCTGAAAAATCCAAGATTTATTCCAAGTATTTTAAAACAGGAAAAGGCGAATATGGAGAGGGGGATATTTTTATTGGCGTAACTGTTCCCAATCAAAGAATAATTGCCAAGAAGTATAAAGATTTTTCTTTATCAGATGTTTCAAAACTTTTAAAATCCAAGATCCACGAACACCGATTAACAGCTTTGTTTATTTTGGTTTATAAGTTCAAAAAATCCGATGAAAAAACAAAAAAGAAAATTTACAATTTGTATTTGAAACATACAAAATATGTTAACAATTGGGATTTAGTTGACAGTTCTGCGCATTATATTGTTGGGGCATATTTATTTGATAAAGACAGAACAGTTTTATATGGGCTTGCAAAATCTAAAAACCTCTGGGAAAAAAGAATATCCATTATTTCCACGTATTATTTTATATCAAAAAATGATTTCAAAGATACCCTTAAAATTAGCGAATTTCTTTTACATGATACGCATGATCTTATTCACAAAGCAGTTGGCTGGATGTTGAGAGAGATTGGAAAGAGAAATATGGAAACTGAAGAAAAATTTCTTTTAAAACATTACAAAACCATGCCCCGAACAATGTTGAGATATGCAATTGAGAAATTCCCTGAAAAAAAGAGAAAATATTATATGGCAAAACATGAGATTTACTTGTTATATTAATCAATAGCGATCCAATACCATAAAATAGTCGAGAAAAAATCCTCTGTGCTCTCTGTTTTATCTATTTCTCTATCTATTTTTTCTCCTACAATTGCCAAATCAGTTCTGTTGACTTCTACGTACCCATTACTTCCTTTGTATGTGAATGTAACTAACACACTTCCTTCTACAAATCTTCTTCTGTTTTTGCTGATTAGATCTTTAATGTTATCTTGAAGTTCGTTTTTGGAGCAGTAAAATCCTTCTTTAAATATTTTTGTTCTTAATCGTTTGTCTTTTGGGATATTTCTAACCACACACGAAAAATTTATCTGGGGTTTCTCAAGTTCCTCTTTCTGAAACAAATCAAACCTTTTTTTAACAATAATTTCATAGTTCTCATCGACATTATAATGTTCAAATTGCCATATCCATTTACTGCATTTGACTTCTCTGTAATACTTCTCACCATCTTCATGTGTATCTACTATTCTGTGAGTATCATAGCATCCGTTTATGCTACTTACCGCAATACATCCTGCTGCCACCAGAGGTAGAAAACTTTTGAAATGTCTTTCTTTGGCTAAAACAGGGAGATTTGTTTTAACAACTTGGGATTCCAGAATATTTTTTCTTATTTGTTTTATTCCCATATCCGTCACCTTTGATTAACTAAGGGGATTTATTCTATTTAAAACTTAGGTGGGAATATTTTTAATAATTTAAGATAGTGCCGGTATCTTTATTATATTTTTAAAAATATTAGTTACTTTTTTTATGATACAGTTAAACTATTAGAACTACCAATCCCAAAACAAGCAAAAGTATTGCCAAATATTTCCAGTTTGGCAGTTTTTCTTTTAAAACCACAAATGCCACAATAGAGTTAAAAACAGGAGTTGAGCTTGCTATTATTGATGTTAAAGCGACACCTATTTCTTTAATTGCAATCATGTAAAAAACAGATGGAATAACCATACTAAAACCTGCAATTATCAATGGAATCCCACTTTTTTTAATTTTACTCGGTTTCATTTTTTCAAAAACTAAAACAGATACTAACACAAATAAAAAAACACTCAATTCAATATACAGTGATGCATTTAATGGAGTTAATCTTTCAACAACAATTTTTAAAATCGCATATGATATCCCTTGAAAAAACAAAGCAGCTATTGAAAACAAAATACCTTTACTAAACGATGGCATTTTAATCTCTAATTTTTCCTGAGATATCATATAAACAGAAATCAAAATCAAAACAAAACCCAAAATATGATTCAAAAAAATTGTTTCGCCCAAAAATATAACTGCCAAACTAACTGTAATAACAGGGTAGCTGTCTATAATCGGTGCTGCCACACTAATTTTTTCGTTTTTGAATGCTTCACAGATAGTGTATTTTGAAACAAATGCCAGAAAACTCGAAATAACTATTAAAAACAAAACATTAAGTTCTGGGATCATCAAACTATCAAACGCAAAAAATATCAGAATCAAAATTGGCAAAGCTATCAAATATCTGTAAAATAAAAAAGAAATTGTTTTCAATTCTTCTAAAGCTTTTTTAGCAAACGAATTATTTATGCTCCACCCTAATGGAACTAACAATGCTGACAGCATAGACTATCTTTTCTACAAATGTTTTTAAACAATAACTATTTATTTGAATTATGAAAGTAACTATATGTGGGAGTATTGCATTTTACGAAGATATGTTGAAAATTAAAAAACAATTAGAGCATCTGGGGCATGATGTTGATCTTCCACCTATTGAAGTTGAAGATGAAAACGGAAACATGATTCCCGTTTCAGAATATTACAAACTACGAAAAAATTCTGATGAAACTGTTGCTTGGGTTTGGGAAAGAAAGAAACAAGCCATTTTATGGCACTTTAAAAAAATTGAATGGGCTGATGCAGTTTTAATATTAAATTATGATAAAAAAGGGGTTGAAAATTATATAGGTGGGAATACTTTTTTGGAAATTGGTTTGGCGTTTTATCTACACAAAAAGATATTTTTATATAATCCAATTCCTGAAATATCCTATAAGGAAGAGTTGCTAGGTATGGATCCAGTTATTTTAAACAAAGATTTAACTAAAATAGGTTGATTTTATGGTTGATTATTCGAAAAGATTGTATGTGGGTTTAACAGGTAAAACAGATGATGATTGGAAAACTAAAATCAAAGATATTAATAAACTGAAATATCTTTGTTTTTAACAAGATTTAATTATGAACAAAGGCAAAACATATACTCTACACTTCTCAAATCATCTGTTAAAAAAATACCTCTAGTTCATATACGCCATGATATGATAAAAGAAGAATTAAGTTTTTTAGAAGAAAATTTCAAATCAAAATATTTCACAATTCATGAAGATGGGTTTAAGATTCTGAATAGGTGGAGAGGGCATTATAAAAAACTTTATTTAGAGATGGATACTGATAATTATGTAGGGGAGCATGTCGAGGTCAGTAGAATTGGCGGTTTTTGTGTAGATCTGTCCCATTTCAAATGTCAAGAAAGAGTTTGGTCTGAAGAATATGAATATATGCTCAAAAGAAAGAGATTTCACAAATATTTTGCCTGTAATCATATAAATGGTTATTCTTATGATAAAAACCGAGATCTTCACACTGTTAACAGTTTGGGTGATTTCAATTATCTAAAAACTCTGCCTGAATTTATATTTGGGGGAGTTATAGGTATAGAAACAGAAAATCCTATCCCTCAACAATTAAAATTCAAAGATTACTTGGGAAATCTTCTAAATAAAATTTTTCACAAGTGATTCCGTAAGCTTTATAATTAATAAAGCTCATATATCCAATATGTTTTTTGCTTTATCAAACAAAAAAAATACACATTGGTATTATGATGTTATATCCTTAGTTATTGGTATAACTCTCGCATCAATGATTTTCGTTTATTTCATATATAATCTATCTGCATCTATGGGTTTATCCTTGGGCGTTCTGTTAATTACTTTTTTATTGTATATATACGACAAAAAAAATCTCAAAAGGCTTGCCTTAGTATGGATATTTCTCATCCAATACATAATTATATCCAGCACTTATTTTATTTATATAATATTTTTTGCAATATTAGATATTATTTTAATTCATTATCTAATCAAAAATAAAATTTTAATCTGAAATTTTCTGCATTTTTCTAATAGATTTCATTGGTTTATCTTTTTTTGAAATAGGTACAACACTTTCTTGATTTTGACTCGAATCAATAATGATATTTTCTTTCATATATTTAAATTTCGCATAAGCAGAATATGTTTTATCCAAAACTGCTTGATACTTTATTTTTATTGCTTCGCCAGGTTTAACTTTTTTCAATTTCCATACTAACTTTCCTTTTTTTTCATTTTCAGGAGGAATTGAAACATTTGATATGTCTTCAGGTATCTCATCTTCAATTATCACATTTGAAACTTCCTGTTCTGTGTTGTTTTGAAATATGAGTGTGACAGAATTATTATCGTATTTTTTAGAAAATTCAAATGTGTGTTTCATAGCTTTATTCAATGTAAAAAGAATAATTGCCCCACCAATTAACATCCCTAATATTATAATTATCAAGAATATTACATATGGGTTTTCATCTACTCTGGCAGATGAAACAGAGTTTGCATCACCAGTCACATAAAAAGTTTTTTTAATTCCTTTATATTCCACAAACCACTCACCACTTTCAACAGCCATTATTTGGGTTTGGCCATCAACAAAATCTACTGCAGATTGGTGATTGCTTGGATTAGTAACAAATACAGTTCCATTTGTCAAATATCCTTTGTTATCTACGTCATCAACAAATATATGTACAGTTCCCCCCACTTGTGTTTCATTAGCGACGTATAACTCTGAAAAAATTATGTTTATCAAAAACAAAAATATAATCAGTTTTTTCATAATACTCACTCAAAATGATTTTTTGCAGATCTCCAACATCTTCTATGCCATACATCGCTATCAATTGATTCCAGATATTGGGGTTCGAGTTGGTTGCAGTATGTCGGTGAAGGCAATCTGGAGCCTGCTTTGGCAACACACTGCCCTATTTGTTCATCTCCTGGAAGGTTTAAACATATTGTCAGATCCAAATGTGCTGCTGCGAAATCCCCTATACAGACAATATAAAAATAAGAATTTTCATTTGTTTTACAATTTTCATGGGCTTCTAGCCATGTAGTGGGAGAATATTTTGGAGAGACAACTATTTCTTCATTCCATTTAGAAGTGTATATTGTTTGAAGCTCCTCTTCAGGGATATCAACATCCACAGTTTCATTCAAAGGTTCGTCCGTTATATTTTTTATAGGTTGTAAAATAACAACTGTTTTGGGTATATCTTCAATTTCATCAACTGTATCAGTTTCAAAAATATTGCAACAACCACAGAAAATCAAAAAACTAAATAAAAAAACTATAAAAATTTTTATCATAACCTACAATCAGATGTAAAGTTTTTTAAGTCTTTCTTTAAATTCTTGATCTGCTTCATTTAAAACAGATCCGCATCTTGGGCATTTAAATTTCATATCCATTGCTTCATCAAAACCCCATGCTTCATCACTACAATTACTGCAATAATACAGCATTTCAGGTATGATAGATAATCTTTCTGATAATTTACTCTCAATTACATGTGTCATGTCCATAACATTGCCATGCCTCACATTCCATTTATATGTATACCAACCTGTTTCTTCATCTTTACTTCGCGAATATTTTGCTAATCTTAATCCATGAAGTTTATTCAAAGTTGATCTGATCTCACTAACTCTAACTTTCATTTTTTTAGCAAGATCTTCATCTGTTGTTGGATCAACAAGATTTTGAACAATTACAAGTGCATGTTCGCCTGCATTTTGAATGAGATATTTTCTAACCTCTTCTTTTGTTAAAATTGTTTTTCTCTGTCTTTTCAACATTCCCAAATTAACAGGTTTTTCTTCTAATTTTTTGTCTTTTTTTATAGCTTTGGTTTTAACGATTGTCTTTTTCAAAATTTTATTTTTTGAAGCCCCTTGAGTTTTTTTCAATGCAACCTTGCCAACAGTTGTTTTTTTCTTAACTGTCTTAGATTTTGTTTTTTTAACAATAACTTTAGTTTTGCTAACTGTTTTTTTCTTCACAGCAGATTTTTTTGTTTTCAAAGCTTTTGTAGGGCTCTTCTTTTTGAGATTAGTCTTTTTAGTCTTCATACTCTAATAATGTGTATTTTTTTGTTTTTAAATGCTTGCTTTTTCAAAATTATTCAGACGTTCCTGTTTACACATACATCTAAATTATGTAAACATATAAAACCATTAAAAACAACAGGTATAAACACTTTAAAACACTTTAAACAACTATATCCTTATCTTTTTCAAATTCTTCCACCATTTTCTTTAAATATTCATCCCTAACAAACCATTTATACTCATATTTCCCTGTTTCAGAGTCCCTAATTTTTGAATATTGTGTTAATCTTAAGTTATACAATCTATTTAAACAAGCTCTGCACCAGCTCAATTTAAAATTAAATTCTCTTGCCAATTCATCTGCAGTTTTTGGTGTGATCAAATTTTC